>Ga0302320_10021551_pt1 | contig 12777 bp, 8 predicted proteins | sample Bog_T0_3_FD_202130 | JGI IMG/M metagenome (GOLD analysis project Ga0302320, IMG submission 202130) | Peat permafrost microbial communities from Stordalen Mire near Abisko, Sweden - Bog_T0_3 | ecosystem: Environmental > Terrestrial > Soil > Wetlands > Peat | place: Sweden: Abisko, Stordalen Mire...
CGAACAGCGCCGAGTGGCGCGGGTCGATCCCGCCGGGAATCTTGATCACAAGATGGCCGGGAGATTCCGGCTGGGAAGCATTCACGGCAAAGTACGATTGATGCTGGCTGAAATTTCCGCTGAAAACCAAATCCCCCACCTCATAGCCCTTGGCGCCGGAAGCCACCTCGACCACCGCTCCGACATTCTGATACCCGCACCGGGCCGGCCAGCTCCCTCCGTAGTTCCCGCCCATCATGACATTTCGCTCCGTTCCATTCGTCACCCCTGTGTAAAGCGTGCGGCAGAGGATGTGACCGGGCTCGCATACCGGCGTCGCCTCTTCGCGGATCGCTATCTCGCCTTTCTGCGTGAACCAAATGGCCGGCATCGTCGGCGGCATTTCAACCTCGGGCCTCGCTGCCGTCCAGCGGATGCCCCGAAGCAAGACCTCGCGAAAATGAGGGTTGCCGAACGTCTTGTCATCATGGCCCGACTGGAAACAAAAGACCCGCGCCTGGCCGAATTCGCGGACCCAGCCAATCGCCTTCATGCTCTTTGGATGATCGACGGTGAGCAGGATGCGGTTCCCCTCCGAGGAGGGCTCCCGCATGGTGTAGGTTTCGTCCATCATCTCCCAGCCCTCGAGCCCGCGGGTGATCGGGTGGGATGGATCGGCGATGGAAACACGCAGGTCCATTCCAATATGATAGCCGAATGATCGATCCTCGATTCCGACCAGCTTCGTCCAGAAATCCCATTTCGGCCAGGCCAGCAGCGAATGGTGCCAGACCACAATCCCCTGATCCGTCGTTCCCAATTCGCTGAGAGCCTGCTTGAAATCGCCCTGGTACCACGCCCCTTTTTCCAGCGGTCCCTCCATGAACATTTGATAGAAGACGACGACATCGTACCAGCGTCGTCGCTCCCCCGCCGTGCTCCAGTCTTCCAGATGCTGGGGATAAACCTCTAAATCGGGAGCCGCGCCAAAGATCGCTTGCAGCGCAGGTAAATCAAACGGATGGCCTCCGGTTACGACGGCCACTTTGAGTTTTGTTGAAGGATGGGATGACATGGGGTGAGGTTTGTTAATTTTCCAGTTGGTATCATGCCGAACGGCCCTTATCGGCGATGGCGATGTTGGCGATGAGTTCATGCGCGCACGCCTCTGCGAACTCGTTATCGTTGATCGCGCAGTCGAATTCGACGAGCCGGATGTCCTTGCGCAGATTCTCTTTGATCGCGGTAAAGAGCGCGGCATCGGCAGCCGCGTCGTGGAATGGCTCGCCCTCCGCGCTGATGACGCTGATCGCGCGCCCGGGCAGCAGCACTGTGACGGGTCCCGTCGAAAGGTTCACTTTCTCCGCGAGGATGCGGCCAAGCTGCGCGCATTCCTGCGGTGTGGTGCGCATGAGGGTGACCTGCGGGTTGTGCGGATAAAAATTGCGGCCTGCGAACTTTGCCGGGACCGTCTCCGGCGGGCCGAAATTCACCATGTCCAGGCAGCCGGGCGTCACGATGGCCGGGACACCGCGGCGGGCGGCGGCCTCGAGGCGCGTGGGGCCGGCATTGAGCACGCCGCCAACGAGTTCATCCGCCCATTCGGTCGTAGTAATGTCGAGCACGCCCGCGACGAGGCCGCTTTCGATGAGCGACTCCATCGTGCGCCCCCCGGCGCCGGTGGCGTGGAAGACGATCACTTCGTAGCCTGTTGCGTCGAGCAGCCCCCGCGCGCGCTCGACGCATTGCGTGGTATTGCCAAACATCGAGGCGACAATGAGCGGCCGCGCCTCCGTCTCGATCGGCATCGCGGCATTCGCCTCCGCCAGCGCGCAGACCACGGCGGCGGCGCGGGTGAAGACGGCGCGCGAAAAGCGGTTCAGGCCCGCCACATCCACGATGCTGGGAAACATCACAATGTCCTTCACTCCCAGATAAGACGCCACGTTCCCCGCCGCCACTGTCGAGACCATCACCTTCGGAAAACCGAGCGGCAGGGCGCGCATCGCCGCCGTGCCTATCGCCGTGCCCCCGGTGCCGCCCAGCGAGATCACGCCTTGAATGCGCCCCTGTGCGGCCAGTTGCACGAGCATTTTTGCCGCTGCCTTGGACATTGCTTCGACCATCGCTCCCCGGTCATTGCCCGCGCGCAATGCCGCGAGGTTGCACCCCCCCTCGGCGGCCACTTGCTCGCGAGTCACATCCGCATTGCATTGCGACTCGCCAAAACCGCCCGCATCCACGAGCAGCGCCTCATTCCCGCGCCGCCGGATTTGTTCGGCCACAAAGCAATGCTCCGCGCCTTTGGTATCGAAAGTCCCAAGAACGGCAATGGTTCTCATGTTCCGGGGGAGGCGGATGGATTCAGCTACGGTTGAGCCGCAGGGCGCCGAAGCGTTTCACTTCTTCGGTCATCGCCTTCTCCGTGGGCAGGCGCTCCATCGAGCTCGCGCCATAAAAACCGTCGACGCCGCTGCACTTCTCCAGAATGAATTGGGCGTCCCTCGGCGTCGCAATCGGGCCGCCGTGGCAAAGCACCAGCACCTCCGAGCGCAGCGATTTGCATGTGTCCGCGATGGCCTGTACCTCGGCCGCGCAACCCTCGAGCGACTTTGCCGTCTCCGCGCCGATATTCCCGCCGGTAGTCAATCCCATGTGGGCGACTACAATGTCGGCGCCCGCTTGCGTCATGCGGCGCGCCTCGTCGGTATTGAAAACGTACGGCGTTGTAAGCAGGTCAAGCTCGCGCGCGGCGGCGATGGTTTCGACTTCGAGTTGATAACTCATGCCGGTTTCTTCCAGGTTCGCTCGGAAGACGCCGTCAATCAGGCCAACCGTGGGGAAGTTCTGGATGCCTGCGAAGCCAAGCGCCTTCAGCTCGCGCAGAAACGATCCCCGCAACATGAATGGGTCGGTTCCATTGACACCGGCGAGCACTGGCGTCCGCTTCACTGCGGTAAGGACTTCGCGTGCCATCTCCTTCACGATTTCGTTGGCGTTGCCATAGGCCATCAGTCCCGCGAGGGAACCGCGCCCCGCCATGCGGAATCGCCCGGAGTTATAAATGACGATAATATCCGCCCCCCCCTCCTCCTCGCACTTCGCGGAAAGCCCGGTCCCGGCGCCTGCGCCGATCACAGGCAGGCCGCCTTTTACTTTCTCGCGCAAACGAAGCAGAATGGCGGACCGGCTGAGGTCCGCGTCCGCCCCTTGTGACACAGGGTTGGATTGGGTGAAGCCGTGCATGAATGAACGGTAGATTAAACTGCCGCCACCCTGCGAACGATTCCGTACCATGAAAAAGGACATCCGTTTATCCAAAACGACTGAGCGCGTGGTGCGCGCGAGCCGGGCGGATACCCGGCCCTGGCTTGCAGACGCCCCCGTATGCGCGGCGCTGGCACGGCATGGCATCGCTCATGTCGGCAGCGCCGAGGCCGCGCATCCCTACGAAGTGCGCCGGCCCGATTTGAGCGGCACCTTCATCATGGTCTGCACCGCCGGCGAGGGCCGCGTGTGGCTCGAAGGCAAATGGCAGCCGACGCGCTCCGGAATGGCATGTCTGGCCCCGCCGCACACCTTTTACGCCTACCGCGCATTACCAAGCAAAACGTGGAGCATCGCCTGGGTGCGCTACCAGGAGCCGGACGGCGCGCTCCCCATCGTAAACACCCGCGCCCCGGTGCGCGCCCCATTCAACGGCGGCCCTCTCACTGCCGCCATCGAAGGTCTGCACCGCGAGTCCAGCGGCGCTGCCTCGCCGGCGGCAATGCAACTCTGGGGGGATTTGATTCAGCACTACGCCGGCGCTTTCGCCGAACCGTGGCGCACCGACGACCGCTTGCGCGCCGTCTGGCAGGCTGTGGCGGACAAACTCGCCGCCGACTGGCCTTTGAACAAACTCGCCTCGCTCGCCGGCATGAGCGCGAAGCACTTTCGCCGCCTCTGCCAGCAATCGCTCGGCCGCACCCCGGCGCAGCACATCACTGTCCTGCGCCTTCAGCGTGCGGCAATCCTGCTAAGCTCGACCACTGACAAGGTGGAAACCATTGCCCACCAACTCGGCTACCAAAGCCTTTTCACCTTCTCGCATACCTTCAAGAAAGTCACCGGTTATAGGCCAAGCGAGTACCGTGGGCGGCGAAATTGAACCAAATTCAAGCGATCAGGCATTCGGCCAGCGAGGGCGCGGGACTCGAACTCAGCATCCCGTAATAGCGCGCCACCAGCCGGTTGAGCGGCGTCCCGGCGCCGCAGCCGCTGATCTCCGCGAAGACCTTCTCGACCCCTTGCGTCCGAAGGCGCTCCTGCAACGCCTCCTCGCCGGGGCCTTGATACAGGAGCGCCGCCGCGATCACCAGGGCCAGCGGCTCGACGCGTCCTCCGCGTTCGAGAATCAGCCGCGCCGGCTCGATCAGCCGGTCGTTGGGCGCCAGCTTCCGCGCGACGTCGCGGGCGTTGCGCGGGATGTCGTCGAGAATCTCCCGGTTCCTGAATTTGCTCAGCGCCGCTTCGGAAAATCGGCGCTGCTCCTCCAGTTCGACATTCGTGCTTTCCGCGATCGCCCGGTTGAGCGGCTCGGCGATTTGTTCGAGAACAATACCGATCTCCGCGTCTCCCGCCGCGTCGGCATACCATTTGTAGCCCTTGCAGGCGCCCAGGTAGGCGATGCACGCGCTGAAGCAATTATAAGTGTATATCTTGCGCCGCAGCAGCACCGGAAAATCGGCAACCGCCTTCAACGCCGGAAAATCGTGCGCCTCCAATCCGGACAAGAACGCGTCATACGGCAGCGCGTCGTAAGCCTCCGATTGGACGTCGAGGCGCGTCCCCGGCAGCTCGATGGTGGAACAAAAGATGGCCGCTTCGGCGATGGCTATTTCCGCCGTCCGATCCGCGAACGCCTTGCGCAACGGCGCCGCCGGAGAAACGCCGTTTTCGCAAACCAGCATCTCGAGTTTCGGGCGGCCGAGCCGCCGGCGCTCATCCAGCACCTGGCCCAGCCCCGGCGCAAGTCCCGCGATATTCGATTCGGCCACCGCCGTCAAAATGAGCGACGCGCGGACCATCCAATCCCGCGCCGTCTCGCTCTCGGGCAACGCCGCCGCGACACCGCCGATCTGGAACGGAGGACGGACTCCGCCGAAAAAATGAATCGAGTATCCGCCGTCTTCATTCAACAGCCGCACCAGCTTTTCGGAGCGGTCGACGAACATAACGTCATAAGCCGAGTGGGCCAGCAGCCGGGCCAGGAATCCGCGCCCCGTCTTGCCTGCGCCCAGCATCACCGCCAGTTCGCGGGGCCTGTCCGCCTTGCCATAAATCATCCTCTCGCCGGGCAGAAACGCCTTCAACTTCGGGCGCCGATCCATCGGCAGGCTCTCCCAGGCCCGCGCGAGATCGGCCAGCGCCGCGCCGTTGCACGCGTAAAGATCGTAATGGGTCGGAACGACCAGGTCGAAATTCAGCGCGCAAGCAAACGCCGCCGCCTCCTCCGCGTTCATATTGCCGATCACATCGTGTTTGTGCCGCTCCTCGCTGCGCCCGTTGACCGGCAGAAAACCAACGTCGATTTTCTCCCTCGAAAGCCTCTCCCGCTGCTCCGGCGTCACAACGCTGTCGCCGGCATGGAACAGCGACAGGCCCTCCCACCGGATCAGGTACGACAAATACTTGTGATGGCCTTCCGGATCGGTTTCATACACCTCGTGCGCGGCGGCCACCGGTTCGATCACAGCCCCCTTGAAATCAAACGGCGCGCCCTCCTCCATCATAGTGAGCCGCGTCTCGTCGATCCCGGCCTTCTTCATCACCGCAATGCTGCTCGCCGGTCCCGCAAACCGGCAATGCGGCGAAGCCGTGGCAATCGCGCACAAGCTTTCAGGATCGGTGTGGTCAAGATGGTCGTGCGTGCACAACACCAGGTCGATTCCGTTCAATTCCCCCGGATCAACCGGCGGCGGATAATTGCGCACCCAGAAATCCTTCGGACATCCCGGCATCCGGTCCACCGAATCGGTCAGGTAAGGATCGATGACGATGCGCACTCCGTTCTTCTGCAAAAGAAAACCGACCTGTCCCAGATAGACAATCGTCAGGTCATCCCCGTGCCCGCGTTGAATAAAAGCTGCCTTTGGCAAAGCTGTCGTTGGATTCATTTTCGCACTTATCAAATAGGGCATGGCAATTCTCCGTCAATGAGCCTCTTCAAACCGATGCCCCGTCTGGTAAAGTTTGATCTCCCGGCGCAGCGCATCGGCGAGTCCCGTATTGGACTGGGTCTCGGCAAGTTTCAGCGCGCTGCTCGCGGTTTGCGCTGCATTGGAAAAATCCCCCGTCTCCGCATAGGCGGCGGCCAATGTGCGGAGGACGACAGGATTGCCGCCGCCTGTTGACTGGTTTGCCTTGAGAGCGAGTTCGAGCGCCCGGGCTCCGTTTCGTAGCGAGGCTTGCGGCGTCGTGGCCAGCAGCCATGCAAGTTCATTTTCGATAACGGCATTGGCCGGTTGAAGTTCGAGGCCTTTGCCATATTCGGCGATCGCTTCCTGCGTTCGCCCCTCGAGCAGCAGCGCATTGCCAAGATTGTCGTGAGCCTCCGCGTTATCGGGCTTGAGCCTCAAGGCTTCGCGACATTCAGCCATCCCTTCTTCCATTCGTCCCTGACGAAACAGGATAATGCTAAGGTCGTTGTGGGCCTCCGCGTAATTGGGATTGATCCGCAAGGTTTCGCGAAACTGCGCAGCCGCCTCCTCCATTCTTTCCTCACGGAGCAGCGCAACGCCAAGGTTGCAATGAGCCTCCGCATAATCGGGCTTGATCCGCACGGCTTCGCGGTATTGGGCGGTGGCCTCCTCGATGCGCCCCTGTTGGAACAAGATAAGTCCAAGGTTATAGCGGGCCTCCGCATAATCGGGTTTGATCCGCACGGCTTCGCGAAACTGCGCAATCGCCTCCTCTGTCCGCCCTTGAAGGATCAGGGTGTTGCCGAGGTTGTCGCGAGCCTCCGCGTAATCGGGATCGAGTCGCACGGCTTCGCCAAATTCAGCGTTTGCTTCCTTCGTTCGCCCCTGTTGGAAGAAGACCCCGCCGAGGTGGTCGTGAACCTCGGCGCTATCGGGCTTGAGCCGCAAGGCTTCGTCATATTCGGGGATCGCTTCCGCCGCTCGCCCCTCGAGAAACAGGTTGCCGGCAAGATTGTCGTGAGCCATCCACGAGCCAGGATTCCTGGCTAGAGTCGTTCTCCAAAGCGTTTCAACGTCGCTGTACATCGCGCATTGTTTCCATGTCAGGAAACCAAGCGCCGCGATTAATCCCCCGGCCACGACAGGCCGCAGCATGCGTCTCATAAAGACTGCGCCCGCGGCCGCCAGCACGAGAGGGCCGACACATGCGACATACTGAAAGTGGTCCGCCACAAAGGAATAACGGAACGGATAAAGATTCACAAATCCCAGCGCCGGGAAAAGCGTGCCCGCAAAGTACAATGCCGCGACCATGGGCGCTCTTCCCCACTGCTTGCGCATCGATGCGAGCACCACCATCAGCGCCAGCGCCGTGATTGGAAAAAGAAACTGCCACCAAACCGAAGCGCTGATCTGCCAGCGCGGGTAAATGAAAATGAGATTGGCCGGCCAGATTAGCTTGCCCAGATAGAACCAGAAGGCGCGTCCGGCAATCAAACTGCGCTCCAGCAGCGACAAATGAAAATCACTGCCTCCGGCCCCGACCAGCGTCCGCTCGAACCATGCGGTGAAGAGCCCGGAGCCGATGCCAATTCCAAAAAACGGAATCAACGGACGCACATCTTTTCGCCAGAGGAGTTTCCCGTTTTTCCAATAGAAGATGAGCAGCAAAGCCGCGGGCAGGGTGTCGATGACGCTCTTCGTCAACAGCCCGAGAACAAACAATCCCAACGCTGAATAATAGGCCCTCAGCCGGCGTTCACGATCAAAACGCAAGTAGACCAGCGCGGCGCCAAAATAAAAGACGCCCGAGAGAGTATTCTTTAACTCGGACATCCATGCCACGGACTCCACCTGCGCGGGATGCAAGGCCCAGAGGGCCGCCGCGAGCCATGCCCCGCGAATCTCCAGCCGCCGGAGAATACGCACCAGCAGCAACGCCGAACCGGCATGAAGGAGAATATTAACCAGATGATACCCCGCATGCCAATCCCCCCAAAGCCGGTGCAGCAGCCAGAATACGCTGTAAGTCAGCGGGTAATATTGCTGGGTAGCCCCCGGATCAAACCATATCCTGCAAAGACCGGTCCACGAACGCAGTTCCGGCCTTGTAAGGTGCGCGGCATCATCCCAGATCGGCGTGCCATGCAACGCGGGATAATACGCCAGCAGGAGCACTCCAAACAGCAGCAGGGCAACCCACCAATCCCTGGCCGCGCGCATTCTTTCGCCACCCTCTATTTCAGAGGCTTGCATCTACGGGATGGACGCGCTTCATTTCAAAATCCCTTCCTGGCGCAGATCGGCCTCCGCGTTCTTGACCAGCCTACCCAACGGTTCGTCGGGTTTGACCTTGCACACCTCGGCCAGGACGTAATCGATCCCTTTCTCCTCGAGCATCCGGCTTAACTCGACGGCGGACGGGTCGGCCGGCTCTTCGTAATGGATCGCGGCGGCAATCGAACGCGCCAGCCATTTCGGCTCGACGCCGTTTTCGAGCGCCATCCGCGCCGAGCCGACCAGCCGGTCCTCGGGGCCGAGCTTGCGCCGCGGATCGCGGGCATTGCGCTCGACGTAATCGATAATGTTTCGATCCTGCAACTTCCGCAGCGACGAGGCCGCGAACTCGCGCTGCTGCGCCGCGGATATCTTGTGCCTGGCCACGAGCGCCGCGCCCGTCTCTTGATAAACGCCCTCCAGCGCCGTCACGATCCACGGGTCGTTCGCCGCATCGTAAAGATAGCGATGCCCGCGCAGGTGGCCCAGGAACGACGTCGTCCCGTTGGCGGCATTATAAGTATAGAACTTCCGCTCGAGGTAGCCCGAGAATCCGTCGATGTAATCGAGGCCCTTCACCGGCGCCGGTTCGCCCACGATTCGCGACCGATCGACCGGCAGCTCCCAAAAATCCTGCACGTTGACCCAGAGCGGGTCGCGAGCCAGTTGCTCCGCCGTCGGCTCGATGGCCGAGCGCATCACCACCGCCTCGGAAAAGCCGAAGCTCTTCAAAAAAACCGGCGCGATCTCCGCCGCGATCAGCGCCTTTACGCGGTCGCGCAGAAGCGCGGCGGGCTGCTTCCAATTCTCGCACGTAATCAGGTTCGTAATCTCCGTCGTAATCGCCAATCGCTTCCCGATCAGCGCGCTCAGATGAACCGCCAGCGCCTCGAGATTTTTCCCGCCCACGCAAGTGAACACCAGCGGCGCTTGCGCCCACGCATCGGCGATGGCCTCATGGTCGTCGAGCAGCAGTGCGCGATAACCGGCGATCTCGACGCTCTGCGCCGCATTGCCCATCACCTCGACGTGGTAACGCCCCCGCCGGTTCAGCAGCTCCACCAACCCCCGGTTGCTCTCGACCAGCGTAAACGGAATTCCGCTCAAGTGGAGAAGGTGGGCGACAAAACCGCGGGCGATTTTGCCCGCTCCAAAAATCAGGGCGTTCACGTGGTGAGGTTATTAATCTGAGGAATTTTTTGACAGGATGAACAGGGTTAACAGGCTCCTCGCTTTTTCCAGTGGGTTACTATCAGGGAAATAGAATCCCGCAGAGACGCAGAGACGCGGAGGATTTCTGAGAAGGATCCAAAACCTCCGCGCCTCTGCGTCTCTGCGGGAGAATCATCCACTGAAAATAGCGAAGAGCCGGTTAACAGGATGCAAGTAGCGGAGGTCGTAATACTTATGTATTTCATCCTGTAAATCCTGTTCATCCTGTCAAAATTCTCACTCGAAGACAGCCTGCGCCATGGCCTCAATATTTTCGGGTGGCACATTGGGCAGGATCGCTTCGTGGCTTGGACTGATAATCAATCGCGGACCGAGCAGCTTGCGAATACGAAAAACTTCTTCCCGCACTTCCGCCGGCGTGCCGTGGACAAGCAGATGCTGCGTGTCCACGCCGCCGATGAACGCGATGCGGCCCCGAAAGCGCTCCGCGAGCGTCCCAGCATCCATGTGCGCCGCTTTCGCCTGAAGAGGATGCAATCCCTGAATGCCGGCGGCAATCAGCCGGTCGATCACCCTGACCACCGAGCCGCAGGAGTGCGCGAGCACCTGGTAGCCGTGCGCGTGCGCCTGGTCGGCGAATTTCCTGACCCAAGGCAGGATGAATCGGTCGAACAACTCCGGACTCAGAAACAAATCCAGTTGCGTGCCGAAGTCGTTGCCAAAAAAGAATCCGTCCAATTCGGGGCCGGCTTGTTCGAAGAATCGCTCGTTGGCCGCAAGGTAAAATTCGCAGACTCGCCGTGTCACCGCATCCACCACCTCCGGGTCCGTGTACATCTTCACGAAGTAGTTCTCCATGCCGAAGAAGTCCGCCAGGTCATGAAAAAAACAGCACCACATGCCGCCGGCCCGATAATACGGCCCGCTATTCTTCAACGCCTGCACGGCTGGGCCGAAGTCATAATAATCCAGGCTTGGCCACGCGATTTTCTCCACCTCCGCCGGGTCTTCGCACTCGGCGAACACACCTATGGACGCCAGACCCCTGGCCGAGTCGTGCCGATTGTCCCATAACGGTTTGCCATGCGGATGACGGTAGCAACTCCATTGCGGGCAGATCCACCGCAGATCGTCCTTCAGCCGTAGCCGCAACGCTTCCTCGGCGGGCGAGCTGATTCCCGTATGCGCCGCGCTGCCGTCGATGCCGAAATACTTGAAGTAAATCGCCCACGTGTCGGGATGCGGACTGCCCAGCCACAACCCGCACCGGTCCGCGTCCTCCCCGGCTATGATCCGTTTGATTTTTTCTCGACTGTCCATGGAGTTACGCTCGCGCCCGGCAGATTATCCGGGGATGGCCTGGCCTTCGAACAGCGGCTCCAGCGCGGAGTAGAGCTTTTCGAATACAGCGTGTTGTTGTTCGTAATAGGGGGTTAATTGGGCGTTCGGTTCAAAGGTCCGCGCCGTGCGAATCATCTCTTTCGCCGCCGCGGACCACGAGGGATACCAGCCGAGCGCCTTCGCCGCAAGAATCGCCGCGCCCAGGCAGCCCGCTTCGCCGGATTCGAGCGTCGTCACCGGCGTTTCGAGAATATCGGCCTTCATCTGGTTCCACACTGCCATCGCGCTGCCGCCCCCCGCCACGCGAAATTCCGAGGGCTGCTGCTCCGCCCCAGGCAGCTCGAGCCGCTTCTGAATGCTGCGCAAGGTGAACACAATCCCCTCGAGAGCCGCCCGCGAAAAATGCGCCGGAGTGTGCGCCGCCGAAATCCCGTAGAAGGCGCCCCGCGCGTGCGAGTTGAACCACGGCGCCCGCTCGCCATCCAGGCATGGCAGCAATATCAGCCCCCCCGCGCCCGGCGCGATCGCCGCCGCTTCCTCCTCGAGTTCCCCATAACTCCCGGGCGGCTCTTGGCGGAACTGCTCCCAATACCATTGCAGAACCCGCCCGCTCGACGAGGTGACACCATACCGCGCCCAGCGGCCCGGCCCGAATGGAATTTCGCTAAGGGCGAATGCCGCTCCCGCCTTTGCAAAACGCGGCCCGACAATTCCCAAATGCTCCGAAGTTCCCGTCAGGTCAAACCCGATGGCACACTCCGGCAAACCGGTGCAGCCGAAAACCCCCGCCGCAAGGTCGTTCCAGCCCACCACCACTGGCAGATCCGGCGGCAGATTCCACTCCCGAGCCAGCGACGATCTCAGCTTCCCGGCGATTGAATCGGGCGCCGCGACATCGGGCACGATGCCGGGATTGAAACCAGCCCACTCCGCCAGCTTCGGGCTGATCTCGCCCGACTCCTGATGCCGGAGCCCGCGCATGCTCGAAAGATCGGAAACCCACGCGCCGCAAAGCCTCCCGAGAATCCAATCCTTCGGCTGCAAAAGATACCGCGCCTCGTCCAATACCATCGGCATGTGCCGCCGCCACCATTTCAACTTCGGGAGCGGCCACGACGGCCCCGGGCTAAGACGCACCCCCCAGGCCGCCGCCAGTTCCTCCCCGGAAAAAGCCCCGGCCAATTCCCGGCTCTCGGTTTCCGTCCGCCGGTCCGCCCAGGAAATAAACCGCGTCAGCGGCGTTCCGTCCGCCGCCGCGAGTAGATGCGAGCTGATTTGCGCGCTAAAACCGAGCGCCGCGACCCGCGCGCCCGCGACCGCCGCCAGCTTCGCGATCACCCGGCCCACCGCCGCCCAAAGCACCTCCGGTTCCTGCTCGATCCAGCCATTCGGCTCGTAAATCAGACTATAGCTCTCTCGCGCCGCCTCGCCCGCCCGCCCCTGTGCATCCACCAGCGCGCCCTTGCAAGCGGACGTGCCCAGATCGAGACAAAGCAACAGGGGGTGATTTTGCATGAAAACCAATTTAGGTTTCCCCGAACTCAACGGCAAAGTCGCCGTCGCCGCAAGCCACTACTGGTGCAATTGGGGCTCTGCGCTGTTTTTAGTGGGTGACCTTCTTGAACCCGAAGAGTTACCAGAGAGTAGCCGGAGGCCGGACATTACCCTTGCGCCGGCCGCGCGAGAACTTTTCTGTAACTTTTAGTAAGTGACAGCGGTTTGTGTTAGGGCCTGTTAACACTGCCGAAATCAACGCCAGAACAAACGGTGCGGGAGTATTTAAAACAAAAACTCCGTTTTGTGTGAACAGGCCCCGGGGCCAAAA
>Ga0302320_10021552_pt1 | contig 12777 bp, 17 predicted proteins | sample Bog_T0_3_FD_202130 | JGI IMG/M metagenome (GOLD analysis project Ga0302320, IMG submission 202130) | Peat permafrost microbial communities from Stordalen Mire near Abisko, Sweden - Bog_T0_3 | ecosystem: Environmental > Terrestrial > Soil > Wetlands > Peat | place: Sweden: Abisko, Stordalen Mire...
ATTTGATTTCCGCGACTGTCTCAAGCATTTCAGTCGGAAGGATTTCAATCTGGAAGCTGGACCGGCCGTGTCATTGCAAGAGATCATCGCCCGCCGGGTCCGCAAGCGCCAGATCACCCTGGTGCGTAGATTGTAGATCACGCCTCACACTCTGACGCCATGGACGCGAACGCCTAGCCATCACGATGGGCGCATCCGACTATACAAAGCGAACATCGTCGCCTCGGTTTCGTCGTTGAACTCCACCGCAAATTCAAATTGCGCTAGATTCACCTGGGTGCGCGGCGTGACAAAATCTGGATAGACATAGTGTCTGACTTTAAAGTCAAGCCGACTTTCAGTCAACCACCAATAATGCTCGGGATACCGATCCTCAAACCGGATGTTCCGGACGCCGAGTTCAGACGGGTAGTTGAACACACGCATGATTTTGTTGGTCCCTCAGATTGAGTTGTCCGATCCTATTCGCTCATCAACGCTTGTTCGACCAGAAGATTCAGTTGAACGACTATTGCTGTGGCAAACGCGACAGCGTGGGCCTTTTTATAGTAGTATTTTTCGGTCCTGATCCACACTTCTTTATCAATCGTTTCGCGAGAACACCCCACAAGATGTCGCTTGCCCGGTCGAATCAGGGCGATGCAAATCGCTAGATCAATTATGCTTCTTGGTCGGATCATGCGCGCGATTTCATGATGGCCGCCGATATGAGCCAGCGCGGCAACAATATCCCGGTCAGCAAAGGCATCCCACGGCGGGTCGCGCACCAGCAGGTCGATCAAATGCGCCTCATCCCGCACCCCTGTGTAGATCAGGTTGTTGAGACAATCAATCTTGAAATACCCCCGATCGGCAGCGTCTTCGTAATCCCACACCGCCATGCCATCGAGCGGGTCAATCGGAATATCTTGGAAGTAGACGCCGGAGACATGCCGCTCGCGATGGGCGTTCCGCCTCTGCACAGCGGCAACCCACCGCAGGCCCGCCAGTGCCGGAGTCCGATCGGCAAAATCGATATCGATGTCGGTCATACGACGATCAGTCGCAACGATGACACCGGGGTGGGCGCGATCTCGATGTCGAGCGTGGCACAATAATCATACACCACGTTATCCACCGTCATGCGGGTGACCCGCAGCAGATCGATATGCACGTCCTTGCGTCGCAGCCGCCCGAGCAAGGCACAGAGCAAGAAGGTCAAACTCTGCACCGCTTGATTGGCGGGATTGACCTGTTGTTCGTCCGAGGACTCGCCGACGATCTGCAAGACATTGACGATCATGACATGCAGATGGCGTAATTCGAGATCGCCCCAATGCCGACAGCCTTCGAAGAACGGATGGTCCTGCATGGCGACCAGCAGCTTATCGGTCTGGTCACAGCGTGCGGTATACTCGGCAAAATCCGCTGCCGTCAGTGTGTAGATCATCCGCTGTTTGACATAATAATCGTAAATGATGACCTCGGTCATAGATTACTCCATGGTGCGGCCGATTTTGGTGTCCATTTGCGCTCTGACATCGCGCATGGCGCCGGATTGGCGATTCAAGGTGTTACGGGTATTGACGCGATCGTCCAGCAGGCTATTCAGCAGACGTTTCTGCCGGACCAGTTCGACGCCCTGGATCGCCACCAGCCGTTCCAAGGTTTCCACATAGGCCATCGTCGGGACTTCGTATTCGACGATGCCGACGCGAATTTTGCGGCTTTTGCCAGCCGGGGTCTCAACCCGCTGGGTCGGTTGGCGTTTGGGTTCTTCGCGGTACATGGCGGCGATAAACGCCGCGCGTTCGTTATCCATCTGTTATATCCCATGATCGGTGAGCATCGCCCGGATGATATCCACGTCGTGCTGATGATGTTTGATTTTCAGGCGCCAAAAGCCCAGATCAATGGCGGCATCGAGAATGGCGTGTTGCTCCGGGCTGAATCGGTTCAACAGGTCATGCGCACTGGACGCCACAAACAACACCCAGGGGCTGATCCGGCCGCTGGCGATCCATAAAGCGGCCAATGGCGGTTCGACCCGGCGAAAGAAATCCTGCCAATGATCGCCGGTATCGTTGGCCCATTGCTGCATAAGTAGAAAGTTCCGTTCCAATGCGTCAAGCGGCGTTTCGTTCTTGTTTAACTCCCGTATATACGTTTCGTACAGCAATGGTTTCGTCCAGCGATCTATTGGCGCCTCGATACCGAGGAGAAAATCAAGAAAGCTCAGCGGCTTCGCCACGCGCAGGTCGATGACGTAGCGACCAAAGCGCACGAAGGCGGGATACAGGCTGCTGCGGGAAAACGCCTCGTACAAGGGCGGTTTTTTGCGCATGCTGCGGAGATAGAATTGCTGGAATGCCATGAAGCCGAGTTTGACCGGTTTGTCATCGCGTTGCAGAAAGCGCCGTTTTGCCTCGCACCCATGCCGCATAAACCGCGTTTCGCTCTGATAGACTTTGCCACAAAATTCACATTTGTGCAGTGGCGGCTTTGGTTTTTCGGCCTTGGGCGGGGTTGCCTTGGCCCGAGGTTTCGCTGCCTTGCGGATTGGTTTTACTGGACTGTCCGTTGAAGGCGGCGAGGATCGCTTTGGCATCGTCGGGTTGCACTCCGCATTCGTCGATGAACTGCTTGAAGCTGACGCGGTCATGCAGGCTGAGCAGCGTGGTGATTTCGTCATCGTTGCACTCGGGATGCATATCCGCGACCAGGGCGCGCGCCTTGTCCGCTACGCCGCGCCCGCCCGGTCCGGCGAGCCACCGATGCTCCAGCGCAGTGCCAAAGCCGCACGAGGCGAGCAGGCGAAAGAGCAGGTCGGGATGGCGTTGTTGCAATTTCCACAGATGGATATTGACCCGCTCATTCACCAACCACAGATTATAACAGGCCATCTCCGAGTCGGGCACCGAAACCGTCCATCGCAGGGCCGTCAAGGGGATAAATTCCCGGCGCACAGCATCCGGTTGTTTCGCCAGCCAGCCACCCTCGCATTGATCGATCTTGGCCAGGGCCTGGAAAATGTTCAGCTTGTATGATTTTGCCATCATGAAATCCTCACCTTGCGCGCCGTGATCTAAATACCAGCGGGCAGACTTGCATGTGCTGCTGTCCCACGGTTGCTAGGAACCCCGTCGCGTGATTTGATCATCGGCGGGGTTTCCGATTCAGCACGCTTACTTGCGGAGCCTGGGTCGAATCACCCCAGGAACGCCGATGCGACGCCCGAGTTTATTCAGTCTCTCGGTCGCCGGAAACGCATCCTCAGGAGCGGCAATCTCAGCGGCAGTCTCGCCAAACAAGTCCAATTGGTCGCGGCCATCCAGCGGCGCGGGAGCGGCTGAATGCTCGACAAATGGCGCCCCCGGCAGATAATCACTGAGCGCTTGGTAAGTACAGTTATCGAACGACCCAACCCCATTGGTGGGCAGCGCCCTGACATCGTCAAAGCGCTCGCTGAGCAACATGAACAGTTCGGCCATCAACAGGCTCGCGGCTTTCATGTTTCCCTTGCCGATCAGTCGGTAATATTCTTCCAGCAATTGATCACGTCGATCGTGAAAAGATGTCATAATAGGGCCTTTGATCAAGAGAAAATCTTAGTTATATCAAGCACTTCGGGTAACCGATGTACATCCTTGACGCAACATATACACGGTGGATTCGGGCGATTTTCCAAGGGCACCACCAGGATATGCCCGTATTTTAATTTAGGCAGTGTCCAGGTCACGTCCGGGAAGTTGTTCACGTGCACGATCTCGCCGAAATCCGGCATATAGCTGGTAATCGGATTCAAGATGAACGCCTCGAACGGCCGATCGCGCAGGTCCTTCAGTTCGATAATCTCGACATAGCCAAAATCCTTATCGGCGATCACGATCGACCAATCGAGCGGAAGCTGCACCCGGTATTTGCCGATTTGCAGGTCGGCGGACGGCCGCGAGAACGCGTCGAGAAAGATCAACGGAATGAAATAGAAATCGACTTCCTCCTGATCACTGTAATCCAACACACAATACCGTAAATCCTCGATCTCATCCACCGTCGAAGCATTGGCCGATGGCAACGGAATGCGATTCATGTCAAACGCGACGTTTTGATTGGTCAAAATTAAAACCATTTTTATTCCTTGATAAAACCATCCATCAAATACAGGCTTCTGAGGCGGTCTACGCGGCGTCACTGAACGGGTGGCGCCCAGCTAGCTAAAATGTCCTAGACGCCGCGTAGCCCCCGCTGGAAGCCCGTAGTGGGGGTGTTGCGTGGCTACGGATACCGCAGCCGGACTTTCTGTACTGGATAGCCCGCCTCGGCGTAATAGGTTTTGCGTTTCGTCAGGTGCCGTGCCGAGAATTTCAATGACGAACAGACATCATAGATCACGGCATCGCTTTTGTCATTGGCCCGGCGCAGAATCCGTCCCGCCGCCTGGGTGTTACGCACGTATGACTTTCCCGGTTCGAGGATCACCAAGTTGAACAGGCGCGGAATATTGATTCCGACTGCGGCGATGCCATAGGTAGCTACTATGATCTTGTTTGTCGCGGTCTGAATGGAATTATATTCGCGTTGCCGGGTAGTTTCTTTAGTACTGCCTGACACGAACACCGAGTCAGGGATCAGCTTTTGCAGCCGTTTGCCGCTTTCGATCCGATCGACCAGCACCATGGTATTGCCGGTGGCCGCCCAGCCTTCGATCAACTTGGCGACATAGGCCAGCCGCTGCGGATCAGTCAGCAGGAATTCATGTTCTTCCTGATAGTCCGCGAATTCATAGTCCGGGTCGATCAACTGGCGGATTTCGATCTTGCAGTTTGCCAGCACGCCCTTTTCTTGCAGTTCGGCCGCCGAGAGGGTGCCGATCAATGGCCCGATCGCCGCCAACAGACAAATCGACTCGTGATCTTCCTTGGGCACACTGCCAGTGACGCCCCAGCGGATCGGCACATCCGATAACGCGCCGCATAGTAACGATTTGAGTTCCTTTCCCTTGATGGTGTGGCAATTCGCCACCACGGCGCCATTGGCTACGTAATTATGGTCGCGTTCAATATGCAGATTATAGGTCTTTTGCGGCGTGTCGATCTGCGATCGACGGATGAGTTTCATATAACTTCCTAATACTCATAATACCAGCGGCTCCGTCTCTACAAACGCAATATCTCCCAGATAGATATTGGATGTTGCGTTCATCCGATCTGATATGGATCGCCAGCGATCTAACTTCAATGATACCCAGCACTCGCTATCACGGATCGAAGCGCAAACTTCTGGTTGATTTGCGCCAATCCTTCGCGGGGCGACCGATCGGCCGGGCATTGGATTTATATAGCGGCTCCGGCAGTGTTACTCTGCTGTTGCGATTGCTCGGTTGGCAGACCGATGCGAACGATTATCTTCCGTATAATCAAAACACGGCTGCTTTATTTCTAGGCACGGTCGCCCAAAATTTGCCATCAACCGAAGAGGTCTCGAACGAGCTAGGGAGCTTGTTGCGTGCGCGCCATATCGAACCGGCATTGGTAAGCCTGCATTTCAGCGGCATTTACTTCACCGACCAAGAGAATAGTGAGATTGACAGTTTCTGCCAACAGAGCGCTCACCTTACCGCAGACCGCCGTCGGCTTTACATTTATCTAATTGGTCAGGCGTTGCTGATGAAGCGGCCATTTGGTCTGTTTCATCGGCACAATCTCAATTTACGCATAGGCGCAGTGAAGCGAAGTTTCGGTAACAAGACGACATGGGACGCCCCGATCTTACAGCACGCCCTCACGGCGTTGACCGAATTACGCCGTGTGTCCTGGCCGACCAACGCACAAGGCACTGCACTATGCCGGAACACACGTCATGGCTTTCTAGAGTTCGCCCAGTACGATCTCGTGTACCTCGATCCGCCGTATCTCGGACAGAATGGTGCCACCGATTACGCTGACGGTTATCATTTTTTAACCGGCTTACTTGATTATACTGCGTTTGGTCGGTTTGATCGGCGGCGGCGGCATCGGCCGATCTTGAATTTGCCAAGCCGCTGGCATGATCCGGCGAGCGCGGCCGGTGAACTGATCGAAATCGAAGCAAAATGGCCGGACGCCGTAATTGTCCTCAGTTATCGGAGTGATGGATTGCTGGCGATCGCAGACCTTAAAGCGTTGCTCTCCCGGCACGGCCGCACTTGTCAGCAGAAGACGATCGAATATCATTATACCCATGCGCAGACCACGACGCACGAAATCATCTTGACCTCAACGCCGCCTGTCGATATGAACCTAGACATCCTCGGAGCCACAGTTCACGATGGCCTTGCAAAAAACAACCGGAACGATTTTCGAGAGTTATAGCATTTTTGATCGGCGGCGCCGCACTTCGATCCCCGCCGATCACATTGATCCGTTTCTCCTTGATGTGGTCGCAGCGAATGATCACCTGTTTACGACGCACCTGCGTGCCAATATGACAATCGCCCGCAAGCATTTATTATCGGCATGGCAAATTGCCGTGTCTGATGCGATCGACACGATGATGCGAATCTACGTGCGGGAATCGCTGTGTTGGGGCGTTGGCTGGTATCTGGGTCCCAATTGCGCCTATTACAGATTGGACAATGATCACATATTCTATCTCAATCCGTTGCTCGATAGCGGCGCCGACGCCTACACGATCAGTGACCGGCTCGATCACTTCCGGATCATCGGAACCGCGTTGCATGAAGTCGCCCATGTTATTTCCCCGACGCATGATGACGCGTTTTCAACCGCGCTGACCGAAATGTTTCGGGAGACCGATCAGCAGCAAGTACAACAACGAATTGCTGCGCGATTGTGCAGCACCCCGAGTATACTCCGTAACGTGAGTATTGGCGCGCGCCATCGCTTGATTTTATCGATCTTACAGGCGGCGGGTCGGCCGATGGATCGAAACGAGTTGTTGGCAGAATTGGATCGGATCAATGCCTTTCCTGCCACTGGGCAGCATTGGGGTCACGCCCGACTCACCGAATTGGCCAAGGCCGAACCACCCCTGGTGCGGTCAATCGCTAAAGCGCGCTCATCACTATCCAACAAAAACGTGTTTATATATGAGATCACGGTAGATGGCGTGGCCTTGTTACAAGCCGGGGGCGGCGCGCCACCCCCGGTAGACTAACCTAAACGAAGGTCGGCTTTTCGATGATAGTTCCGTCGAGCGTGACGCAAAGTTCGACTATATGCACTCCTGGTCGCACCCGGTCGCGCTTGACGATCTCATTCCAAAGAGGCAACGTGTCGAGTCCAGAAAACGCCGCCTCGGCAAATGGTGTTTCGTTCTGATTGGCATCCGGTCGAGCCTTTGATGGCTCGCTTTCAACCCGAGCCCGCCCATCGCCGCCAATGCGAATCACTGCTGCTGTTGATTTTGCTTTCCGTTCGCTTTCAGTCCATTCCTCAGCCCACTTGTGAATCGACTTACGCCGCAGGGTTGCGAGGAAAAATGCAATACTGTCTTCGGTCAACCGGCCGCCGCCAGCTAGCCACAGTTTTTGTATCGACTTCGCAGCGAACGCCATGTTCCGAAGCGTTGAACCCGAGTATGGTGCCTCGTGGTTGACGCAACGATGGCGAAACATTTCGGTAATAACATTCAGCACTTTCAATAACGGATCGCGATTGTTGACCGCGTGGGAATCACAGGCCGATCGATACTCTCGTAGAACGGAATCGGCCAGATCAGGAAGTTCCGCGCAGTTAATCGCCCGGTGGACGAACAAAGCCTGCGCGGTCAACAATTCGCGCCAGCGACTATCGCGACTGTGGATTTTCTGAATCTCTCCGTAGGCCTGAAAGGCTGGTGCCAACAACTGTTCAAGACTTTCATATCGCATGATGGTTTCTCCGAATGGGGACGGCTGCTTTTTGCCACTGCCCAGGCGGTCAGTCAAATGCAAATTTACGAATTTGCATTTTAATGTTGGCAGTCCACGGGGAATGATCGAAGGAGAAATGTTTTGAACTTAGGCGGCACAACTGTTGAATGCCACAATCTCATCAGCCGGTGTAAGTTCGTCGGCGCGCACCCAGCCGCGACCGGTGAGGAAACGATGGTTTCCGGTAACTTGGAGGCTCGTCTGATCATCCATCACGAGTTCATACATATTTTCTGTTGTCATAGTATTTTCATGCACTTTCACGACGCGATCCTCCTTGAAAAGCAGGGCTTGCTGATCCCAATTGATCACGCGATCGCCCGCCTGTAGGGTCTGGATTGGCTGCCACCCGGTGGGCGTCAATACCGGTGTATCAGCAGCGAAACACTCATCGCAGATGACGCAGATCACCCCATCGAGCAGAGCGGTCAACGAGGACGCTTTGCCTTTGGCGCGCCCCCGTTTGGCCAGGGAGACAAGCGTTTGCCACGTAAAAATCGTATGCTGATGGCCATAGTCTTTGCGTTCGCCGTAAAACACCCCGACATCCAGACCGACATTGCGATAATCGGTTTCGGTCTGCCGGACCAAACTCTTGCTCGGCACGATCACCATCGAGCGCCCAACACCTTCGACTGAGCGTGACAACGCCGCTGTTAAAATGGTTTTGCCAGCGCCCATCACGATCTGCTGGATCGAATTTAAATTCGACAAAAACAGGTTGATCGCGGTGATCTGGTAATCGCGCAGCAAAATCGGCTGTCCGGCATGCACGTGGCCCTCCGGCCACAGACACTGGGCGAAATAGCGCTCATCGATGGCTGGGAAGCTGAACCGATGATCCGGCCGCCGGTCGATTAACTCGATTTGGTAATTGGCATCGATCAGGATGGGCAGCACCCGCTCGATCACATTGATGAAGGTATTGCCTGCCTGGGTGCAAAACGACACCGTGCCGTCCCAGCGGCCCAATTTGTACTGCGGCATATGCCGGGCCTCAGGCACATGGAACTTCAGCGCCTCGCACATCAGCGCTTTCGTTGCATCATCGACTCCCTCAAATCGGCAGTTCACAAAATCTTTTACAACAAGGGTAGCGGTCCGTAATGGCATCGATAGCTCACTAAAATAGATGTTCACTGATGCAGGGCCGTAATAATCGATCAAACTGATCGTCAGCTTCACATAGGCGCAAAAACCTCAAATATTATAGACGATTTAGCGGCACCAAAACGTTGTGGAAGAGGCCTTCTTGCAGCGGGCAGAGACTGTTCGCCAGGGGCGGCATTTGCGGGAACAGCAGATCGGCCCATGGCACCCAGTACTGTGCCCAACTCGGGTGATCGTTTGGCGTGGCGCCCTCATCGATACGCACATAAATCAGACTCGCCGGATACAGACGCAGCACATTGGCGATCTGATAGCCTGCATTCGAGGCATGGGTGTTGACATCGACGAGCAAGATGCCATCGCGCAGGGTTGCAGCGGCCTGCAACAGCGGCTCAGGTTGCGCGAAATAGCTCACCCGGTCCGTCATGAACAGCGATTTAACCACGGGTTTCCAGGTCAGCCGACTATTGGTTAGGATCAGCACACGCTTGCTTGGTTCCAGGCGGGTAGCATTGAGTATGCTGGTCATATCCATCGCCCGCAGAAACCGCCGCACCACGACGCAGCGAAACCCACAATCGGCGATGAACTGGGTGCCGAGGCAGCGGGCCTCAGTAGCCGGGCAAAGGATCGGATCGAACAACGTCTCGGGGACCATCTGTTGCTGGGCCAAGGCGCGGATCGACTCGCTGAGATCGAGTTTGCAGACCCCCGCCAGGATCACCAACCGGCGCGCTGTGGCTGGGGTAGCGAGCAGGCCGAACTGCTGGTTCAAAGCTCAACGCCAGCGGCTGTTTCCAGCATCCAGGAGGCCAGCCATGGGTTATCCCGCACGATGACCTGGATGATCTCGCCATCCGGCGTCAGAGCGGCACTAGACGGCTGATCGCGGCTTTGCTCGGCCAGGGCCAGATAATCGAGCGTGGCCTGATCGGCATGGAAGTGTTGATTCGCGATCAGCAGCCGAATGGGATAAAGGGTCAGACGATCGACACAGACGATCCACAAACCGTATTGGCGATTGAAGCAGGGTCGCTCGGCCGGTGTGCGGGCACTCGGTTGCATTTGCTTGATGGTCTCGCGCACAATGTCATCCGGGAAGAACCGGAATGCCAAGCGATTGCTGCCCAGGTGACGCACCTCGCGCGGCACCATCTGGCGGAGGTACGGCATCAGCCGGTAAACCGGATCAGCCAGCAATCCATCCAGCACGTGCGGCTCGATCGTGTCGATTAGCTGGACGCGATACTGCCGCGCGAGATCGAGCAAAACTTTGACTTGTTTGACCGAAAGCGGGCGGCCCGCGCGCACCCGGTCACTGACGTTGTGAATAAAATCGAGATGCCAAGGCGACCATTTGACAGCCAAATTGGCAAACAGGAAAACCAAATCTTCCACATACATGGTGTGATTTAGCCCTGGCTGGTCGGCAAATTCAATCAAAAAAGCACCGTTGACTGACCCACCCGTGGTTCAGTATAAGCGCGGCGCACTAAACGGATTGTCTTTGCCATGCTACAACGTGAGTGGAATACCTATAGTCCAGTTAAACAGCGGTGGATGATTTATCGGCTTATCAAGAACTTTCCAGACGGGATCAGCAGACCAAATATCAAAGAACGCGCCCAAATCGACTACGGTGCCACTCTTGGCAAGCGATCGCTCGACAAAATGTTACACCACCTGACCCGCCAGGAGGCGATTCGGTGGTCTTTTCGCGATGGTGCGGTGCTTTGGGAGATCACCGGCAATGTCGAGGCTTATAGCAAGACCGCGTCTCCCGTCAGCGGCGTTCGTCGATTGGCGGCTCACACTATGGGTCAATAGCCAACCACTCAGTTGCGCAGGCGCGATTCAATCACAGGGGCCATCGCGGCATCCTGTTCGATCAGTACGCAATCGAAGTTCTTATTTCGAGCGGCTACCCCCGTTGTGCCGGTGCCCGCGAAGGGATCGAGAATGCGGCCACCACCAGGGCAGATCAAAACGCAGAGGTCTTCCATCAGCGGCACCGGCTTGACACTGGGGTGGTTGGATTCGTGATCGGACTTCTGCGCCTTGCGATGGTTGAATAGCGTGCTTGGCCACCGACCATAGCGATCATGCAAGGCGCCGATGTTGAGCGCGCCGGTACCCCACACGCGTATGTTGTCGATCACACGGGTGGTGCTGATAGGCTTTTGTGCCAAGAGGATCGGCTCCAGACAGGGCCGGAGGGTGTTGACGCCATAGTAGTAGCCCTGCCAATCCTGTGCCTCTGGCGAGACGTTGCGGGCGTGCATGGCGAAATCGACATGGGAACGCTGTTGGGCACCGTGATCGACATTGGCGCGCGTGAACCCCGAGCCGCGCCGGATGCCGATGACCTCACGCTCGGACACATTGTCCCGGTCGAACAATTCAGAGAGGTTGGTCGGTTTTGGCAACCCTTGCTTGAATTGCCAACCCAAAAACGGGTAAAGATTGAATCCGGCTTTCTCGCACGCAGCGGCGGCATGATGGTAGAGCCTGGGTGCCGCGAAAAACGCGACATAGCCACCGGGTTTGAGTACGCGGAAGAAGCGGTCCCACAATTCGGACGAAAAACTGATATCGGTGCTGTCCCACGCATAGCCGTGCAAGGCGATCGAATAGGGCGGGTCGGTCACGATGGCGTCATAGACATTGTCCTCTTGTTCGATAAGTTCAAGACAATGACCAATCCTGATCTCGATCGCCGCTGGCGGGGCGGTCTCGATTGGTGGTTTTTCGATTTGGCGGGTCAGTTTGCCACCCAGCCACCCGGCCATCCCACGAAACCAGCATTTCGGAGCCGGGTCCTTGGCTTTTAGCTCGTCTAGTTCTTCCTTGGCAATGTCCAACTCGACGGTCAGATTGACCGACTTTTGACGTTCCAGGCGATTCTGCAATTCCAGCGTCTCGACACGCTCGGTGAGCGCGGCCACGTCGGTCGGCAATGGTGGCCGACCCAGCGGCGGGGGCGGGGGTTCATACCGCTCAGTGGGTCCCATTTTGCCGGTAATCCCGGCCATGCGAAGACAGCGTCGATACCCCGGCACGATGAACGGCACACCACGCTTGCGACAGGCATCCTCGCGATCTTCGAGCATTTGTTCGACCCGAGGCCAAAACACCCAGAGCTTCATGTGGCGGCGGGCGTCGGAATAATCCAAATCCAGCACCTGACGGAACAGTTCTGTTTGCTCAGATGCGGTGAGCAGAAGCTTGCTGGCCGCCACCAACAAGCCGCCCCATTCCCGTCGCGCCACCAACACCGCCAGTGATCCGCGCTTCAACAAATTGAGGGGGACGCCCTTTAATGTTTCGATGATTTTATCAAGCGGCCAACCATCGTAGTAACCGGTGTTGTATTCGGCAAAATCATTCATCTGGCGCACCCACTCGGGCATATGCCCGATTTTGTGACAAAGCAGAACGAAACGCCCGAGCGATCGGACACGACCGATGAGAGATTTCACCGGTCGGGCCGATCGAACGCGCATCTAAGACGTCTGTGAGCGTAACGGAATTTCCTTTTTCGCCCGCAGCACGTTGAGTTTGCTCTTGATGCTATTATCGTTGATCTCGAACTTGAAGCGCTCGGAGCATTTGTGCGCCAGTTCCTCATCCGTTTGGGTTGGATCGAGCTTGTAGGTGTCGCGCAAAAACGCGACATGTTCGGGGGTCCATTTCAACCGAACCTTGGTGATCGATGTCAAGCTGCGCAGTTGATCGACTGCCCAGGCGGGATAGCGATTCTGCCGCCGCCAGACCTG
>Ga0302320_10021555_pt1 | contig 12776 bp, 11 predicted proteins | sample Bog_T0_3_FD_202130 | JGI IMG/M metagenome (GOLD analysis project Ga0302320, IMG submission 202130) | Peat permafrost microbial communities from Stordalen Mire near Abisko, Sweden - Bog_T0_3 | ecosystem: Environmental > Terrestrial > Soil > Wetlands > Peat | place: Sweden: Abisko, Stordalen Mire...
AATAGGCATAGGCGGCGTCGAACGACTCATTGAGCGCGCAGAGGGCGCCGAACAGGCCCGGGAAACGCTCGCCCAGGCTGTCCTCGGCGCCCGGGCGATAAAAGCTGTAGCCGGAGATCGCGCCCAGAAGCACCACTCCCAGGCCGGTCGCCAGGATCACGGCGTGATCGGCGCCCTCGGCGTCCGGGACAAAGCTCAGCACCCCCGCGTAGGCTCCCGGATAGAGGCGCAGGAAGCCGCCCAGCGCGGCCAGCGCGGCCAGCAGGACGAGCGGAGCCCCCAGGGTGATGCCTCCTTCGTGGGCGTGCGCCGCCCCCTCGCCCCGCGGCGCGCCGAGAAAGACCAGCTTCCACAGCCGCAGCATGTAGATCGCCGTCAGGATCGCGGTGAAGGCCAGCACGCCGAAGACCGCGCGGTTGTTGGCATAGGCCAGGTAGAGGATCGCATCCTTGGAGAAGAAGCCGGCCAGCGGAGGCAGCCCGATGATCGCGGCGACCCCGACGGTGAAAGTGAGAAAGGTCAGCGGCATCCGCCGCGCCAGGCCGCCCAACTTGAAAATGTTTTGCTCTCCGTGGCTGCCGTGGATCACCGAGCCCGAACCGAGAAAAAGCAGCGCCTTGAAGAAAGCATGGGTCGTCAGGTGGAACATCGCCGCCCCCACTCCCGCCAGGACGATCGTCCGGCCGTCGGCCTGGTCGACCGAGCCCAGGCCGAAGGCCGCCACCATGTAGCCCAGTTGCGAGAGCGTCGAATAGGCGAGCACCTTCTTGATGTCGCTTTGGACGATCGCCCCGAGCGCCGCGTAGACGGCGGTCGCGGTCCCCACCCACAGGATCACGGTCAGCGCCTCGGGCACCATCAGCACCTGGATCCGGCAGAGCATGTAGATGCCGGCGGCCACCATCGTGGCCGCGTGGATCAGGGCGGAAACGGGCGTCGGGCCCTCCATCGCGTCGGGGAGCCAGACGTGCAAGGGCACCTGGGCGGATTTCCCGATGGCCCCGCAAAACAGCAGCAGCGGGATCGCGCGGCTGTAGATCGCGTGCCCGGAAGTGGCCTGCACCGCCAGGTCGCTCAGGTTGACCGTGCCGTGCAGCCAGTAGCACATGATGATGCCCAGCAGAAAGCCGAAGTCCCCCACCCGATTGGTGATGAATGCCTTCTTCGCGGCCGCCGGCGGCTCCGGCCGCTCGTGCCAGTGGTTGATCAGGAGCCAGGAGCTGAAGCCCACCAGTTCCCAGAAGATGAACATCATGAACAGGTTGTCGGCCAGGACGATCCCGAGCATCGAGAACATGAAGATCGACAGCCCGCCGAAATACCGCGCCTTGGCGGCGTCGTCCCGCATGTACCCGAGCGAAAAGACATGCACGCACAGGCCGATCAGGGCGACGATCGAGATCATCAGCGCGGCGAGGTCGTTGAAGGCGAAGCCGAAGGAGACGGTCAGGCCGCCCAGGGCCAGCCACTCCTTGCCGATCTCGAAGCGCGCGCCGCCCAGGGCGAGCTCAAAGGCGCCGGCCGCGACGCCCACGGCGGCCAGCACGGAGATCGTGGCCGCCAGCGAACCGCGGCGGCGCAGGAACAGCGCGATCACGGCGGCCGAACCCAGGGGCAGGCAGAGGGTGAGGAAGGCGAGGTGGGCGGGCGTCATGCGTCGGGCCGGGCGTTAGTTCTTCAGCGCGTCGAGGCGGTCGACCTGGATTGTCCGCCGCTGGCGGAAGAGGGCGACGATGATCGCGAGCCCGACCGCGACCTCCGCGGCGGCCACGGTCAGGATGAAGAACACAAAGACATCCCCGTCCAGCGTGCCGTTGTAGCGCGAAAACGCGACCAGCGCCAGCGTCGCGGCCACCAGCATCAGCTCGAGCGACATGAAAATCACCAGCGTGTTGCGCCGCACGAGCACCCCGAAAAATCCCAGGGCGAAAAGCGCCGCGCTGATCGCGACGTAGGCATGGAGGCTGGGGGCGATCATTCGGTCGCGGCGGTCGGGGGCTTCGGGGCCGGGCCGCGCTGGCTGAGCGCGATCACGCCCAGCATCGCGATTAGGAGCAGAAAGCCGATGATTTCAACGGGCAGCAGATAGGTGGTGAAAAGCAAATCCGAGTAGATCTGGAGCGTGGCGTCGAAGGGGTGCGGGCCCGCCGTCGCCGGCAGGGCGGCGCGCCCCCGGAAGGCGATTCCCGCCCAGCCGACCAGCAGCAGCGCCGCCGCCCCCAGGCCCGCCACGGTCCCCCAGCCCCGGCGGCCGAGGGCCGCCTGCCCTTGGATGTCGAGGAGCATGATAATGAACAGGAACAGCGCCACGACCGCGCCCGCGTAGACGAGGATCAGCAGGAAGGCCAGGAGGAAGGCGTCCAGGCTGATGAAGAGCCCGGCCACGCCAGCCAGGCAGAGGAGCAGGCACATCGCCGCGTTGACCGCGTTGCGCAGGCAGACGACCGCCGCCGCGCAGCCGACCGTGAAGACCGCAAAAAAGAGGAAGAGCAGATTGAACATGGCTCGCTAGTGGGCGGCGTGGCCGTGCTCCTCGGCGGCCTTCTTCTTGTCCCACTTGAAGAAGGAATCGGGCAGCGTGCCGCCCAGTTCGTAGAGGCGGTCCTTGTGGTTGACCATCTCCGCGCGGCTGTAGCCCGACATCGAGTATTGGTTCTGCAGGAAGATCGCCTCCTCCGGGCAGACCTCCTGGCAGAGGCCGCAGTAGATGCACCGGAGCATGTCGATGTCGAATTCCCGGGGGGCCCGCTCCACGTGGTCCCGGCCGGCGCCGGCCGGCACTTCGCCGGGGGAGATGCGGATCGCCTTGGGCGGGCAGACGAACTCGCAAAGCTGGCAGGAGACGCATTTCTCCCGGCCGTGCGGATCCTTGACCAGGGTCGGCACGCCGCGGTAGCCCGGAGGAATCGCCGGCCGCTGCTCCGGATACTGCATGGTCTCCTTCGGGGCGAAGAGGTGCTTGAGCGTGATCCGAAGCCCGGCGGCGACCTGCGGCAGGTAGGCGCGCTCGGCCAGGCTGAGCGGTTGGCGTTGGACTGGGATGACGGCCATGCGAGGAGAAAAGTTTAGGGCGCGAGGCAGGCGATGCCAATCGCGTAAACCACCAGGTTGGCAATGGCGAGGGGCAAGAGCTTCTGCCAGCCGATCCGCATCACCTGGTCGTAGCGGAAACGCGGCACGGTCCAGCGCACCCACATGAAAAAGAAGATCATCGCCAGGACCTTGCCCAGGAGAATGGCGATCGAGAGCAGGCCCAGCAGCAGCGGGTGCCCGCCCAGCCCCGTCCAGCCCGCGAACTTCGCCAGGCTGATCCAGGGCAGCGGGTTCCATCCGCCCAGAAAGAGGAGGATGAACACCGCCGAGCCGACGAGCATGTTGGAGTACTCGGCGACGAAGAAGAGCGACCACTTGAAGGCGCCGTATTCGGTGTGGAAGCCGCCCACCAGGTCGGCCTCCGATTCGGGCATGTCGAAGGGCTGCCGGTTGGTCTCCGCGAACAGGGCGATCAGGAAGACCACCGCGGAAACCGGCATCGTGAAGATGAACCAGGCCCCGCCCCAGAAGCCGGGCTGACTCTGGAATTCCACCACCCGCGCGAGGCTCATCGTGCCGCCGGTGCCCGGCGCGTTGATCCACAGGAAGACCGGGAGCACGGCCAGGGTGAGCGACAGTTCGTAGGAAATCAGCTGGGCCGAGGCGCGGACGCCGCCGAGGAAGGCGTACTTCGAATTCGAGGCCCAGCCCGCCAGGATCAGGGAGTAGACGCCCAGCGAGGAGACCGCGAAGACCGCGAGCAGGCCGACGTCGACGTGGGCGAGGGCGATCGGCACCACCTGGCCGGCCGCGTCCAGATAGGCGCCGAGCGGCACGACGGTGACCGTCGAAAGGGCGGGGATCATCGCCAGCGCCGGGGCGAGCACGAAATACAGCCGGTTCACCTGGCCGGGAATCTGCTCCTCCTTGAACAGGAACTTCAGGCCGTCCGCCAGGAGATGGAAGGCGCCCAGCTTCTGCAGCGCCGGCCCCAGCACCGGCACCCAGGCAAACCAGGGGGGAATCGCCCGGTTGGGGCCCTGCCGGCCCTGGATCCAGGCCGACACCTTGCGTTCGGCCATCGAGCAGGCTCCCGCGATCGGAAACATTACGGCGATCACGGCGAGGCCCTTGAGGACGCCTTGCACCATGAGCGGGAGTTGGAAGAAAAAGTCCGCCATGGAACCTTAGGCCGGCCTCGCCGCCGGTTGATGGTGCAGGGTCTCGCCTTCGGGGAAGGCCAGATGCGCCCAGGCCGCGCCGTCGAGGAGCAGCCCGCCGGACGGGAGGTTCCGGTAGGCGATCGGGCCCAGCTGCGGAATGGCCGCCGCCAGGGCGGTCCAGACGCCGTGGATTTCGCCCTGGACCGCGGGTCCGTCAACGGCCGCGATCAGCTTGGCCAGCACGGACAGATCGTCCGCCGCCCCGGCCGGGCCCGGCACCGCCGCCGCGAACTTCTGGATCCGGAACTGCTGGTTGACGAAAGTCCCCTGCTTCTCGAACACCGTCAGCGTCGGCACCACGATCTCGGCCGCGGCGCTGGTCGCATTGGCATGGGTGCCCAGATAGATCACCTTCACTTTGGCCAGCTGCGCCGCCGTGATTCCGGCCGCGACCAGGTCCTCGCCCAGGGAGACGACGGTCTTCACCTTGCCGGCGTCGATCTCCGCCGCCAGGCCGGTCAGCTGCGGTTCCGGCAGCGCGGCGATCAGCCCGGTCAGCAGGGCTCCGCGCACGTTCGGATTGCGGTCGGCCGAGATGAGCAGCTTGTCGCCCGCGCCCACGCGCGCCACCAGGTGCGCCCCCGCGCCGACCGCCGCCGCCAGGCGCCGGGCGAGGTACTGCTCCTCCACCGTGCTGCGGCCCGAGCCCACGACCGCGGCCGAGCCGAGGCGCAGCAGCGCCGCCGCCGCCGCCACCGCCGGCTCGAGCGTTCCATCGGTCCCGGCCGCCCGGACCGCCGTGAGGCGGTTGTCGGCCCGGACCGCCCGGTACAGGAGGCGGCCGCTGTCGGCCATCCAGGTGTCGTTCACCGCGTCGTTCTGCCGCGGCGTGATCCGGTAGATCACCCCTTCGCGGGACCACACGGTGGTGTTCGCCCCGACGCTGCTTTCGGTGTCGATGCTCGGCGTCTGCTTCAGGAACCAGACGCGCATCTTGAAGCGGAAATCCGTGCTCGTCAGCGCCCCGACCGGGCAGATGTCGACGGTGTTCAGCGAATAGTTGTTCTCGAGTTTGCGCCCCGGGTAGCAGGTGAGCGTCGAATAGCTCCCGCGGTCCGTGAAGCCCAGGACGTCGTCCTTGGCGACCTCCTTGCAAAAGCGGATGCAGCGCGAACAGAGGATGCAGCGCTCGTCGTCGAGCGTGACCCGCGGGCCCAGCTGGGTGCGCTTGGGCTTCACGTTCTTGTCCTCGATGAACCGGGAATAGCCCCGCCCGTAGCCGGTCGCCTGCTCCTGCAGCTTGCACTCGCCCGCCTGGTCGCAGATCGGGCAGTCCAGCGGGTGGTTGATGAGCAGGAACTCCATCACGCCCTCCCGGCAGTCCTTCACCTGGGGCGTGGTCGTGCGGATATGCAGCCCCGGGACCGCGTTGGTGGCGCAGGCGATCGTCGGCTTGGGCATCCAGTTGATCTTCTGCTTGCCGGAGACGACATCCATGATCGGCGCTTTCGTCGCCGGATCCACGGCCGGCAGGCCCATTTCCACCAGGCACATCCGGCAGTTACCCACCACCGTCAGCTTGGAATGGTAGCAATAATGCGGCACGTCGACGCCCGCCAGGCGGGCCGCCTCGATCATGTTGGTGCCCTTCGGCACGGCGATCTCCCGGCCGTCGATGTTGACCGGGATCAGGTCGGGTTTGGGCGGAGCGATCATACCAGGGCCGGGGCGTCCGGGGGCGAAGCTTTGCGGTCCTCGGCGTAGGCCTTGAATTCGTCGCCGAACTTCAGCACGAAGCTCTGGGTCGGCCAGGCGCAGGCCTCGCCGAAGGCGCAGATGGTGCGGCCGGCGATCTGGTCGGCCACGCTCTTCAGGAGCGCGCCGTCCTCGGCCCGGGCCGCCCCGTGCACCATCCGGGCCGTGATTTTCTTCATCCACAGGGAGCCCTCCCGGCAGGGGGTGCACTGGCCGCAGCTTTCGTGGGCGTAGAAGGCGTTGATGTTGCCCAGCGCCTCGACCATGCTGACCGAGTCGTCCATCACGATCACCCCGCCGGACCCGCCCATCGACCCGATCATCGCCAGCGAGTCGAAGTCCATCGGGATGTCCTCGATGCCCCAGTCGTAGTCGACCATTTCGGTGCCGACCTTGCGCTTGCCCTTGTAGCGCTCCCCGACCCGCAGGACCTTCGCCGACGAGCCGCCGGGGATCACCGCCTTGAACTTGCGGCCCGGGCGCGGGCCGCCGCAGACCTCGTTGAGGAGCTGGCCCAGGGTGATCTTGCCGACCTCGAATTCGTAGTAGCCCGGGCGGCGCACGTGGCCCGACACGCAGAAGATGCGGGTCCCGGTGTTGTTCGGGGTGCCGATCTTCGAATAAGCCTCGCCGCCGATCGCGGCGATGTGCTTCACATGGCAGAGGGTCTCGACGTTGTTGACGATCGTCGGGCACTGGTAGAGGCCCAGGACCGCCGGAAAGTATGGCGGCTTGATCCGCGGGTAGGGCCGCTTGCCCTCCATCGACTCGATCAGGCCGGTCTCCTCGCCGCAGATGTACGCGCCGGCGCCGCGGTGCACGTAGATCTCGCAGCTGTAGCCGGTGCCGAGGACATTCGGGCCGGCGAGGTTGGCCGCGCGCGCCTCGGCGATCGCCCGCTCGAGGATCTTCGCCCCGAGGGGAAACTCGCCCCGGATGTAGATGTAGGCGGCCTTCACGTTGTTCGCAAAGCAGGTGATCATGATCCCCTCGAGCAGCTGGTGGGGATCCTGGTGGATGATGTACCGGTCCTTGAACGTCCCGGGCTCGGACTCGTCGGCGTTGACGACCAGATAGATCGGCTTGCCGCTCTTGCGGTCGACCAGGCCGAACTTGACCCCGCAGGGAAAGCCCGCGCCCCCGCGCCCCCGCAGGCCGGACTTCTTGACCTCGTCGATCAGTTCCTCCGGCTTGCGCCGCACCGCCTGCGCGAGGGTCGCGTAGCCGCCGTGCCGGCGGTAGCAGTCGAGGTCGGGCGCGTACCCGGGCTCGTCGATGTGCTGAAAAATGATCCGGCGCTGTTCGGGCATGGCTTATTTCCCCTGGGCTTGCGCTTTGATCTTCACCGCCAGTTCCAGCGCCTTGGCGCTGTCGACCTTCTCGTGCAGCTCATCGTCGATCATCACCACCGGGGCCGTGCCGCAGCTGGCGAGGCACTCGACGAATTCGATCGTCACCTCGCCGTCGGGCGAGACCTCGCCGCGGTAGGTGTTGAACTGCTTCTCAAACTGGGCGCAGGTCTGGTAGGAGCCCATCAGGGCGCAGGAGAGCGTGCGGCAGACCTTGATGTGCCGCCGGCCGATGGGCTTCTGGCGGAACATCGGGTAGAACGTGACCAGTTCGTAGATATTGACCGGCGCCAGTTCCAGCTTGGCCGCGATCCATTCGATCGCCTCCGGCGAGATGAAGCCCTGGTCCTCCTGCACCAGGTGGAGCAGCGGCAGGGCCGCGCTGCGCTTCACCGGATAATGGGGGATGACCTCCTCGATCTGCTGCAGGGTGGCGGGCTTGAGATTCATCGCGCGGGGTTCCGGGGCTTCAGCGGTCGCACTCGCCCATCACGAAATCGAGCGAGCCCAGGATCGACACGACGTCCGAGATCATCGCCCCCACGCAGACTTTGGGCAGGATCGAGAGGTTGCAAAACGAGGGCGAGCGGATCTTGAGGCGCCACGGAACGCCGCCGCCCTTGCTGACGACAAAGAAGCCGAGGGCGCCCTTGGGGTTCTCCGCCTCGAAGTAGACCTCCCCGGCCGGCATCTGCGGCCCTTCCGTCACGAGGATGAAATTCTGGATCAGCTCCTCCATCGACGTCATGATCTTGTCCTTGGGCGGGCCGAAAATCTTCTTCGCGTCCACCGCATACCAGGCTCCCCCCGGCAGCTGCGCGGCGGCCTGGCGGAGGATGCGCACCGACTGGCGCATCTCCTCGCCCCGCACCAGGTAGCGGTCGTAGCAGTCGCCGGTCGAGCCGACCGGGACGTCGAATTCGTACCGCTCGTAGCCGCTGTACGGGCAGTCCTTGCGCAAGTCGAGCGGCACGCCCGAGCCGCGCAGGTTGGGTCCGGTCAGCGCATAGGCGATCGCGTCGGGTTTCGAGATCACCCCAATCCCCATCGTGCGGTCGAGGAAAATCTTGTTGCGGGTCAGGAGCTTCATCGTCTCCTCCAGGATCGGCAGGAACTGGTCGCAGAACGCCAGCACCCGGTCGGTCCAGCCGCCCGGCACATCGCGCTGCAGGCCGCCGATGCGGCTGTAGCTGGTCGTGAAGCGGGCGCCGGTCAACTCCTCGAAGAGGCGGTAGAGCTTCTCCCGCTCCGTGAAGGTGTAGAGAAAGACGGTCCAGGCGCCGACATCGATCCCGTAGGCGCCCAGGCCCATGAGGTGGGAGGAAATGCGCGCCATCTCGGCCGTGATCACGCGGATCGCCTGGCAGCGCGGCGGCACCTCGAGCTTGGCCAGCTTTTCGACGGCGATCGCATAGGCCATGTTGTTGGCCAGCGGGGCAAGGTAGTCCAACCGGTCCGTATAGGGCACGAACTGGTTGTAGGTCATGTTTTCGGCGATCTTCTCGTCGCCGCGGTGCAGGTAGCCGATCACCGGGTCGGCCCGGGTGATGACCTCGCCGTCCAGTTCAAATTGCAGCCGCAGCACCCCGTGGGTGGACGGGTGCGACGGGCCCATCGACAGGGACATCTTCTCGGGCTCAAATTCCCCGGCGGCGTTCTTCGCCTCCGAATCCGGGTATGCAAATTCAGTCGCCATGGCGCGGATTAGTCGGGTTTGACGTGGCGTTCGCTCCAGCTCTCGTCCTTGCCCTGGGGCTCCTCCTCGCTGAGGTTGATCTCGCCGGTCGAGGCGACGAACGGGCCGCCCATCATCGGCGCCGGCAGCACCTTGGCGCGGGTCTCGGCGGCGACCTCCGGGTCGGGCAGCGGCGTCTCGATGCCGGCCAGCGGGAACTCCTTGCGCAGCGGGAAGTGCGGATAGCCGTCCCACATCAGGATCCGGCGCAGATCCGGATGGCCGGAAAACGCGATCCCGAACATGTCGTAGGCTTCGCGCTCGTGCCAATTGGCCCCCGCCCATAGGGGCGTCGCGCTCGCCACCGCCGGCGCCTCGTCGTTCGGGCAATCGACCGCCACGCGCAGGTAATCGTGCCGGACCGTCGAATACAGATGGTAGACGACGGTGAAGCGGGGCGATACGCCGGCCGCCCAATCGACCGCCGTCAGGTCCGTCAGCATGTCGAAGCCCAGCTCGTCGCGCGCGAACTGCAAGGCCGCCGGCGCCTCGGCGGCCGGGACATTGACGGCCGGGTGGTCGAGCGTCGCCCGGGCGGTCGCCGGCGGAAATCGGCCCTGCAGGGCGGCGATGGCGTTAACGGCTTCAGGCATGGCAGTGGGTGGGTCGGGACTGCGTGGAAGGCCCGCGAGAGAGACGCTCGGCGCCGCGTCAGGCGGAGCGAAGATTCTTCGCCGACGGCTCGCGCTTCACCTTCTCCTGGAGCTTGATGAGAGCATCCAGCAACGCTTCCGGCCGGGGGGGACACCCGCTCACGTAGACATCGACCGGGACGATCCGGTCGACGCCTTGGAGCACGGCGTAGCTGCGGTACATTCCGCCTGTGCTGGCACAGGCACCCATCGCGATCACCCATTTGGGCTCGGCCATCTGATCGTAGATCCGCCGCAGCGCCGAGGCCATTTTATAGGTCACGGTGCCGGCGACGATCATGCAGTCGGATTGGCGGGGGGAAAAGCGCATCACTTCGGCCCCGAACCGGGCGATATCGAACCGGGCCGAGGCGACCGCCATAAGTTCGATCGCGCAGCAGGCCAAACCCATGGGCATCGGCCACATAGAGTTGGCGCGGATCCAGTTGATCACCGCGTCGGCCCGGGAGACCACGACCTCCCCTTCGATCCGGCTGTTGTAGGAGAGTTCAGTGTGGGTGGAAACCATGATCGTTTCGGTGCGAAGGCGCGAGCCATGGCACCGTACCCCCGGCAAAAAGGGCAGGCAAGGAGGTTTTAGGAAAATCGCCGCCGCCAGTTGACAAACCCTAGTGGGCGACCACGGAGGTCGCCGCCAGCCGGACGGGCGCTGTCAAGGGGAGGTCGCGCGAGGATCCGCCCGCCAGGATTTCGTAGTCGCCCTGCTCGGCCACCCAGGCCGCCCGCTGGGGATCATAAAAGGCGAAGGCCGCGCGCGGCAGCGGCAGGGTCACCGTCTTGGTTTCGCCGGCCCGCAACGCTACCTTGCCGAACGCCTTCAGTTCCTTCTCGGGCCGCGGCACGCTCGGATGGAGCGGCCGCACGTACACTTCGACCGTCTCCGCTCCGTCCCGCGGCCCGCTATTGGTCAGCGTGACCGCCGCCGCGGAGGCATTTCCCTCCGCCACCGGCGTGATCGCCAGGCGCGAGTAGGTGAACCGAGTGTAAGACAGGCCGAAACCAAAAGGAAACTGCGGCTCGATGTGCTTGGCATCGAACCAGCGGTAGCCGACCAGCAGGCCCTCCGCGTACCGCTCGGTGCCGTGCTCGCCCGGATAGGCGCCCAGGGCGTGCGCGGGCGAATCCTCCAGCCGCTTGGGAAACGTGCACGGCAGCTTGCCCGACGGATTCACCACCCCGAAAAGAATCCTCCCGAGCGCATTGCCGCCTTCGGCGCCCCCGTACCAGGCCTGGAGGACCGCCGGTACCTGGCCCAGCCAGGAGCCCATCTCCACCGCGCTGCCGGAGAGCAGCACGACCACCGTCCGCGGATTGGCCGCCACCACCCTGCGGATCAGCTCGTCCTGCCCATAGGGCAGTTTCAGGTCCTTGCGATCGGAGCCTTCGGCGTCGAAAAAGCGGTCATGGTTCAGTCCGCCGACGTAGACGACCACGTCGGCCTGCTTCGCCGCCTCGACCGCGCGCGCCGCCAATTCCTCGCCGCGGCGGCCGGCGTCCGCGTCCGGCAGCGGCTGAGCGGCGCCGGGGCGCCGGTCTGAGGACAGATCCGGATCCAAGTAGCCCTGCGAAAACGTGACGTTGGCCGCCGCGCCGACCTGATGCAGGATTCCCTCCAGCGGCGTGATCTCATAGAAGGACTTGATCGCGGAACTGCCGCCCGAATGCGCCTGCAGCCGGGTCGCGTTCGCTCCGATCACCGCCACCGAGCGGATCCGCCCCTTGTCGAGGGGCAGCAGCCCGCCGTCGTTCTTGAGCAGGACAATCGCCTCTTCCGCCACCTGCCGGGCGGTCGCCTGATGCGTCGGGGTGTTGATGGCGCCGGCCGGCCGGTCCGGATCGAAAACCTTCGAGGCAAACATGACCCGGAGATTGCGGCGAACCTTGTCGTCCAGGAGGGCCAGGGGATACTTGCCCTGGAGGATGCCGTTCCGGAATCGCCGCGCCAGGTAGAAATTGTCATAGGGCGGCTCCGTCCCCATCTCCAGGTCGAGCCCGTTCCGGACCGCTTCGTCGGTGTTGTGGACCCCGCCCCAATCTGAAACCACCAGACCCGGAAAACCCCATTCCTTCTTCAAGACCTGGTTGAGCAGATAGTCGTTCTCGCAGCAGTGCTGCCCGCGGAATTGGTTGTAGGAGCCCATCACCACCAGCACGCCGGCTTCCTTCACGGCGGCCTCGAAGGCCGGCAGATAGATTTCCCGCAGCGTCCGCTCGTCCATCTGCACGTCGATCGAACCGCGCTGCTCCTCCTGGTTGTTCGCCGCGAAGTGCTTGACGCAGGCGGCGACGCCCTGGCTCTGCACCCCTTGGATGTAGCTGACGGCAACCCGGGAGGTGAGCCAGGGATCCTCCCCGGGAAATTCGAAGCTGCGGCCGCCCAAGGGCGTGCGCTGGATGTTCACCCCGGGGCCGAGCAGGATCTGCTTGTTGCGTTCGCGCGCCTCGCTGCCCAGCACGGTCCCATAGGCCCGCCCCAAGTCGACATTCCAAGTCGCCGCCAGCGCGATCAGCGGCGGCATGGCGGTGGAGAAATCGTCCGTGTGCCCGGCGGGGAGCCAAGTGTCCGGGCCCACGTCCTCACGGACCCCGTTCGGACCGTCCGACATCCAACGCCGGGGGATCCCCAGGCGCGGGATCGCCGCCGTCGTGAACTTCGAGTCCGCGTGGACCAGCGCCAGTTTCTCATCCAGCGTCATCCGGCCGAGGAGGTCCCCGACCCGCGTCTCCAGGGGTTGCGCCGGATCGAGGTACGGGGCCGGTTCGACCGCGCGAACCGCCGCCACGCCAACGGCCAGCAAGGCGGCGCACCAACGCCGCAGGGGTAACAGCCAGGGGTTCATGGACCCGGAATTTAGAAGGGAAAAGTCGGACGCACCAAGCAAAAGCGACCGCCCACCATCAATTTGGATCCGCCCCAGGGGGTCCTTTTGGTTTGACCTCCAAGCCCACCTTTAACTTTGCTGGTCCCTTGGCCCAAGGAATCGGCCCGTGACAGCACGGCCGCAGGCACCCGGAGAGGTGGCAGAGTGGTCGAATGTACCTGCTTGGAAAGCAGGCGTACCCGCAAGGGTACCGAGGGTTCGAATCC
>Ga0302320_10021556_pt1 | contig 12776 bp, 6 predicted proteins | sample Bog_T0_3_FD_202130 | JGI IMG/M metagenome (GOLD analysis project Ga0302320, IMG submission 202130) | Peat permafrost microbial communities from Stordalen Mire near Abisko, Sweden - Bog_T0_3 | ecosystem: Environmental > Terrestrial > Soil > Wetlands > Peat | place: Sweden: Abisko, Stordalen Mire...
CGACCCGGGCGCGTTTGCAACGAGCGAGCCGGCCGGGTAGGTGATCGAGTAGTTGGCGCCCACTGCTCCCGAGCAACTTGTGGGGTAGGTTCCCGCGGAGCTGCTTGTTGTGTAGGTCGTGCCGCAGGTGGCCCGAGCGGTCAACCCGGTCCATTTGGTTTCAGAGTTGACAAAACCTGCATAGGTGCCCGTGATGGCCGGAACGGCCGCGCCAATCCATATGGCGGCAGGACTGGAGGCGGTGATGGTCAATGGAGCCTGATTCACCGTAACGGTCTGCTGCACCGGGGTAGCCGCCACCCAGGAGTTGTTGCCTGGCTGTGATGCGGTCACCGTGCAGAGGCCGGCGCCGATATAGGTCAGTGTCGAACCGTTGACCGAGCAGGCACCGCTTGCCGTGAAGGCTACGGCCAGGCTCGATGTTGAGGAAGCGGACAGCGAAACGGGCAATGCGCCGTAGGTTACGGGCGAAGCGGGCGCAGTAAAGGTGATGGTCTGCGCATTTGTGATGGTGACTTGCGCCGCGGTGGAGATGCTGGCGCCAAACTCCGCTACTGAGGCGCTGTAAAGTCCGCCATAGGAGGCGATGAGGTAGTGTTTGCCGGGCGTCAGCGTGGTGGGCGCGGCAAGCGTGGCGGTTCCGGCGCTGACAGCGGACTTGCCGAGCAATGTGGCGCTGTCGTAGAAGGTAACGTTGCCGCCGGAGACCGTGGCTGAGCCGACTGCGGCGGTTACGGTCGCGGTGAGCGTGAAGCTGTCGCCAGCGGATTTGGTGGCTGGTCCGGAGGCTACCAACGCGACTTGCGTGGTGGTGGCGACGACAGATGCGCCCGTCGTGCCGGATTGGCTGAGGGCATAGGTCGAGTCACCGGAATAATAAGCCGTCAGTGAGAAGGCGCCCATCGGCAGTGTGGTGATGACGACGGGAGCCGCACATGCGCCGGAGCTAAGGGTGCACGATCCCACCTGGGTGCTTCCGTTCTTAAAGGCAACGGTGCCAGTGGCCGCCGAGGGGGTTATGCTCGCGTTCATCGTGACGTTGGCTCCATAGTAGTAGGGGCCGGACGAGACGGTGAGTGCCGTCGTCGTGGTGGGTTTTGTAATCGTAAAGCTCAGCGAACTGGAGGTGCTGGAGGTATCGTTTGCCGATGTGGTTGGGGTGTAGACAGCCGTCAGGGGGTTGGCTCCCACCGGCAGGGCGCTGGTGGCCAGGGTGGCCGTTCCACTGCTGACGGTAACCGCGTTTCCCATGGCGACGCCATTGTTTTTGAAGACGACTGTGCCTGCCGCCGCGGCGGGTGAGACGGTTGCGATCAGCGTCACGCCGACGCCGGAGGCCGCGGTGGTGACCGGAGTGCCCAGCGCGGATGTGAGCGCGGCAGTGAGCGTGGTGGTTGTGGTGGCTTGCGAGACGGTGACCGTCTTCGCGGCAGAGGTGCTGGATGTGTCGTCTGCCGAGGTCGTTGGGGTGAAGACAGCGGTGAGGGTGTTGGCTCCCATCGCCAGGGCAGTGGTGGCCAGGGCTGCCGCTCCGTTACTCACGGCGACGGGGCTTCCCTGCGCAACGCCTCCAATCTTGAAGGTCACTGTGCCTGCCGCCGTCGAGGGTGAGACGGTCGCGGTCATGGTCACGCTGGCGCCATAGGCCGCAGTGGTAATCGCGGTACCCGGCGCGGTTGTGAGCCCGACGGCCAGCGTGGTTGTCGTGGTGGCCTGCGAAACCGTGACGGTGGTGGCGGCGGAGGTGCTGGCGGCAAAGGCTGCTGCGTTCGTTGGGGTGAAGACAGCCGTAAGCGAGTTGGCGCCCAGCGCCAGGGCAGTGGTGGCCATGGTCGCGGTTCCGGAGCTTACGGCCGCTGGACTTCCCAGCGCGACGCCTCCGACTTTGAAGGTCACGGTGCCCGCCGACGACGAGGGCGATACGGTCGCGGTCATGGTCACGCTGACACCATAGGCCGCAGTGGTGATGGCGGTGGCCGGCGCGGTGGTCAGCCCGGCTTTCAGCGTGGTTGTGGTGACTGTGGCCGTGGCATGAGCGTTGGCTGCGAATGCCAACAGAAACAGAAGCAGTATTCCCAGGTTGCCGCAGCTCTTGAGAATGCTAGTGGATGTTGCGAGAACGCCTTTCCGCGTTGTTGCTACCGGTGTAGATTGCCTCTCAGACATTTTGAAATCCTCCGCCATTCGTGGCTGGCTGACTCAGGGAGTCAGGGTGTACTGGGAATTGCCAGGGACAGGAACTTTCTCAACAAACCGCGCTACTGGGTTTCTTAGGGAAAATGCAGCCGTGTCGTCCGCTCCGAGCTGATCTTCGGACCGAACCACAACGGCTGCATGAAAGCCTTTGGGCTGGCCTTTGCGTGGTTCATGTGGCTCTCCCTCTGCACCGCTGGAGGAAAGAGCTTTTCGAAGCCGGCCGTGGCATGACAGGATTCCTCGACGATGCCCAATATGCGGATGACACGCAGCCTGAAGTGCATTGTGCCGCGCTGCTCTCACGCGGTCACCGGATGATGTTCCGCCGCATCCAAGTCAATACATCGGCCACGAGCCTCAATTCATGAGCGCCGCGGGGAAAATGCATTTGGAGTGGAATAAGCCTGATTGGGCAATTCGGGTTTGAGGTGTCTCAGCGCGATCGCCGCGGAAATGGGTTATGCGGCACTTTTGTAAGGGTTTCTGGACGCAGGTTCGGCTTGCCGGGAGGGTGTGGCTGAGCGGCCGAGGGGTAAGGCAGGCCGTGCGGCGGCTGCGGAGCGCTGCTGATTGACTTTTGTACACTGGCGCGCGGCAGGGAGGGAGCGGTTGCGCCTGGCAACGGGTGGCGCCCGAGGGCGCTACCGCTCTGGCAAGGCAACGCGATACTCTTAAAGCCAGCGTGACGAAAGAAGCCCCAGCTCCGCTGCTCCCCTCTTTGGACAAGGGTCCCCAGGAACTCACGCCCTTCATGCGCCAGTGGACAGCGGCCAAGCGGGAGAATCCCGATGCGCTGCTGTTTTTCAGGATGGGGGACTTCTACGAGCTGTTCTACGACGACGCGGTGGTGGTGAGCCGGGAGCTGCAACTGACGCTGACGGCGCGGGACCGGGAGCGCTCGCAGCCGATGTGCGGAGTTCCTTATCACGCCGTGGACGGCTACCTGACGCGGCTGCTGCGCAAGGGGTACCGGATCGCGATCTGCGACCAGATGGAAGACCCCAAGCTGACCAAGAAGATTGTGCGGCGCGAGGTGACGCGGGTGCTGACGCCGGGAACGGCGCTGGACGCGGCGCTGGGTCAGGAGCAGAACAATTTTCTGGCTGCCTATATGGAGAGCGGAACGGGGAAGGAGCCGGTGTGCGCGGTGGCGCTGCTGGACGTTTCGACGGGGGAGTTCCGGACGGCGGAGTTTACGGGCGCGGCGGCGCGGCAGCAGGCGGTGGACGAGATTCTGATGGCCCAGGCGAGCGAAGTGCTGGTGGCCTCGAGTTTGGAGCTGCCGGCGCAGTTGGAGCGGCTGCCGGCGCGGACGCGGGTGGAGGACTGGGTTTGGACGCGGGATTTCGCGGTGCCTCTGCTGGAGAGGCAATTGAATGTGCGCACGCTGGAGGGGTTTGGGCTGAGCGAGCATCCGGCGGCGGCGATTGCGGCGGGAGTGGTGCTGCACTATGTGAGGACCACGCAAAAGAACGAGGCTATCCATATTGATGGGTTGCGGTTCCAGGAGCACTCGACGGCGCTGGAACTGGACCAGGTGACGGTGCGGAATCTGGAGCTGGTGGAGCCGCTGTTTGTGGGTCAGGACAGCCGGGCGACGCTGTTTCACACGCTGGATGAATGCCAGACGCCGATGGGCAAGCGGCTGTTAAGGGCGACGATTCTGCGGCCGCTGCTGGAAGCAAAAAGGATTGAAGCCCGGTATGAGGCGGTGGGCGAGGCGCACGGGGAGCTGGTGAAGCGCGAGGAGATTCGGCGGGCGTTCAACGGCCTGCTGGATTTGGAGCGTCTGTTGGCGAGGCTTTCGCTGGATTCGGCGGGTCCGCGGGATGTGCGGGCGCTGGGAGCGAGCCTGGCGCGGCTGCCGGGATTGAAGACGGCGCTGGATGCGATGCGTGCGCCGCGCTGGCGGGAGCTGGCGGAGCATCTGGATACGCTGGTGGATGTGACGGCGCGGATTGCGACGACGCTGGTGGCAGAGCCTCCGCTTACATTGGTGGATGGCGGCGCGATTGCGGCGGGCGTGGACGCGGAGTTGGACGACTTGCGGACAATTTCGACGACCGGCAAGCAGCAGATTGCGGCGATTGAAGACAGGGAACGGCAGAGGACAGGGATTGGTTCGCTGAAGGTGCGGTATAACTCGGTGTTCGGCTACTACATTGAGATCACCAAGGCGAACCTGGCGATGGCGCCGGCGGATTACGAGCGCAAGCAGACGCTGGTGAATGCGGAGCGGTTTACGACGCCGGAGCTGAAGGAGTACGAAGTCAAGATTCTGACCGCGCACGACCGGTCGATCGAGATTGAGAAGCGGCTGTTTGCGGAGCTGCGGCGCGGAGTGCTGGAGGCGGCGGGGAGGATTCGGCAGAGCTCGGCGGCGGTGGCCGAAGCGGACCTGTTGGCCAACTTTGCGCACCTGGCGGCGCTGCGGCGCTATGTGCGGCCGGCGATCGATGAGGAGCCGGTGCTGGAAGCGGCGGCGGCGCGGCACCCGGTGATTGAGCAGTGGATGGAGGAGACGCGCGAGGGGCGGTTTATTGCCAACGATCTGTATTTGAAGGCGGGCGGCGAGGGGCCGAGTTTGCTGCTGATCACGGGACCGAACATGGGCGGCAAGAGCACGTATCTGCGCCAGGCGGCGATGCTGATTCTGCTGGCGCAGATGGGCAGCTTTGTGCCGGCGGCGAGTTTGCGCTTTGGACTGGTGGACCGGATTTATACGCGCATCGGGGCCAGCGACAATGTGGCGCGGGGGCGGTCGACCTTCATGGTGGAGATGACGGAGACGGCGACGATTCTGAACACGGCGACGAATCGGTCGCTGATTCTGCTGGATGAGATGGGGCGGGGCACGGCTACGTTTGACGGGTTGAGCCTGGCGTGGGCGACGGTGGAGTATTTGCATGCCGCGTGCGGGGCGCGGACGCTGTTTGCCACGCACTATCACGAACTGACGATGCTGGCGGAGAAGCTGCCGCGGGTGCGCAACTTGAGAGTGGGCGTGAAAGAGGCGGCGGGCGGGATTGTGTTTCTGCATAGCATTGAACCGGGGGCGGCGAGCAAGAGCTATGGCATTGAAGTGGCGCGGCTGGCGGGGTTGCCGGCGGCGGTGATTGAGCGCGCCAAGCACGTGCTGCGGCAGCACGAGAAGCAGGAGCGGCAGAGTGTGCAGGTGGAGACGACGCCGGAGCCGATGCAGATGACGATTTTCACGCCGCTCTCGCAGCGGATTGTGGATCGGATTGCGGAGATCGACGTGAATGCGCTGACGCCGCTGCAGGCGCTGAATCTGCTGGAAGAGTTGCAGAGCGAGTTGAAAAAAAGTGACTAGGGACTAGGGACTAGGGACCAAGGACCTGCGCTGCGGCGATCGGTGAGGGAGCAGGGATGACTGCGAATTTGCGGCACGATGCGGGGAGCCTGCTGGTGGTGGGGTTGGGCGGCACCGAGCTGAGCGGGCTGGAGCGCGCGTGGCTGAGGCTGGTGCGGCCGGGCGGGGTGATTCTGTTCAGGCGCAACATTGCGGATGCGGGGCAGACGCGGGCGCTGCTGATGGAGGCTTCGGCGCTCTGCGTGGAAAACCCGGTGCGATGCGTGGATGTGGAGGGCGGGACAGTGGACCGGCTGCGGGACGCGCTGGCGCCGATGCCTGCCGCGCAGGCGGTGGCGTGGGCTGCCGCCGATCAACGGGCAGGACGAGGGTCGAGGGCTCCCAGGTCCCAGAATCGGGACCTGGGGCACCCGGCAGGAGTGGCATACGAACACGGGGAACTGGTTGCTCGGGGCGTGAAGGCGTTTGGGTTTAATACAACGCTGGCGCCGGTTTTGGATTTGGCGTTGCCCGCTTCGGCGGCGGTGATGGGCACGCGCGGGTCTGCGCCGACGGCGGCGGGAGTTGTGGAGTACGCGCGCGAGTTTTTGGCAGGACTGGCGGCGCAGGGCGTGGCGGGCTGCGGGAAGCACTTTCCCGGGCTGGGCGGAGGGACGCTGGACTCGCACGTGGAGACGCCGGCAATTGCTCGGAGATGGAGCGAGATTTGGCGGGAGGATCTGGAGCCGTATCGTGAATTGCGCGATGAATTGCCGATGGTGATGGTGAACCACGCGGCTTATCCGGAGACGCAGGGCAAGGAGCGGTCGGCGAGCGTTTCGAAGTTCTGGATTACGACGGTGCTGCGGAAGCGGATGGGGTATCGCGGGCTGGTGTTCTCAGACGATTTGGAGATGGGCGGCATTCTGAAGTTCATGCCGATGGAAGAGGCCGTGATTGCGGCGCTGCGCGCAGGGATGGACCTGCTGGAGATCTGCCACAGCCCGGAGCTGATTTTGCGCGCCTACGAGGCGATGATCGCGGAGGGAGAGCGATCGGATGCGTTCAGAACACTGTTGCACACGCGGGCGCGGCAGACGGCACGGCAACGGGCGAGGCTATTTGCGGGCGGGACTGCGAAGGCTTTGACGGCGCGGCAGTTTGAGGCGCTGCGGGCGCGGATTCTGCGTTTCGGCGAGGCGATCGGCAAGGCACAGGCGGGTGCGGGGATGGTGAACGCATGAGCACGAAGAGCATGATTGTCGCGGGCGTTATGAGTGGCACTTCCGCCGATGGGATCGATGTGGCGGTGGTGCGGATTGCGCCGGGCCAGGCGCGGCCCAGGCTGACGCTGCTGGCGCATGAGGGGTTCAGGTTTCCGGCCGCGCTGCGGCGGGCGGTGCTGGCGGCAATGAACGCGACCGCAACTTCGACGGCGGAACTGGCGCGGCTGAACTGGCGGCTGGGGATTGCCTACGCGGAGGCAGTGAGCGCGACGGTGGAGCGGCACGCGGTGAAGCTGGACTTGATCGGGTGCCATGGGCAGACGGTCTATCATCAGCCGCGGTCCGCGCAGTATGCGGGGCGAAGCTTTGCGTGCACGTGGCAGTTGGGCGAGGCGCAGGTGATTGCAGGCGCGCTGGGTGTGCCGGTGGTTTCAAACTTCAGGCCGGCGGATATGGCAGTGGGCGGGCAGGGCGCGCCGCTGGCGCCGCTGCTGGACTATGTGCTTTTTGCCGATGCGCGGCGCGGGCGCGTGCTGCAGAACATTGGCGGGATTGCCAACCTGACGGCGATCCCGGCCGGAGCCGCAGCGAGCGCGGTGATTGCGTTTGATACGGGGCCGGGCAACATGGTGATGGACTGGCTGGCGCAGGAGTTGGCGGGCAAGGCATTCGACCGGGATGGAGCGATTGCGGCAGAGGGCACCGTGCTGGAACCGATGCTCAAGAGGGCGTTGAGCAATGCTTACTTTGCGCTGAAGCCGCCGCGGACTGCGGGGCGGGAACAGTTTGGGCGGGCTTACGCCGCTGATTTTTTGGTTAAGTGCCGGAGGCATAGCAGCAAGCCCGCGGATGCGTTGGCCACGGCCACGGCGTTGACTGCCGAGACGATTGCCGGGAGTTACAAGCGATTTGCAAGGCGGGCGATGAAGGGCGGCGATGTGGACTACATTGTCTCCGGAGGCGGAGCGCGGAACCGTACGTTGATGGCGATGCTGGCGCGGCGGTTGGGACCGATGGGGTGCGAACTGGCGGTGAGCGAGGATTTCGGCATGCCGGCGGAGGCCAAGGAGGCAGCGGCGTTCGCGCTGCTGGCGTGGCAGACGTGGCATCGGCTGCCGGGGAATGTGCCTGCGGCTACAGGAGCGGCGCGAGGCGCGGTTCTGGGGCAGGTTACGTATGCGTGAGTCGGTAAGAATGGGCCTGTCGGGGGTTGAGGTATCCCACCTTAGCCATTGTGGTGCACACCAAGCGGCTGACCCCTGTGACGCCGACTCCCTCAGGAAGTTTCACATTTCTTGAGACGGCGGAGTTGGCAAACCGAGCTGGTGAAAGTTGCAGGCGAGATCCCAGAAGCCTTTTACCGCAATTGAAGAAGAATCAAGGCGTTCCCGCCTGCTTGTGGTCCATTTGGGTCAATTGAGGGTGAGTTTGCGCTGGGCTCTCAACCTTTTGCGCAGGTATCTCGTCTACTGAACTAGATGACATTTTCACCTTCAGAGACCGGCGGGAGTTTGCCGGCAGAGAACGGAATGATGCAGAGCGAGAAAACCCGGATTCTGGTTTTAGCGGCATGGGCCGTGCTGATGGCCAGCCTGGCGGCAGGGGCAAGCGCGCAGGCGCCTTCACGGATTGTAGGAACCATCGCCGCGATCAACGGCAATACGCTGACGGTGAAGACCGACGGCGACGGCGAGCGGCAGGTGTTGGTGCCGGCAACAGCGCCGGTCAAGCGGATTGCGCCGGGGCAGAAGGATTTGAGCGCGGCGGAGGCAATCCAGTTCGGCGATCTGGCAAAAGGGGATCGTGTGCTGGTGAAGCTGGATCCGGAAACGCAGGGGAGCGTACCGCAGGCGTTGCAGATTATCGCCGTGAAGCAGACGGACGTTGCGGCGAAGCAGCAGAAGGATCGCGAGGACTGGCAGCGGCGCGGCGTGGGCGGGCTGGTGAAGAGCGTGGACGCGCAGGCAGGCGCGATCTTGATCGGCAGTGGCGTTGGGGCAACGGCCAAGACGATTGCCGTGCATACGACGAAGGCGACTGTACTGAAGCGGTATGCGCAGGCATCCGTGAGCTACGACGCGGCGCAGATTGCGGCGATTGACGCGATTCACGTGGGCGACCAACTGCGGGCGCGGGGGCAGAAGAACGCGGATGGGACGGAGATGAATGCGGAAGACGTGGTGTCCGGGACCTTCCGCAATATTTCGGGGACGATTTCTTCGCTGGACACGGCGGCATCGACGCTGGTGGTGAAGGATCTGGCCACGAAGAAGCAGGTCACCGTGCACATAACGGCCGATGCGCAGATGAAGCAGTTGCCGGAGACGATGGCGCGGATGCTGGCGGCGCGGCTGAAGGGCGGAGCGCTGGCGGGACAAGGCGCGCAGGCTGGACCGGGGCCAGGCACGGGGCCAGGCGCACAGCAGGCTGGAGGAATGGGGCGCTCGGGAGGCATGGGCGGCGATCCGCAGCAGATGCTGAGCCGGTTGCCAGCGATTCAACTTTCCGATTTGAAGAAGGGCGACGCGGTGATGCTGGTGTCGACCGACGGAACGACGGAAGTTACCGGCATTACGCTGCTGTCCGGGGTTGAGCCGCTGCTGGAGGCACCCGCAGCCAGCCAGAGCCTGCTGAACAACTGGAGCTTAGGCTCGGGCTCGGCGGAAGCATCCGCGCAGTAAACAGCAACAAAGACTCATCGCAAGCAAGCGAGGGACACGTGTATTCAAAGCTGATTTGCCTTCTTCATACTGTAGTGATTCTTGCGATTCTTCTGGCAAGCACGGTGGCCGCGCACACGCAGGCTCCAGGGCCTGTTGCGCATGTTGAGGCCGCACCGGCCACAACCGGTACGTTGCGCGGACACATTGCCGACCCGACCGGCGCCTTGATTCCCGGGGCTGCGATCAACATCACGGACGCCACGGGAACAGCGGTGAAGACGGTAGTGGCCGACGCGGCGGGCGCGTATGTGGTGAATGGTCTGGCGCCGGGCAGTTATCTGTTGACTACGAATGTGGACGGGTTTGCGCCCTTCACATCGCAACCGATTCCGCTGGCCGGGGGCCAGGTGAAGCGCGTGGACATTGCGATGGCGATTGAGGCCGAGCAGCAGAGCGTGGTGGTGACCGACGAGTCGCCGGCGATCAACGTGGAGGCCGGTGGCAACACCAGCGCGGTTGTGCTGAAGGGCAAGGACCTGGACGCGCTGTCGGACGACCCGGACGAGCTATCGGATGAATTGACGGCGCTGGCCGGGCCCTCGGCTGGGCCGAACGGCGGGCAGATTTATATTGATGGATTCAGCGGCGGGCAACTGCCGCCGAAGTCGGCGATTCGCGAGATTCGCATCAATCAGAATCCTTTTTCGGCGGAGTTTGACCGGCTGGGTTACGGGCGCATCGAGATTTTGACCAAGCCGGGAACGGACAAGCTGCACGGGCAGATGTTCATCCAGGGCAACGACAAGGAGTTCAACACGGGAAACCCGTTCACGAGCACCATTCCGTCGTACTACAGCTACCAGTTCAACGGGACGGTGAGCGGCGCGTTGACGAAGAAGTCCTCGTTTTTTGTGAGCGCGGAGCAGCGCAACACGGAGAATGTGAATGCGTGGTCGATTCCGAATGCGGTGCTTCTGGAGAACCCGCTGCTGCCGTACGACTCGGTGACCAACCCCTACATGGACACGGCGAACTATGGCGTGAGCCTTTTGAACCGGCGGATACGCGACAATGCGTCGGCGCGCATCGACTGGCAACTGGGGGCGAAGAACACGTTTACGGCGCGCTATGGGTTCTGGTCCGAGTCAGAGCATGGAGATTTGAACCAGGGAGCGCTGGCGATCGCGGCAACGCCGGATATGAATCCATCGACGCACGAGTCGAACACCGACCATACGGTGCAGATGAGCGACGCGATTATTCTGAACGATCACGCGGTGAACGAGAGCCGGTTCCAGTATGAGCGTCAGAACGAGAATCACTACCCGGACTCGACCGATCGGACCGTCTCAGTGCAGGGCGATTTCACGACAGGCGGTTACGCCGGCCAGGAGAGCCGCGATCACACGACGCGGCTGGAGTTCCAGAACCTGACGACGTTGAGCCACGGAACGCATGCGATCAAGTTCGGCACGCGGATTCGGGACTCGCGGGATGCGAACCTGACTAATTCGAATTTCAATGGCGGGTTCACGTTCGGGAACTATGAGGCGTATCTGAAGATGGCCAACGGACTGGCGTCGGGGACGCCGTTCAGCGACCTGGTAACCGCGGGCTATGGACCGGCAACAGCGACCTATGCGACCGGGGGCGAATCGACGCTGGCCAACGTTTTCGATATGGCGCTGTTCGCGCAGGACGACTGGAAGTTCAACCCGCGGCTGACGCTCTCGGGCGGCATGCGTTGGGAGTCGCAAAACCATGTCTCCGATCACAACGACTGGGCTCCGCGTGTTTCACTGGCCTACGCACTGGACGGGGGCACGAAGGACAAGAAGACGAAGACCGTGCTGCGGGCGGGCTACGGGCTATTCTACGATCGCTTTGGATCAAACAACCTGCTGACGATCAATCGCGCGAACATTCAGCACCAGATTGTGTTGAATGACCCGAATTGCACTTCAGCAGCGACCTCGCTGGGAGCGATTGACATGACGACGTGCGCCAGCACGGGCGGCTCGTCGACAGCCTCAGTGCCGGTGAAGTACGAAGTGGATGCGCACTATCATTCGCCGTACACAGGGCAGGCAGGCACCAGCCTGGAGCGGCAACTGCTTCCCGGCAGCAGCGTGACAGTGACGTATCTGCACTCGTTCGGCGTGCACCAGATGAATACGCGCAACGCCAACCAGGCTGAGGGCGGAACGCCGCAGGAAAGCAGCGGGGGGTATCTGTATGAGTTCTATCCCGAGGCGGTGTTCAAGCAAGACCAGGTGATTGTGAGCGTAAACGGCAAGCTGAGCAAGACGCTGAACGTGATGGGCTCTTACACGCTGGCGCGGGCCAACACGAACGGGGCGGGCGGCAGCGCATCGAACGCGTACGATCTCAATCAGGATTATGGGCGGGCCGGTTTTGTTTCGCGCAACATGCTGTTCCTGATGGGAAACTACGCGGGGCCGTGGGGGATTCGCTTCAACCCGTTCATCATCGCGCAGTCGGGCAGGCCGTTCAACATCACGCTGCCGACCGACGCGGAGAACAACCTGTTCAACCAACGGCCGGGGCTTGCGGCCGCGAGCGCATGCGGCAGCAATCTGGAATACGTGCCGACATCGTTTGGCTGCCTGGATACGACGCCTTCGGCGGGCGAACAGCTCTTGCCGATCAACCTGGGCAACAGCCCCGCGGCGGTGGCGGTAAACCTGCGCATCAGCAGGTCGATCGGCCTGGGACCGAAACTAGCCTCGGCAACGAGCCAGGCAGATGGCGGCCCGCCTCCGGGTGGTGGACCAGGCGGCGGGCCGGGTGGCGGGCGCGGCGGACCGGGCGGCGGCGGACCAGGCGGCGGTCTTGGACCAGGCGGGCTGGGCGGCGGCGGTGGACGCGGCGGGCCGGGCGGCATGTTTGGGTCAACCGGCACCGGGCACAAGTACTCGCTGAACTTCAGCGTGCAGGCGCTGAACCTGTTCAACGACATCGACTATGGAACGCCGAACGGAACGGTAACCGGAACTCTTGACCCAAGCACGGACCTGGTTGTTCCGGGGAGCCAGTTTGGCAAGTCGACGAGCCTGGCAGGCGGGATATTCAGCACGGGTTCCGCGGCAAGGCGCATCTTTGTGCAGGCTATCTTCTCGTTCTAGAGCATGTTCCGAAATGGTGTAGACCGAAATTTTGCCGGTCTCCCACCCATTCCGCTGAAAAACGCGGAATGGATGGGGCACGGAAGTCTACAGTAAAAGCGAAAATGCTCTAGCCGCCATTTCTCACACGGGTCGATTTTTGGAGCGAGGCAGAGGATATTGCGGTTTTTGGGAGACGATATTCGGCCTTGAGTCGCCTTTGCGATGGGTCGGCGGTTTCCGGAAGGTGCTC
>Ga0302320_10021558_pt1 | contig 12773 bp, 9 predicted proteins | sample Bog_T0_3_FD_202130 | JGI IMG/M metagenome (GOLD analysis project Ga0302320, IMG submission 202130) | Peat permafrost microbial communities from Stordalen Mire near Abisko, Sweden - Bog_T0_3 | ecosystem: Environmental > Terrestrial > Soil > Wetlands > Peat | place: Sweden: Abisko, Stordalen Mire...
GTACCGCTGAGTCCCCAGACCGAGAAATTCGTCATGGACTTAGTAACACGACGTCGTTCCCGACGGTGTCGTCGTGCACGTGGTCGTCGTGGTTGTCGGCGCCGCTTTCGGCGGAGTGTAGGTCGTGGTGCTCGTCGCGGTGGTGGTGGGAGTAGTTGACGAACCCGAGCCAGACCCGGATCCAGACGTGGAATCACCTTCAGTGGTAGTCGTCGTGTCCGTGGTACTCGTCGTCGTTGATCCGGCGCCGGTCGTCGACGTTGTTGGTGCCACGACGGTCGTATGTGTCGCGGGCTTCGCGATGCTCGCGGCGTAAAGGACAAAGGCGACCGCGACCAGACTCGAGCTCACAAAGATCGTCTGCGTCAAGTGTCGAACGCGGGCGAAACGCCGGTCTCGTTGATGGGGGGTTCGCTGGTGTGGAGTCATAGATTCTTAGGCTCCAAGCCTAAAAGCGGCAACTAATGAGAATGCAGTGCAATGTTAAGAAACGAAAAAGAATCGTTTAATCCGACTCTTCATCTTCGCTCGACAACAACGTCATCGTAAAACGCGCGCCGCCGAGTTCCGGGTCACGGTCAACGGTGACCATCCCGTTAAATTCAGCGACTACTTGGGCCACAATCGAAAGTCCGAGGCCTGAACCGGGTAACGCACGCGACGACGCGGAGCGCCAAAAGCGGTCAAACACGAAAGGAATATCGTCTTCGCTGATCCCTGGTCCGCTGTCACTCACCGTCACCGTTCCTGACGAAGAGATGACAACGATGCGACCACCGCGCGGCGTGAACTTGACCGCGTTCGTGAGCAGATTCGAGATGGCGCGAATCAATCGGTCGCGGCGCCCGTCAAGTGTGAAGGCTTCGACGTGTGAGTCAATGGTGACGTCCTTTATGCGCGCGTACGTGCGCGCGGTATCAACGCACTCATCGACGCACTCGTCGAGGCGGAGTTGTTCGACCGCGCCCTCACTTCGTTCGCCACGTGCGAGTTCTCCTAGGTCAGTGACGAGCGACGCGAGTTCGTCGACTTGGGTGACCATGTCGTTCGTCAGTTGAGTGAGGTCCTCGGTGCTGAGCTCTTTGGCGCGCGACAAAACCTGGGCATTGGTGCGAAGCGAGGTAAGAGGCGTACGTAATTCGTGGCTCGCGTCGAGAACGAGTTGTCGTTGAAGCGTCTGGCTGCTGTCGACCGAACTCAAGAGTCGGTTGAAAACTCGACGAAGCCGACCCAGTTCGTCGGCGTCGCCTTCTTCGATCCGGTAGCGCATGTTGTTGGTCTCGGTGACGGTCTCAATCTCGTTGGTGACGTCTTCGAGGGGTCGCAACGCGGCGCGCGCGAGCAGCCAGCCGAGTGCGAGGGCGAGCAGGAGACCTCCAGCGGCTACGAGCAGGAGTGTGCGCACGAGACTACGAAGCTCATTCTCCTGACCGGTCACGTTCACGACAAACAGTTGTGCGGAGGTGGTACTCACTTGGCAAAGACCCGTCGCACATTCATTTCCCGTTACGACGGAATTCGCGGGTAAGCCAACAATGAGCTCGCGATACGACTGATCGCCAATTTGAACAGTGCGCAAGAAGTGACCGGTCTTTCCTCTGGCGTAGTCACGGATGACAGAATCAATTGGCACGCCCGTGGTTGGCACTGTGTCGCCACTCGCGAGCACGAGCTCGGTGAAAGAGCCAGTGATGCTCGAATCGGCATCGTGAATGCCAACAGGTCCTTGTGAGGACTGCAGTAGTGATTGATCGACGGCGTTAAAGAGAGCACTTCGTGTGGTGATGAACGAAGCCACGCACGCGAGCACCACCGCCAATGCCGCCGCGGCAACGGTGGCGGTGATGACGCGGCTACGAAACGTCACGACGTGCGAAGCGCGTAACCAACTCCACGTACTGTCTGAATCAGACGAGCTTCTTCTTTTTCTTCCAGTTTTCGTCGCAAGTAGCCAATATAAACCGCGAGCGAATTCGTGCCTGAGTCAAAGTTGTAACCCCACACCAGATCAAGAATCTGGTCGCGCGTAAGGACCTGTCGAGGGTGTTGGAGAAAAAGTTCGAGGAGATCGAACTCTATCTTCGTGAGTTCGATCAGACGTGCGCCTCGAAGCACCTCGCGGGTCTGGGGATTAAGGGTGAGGTCCTCGAAACGAAGCACGGTCTCATCGCCCTCGGCCACGCTGCTGCGTCGAAGGAGTGCGCGAAGACGCGCGAGCAACTCGGCGAGGTCGAAGGGTTTGACCAAGTAATCGTCCGCGCCGACGTCGAGTCCCTCGACGCGGTCGTTCACGGCATCACGCGCCGTCAACATCAATATGGGAGTCGCGTCACCCGCACGACGAATTCGCCGACAAATCTCGAGGCCGTCGATGTCGGGTAACTGTAGGTCGAGGACAATGGCATCGGGGGCCCGTAACTGAATTGATTTGAGCGCGCTCGTGCCGTCCTCGAAGAGTTCTACGTCGTAGTTCTCCATGCGTAGTGCTCGCCCGAGCGCGGTGCGGATTGCGCCGTCGTCATCGACGATGGCAATGTAGGAGGTGGGGGACTGGACGCTAGACACGGTACGGCTTTCTGAGGTTTGTGGTACAGGCTCTAGTGTTGCTGTTGGTCATTAACCTTCTCCAGTCATTCGCTAAGAATCTGTGAAGATTGTTACGGTACATGCAGTGGCGGGTAGTTCAATTGGCAGAACGCCGGACTTTGAATCCGTAGGTTGGAGGTTCGAGCCCTCCCCCGCCAGCCATAAAGTTTAGGTCGCATAGCGGTTCAAGAGGGCTGCGAGCTCGACGGGCTGGTCACCTTGGATCGAGTGTCCCGAATTCTGGACCCGCACGACGTGCGCGTCGGGGTGACGACGAAGCAGCTCAGCGACGTCCTCGTTGTCCACGACTGAGCCTGAGCCCATGGCGCGTAGCAGGGTGACGGGCATTGTCAACACGTCGAATCGTTCCCAGAGGTTGCCCGTGTCGGGAGCGACGAACGCGGCGGCGGGGTGGCGCTGGTGTCGCCAGACCCACGTGCCGTCAGTCTGTTCAATCGCGTTGTGCAAGATGCCGCGGCGCAGCGAAGAGACTGATCGCGTGGGATTGTGTTCGACGGTACGTGCGAGCAGCGCGTCAAAACTATCGAACGTCGCGGGGCCGTTGACGAAGTCCGTGATGTGTTTTGCTTTCTGCGAATTCACTCCGGGCGTGATGTCGATGAGCGTCAACGAACTCACGAGGTCTGGTCGCTCGCTCGCGACGACGAGCGACACGAGACCACCGAGGGACATGCCCACGAGCGCGTGCGGGCCGGGGTTCAGTTGTTCGAGCGCGCTCGCGACATCGCGCGCGTGACTCAAAATCGCCGACGAGCCGAATGGTGAGGCGTCGGAGTGTCCGTGGCCAGGAAGATCAAGGGCGAGTAGTGGTCGTTGTAGCGCGAGTGCGACGGTGTCGAACGTGTGGGCATTTTGTGCGCCGCCGTGCACGAGAGTCATTTGCGGTGTGGCGTCGCCCCACGCGAGACCACTTAATTGACGAAGGCCGTCGACGGCGACGTAGAACCGCCGCACGTGGGGAATCGGTACGTCAAGGTTCCATTCGGCGAGATTCTCGTGAAAAAGTGAAAATTCGTCGTATGAAGTACCACTCACGTCATAAAGCGTAGGCCAAGGTGATAAAGATGATGAGATGAGCCGTCCTACTTGTGTCGTGATTCTTGCCGCCGGCGAGGGAACGAGGATGCGTTCATTGCGACCAAAACCGTTGCACCACCTGTGCGGTCGCCCAATGGTGCTGTACGTTCTTGACGCAGTGGCGCACGAGGAAGTAGTCGCGACGGTGGTGGTGGTTGGTCACGCGGGTACGTGGGTCGAGACGTCGCTCAAGCAGCGCGCTCGCGACGACGCGCATCTCACCTTTGTCGAACAGTCCGAACAACTGGGCACCGGTCACGCGGTCTCGGTGGCGATGTCCGCGGTCACCAACGAGATTGGTGACACGGACGGGGATGTTCTCATCGTGCCGGGCGACACGCCGCTACTTCGACACGAAACCATCGCCGAACTCCTCGCGCATCACTGGGCGAGCGGAGCAGCCTTGACGATCCTTAGCGCGATCCTTGACGATCCCTATGGCTACGGGCGGGTGATTCGCGCCAAAGATGGTTCGGTCGCGCGCATCGTCGAAGAGCGTGACGCCTCCGATGAGGAGCGGGCCATCAACGAAGTGAACACGTCGATCATGGTCGTGCGCGAGAGCCTGCTGGGGCCGGCGCTTCGCCGCATTGGCCGACAGAACTCGCAAAACGAGTTCTACCTGACTGATCTGGCGGCGGAACTGCACGACACCGGGCACGTGACGAGTGCGTTGCTGCTGAGGGATCCGGCCGAGGCCGCGGGAGTGAACGATCGCGCGCAACTTGCCGATGCCGAGTCAGTGTTGCGACGGCGAATAAATGAGCGTTGGATGATGAGTGGTGTGACGTTGTGGGACCCGTCGAACACCTACATCGACGCGGATGTGGTGATTGAAGCGGATGTGTCGCTACTGCCCGGCACGATATTGAAGGGCCGCTGCGTTATTGAGCGTGGCGCCCAAGTGGGTCCGTACGCTTTTTTGACCGACTCGCACGTGGGTGAAGGCGCGGTCGTGGGAAGTGTTGAGGCGACCGGCGCGCACGTGGGCGAGGGAGCACAGGTTGGTTCCTACGCGGTACTACGCTCGGGCGCCAAAGTTGCGCCAGGTGAAGTTGTCGCGCCTTTCCATCATCTCTAGAGAAAAAGCCGCCCCTAACCTTGTACGCTGGCGCGGTGGAGTCTCTCGCAAAGCGCCGCCTCGTGCTCGTGACCGGGACGTGCCACCCCGAACTGGCCCAAGACATCGCCAAGCAACTCGGCATCGATCTCACCGAGGCCAACGTGCGGGAGTTCGCGAACGGCGAGATCCACTGTCGTTTCGACGAATCCATTCGTGGCGCACACGTGTTCATTGTCCAAACGCACGGTTCACCGGTGAACACGGCGGTGATGGAACAGCTGATCATGATTGACGCCGCCAAACGAGCCTCGGCGAAAAGTATCACCGCGGTCATTCCTAACTACGGCTACGCGCGCCAGGACCGCAAGTCCGCTGGTCGCGAACCAATCACCGCGAAACTCATGGCCGACATGCTCCAGACCGCGGGCGCGAGCCGCGTGCTCTCGGTGGACTTTCACTCGGGACAGATCCAGGGCTTCTTCGACATACCCGTCGATCACCTCGTCGCCGCGCCGGTACTCGAGGAGTATCTCAAGGCGAATGCCGATCCGCGCGAGTTGGTCGTGGTGGCGCCGGACGCGGGACGCGTCAAGGTCGCCGAGCGTTACGCCCAGCACTTGGGTTGCGACCTCGCGCTCGTGCATAAGACCCGCCCGCGTGGCACCGCCAACGTCGCCGAGGCGCGACACATCGTGGGTGACGTTCGCGGTCGCCACTGCGTGCTGATTGACGACATGATCGACACGGCGGGCACCATCGTCGCCGCTTGTGACCTCCTAAAGGAACATGGTGCAGAAGAGATATGGGTCATGGCCACGCACGCGGTGTTCTCCCCGCCGGCGGTCGACCGACTCTTCAATGCGCCGGTGAGTCGTGTGATCGTCACCGACACGTTGCCGCTCGGTCCTGACCGCAGGTTCGAGAAACTCGAGATACTTTCGGTCGCGACGCTCGTGGCCAACGCAATTTCCGCCATTTTCGAGGATTCTTCGGTGTCCGAGATCTTCGGCGGCGAGAACTTGCTCTAGGACGAACTCGCTGAGAGCGGGGCGAGCCGCCGGGCTAGACTTTGTACCCGGTGCGAGGCCCGTTTTGGGACGCCCGACATTCGTTGGAGGATTCTTATGGCAACAGTCACGCTTCAAGCGTCGGCCAGTCGCGAGCACGGCTCACGCAATGCGCGCCGCTTGCGCACCTCGGGCTCAATTCCCGCCGTCATCTACGGTCACGACATCAACTCAATGCCCATATCGGTCGACGCCAAGGCGTTTCGCACGGCCATGTCGGGCGGACAGGGTCTTAACTCGCTGATCGACCTCGACGCCGACGGGAAGAAGTTCCTCGTGATGGCTCGCGAGATTCAGCGTCATCCCGTGCGCGGAACCGTCTCGCACATTGACTTTCAGGTCGTTGATCCCAACAAGCCAGTGCTCGCCGAAGTGCCACTGCACATGGTTGGTGACGCGGTCGAAGTTCGTCACGCCGACTGGGAAGTCGACCAACAGATGTTCAGTCTCGAGATCAAGACGCGACCTGACCAGATCCCCACGCACATCGACGTGGACATCTCTGAACTCAAGGTCGGGTCTTCGATTCGAATCCAAGATGTGGTCGTACCGGCGGGCGTCGAGCCCACGGGTGACCCATCGCTCACGGTGGTGACGACTCGTGCTGGTCGTACTGTCGCCGCCAAGCCGGCGGGCGGCACCGAGCCAGTCGCCGAGTAGTTCGACGTGGCGCTTCGGCGCTCGCGTAACGAGAGTCGACGGGGAACCGCCAGCACGCTGCTCATCGTGGGCCTCGCCAATCCCGGACTGGAGTACGAAGGGTCACGACATAACGTCGGCGGCGACGCCGTTCGATTGGTGTGTGCTCGACGCGGCGCGAACCTCAAACTCGAAAGCCGTCAACGTGCGCTGAGCGCAACCATTACGACGAGCCAAGGCATCGTCACCCTCGCGGTGCCTACGACCTTCATGAACGAGTCGGGTGCCGCGATCCCACCGTTGCTGCGACGTACGTCACTGGAGAATCTCACGCGCCTCTACGTCGCACACGACGAACTCGATCTTGATCCTGGTCGACTCCAACTGCGCGTCGGCGGGGGACTCGCCGGGCATAACGGTCTGCGCTCGATCGCGAGTGCGGTCGGTACCAATGACTTCGCTCGACTTCGCATTGGCATTGGCCGACCCGCACGCAAAGAACAAGTTACCGACTACGTGCTCAAGCCACCTAAGGGTAAGAGCAAAGAGTCGCTCTCGAGTGACGTCGAGAACGCCGCGGATGCGCTCGAGGCGTTGCTCGACTTCGACTTTGAAGAGGCGCGACGCCATATAAACGGTCCACGTGGCTGACGCGACGGGACTTCGCCGCGTCCTTGAGCTCGTTGGACCCGCGCTTCGCGCGCAGAACGCGTCCGGCGCGTTTAGTCCCGGTTCGTACGCGACGCCGCTGACGGTCGCGTCGTACGCACTCGAGTCTCCCGCCGTCGTCGTCGTGACCGCGACCTCGACCGAGGCCGAACAACTTCGCGACGCTCTGGCGGCGTTGTTGGGCGACGTCGACGAAGTGGCCCTCTGGCCCGGGTGGGACACGCATCCACTCGAACGAGTGAGTCCCGATAGTTCGGTGATGGCAACCAGATCGCTCGTGCGCTGGCGCTACAGCGAGGGTAAGGGCCCGCGCGTTCTGGTGGCGTCGGCGCGTGCGTTGTCACAGATCTTGCCGCCCGAACCAGTCAGCGCCCCACTGGTCGTTCGCCGTGGCGCGGAACTGGACCGTGACAAGTTCATCGAGGGTCTCGCCGCAATGGGATACCGACGCGAGAATCTGGTGGAGCACCGCGCGGAGTTCGCCGTTCGAGGCGGCATCGTCGACGTCTGGCCCGCACAGGGACACGAACCCTTGCGATTGGACTTCTTCGGCGACGATATCGAGCGGCTCACGTCGTTCGATATCGCCAATCAGAGGTCCGTGCACGATCTCGATGTGGCGTTCATCGCAAGTGCACGCGAGTGGGTTCCCGGGGAGAGATCGCGTCGTCGCAGCGAGGCGCTCGTGAAGGAGCAGCCGTGGGGACGCGAGATGTTCGATCGACTCGCGACCGGACAACTCTTTGACGGTATGGAGGGCTGGATGCCTCTGTTCGTCGAAGAACCCTCGACGTTGCTCGACGAACTAAATGACGTGACGACGCTCGTGGTCGAACCCGAGCGAGTCGCTGCGCGACTGCGTGACCTGCTCGACGAAGAGCGTGAACTCACCGACGCGGTCGCCGCGACGTGGCGTGCCGGATCGGTCGTGCCGCTCTTGCACTTGGACTGGGCGCACGCCATCGATCGCCACACCAACCTCAAGCTTGAACCAACGGTTGGTTCACTTAGTTCCTCTACGCTCAACCTCGGCTCGCCACCCGTCGTCCAAGGTGACCCGTCGCGAATCGCCGCGCACGTGCGCAACTGGTCGAAGGCCCGTCGAGGTGTGGTGTTGACCTCGAACGCGGCGAGTGTGGAACGAATGGCCGAGCAATTGCGCGCCGAGGGACTCGATGTCACGACCGATCCCGCCCTTGTGCTCAGCGCACGCATTAGCGTGCTCGAAAGCTCGCTACCCTCGGGCTTCACGCTCGACGACCCCGAGATTGTCGTCTGGAGCGAGAGCGACCTCACCGGTCGTCGTGTCGTTCATCGCGCCGCTCGCACTCGCACTCGAAACGTTGACGGCTTCTTCGACGATCTCGCCATTGGCAGTTACGTCGTGCACCGTCAACATGGTGTGGCGAAGTTCTCGGGAACGACCACACGTGCGATCAACGGCACGACGCGTGATTATTTGATCCTCGAGTTCAAGGACGGTCGCAGCTATTGGCCGACCGAGCAGATTGACGCGCTGACCCCGTATTCGGGGGGCGACGCGCCCGCGTTGTCGCGAATGGGCGGAGCGGAGTGGCAAAAGACGCGCGCCAAGGCACGTGCGGCGGCGTTCTTGGTCGCACAAGAACTCGTTGATCTGTATCGACAACGAAGTGTCGCCATGGGCCACGCCTTCAGCCCCGACACTACGTGGCAGCACGAAATGGAAGAGCTCTTCCCCTTCGCGTTGACTGCCGACCAAGACCAAGCCATGCACGACATCAAAGCCGACATGGAAGCGGAACGACCAATGGACCGTTTGGTCTGCGCGGACGTGGGATTCGGTAAGACCGAGCTCGCCGTGCGCGCGGTCTTCAAAGCCGTCCAGGACAACAAGCAAGCGGCGATCCTGGTTCCCACGACACTTCTCGCGAGCCAGCACTTCGCGACGTTCACGGATCGCTACGCGGGCTTTCCGGTGAAGGTGGCCTTGCTCAGTCGCTTCGTCGATGATGCGGAGACCAAGGAAACCCTCCGAGGTCTAATGGAAGGAACGATTGACGTCGTCGTGGGCACGCATCGACTCCTTTCGGACACGGTCGCCTTCAAGGACCTCGGCTTGCTCGTCGTTGACGAGGAACAGCGTTTCGGGGTCAATCACAAAGAGGCCATCAAGGCGAAGTCGCTCGGGGTCGACGTGTTGACGTTGAGCGCCAGCCCTATTCCGCGCACGCTGGAGATGGCGTTCGCAGGGATTCGTGACCTCTCAATGGTGACGACGCCACCAGCGGATCGACGTCCGATCCTCACGCACGTGGGTGAATACAGTGAACCAGCGGTCGTCGAGGCGATTCGGCGCGAGTTGTTGCGTGAGGGTCAGGTTTTCTTCGTGCATAACCGCGTCGCGGATATCGACGAAGTGGCCAAGCGTCTCGGTCAACTCGTGCCCGACGCACGCATCGCCATTGCGCACGGTCAAATGGATGAGGGAACCCTCGAACGAGCGATGATCGACTTTTGGGAACGTCGCTTCGACGTGCTCGTGTGTACGACCATTGTCGAGTCGGGTATCGACCTACCGTCGGTCAACACGTTGATCGTCGACCGCGCGGACCGATTGGGCCTAGGCCAGATGCACCAACTTCGCGGTCGCGTGGGCCGCAGTGGCCAACGCGCCTACGCGTACCTCTTTCATCCCACGGACAAGGTCTTGAGCGAGACCGCCTACGAGCGCCTTCGCACGATTGGCGACAACACCGCTCTCGGCAGTGGCTTTAAGATCGCCATGCGCGATCTTGAGATCAGGGGCGCGGGCAACCTCTTGGGCCACGACCAGTCGGGTCCCGTGGCGGCCGTGGGTTACGACCTCTACGTGCAACTGGTGGCCGAGGCGGTCGCGGACGCGAAAGGCTTCGTCGTGCCCGAAGTGGTGACGATCAATCTCGACGTGCCCGGCGAGGCACACCTGCCCAAGAACTACGTCCAAGCCGACGACGCGCGCCTCGAGGCGTATCGACATCTGGCGAACGTTTCGACGATTCCCGAACTCGAGGACCTGCGCGACGAGTGGATCGACCGCTACGGGGCCCTGCCTGCTCCCGCACTCGGATTACTCGAGCTGGCTGAACTTCGCCTCCTGTGCCTGGAACTCGGCGTGACGACGCTGAGCGTGTTACCCGCGAAGGTCGGGGTTCGTTCCAAGCCGGTGGTTCGACTCGGGCCACTCACGTTGTCGCTCAGTCAACAACTTCGCCTTCGCCGCCGCCACGGGTCGCGCGCCTACGACGAAGCCACCAAGGAGTTCCGCGCGGAGTTCAACGCCGACGAGGTCACGCCGCGCGCCCTGCTCGCGATGGTGCGCGATCTCGTTGACACCTCGACCGGGCAGTGACACGAATTTTTGATCGGGTCAACTTGGCGCCACTGGCGTGGCTTCGAGCAGTGAGGTTGCTCGAGCGTTCCTCGGTAGCATGGCACGGTGCGTCGTCTCGTCGTCTTCATCGTTCTCGCCCTCGTCGGGGCCGGACTATACGGTTGGGCGCTTTCGTCGACCGCAGTTTCCGTCGACCAGTCGCGGGTCACGAATTCGACCTTCTTGACCGAGTTGCGCACGATTGCAAAGACGCCCACGATCCAGTGCTACCTCGACGCACTCAGCCGCACGAATTTCGGAGCGGGAGCGGGCGGGGACACGATTGCCGCCTCGGGCGCCGCGACGTGGTCCAACTTGCGGATCGAGGGTCTCTCCGTTGATCAGTACGTTCGGTCGACGTTTCACTACACCCCGAGCGCCCACGCTCTCGCTGAGGCACAGTCGTCACTCGAGGAGGAACTCACTGCCGCAGCGACGTCAGCGCAATACAACTGTCCCGGAACGTCCGCAATGGCACTTGCCGACATGCCCGCCGAAATGCGCAACGCCGAAATCAAAGATCAAGCCATGTCGACCTACCTCGTGAGCAGGCTCGACACGACGATTCCCTTGACGGCGGCGTCACTCAGGACCTATTACGCCGCGCACGTGTCGCAGTACGACACGCTGTGCGTGAGTATTGCCGTCGTGCCGCCCACGTCGTTGAGCGCGTTCACTACCGCGCAGTCATCAGGCTTGTCGGTCGCCGAGTTGGCGAAGAAGTATTCCATCGACGCCTCGGCGAGCAAGGGCGGTGCCTACGGGTGCTTCGCGCCCTCGAGCAGTTCCTACGACAGTGTGCGTGCGGACGTGGGTACCACCAGACTCAATAGCTTCTCCTCGACGCCGCAGTACATAACGGACAGCGGCACCCAGGTCGCCCTCTTTGTCGCACCGACCAAAGAGACCGTCACGCCCTTCGCCAGTGCCGCGAGCGCGGTGCTTTCGGATATCCAGTCTTTGAATTCGACCTACGCGAGTTCCGAAGAGGAATCCATCTTGCGCGCCAGCGCCATTGGGGTGAATCCGGCGTTCGGCCGTTGGGGCGTTGCGTCGTCGAGTTCGAACCCGTCGGTTTTCGTACCCGCGTTGCCGTCGTCGTCGGACGAGTTAGACACCACCGCAAATCTCACGACGGCGTCCACTTCGACCTATAAGTGAGCAAGCCTCTCATTCGAGTAGTCGGGTTGGGCCCGGGTGACCAGGAACTCGTCACCCGACGCACGATGCGGCTCATCATTGATTCGCCGGTCGTACGTCTTCGCACGCGCGTGCATCCAGCGGCGGCCGAGTTGATCGATGTGCTCAGTTACGACCAGTGGTACGACGAAGCGTCGTCGTTCGACGTTCTTTACGCTCGCATCGTCGAGGACCTCGTGCACCTCGCTGGGAGCTCGCCGAACAACGAAGTGGTCTACGCCGTACCCGGCTCGCCCGTGGTCGCCGAACGCACCGTTGAATTACTTCGCGCGCGCGACGATGTTGCGGTGGTGTGCGAACCCGCGGTCTCGGTTATCGACGTCGCGTGCGCGGCCCTGGGGATCGACCCTGTCGCACAAGGACTTCGCATCGTCGACGCACTTGATTCCGTTGAACCGTTTCGCGGACCAGGTCCGCTCCTCGTACTGCAGACGTATTCACCCGAGGTGATGAGCGTGGTGGCGTCGAGGTTGCGTCCCGAGACCGAGGTCAGCGTGCTGTTTCACCTGGGCCTCGGTGATCAGGAAGTGGTCGCGATGCGCGCGCGGGAGTTGGCGGGATTCACCAAGGTCGACCACTTGACGTCGCTGTGGATCGAAGGGATTCGCGGTGTTGGCGAGGCCATGGAAGATCTCGTGAGCCTCGAGCGACAATTACGAGCAGAGTGTCCGTGGGATCAGGAACAAACGCACGGCACCTTGACAAAACACCTGCTCGAGGAGTCCTACGAAGCGCTCGACGCACTCGAAGCGTTCGCCGAGGCGCAGCAGAGGGGAGAACTCGACGACGAACTGATCGACCACGTGCAAGAAGAACTAGGCGACGTGCTCTGCCAGATCGTCTTTCACGCGGAACTGGGCGACGAGGAGGGCCTCTTTACGCTCGCGACGATCGCGGACTCGTTGCGCGACAAGCTCACGTCGCGTCATCCACATATTTTCGGCGACACCGAAGTCCGTGACGCGGCCGATGTCGCTGATCGCTGGGAGACGTTAAAAGTAAAGGAAAAAGGCAGGACGAGCGTCACTGACGGCATTCCGATGCAGCTCCCCGCACTCGC
>Ga0302320_10021560_pt1 | contig 12772 bp, 13 predicted proteins | sample Bog_T0_3_FD_202130 | JGI IMG/M metagenome (GOLD analysis project Ga0302320, IMG submission 202130) | Peat permafrost microbial communities from Stordalen Mire near Abisko, Sweden - Bog_T0_3 | ecosystem: Environmental > Terrestrial > Soil > Wetlands > Peat | place: Sweden: Abisko, Stordalen Mire...
TGGGGACCGCAACCTTATCCGACCGGGAAACGATTCAGGACTGGCACGACTATGCCGACGGGAAGAACAGCGAGATCTATTACTTGGACATCACCGTGTTTCACGAACGCGACAATGACGTGGCGCTGGAATATTTGGCGGCGGAAAGGGCTCGTCGCCGGCCGACCATCGCGGCTGCCAAATGATAGGCGGATGGACAATCACCGGGCGCCGGCGGTCATCGCCTTGATGACGCGGGCGATGCCGTCGCGCAGCGAGGTTTCCGGTTGCCAGTATTGCAGCACATAGCGGTCCGGCTCGTTGCGCAATCCTTTTTGGACGGTGTCTGTGGCCTGGCCTGGGATCACGGGCACGCGCATCATTTCACCGACCAGTTGGGCAGCTTCGAGAATGGTGGCCCATTCAAAATTGGTGATATGGAGGCTGGCGTCGCGCGACATGGCCGCGTAGGTCGCCGGCTCGGCCAGCCGGCGGAGCGCCTGGCAACAATCATCCGCGTAAAGAAACTGCCGCTGCTCCCGGCCGTCGGTGAGCATCTCCACCCGGCCGACGGTCTGGGCCTTGCGAATAAAATCGGTGATGGCATGGGACTTCTCCAGATCGGTTTCCACGCCATAGACGTTCCAAAATTTCACGACCAGCCCGCTGAGTGAGCGCGTGTAGTATTCCCCCAGCGCCTTGAGAATGCCGTAGCTGGAATAGCTCATGTTGGACATCTGACTGGAAGCAAAAATAAACGGCTTGCGCGTGAGTTTGAGCGCGTCGAAGACGTGATCCATGATTTTCACATTATTCGAGACGAACTCGAACGTGTGCTGATAGGTCTTGAGATAACGCGCTCCGCCCACGTCGAAGGCCAGGAACATGACAAAGTCCGCCTCCTGCATCCGGTCGAGCAGGAGCGGGGAAGATTGGCGCAAATCTTCCGCCGGCGAAGCCACCAAGTCGAAGCCCAAAACCGTGTCGCCCTGCCGGAGCAGGTAGTCGTTTAAGTGGCTGCCAATCTGGCCAGCCGAGCCGAGCACTAGATATTTCATGAGTGGAAATTGTCCGATCACCGAAATACCCAATCAGCACCGGAGCGAATGGCGTATCCAGCAGGATGAACCCAGTTTTGCGAAAAGTTAGCAGGCTGGCAAGGCGAATCCGGGCAGACATCCAGGCGTACAATTGAATTGAGTTGACCGCCCCCGCTGGGGCAGAATTTTGGGAAATGAACAAGGCTATGGAATGCCGACGGCCGGGGGCGAGTTCGTGTCGTTAATCAAGCGACATCTCCATGTCGCCGGCTATGTGCTGACGGTCATTCTGCCAGCCCTGCTGCGCACCAGGCGGCGGCCCGTGATTTTCTCGCGGTTTGCCGGCCTGGGTGACATCATCAGCACCTTTCCCGCCGCGCTCGAATTAAAGAAACGCCATCCCCACGCCTGCTGCATTTACAACTGTGCCGCAAGTTTTGCCTGCCTGCCGGCCCTGGGCGGGGTGACGGAGCAAGTGACGCACCTGCGCCCGATTGGACTGGTGGGCCACTGGTACGGCTGGCTGCTCTCGGGCTACTATAATTTCGGTTCAGATGACGATGACTTTACCGCCGACCACCGGGAACCTTTCCTGCTGGGCTACGCCCGGCGGCAGGGGGTGATGGTGGCGGTCGAGCATCCCCGCTTGCAGAATCGCCCGGAAGTGCTTGCGGCGATGGAACAGCTGCGCGAGAAGCGCGGGTGGCACGACGGGCCGCTCGTTCTAATACATCCCGGCCCGACCTGGCCGGTCAAACAATGGCCGCAGGCATCCTGGACGGCATTGGTGCAGCAACTCCGCCAGCGCGGCGTACACCACTTGGTCCAACTAGGCAGCAGTGCCGGCGGCTATACCAACCTCGGAGCCGGCGGCACCCCGGCCATTCCGGACGTGGTTTCCTTGGTGGACAAACTCTCGCTGGAAGAAAGCCTCGCGCTCATTTCACTGGCAGACTTGTTTGTGGGTATTGATTCAGGCTTGTTGCACGCGGCGGTTTCTTTCCGCGTGCCCGCCGTGGGGGTTTGGGGCGCCACATCGCCGAAATTTCTGTTCGCCGAATCCGAAGCGCGCGACTTTGTGGTCAGCCCGGTGGCCTGCCAGGGTTGTCACCATCGGTTTCCACGCTTGCACAACATCACGGGCTGTCCGCACGACATCCGGTGCATGCCGGCGGTGGCCGTGCCGGACGTCCTGCGCGCCTGCTGCCGGCTGCTGCGCTTACCAACGAAGTAACTTTCCATGAGTCCCAAAAACATTCAACATTCAACGCCCAACATCAAACCAGCGCGCGAATTGGAGGCCCTTGGAAGTTCGAAGTTGAAGGTTGAATGTTCTCTCCGTTCTTAAGTTTCAATGCGCGGCAGTCGGCCGTGGGCAACCCTCAGCGCACCCCCCACAATTGCCAGAGTTTGGCGCGCATATCGGCGGCGTTGAACTCGGTGCGGGCGCAGCGCAGGATGTCGTCGCGGAAGGCGGCCGGCGGTGACGCCATGCGCAACGATTGCAGCCAAAACGAGGCCATCTCCGCGTGCGTGGTAGCCGGCGTAAACCGGCCCAACCGATGCGCTTGCATGATGTGGCCCAGGCTGCTCGTGGGATGGCCGAAGCCCAGCACCGGCACGCCGGCGGAGAGGCAGGTGCCGATCTTGTTGGGAAAACTGAAGCGGCTGTATTGCAGGTCTTCGCCCGATGGATCCATCACCACCACCCCCCAGGCACAGCGGCGCAAGGCCGCCACCAACCCTTCATCCGTGAACATCCCGTGCTCCGTCATCCATTCCGGCTCAAACCAGGCGCGGCTCCGGTAATTACGGCCGCCAAAGAACTCCAACACGACCTTTTGCGGCACCTGCGACCGGATCTCTTTCAACGCGGCCAGCATTTCCTGGAAGCCCGCTTCTGAGATGATGGTGCCGACGTAGGCCAGCCGGATGACTCCATCCTCCGTTTGCGGCGCAGGCGCTTGTTCCAGGGCGGTCAGGTGGTGCGGCTCAAACCCGGAGTGAACCACCAGCCCATCTGTGCGTCCCGTCCGCAAATTCATTTCCTCCACCATGCCGTGGCCGCCGCCCGAACAGGATTCCGCCTGCTGCACTAACCGGAGGGCCGTCTCCATGAACCGCTGGCAGCGCGCGGCTCCGAGTGCCCTCATCATGCTGGCGGTATCTGGCATGTCGCAAAGCGAAGCATGGATGCGCGCGCCCGCCGCAAACCGGGTTCGCGCGACCACTGGAATGGTCCACCCAAACAACAGCAGCCAGATCACGTCGGGTTTCACCACGGCCAGCGTACGTTCCAGGTGTCGGGCCGCGCGCGGCGCCCACCACCGTTCCAGAACCGTGGCTTTCAGCCGGGTCCACCGCAAGTGCGGAACCAGTTTTTCAGGGAGGTGACAGGTGTGCAAGCTGGCGGCGCGCAAATCCGGCTTTTCGTAAAGCGGCGTCTCGCGGCAGTACCACCAGTGGATTTTTTCGGTGGGATAGCCCAGCAAGAGCTGGCGCATCAAATCGGTGAGCGCCCGGGCTTCCGGACGGTAATCGTGAACAAACAGGATGGTCGGAAAATGTCGTGGCTCCGCCGGTTTCAGGTGGGACATAATGCTGATCGCTTCGTAGGAACGCGGCCAAGTTATAATGGCCGGCCAAACCTGACCAGTATTTAATTTCGGCCCAAATCCCAGGCTCAGAAAAACTTTGAGCGGTGAAACACGCTAAACACGCGAAAAAACATTCCCTTTCGTGGCGAATAAACACTTGACCGTCGTCTGGCGCTGAGTAATTTAACTCAACGTATTGAGTAAATTGAAGCTGCTCTCGGGGGGCAGGCATGGTTGCGGGACTTTCGAAATATGCCCACGGACTGGTGCGTCAGCGCGGCTCAAGCCCAAAGTTACAGGTGCTCAACACGGCCTTGATGACAGCACAGCCAGCCAGTTATTGGGTGCAATGATTTGGAGAAGTGACCTGAGAACATGGCTCTGACCACAATCTGGATCCTGCTTTCCGCCTGGTTGTGCGCGGCGGGATGGCTGTTGTCCGCGCTGCACGCGTTGAACGGACGCGGTTATTTGGCGGCGCTGGCTCTCACCCTGCTCGCCGCCTGCTGGTTCAACCCAAGCGGGTGGCCGGTGAGCGGCTTTCGCAGGCCAAACTGGGGCAGGCTCTGGCGGCGTTTTCGGCATCCGCTGCCGTTGATCTTTTTGTCCATCGTGGGGTTGGCCCTGGTTTCCGGCCTCTATCGTCAGCCGGAAAACGGCGACAGCGATGCCTACCGCATCCCCCGGCTGCTGCACTGGCTGGCGCAATCGGGCTGGCATTGGATTCGCACGGACGATTCCCGCCAGAACCTGGCCGGGTGCGGCTACGAATGGCTGTGCGCGCCGCTGATGCTGCTCACGCACAGCGAGCGCTGGATTTTCCTGCCCAACGTCGTTGCCTATGGCTTGCTGCCAGGCCTGCTGTTCAGTTTTTTCCGGCAGTTGAGAATTGCCGCCCGGGCCGCGTGGTGGTGGTCGTGGCTGACGGCCACGGGCTGGTGTTACACCCTGCAAGCCTGCGCCACGGATAATGACAGCCTGTCCACGATTTATGTCCTGGCGGCGCTGGTGTACGCCTTGCGCGCCCGCGAACATCAGCAATTTGGCGACTTGGGGCTGGCGCTGTTGTCGGCCGCGGTCTTCACCGGTATCAAGCCCACCAACCTGCCCTTGGTGCTGCCCTGCTTGGTGGCCGTGTGCCCGTCATGGCGCCTGCTATTCCGCCGCCCGGTGGCCTTGACGGCCGTGCTCACGCTGGCCGCGCTGGCCTCATTCCTACCCACCGCCTTTTTGAATTGGCATTACGCGGGCTCGTGGCGGGGATACGTGCTGACCCCCGGCGTGCCCCTCGCGGGTCCCGCCGTTTGGTACCAATGGGGCACCCCCTTTGCCCTGCCCTCGCCCTTTTGGGCGATTCTTGGCAATGCCTTCTATCTGACCGTGCAAAATCTCCTGCCACCCTTCTTCCCTTGGGCCGCGACTTGGAACCAAGCCATGGTACATTTCCTACAGACGCCTTTGGGTTCGCATTTTGTCGCGTTTGAATCTTTTGGCCGGCTAAATCGTTCCGTATCCCCGGTCTCGGCCGGTCTCGGCCTAGGCGTCCTCTTTGTGTGTGTGGTTTCTTGGTTTTCCCTTCGAACAGGGCGCAAACCCCGCTTTGCGTTGGCTCACCCCGACCTCTATGCGCTACTCAGTTGGACGCCCTGGCTGGCGTTGCTGGCTTTCATGGCCAAAGTAGGCGCTTGCCAGAACGCACGCTACCTTGCCCCTTACTATCCGCTGCTGCTGCTGCCCCTGCTGCGCCACTCGGGAATGGCCGGACTGGTTCGGCGTCGTTGGTGGCAAGCGCTGGTGGTTTTGGTCATGTCGGCCACGCTCGCCTTCATGGTCTTCGAGTATGGCCGCGAGTTGGTTCCCTCCGCGGTTTTCGCCCGCTTGCAAGCCTCCCCGAGGCGCCCGCATTTCCTTGCGATATTGGATGATTATTACCGATCGCGCGTGTCCGTCGCCGCGTGCCGAGCTTTTGCCACTCGTTATGCGGCAGGTGAAACGGTGGTGGGCTATGACACCATTTGCGGTGCCTTGGAGCCAGGGATGTGGCAACCCTGGGGACATGGTCGCGTAGAACGGATCCTGCCTGAGGATACGCCCGCGTGGGTGCGTTCGCGTGGGCTCCAAGCCATTTTCATTGACGATAGCGCGTTGAAAGCAAAGCCGGAAACCATCCAGCAGTGGTTGCAGCGGTTCGATGCCCGAGTCGAGGATCAGATGACTTTTACCACCGATCCGGGAGCACCGCCCACCCACTTTTATTTCTGCCGCCTCAATGCGGAGCCTGAATAAATTTGCCACGAAAGCGGGACACTGCTTTACTCGCCCGGATGCATTCTGGTTGTGAAGTGCGGGGCGCGTTGGCCAAGCTGGCAAGTTTCGGTTCGGGCTTGTGCCTGGGCGGTTTCCTCCTGGCTGCCCTGGCCGCTCAGGGCGACACCCCGGCGCCTGCCACCAATCTTTGGACCCTGAAGCTGGCGAGCGAGGCGATCGCCACCCCGGCAGTGGGGCGCGAGGGAACGATTTACACCGGCGACTTCCGCGGCCTGCTGTATGCCATCACTCCCGAGGGCCAGGAGCAATGGCGGTTTCAGGCCGGGCGGGAAATCAAATCGTCGCCTGCCCTCGCGGAGGATGGCACCATCTATTTTGGAGCCCGCGACCACCAGCTTTACGCCGTCACGCCAGCCGGAAAACTGAAGTGGAAATTCGCCACCGGGGCCTGGGTGGATTCCTCGCCCGCCCTCGCCGCCGACGGCACGATCTATTTTGGCTCGTGGGACAAGAATTTCTACGCGCTGAATCCCGATGGCTCGTTGAAATGGAAGTTCGCCGCCGGTGGCATCGTGGATTCTTCGCCGGCGATTGCGGCGGATGGCACCGTTTATTTTGGCGCGCACAATAAGAGGTTTTTCGCCCTGGATGCGGGCGGCAAACTGCGCTGGACGTTTTTGACCGGGGCGGAAATCACTTCCTCACCCGCCATTGGGGATGATGGCGACGTTTATTTCAGCTCGACCGATGGCAACCTTTACCGGCTGCAAGCGGATGGGACGGAGCGGTGGCATTGCCGCATTGGCGGCGGGTCGGATAGCTCGCCGGTGCTGGCGGACAATGGCAACGTGGCCATCGCCGCCGCCTGGAAGAGCATCCTCATCTCGCCCGCCGGCACCATCCTGTGGAGTTCGGAAACGCCATGCTGGAAAGATGAGACGCCGGCCGTGGCGCAAGGCACGGTCTGTTTCTCAGCGCCTTGGCGTCGGCTTTGGGCCATCGCGCCGACTGGCGGTATGCTATGGGAGGGACCGGCGCTGCAAAACCTGTCCTCCTCACCGGTCATCACCAGTCAGGGCCGGATTTACTTCTGCTGCGGACCGTATGTGCAGGCGCTGCAACCGCCGGTGGTACTATTCCCGGCGAAAAGCACCTGGCCCATGTTCCGCGCCAACCCCCGTCACACCGGCCGCGTGGGCGATCACTGAGCCGCAGCCAAATCGTCCTCGTCCAAGTTATCGATAGGAGGAAAACTCGAGGAGGAGGACGAGAACGAGGACGAGGCGGACAGAATTTGCGCTAGCTCTTCAGCCGAGACCTTGGGCCAGCATGATGAGACGAAACACGGCGATGATCAGGATGCCGGTCCACAACACGGCCCCCACAGCGGCACAAACGACGCCCATGAGCCGGTAGGGCCGCGCCGCGTTCCAACGCTGCTTTTCCTGCTGCCGGACGCGTCCAGAGATCCACAGCGCCGCCAGCGCAAAGGGCAGGCCCAGCACCGGCACCAGCCCGAGCAACCCGAACACCAAGCAGCGGGTGGAGGCCTGCAACATTCTTAGCTTCGCCGTGGCGGAATCATTCATGGGATAGTGACGGTGGCAACCGTATTGGTTGGCGGTGCGTTGAGCCGCTTGATTTGCTGCTGTTCCAACAATTTCACTTCCCGGCGCAGCCGGATCAGGGCCTGGCTCTCCACCAGGACAAAAACCATCATGATGGCCAGCAGTGCAATGAACAGCACCGTGATCATTCCGTCTTCGCGACGCTTCAATGCGCAGCGTGGGGAGCTACTGGTGGCTGCTGGGACATGCTCGCCGATGCCGACTGCCAGTCGGCGATACGGCAGAGTGCCACTCTGCGCTATTGAATGCGCGCGATGCCAGTTGGACAAATTGTGTGGAATTTTCATGGATTTGTTTGGGCCGCCTCAAAGGTGAATAACAACGGCAACTGGGTTTCCGTGCGGCGCAACCCCAGTTCCAATTCCCAACGCCACGCCGTCACGCCACCGCGCAACTCGGTGCTCATCTGGGACGTTTTCGCCCTGGCCAGCAGCAGCTCGGAGGTGTGCAGCGCCGGAATTTCGCGGCGCACCTCGCCAGCTTCAAAACGATACACCACGAGCTGCTTCCGTTCGGGCAGCCGCACCAGCTCACCCGCGGCCGAGGATTCCAGTGAAATCTTTCCCGTGGCATGGCGCACATCCGCGCGCCAGCGTTCGCCCGCGCGCAAGGTGGCGCCGATGTCGTCCGTGGCATAGATCAGCGCTTTGGAATGATCCCAGCACAAATAGAAAGCCGCCAGCCCGATGCTGGTGAGCAGGGCGAAGACAGCGATATAAACGAGGCATTCCATCAACAAAACTCCCTCATTCCGGCGCGATTTGGAAGCGGTCGCTTTCATTTGAGTGAGCCTTCCCGGGCGACAGCCGCAAAACCGCGCCGCACGTCTGGCGCCCATTCCAGGCGCAGGTGGTTGCCAGTCTTGGTCAGTTGGAAATGCCCGCGGGGCAGTTGGCTGGCAGCCCGGGCGTTCACAACGTACGCTTGCGGGCCGTCCGGAAGATTTTTCCCCGCACCGGCCAGGAGGATTTCCATTTCTCCGTCCACAATTTCATCGGCGACGCTGCGGCAATATTCGATCTTGAGGACCTGGCGTTCGCGCACAAACGTGTATCCCAGCGGCAGAACCGCAATGGTTAAAATCGCGAGTCCCACCATCATGTCCACTTCCAGAAAGCCGCGTTGGCGTGCGCGCGTTGGCTTCGGTTGGAGTTCAAGCTCCCGCTTGCGTTTACTCCACCAGTTGGAGCCTAAACGCCAACCGCGCCGAGACCAGATTTTGGGAGGCAAATTCATATTCAGGTATTGGCCAAGGTGTGTCTTAAGATCATTACCAGCATGCCGAACATGCCGATGGCGATGAGGCCGACGACGACGCCATTCAGGATGACCAGTCCGCTGGTGAGCGCGTGCGTGGCCGTTTCCTCCTGCTGGAACGCCTTGGCGTCTAGGGCCTCGTGCCAGCCACGCAGCGCGCGCAAAAATCCACCATGGGCGTGGGTGGCGTTGCTGAGACGCCAGTGGAATTCGCCCGTGTCGTCAAAAGTGCGGACCGCTTCATCGAGCTTCGCGCCGGTTTCCAGCGCGGCGATGATCCGTCGGGCGCGGCGGCGGCAGATTTCATTGGCGGTGGATTCGCCGGCCAGCCGGATGGCCTCCGCTTCCGGCAAACCGCAATCGAGCAACACGGCGAGCATGGCGGAAAAGGCGCGGAGCAATTTTTTCCGCTTCCACGGAATACACCAAGTGAGCCAATCCACCACGGGCACGCTGCGGAATTGGAACCAGCGGACCAAGCCCGGCCCGCCGATGTAAATGGCCGCCACCGCCAACAGCGCAAAAAACAGCACCGCTTCAAAGCCGACGAGAATGAAATGATCATTCAGGGCAAAAACGAATTGGGCCAATGGCCACACCTCCACCCCCATGCCGCCGGCAACATCCTTGAATTTGGGCACCACGAACATGGACAGGAGTGAAATCAAGAAAATGGCGGCCGGGGCAAATAAGAGCAGAATGGCGACCATGTAGTGCATGGTGGTGCGGACGGTATCCGGGGCCACCCGCAGGACCTCGCGGCAAGCGGGCAGGACTTTTCGCAGGTCGCCCAGCTTCTCGCCGGCTCGAATCATGGCGTTGACCTGCGGCGGCAGAAAGCTGGGAACTTGTTCCAGCGCTTCACCCAGCCGCGCGCCGCCCTCAATATGCGCCGCCACCATGAAAAAGCGCACGCCAATGGCGCGATCCTGGTTTTCAGCGGCGGACAGAATAGCTTGTTCCACCGGCTGGCCGCGGTTCACCACAGTTTCCACCAGATCGAGAAAGAACAGCGCACGATCCCGCCGGCGCATCGGCAGCGACAACAGGAAATGGAGCACCACCGAAAACGTGCCGCCCGGCACTAAAATCAAGGCCGCATACCAGAGGAAGCTGAACAGAAATATTCCAAAATCATTCATGTCGTTGGTGGGTTGCGTTTGGATTAGCTGCCCAGACTGCTCAGCATGGAAATGAGGGGCAAGAACATGCTGATGACCAAAAACGCCTGCGAAATGACCAGCGCTCCCAGAAAGAGCGAGGCGATGGGCAACACTGAGAACAGCGCCACCTCCGTGCGGTAAATCGCCCGGGAATGATAGATCTCCGCCGCGCGGCTGAAACCGGCGGTCACATCTTCGCCCGCGCTGGCCACAATCCAGACGAACATGGGCGGCACCAGCCGGTTGCCGGTGGCAATCTCCGCAAACTTCACGGCCCCGGCACTGATTCGGCTCCGCCACTGCTGCAAATCCGCCGCGGCGGCGGAACTGGTTTCAAGCTGTTCCACCAACCCAATGGCCTCCGGCAGCGGCACTCCGTTTTTCATCAACAAAGCCAGCGAAGAGCCAATCCGGGAGACGGTCGCTTCCTTGAAGGCAGGTAGCCGCCACAAGAACTTTCCGCGCATGGCCGGCAGGAAAACGATGGCGCACATGAGCAAAAAGAGTACGCCCAGTGTGAAAGGAAACACCCAGATGGATTTCAATGATGCCAGCGCAAATTCGGTGGCAGCGGGCATTCTGATTCCCATGCCGCCAAACATGTCCCCAAACGACGGACCGATGATGCACGTCCAAAAGAAGGCCAGAGCGAGGGACACCACAAACGCCACGAACATCACGATGAGCGGATAAGTCATCATGCTCTTGAGCCGCGTCCAGACGTTGTTCTGGTTTTGGAAATAATCCGCCAGCATGGTCAGCGCACCGGGCAGGTCACCACTTTTGACCCCGACCAGAATCATGCGCTTGTACAGCTCCGGCAACTGGCGCGGTTTCAGCGCCTCCGCGATGGGCGTGCCTCGGGCCAACTCGGCTTCGAGCGCGTGCAGTTCGTCGCGCACCGGACTGCGGCGCATTTCCTGGCAGAGCCGCTGCAACGCGCCTTCCAGCGGAATGCCGTCGCGCAACATCGCCGCCAACTGCTGGTTGAAAAAAGCGAATTCGTCGTATTTCATAAGCCAAAAATCCGTTGGTACTCCGCCTCGTTGGTCACGCCCAGATTTACCAAAGCACGGGCGGAAACTTCGAGGGTCTGCGCTGGAACCAAGCCCGCCAGCTCGCGCCGGCGAATTTGGGCGCGCATCGTCTCATCCACGCGCAGCCATTCGACCAGCGGCGCGCGGCCGGCGTAGCCGGTTCGCAGGCACGTTTCGCAGCCGGCGCCGCCGCACGCCGCGCAAACTTTGCGAATCAGCCGCTGATTCAAAACCAGCTCCACCGCGCTGGCCACGGCCGAATGATCGGCGCACATCACCAGCAGCCGTTCAAACACGCCCCGGCAGGAACCGGCGTGCAGCGTCGAAATCACCAGGTGCCCGGTGAGTCCGGCACGCACGGCGAGCTGCGCGGTGGCCTCGTCACGGATCTCACCAATGATCAGCACTTGCGGATCCTGCCGCAGCAAATGCCGCGCGGCTCGCGCAAAATCCAGCCCGACGGCCTCGTTAATCTCCGTTTGCATCGTGCCGGGAATGATTTGTTCGACCGGATCCTCCACCGTGATGATGTGGCGTCCGCCGGCCTCGGCCAGATGCCGCAAACAGGCATAAATTGTGGTGGTTTTGCCACTGCCTGCCGGGCCGGTGAGCAACAGCAGACCGCTGGACTGGCGCAGGAATCTTTCCAGCTCTGTTTGCACGGCGGGGGCCAGGGACAATTCAGCGAGCGCCTTGGCCGTTTCGGAATTAAACAGCCGGAGCACAATTTTTTCCCCGGTGACGGTCGGATAGGTCGCCACGCGAATGTCGTTCTTGCACTGTAGTTCATCATGCGCAATGCGGCCGTCCTGCGGCAGTGACTCCTGATAGGTCTTGAGGCGGGAGAGAAACTTGATGCGGCCAAAAACGCGCTCGGCGATTTCGACCGGCAATTCCCGAACGGGAGTGACGAGGCCGTCGAGCCGGAAACCGACCTCGGCCAGCTTGCCCCGCATCTGGAAGTGAATGTCGCTGGCCCCTGCCCTCTCCGCCAGCCGGACGAGGTCTTCCAAGACTTCCGGCGCCGAGTTGACGGGGATCTTTTCGGCATCTGCCTGGAGTTTTTGCGTTGGCATAAATCGTTCAATCAATTGGCATCGGCCAGCAGATAGCCCATGCCATCCGTGTTCAAGATCAATCGATGCAGCCCGGTATCCAGCCGAGCGAGCTGTCCATGAAAATATTTTTCGCGCTGGGTGATGGCGGCGGCGGCGGCCTGTATTGGATGACACTGGAGGCAAATCAGCACCAGTGCCGCAGTCAGCGCGAAGTTGCCCGCCCAAACCAGCGGCGAGCGCCAAGTCCGGCGCGGCGCGGATGCGATCGGCTGGCGGCGCAACTGCACGCGGATGCGCGAGGGGAAATCACTCCAATATTCCTCCGACCGTTCCGGCACGAGAACGCGCTTCAATTTCGCTTCCAAGTCAAAATCGTTCATGGCGCATGGGGTGCCGGGCGTTCAGCACGCGTTTCCTGATTGACGAGCGGCAGGTGTGGCGTGACGCGCCCGGCGGTCAGGAGTTTTTTCAACTTCCGTTTGGCGGCGAACACGCGCCACGACACGGTGGTTTCCGAGCAGCTCAACACTTGTGCGGCCTCGGCGTGGTTCAACCCGTCATAAATTGTCAGCACTATGGCAGCGCGTTGCTTGGCCGGCAGTTTCAACAGCGCGGCTTGGACCGCATCGGCCTCATCCCTGACCCCGCCCGCATCGTCCGCACGATGGGCCGAAAACTCCTCCGCCGCCTGGGCGTAGAGTTGCTGGCGCCGGATTTCGCTCTGCCGCCAGTTCAGGCAGGTGTT
>Ga0302320_10021561_pt1 | contig 12771 bp, 10 predicted proteins | sample Bog_T0_3_FD_202130 | JGI IMG/M metagenome (GOLD analysis project Ga0302320, IMG submission 202130) | Peat permafrost microbial communities from Stordalen Mire near Abisko, Sweden - Bog_T0_3 | ecosystem: Environmental > Terrestrial > Soil > Wetlands > Peat | place: Sweden: Abisko, Stordalen Mire...
CGAGCTTGGTTACAGTCTCGACAACCTCTCGCTGATGGCCTTGTCGATCGCGGTCGGCTTTGTGGTTGATGACGCCGTCGTCGTGATCGAGAATATTGTGCGGCACATGGAGGAAGGACTGTCGCCGTTTGAAGCGTCGATGAAGGGTGCCGGCGAGATTGGCTTCACGATCGTGTCGATCACGCTATCGCTGATCGCGGTGTTCATTCCGCTGTTCCTGATGGGCGGCTATGTCGGGTTGCTGTTCCGCGAGTTTGCCGTCACCGTCAGCGTTGCGCTGGTGCTGTCGCTGCTGATCTCGCTGACGCTGACGCCGATGATGTGCGCATACCTTCTCAAGCCGGAGAACAAGGAGCACGGATGGCTCTACCGGCTTTCCGAAAGCGGCTTCGATGGCCTGCTCAATCTTTACGAATCCGGCCTCAAGATCGTGATGCGGCACCGCTTCATCACCCTTATGACGATGCTCGGTACCATCGCCCTGACCGGATATCTATACGTACTGATCCCCAAGGGTTTCTTTCCCGAGCAGGACACCGGATTGATCATCGGGCTGTCGGAGGCGGCGCAGGATATTTCATTTCAAGCCATGGCCGAACGTCAGCAGGCCTTGCTCAATGCCCTGATGCGGGACCCTGCCGTTGCTTCGGTCGGCGCGGCGGTCGGCGCCGGCGGCGGCAATACCACGGTCAATAACGGCCGCGTTTACATCGCGCTCAAGCCCAAGAGCCAGCGCGGCAGCATGGACCAGGTACTTGCGCGGCTACGGAACAACCTCGCCAAGATCCAGGGGATCACGCTCTATATGCAAGCTGCGCAGGACATCACCATCGGCGGGCGCGTTTCCAAGACGATGTATCAATACACATTGAACGACGCCGATCCCGGTGAGCTCAACCATTGGGCGGCGCTGTTCCTCGACAGGATCAAGGCAATCCCCGGCATCACCGACGTCGCCACCGATCAGCTCAATGCAGGGCCGCTCCTCGACATCACGATCAAGCGTGAAATCGCCTCGAGCTACGGTATCTTGCCCTACACGATCGACAACACTCTCGACGACGCATTCGGCCAGCGGATCGTCTCGACCATGTACACGACCCTGAATCAATATCATGTCGTCATGGAGGTCGATCCGAAGTTCCAGTACTCACCCGAAGCGCTCAACGGCATCTACGTCAAATCCTCGAGTGGACAGCAGGTACCACTATCGACGCTGATCGACTCGGTGGTGAAAGTCGCGCCGCTCGTGGTCAACCATCAGGGCCAGTTCCCATCGGTTACGATCTCGTTCAACCTCCTGCCGGGCACCGCAATCGGACAAGCGGTCGCCTCCATCCAGCAGATTGAAAAAGGCCTCGATAAACCCCTCTCGGTCCAGACCAGCTTTCAGGGCAACGCGCAGGCATTCGGAGCCGCGCTGTCGAGTACGCCGATTCTCATCGCCGCCGCGCTCTTCGTCATCTACCTCATCCTCGGCGTGCTGTACGAGAGCCTGGTTCACCCAATCACGATCATCTCGACGCTCCCATCGGCCGGCCTCGGCGCGCTGCTGCTGCTGATGGCGGTTCACTACGATCTCAGCGTGATCGCGATCGTCGGCATTATCCTGCTCATCGGCATCGTCAAGAAAAACGGAATCATGCTGGTCGATTTTGCCCAGCACGTCGAGCGTGAGCAGGGGCTAACGGCGGAGGACTCGATCTATCAGGCCTGTATCATGCGCTTCAGGCCGATCCTGATGACCACGATGGCGGCGCTGCTTGGTGGCGTTCCGATGATGCTCGGTAGTGGAGTTGGATCGGAGCTTCGCCAGCCGCTCGGCTACGCCATCGTGGGCGGCCTCGCCCTTTCACAGATTCTCACTCTCTATACGACGCCGGTCGTCTATATCTATCTCGACCGCTTGCAAGGCTGGCTGTTCGGAAAAAAGAAGCCGGCGGCGTCGGGCCATGCGGCGCCTGCGCCTGCAGAATGAACATTCTTGGAAACGCGCTGCTCCGCGCTTTCGATGAGCGCGCGGCCTGCTTTGACTTGAACGATCATCATGATTTAGCAGGAAGGTTGCCGCGCTTTCCTTTCCGAATGACTCCGTCTCAATTCGGTGCGGATTACTAAACTCCAATTTAGTGGCTCTCTAATCAACCGCTGCGTACGTTGACAATTGCCGATTTCAAAACTGATCCGGGACACCATGAATTCCTCTGCTGCAATCCATATCGTCAGCCCGGCTCACTTCGATCAGGGAACCGCGCAGACGCCGGGTTCCGAACGTCGCGCCGCTATCGCGCCAGCGCTCGGTATCGCGTCGGCCATCTGGGGTGGCATGTTCGAGGTGGCGCCGGAATCGCGGACGGGGATTCATCATCACGGAGCGCAAGAGACGATTGCTTACGTCCTCTCCGGCATCTGCGAAGTACGCTGGGGCGAAAGAGGCGATTCGGTCGCGCGCGCAAAGGCCGGCGATTTCATTCATGTCCCCGCCTTTCTGCCGCACATGGAAATCAATCCTTCGAAGCAGGAGCCATTTCGATGGGTTGTCGTGCGCAGTACCGCAACACCCATCGTCGTTAATCTTCCGGACGACACCTGGCCGTAAGCCAAATGTCTTCCAAGGGGGCTGCAGGTTGGCACCAGGCCGTAATCCTGACGTCTTCCTGCAAATAGTCTTCCCGGACTATGCAAACATGGAGCGATCATGGACGAGCAAGAATCCAGTACCGGGCTCAGCACAGTTGAGGTTACCCGCCGCACGGTGATCGAGACCGGAACCACGGCGCTGCTATTGACCACGCTCCCGCATGCCGCTTATGCGATCGGCCAGACCGACGACAACGAGCCGCCCCCGGTGAAGGTCGAACTTCAGATCAACGGTCACTCTCATTCGCTGACGCTCGATCCCCGCACCACCTTGCTCGATGCATTGCGGGAACATCTTGCGCTGACAGGCTCGAAGAAGGGTTGTGATCACGGCCAATGCGGGGCCTGCACGGTCTTGATCGAGGGACGTCGCATCAACTCCTGCCTGACGCTTGCGGTCCTCCACGACGGCCAATCCGTCACCACGATCGAGGGGCTTGCAACCGATGACAATCTGCACCCGATGCAGGCGGCCTTCGTCGAACATGATGGCTTTCAGTGCGGTTACTGCACCTCTGGTCAGATCTGCTCCGCAATCGGAATGCTGGCCGAGAGCCGGCTGGGCATGCCGAGCTATGTGACGGGAGACCTGACGCAACCGGCCGCTGAACTTACCGATGTGGAAATTCGCGAGCGGATGAGCGGCAACATCTGCCGCTGCGCGGCTTATCCCAACATCGTCGCCGCCATCAAACAAGCCGCGGGGATGCCGACATGAAGGCCTTTACCTACCAACGAGCCGCCTCGCCCACAGAAGCGGCCGCGGCCGCCGTCAAACCAGGTGCGAAAATCATTGCCGGCGGCACCAATTTGCTCGACCTTATGAAGTTGCAGGTCGAGACACCTTCGAATCTGGTGGATATCAACCGGCTGCCGTTCGACAAGATCGAAGAAACCTCAGATGGGGGCTTACGTATTGGCGCACTGGTTCGGAACAGCGATCTCGCCGCCGATCCGCGCGTGCGGCAGCGTTACGGCGTGCTGAGCCGCGCATTGCTGGCCGGCGCCAGTGCGCAGTTGCGCAACAAGGCCACGACCGGCGGCAATCTGCTGCAGCGAACCCGCTGTTACTATTTCTACGACATCACAAAGCCGTGCAACAAACGCAACCCCGGCTCCGGCTGCGCGGCCCTCGCCGGCTTCAACCGCATTCATGCCATCCTGGGCACCAGCGAGCACTGCATCGCGACGCATCCGTCGGATATGGCGGTGGCGATGCGGGCACTCGACGCCAAGGTAGAAACCGTCAATCGCGGTGGCGAAACCAAGATCATTCCGATCTCCGAGTTTCATCGTCTACCAGGCAACACTCCGGAGATCGAGACGTCACTCAAGCCGGGTGAAATCATTACGGCGGTGACGCTGCCTCCGCCGCCTCCGGGTATTCAAGTCTACCGCAAGGTTCGCGATCGCGCCTCCTACGCCTTTGCGCTGGTTTCCGTCGCAGCGATCGTCGACAGTACGCGCGGCCGGATCCGCTCGGCGCGGCTGGCGTTCGGCGGGTTGGCGCATAAGCCGTGGCGCGTCGCACAGGCAGAGCAAGGACTGGTCAACGCCTCGGCGAACCCCGCCACCTTCAACATCGCCGCAAATGCCGTACTTGAAGGCGCGCGCGGGTTCGGTGGCAACGATTTCAAGATACCGCTGACGCGGCGGACCCTTCACAGCGTGCTGGCAGAAATAACCCGGACTTGAGGGAGCGAACTCATGAAAATGGACTCACCCGTCGGTCCTAATGCCCTCGATGTCGAGGGCGTCGTTGGCAAACCAATCGACCGCGTGGACGGGCGATTGAAGGTGACGGGGGGCGCGCGCTACGCCTTCGAGATGCAGCAGGAGAACGTGCTGTATGGCTTCGTGGTCGAAGCCTCAATCGGAAAGGGAACGATCAGATCAATCGACACGCGGGCTGCGGAGAAGGCGCCAGGTGTCGCGCTGGTTCTCACCCATCGCAACGCGCCCGCGCAGGGTACTGGCAATCACCGTGAAGCGCGCCCGGTGCTCACCGGCCCGCAAGTGACGGGTTACGGTCAGCCCGTGGCCTTGGTGGTCGCCGAAACCTTCGAGCAGGCCAGGGCAGCTGCCTACCTCGTAGAGGTAAAATACAACCGCGCAAGCGGGAAATTTGTGCTGGGTGCCAACCTCAAAGAGGCGCGCGTTCCGACGCCGAACGATGCTCCGGCGGCCGACAGCGCGGTGGGCGATTTCGCCGGCGCATTTGCCGGCGCCCCGGTACAAATCGACGTGACCTACACCACTCCCTTGCAAAGCCACGCGATGATGGAACCGCATGCCACGCTTGCGGCGTGGGATGGCGACAACTTGACCTTGCATACCGCGAACCAGATGCTCAACCAGGGTCAGCAGGCCATCGCGACAACTTTGAAAATTCCCGTTGAAAACGTACGCCTGATCAGCCCGTTTGTCGGAGGTGGATTCGGCGGCAAGCTCTGGGTCAATGCCGACGCCATCCTGGCGGCCATCGCCGCGCGTCAGCTTGAGCGGCCGGTGAAAATCGCACTGACAAGGCAACAGATCTTTCACGTCACGACCCACCGCTCGGACACCATCCAGCGCCTCCGAATCGGCACGGATCGGGACGGTCGAATCCTTGCGATCGGTCATGATGTGTTTTCGGGCAATCTGCCTAGCGAGCAAACCTACGAAGGCGCCGCGCTCCAGACCCGCACGCTTTACGCCGGACCAAACCGGCAGACACGACATCGACTGGCGCCGCTGGACATTCCAGTCGCGTCTTCGATGCGTGCGCCTGGCGAGTCTGTCGGGCTGATGGCACTTGAATGCGCGATGGACGAGCTCGCCGAAAAGCTCGACCTCGACCCGATCGACCTGCGCCTGCGCAACGAGCCAAGCGAGGACCCGGAAAAGCATATTCCCTATTCCAGCCGCCATTTGGTGGCCTGCATGCAGGAAGGTGCGCGCCGGTTCGGATGGGACAAGCGCAATGCCAAGCCGGGCCAGGTTCGTGACGGACACTGGCTGGTAGGAATGGGCATGGCCGCGGCGACGCGCGGTAATCCCCTTCAGCAGTCCAAGGCCAATGTCCGGTTGGATCCCGATGGCATCGCTACCGTACGAATGGCCATGACCGACATCGGCACCGGGACTTACACCATCCTGGCGCAGATCGCCGCGGAGATGCTCGGGCTGCCGACAGACCGCATCCGGATAGAACTCGGCGATACCAACTTTCCGCAGGCAGCCGGTTCAGGTGGATCATGGGGCGCAGGGAGTTCGGGCTCCGCCTTGTTTGAGGCCTGCAATGCGCTACGTGAAAAGATTGCACGGGCCGCCGGCATGGATCCGGCAACGGCACGCTTCACCGACGGCAGCATCGCATCCGGAGAACAGTCCAAACGGCTGACGGACCTTGTCGGCGCAGGGATGGACGCCGACGGCGAGATCCAACCGGGCCGCAACAACAAGGATTTCTCGCAACAATCCTACGGCGCACATTTTTCCGAAGTCGGGGTCGACGTGGATACCGGCGAAGTGCGTCTGCGGCGCATGCTTGGTGTTTTCACCGCCGGCCGTATCCTCAACGCAAAGACAGCGCGCTCTCAGGCGATCGGCGGAATGATCTTCGGCGTCGGAGCGGCGCTGCACGAAGGAATCACGCTCGATCCGCGTTTCGGCTATTTTGTCAATCGGGACCTCGCTGAATATCTTGTGCCGGTGCATGCCGATATTCCGGCCATCGACGCCATCTTTTTGGCCGAACTCGACGACAAATCCAATCCGCTCAAGAGCAAGGGCATCGGCGAACTCGGAATCTGCGGTGCTGGCGCGGCGATCGCCAATGCGGTCTACAACGCGTGCGGGGCGCGGATACGGGACTACCCGATCACGCTTGACAAGCTGCTTTCCAGCCTGCCGGTGCGCGCATGATCGGGGCAGAAGCTGCAGGTATTCGGCGGCGCCCGATCATGGTTGCCATGATCGCGATTGCCGCAGCATCCATCCTGGCGGTCAGTCTCGCGACCTCGGGTAGCTTGGCCGCGGGCTCGGAAACGAATCCCTCGCCTCAGGCCACCGAATATCTGCCGAGCATCAGCGACCTGATGATCGCGACGATTCAGCCTCGCCACGAGCGACTCTGGCGGGCCGGGCTGGACGGCAACTGGGATTTTGCAGCTTACGAACTGGGAAACCTCAAAGGCGCGTTCAATCGACTCGGCCATGCGCATCCAACTGAACACGACATCTCCTTTCCGGAAATGATCACCTCCGTCACGGGACAACCGTTCACGGAGCTCGACGGCGCGATCCACGCCAAGGACGAAGCGGCATTCGCCAAGGCCTATGCCGATCTGACGGACGCATGCAATTCCTGCCACCAGGCCCTCAACCACGGCGCGGTCGAAATCCGCGTGCCGAGCGGGACATCGACGTCGGATCTAAACACTGACAACGCGTCGCGCAATTGACGTATCGCGATGCCAGAGTTACGACCGCAGCAATTTTTTTGAACATTAATTTAATGGCTCCCGATAAATCGGGAACCTATCTTTCATGAGGCGGCAATCGCGCGATGGCCGGACGACCCGCCCGGCGCGATGCGAGCGCGTCGATTGCGGACGAGGTAAAGCATGAATGCGCTCGACAACGTCAGGATTGGAATGACGGCGGAGACGACCGTGACGGTGACTGCCGAGATGACGGTCGGTCATTTCGTGGCAGGTATGCCGCAGGTCTATGCCACGCCGATGATGATCCTGCATATGGAGATGGCGTCCGGGTCCGCCATCGCTTTTCATCTGCCAGAGGGCTTTGTCAGCGTCGGTATGGATGTAAAAATCCGGCACCTTGCAGCGACGCCGGTTGGCCGCACGGTCCGTGCCATTTCCCGCGTCATCAAGATCAATCCCAAGAGTGTGGTGTTCGAGGTCGAGGCGTGGGACGGCGATCGCAAGATCGGCGATGGCACTCACGGCCGCGGCATAGTTAATGTAGTCGAGTTCGAGAAGCGCTTCGGCGTGTTGGCATCTACTGCACGTCGAAGCAGGTTAGAGACCACAAGTCTTCCTCAATACTCGGCCATTGTGCCACCAAGTGCCCCAGTTGAACGCCTCGACACGGTTTTGAGAACCGGTGGGGCGCCAATCAGCTAAGAGAGCCGGCCGCTCAAGGACGGCGAGGCCTCTCGATGCGGACTTCAAATTCTGCATTTTGACCGAGACGCTAAAAGGACTCTCATGCTTTTCGTGACCAGAGATTTCCTTCTTGGGTTTCTTCCAATCGTCCTGGTGGTATTCCATACCGCCCTTGCGCTCGGCTTCCGGAAGCTTCTCTTACCCGTACTTCTGACTGCATCGCTTGTATTCTATGCTTGGGGCAACCCGGCACAGACGCCGATCCTGCTCGCCTCAATTCTGGTCAACTACTTCGCCGGGCGGGCTCTCGCGGATTGGGAGCTGTCCCCGATACACCGCAAGCTTGTGTTCACGGCCGGCATCATTTCCAATCTCGGGCTGCTCGCGTTCTTCAAGTACACCAACTTCGCCATCGACAATTTCGCGTGGTTGTTCGGATTTGAAACACGGCACCTCGACATCGCGCTCCCAATCGGCATTTCGTTCTACACCTTCACGCAGATCGCTTTTCTGGTCGATATCTACAGCAAGGGACAGCGGCAGAGAGACCTCGCAAGCTACGGACTTTTTGTGACCTACTTTCCGCACCTTGTCGCGGGTCCCATCATCCACTGGCGAGAGGTCATGCCGCAATTCAGCATGCTCGGCCGAACCGACGGGCTCTCCTTTACGTCCTCTGCCTACGTATCCCTGCTCATCGAAGGCGGCAGCCTACTTTCGATCGGCCTGCTCAAAAAGCTGCTGATCGCCGATCAATTGAGCGTGTTCGTCGATCTCGGCTACCACACCGTTTCTTCGCTGGGATTCATCGATGGCTGGCTTCTCAGCCTAGCCTACAGCTTCCAGCTTTATTTCGATTTTTCAGGCTATGCCGACATGGCGGTAGGGATATCGTTGTTGTTCGGGATCAGGCTTCCCCTCAATTTCAATTCGCCCTACCGGGCGGTTTCGATCCAGGATTTCTGGCGACGCTGGCACATGACGCTGTCGCGGTGGCTGCGCGACTATCTCTACATCCCGCTCGGCGGCAATCGGGCTTCATCCGGGATTGTCTATCGCAACCTGTTCCTCACCTTTCTGCTCGGTGGGCTGTGGCACGGCGCGGCCTGGACGTTTATCATGTGGGGCACGCTTCACGGCGTTGCATGTTGTATTCAAAGATGGTGGACATCAACGGGTCACCGCTTGCCGGAGGCGATCGGCGTCATCGTCACCTTTTTGTTCGTGAATATGGCATGGGTCTATTTCAGGGCGCCTGATATCGCGACCGCCAACGCGCTGCTGGTGACCATGATGCAACCGCATCTTGGCGCTGCCACTCTGATGTCTCCAGCCGAGCCGCTGTTGCTTGTTAGCGCGCTGCTCATCTGGTTTTTTCCAAACAGCCAAACCATAGCAGCGGCGGGCTGGAACGGGAGGATTGCGCTTTCCGGGGCGCTGGCGGGCGCTGCCGCCGTCGTGGCCTTCGTTTCGACCAACACATCCGTAGCGTCCCCATTCATCTATTACAGCTTCTAAAGTGAAAGCGACGATATTGTTCCTCCTGTCTGCCGCAATCGCCGCAGCGCTATGCGCGCTCGGGCTCGTGGGCTCATATGATTTCCTTACCGCCTCGAACCGTAAATTGCCTTACGGGTATTCCCAGTTCCTGCTGGAGAATATCAGCGCACCCCGGATCGTTATCGATGCCGGATCAAGCTCGATGTTCGGGATTGAACCATCCTTGATCGAACAGACCTTTCACCAACCGACGATCGATATTGCCGATAACGGCAGTATTCCTCTCGAAATGAAAATATATCGCCTGCTGAGGTTCGCGAGACCGGGCGACACGCTCATCCTGCCGTTTGAGTGGGTCTATTATACGCGCGACATCGTTCCGGAGGACTTCATTGACAAGACGCCCGATGAATACGCCGCCTATTACGCAAGCCAGCCATTTGTGGAACGACTGAAGTTTTCCGTAAGCCACCTCTCTCTGCACAATTTATCGGATGCAGGCCGTCTATATCTGAGAAACGACTTACGACGGGTCCACTACCTTCGCGTGACGGCCGACATGGCGAGGCGGCCGCTCGGCGATCGTAAGGATGATCACAGGCGACGATCCAGCGTGGAAGGAATCGGCTGCGCCGACTATATTGCCGCCGCTGGCAGCATTCCCCCTGTCGTCGAGTGGGCGGCTAAACAATTGTCCCACCTCCAGATTAACCGGGAAGTGCGCATCTACGTAACGTGGCCGGCCGTTGCAGGATCTGACTGCTATGTGATGCCTGACGGGCGGCTGCCGATTGCTGACCAGGTACGGGCAATTTTCGAACGACACGGCATAGCCGTCGTCGGCGAGCCCGCCGACTCATACTTTACGCCAGAGCATATGCTGGACACCTATTATCACGTCGACAGCGCTGCGGCACTCATTCGCACGCAGAAATTGATCGCGCGCCTTCGGGACGCAGGCATGATGCCCGGGGAGGCCGGTCACAAGGGAACGCTCTTGCTTGCTTCTGAGGCGATTCGCGGGATACAGCCCTAACGCAACGGTGCATGACGGTTCGTCTGAACTCAATGGTGTTCATATCCGGACGCTGCCCTGACTTTGCCCCTGAAGACGCTGTAGCTGATGACCGTATAAAGCAACATCAACGGAAATACGACAACGCCGCATCCCCAAAACATGAACTCGAGACTGGACCGCGGCGAGGCGGCTTCGTCGATGGTAATGGCAAAGGGTATCATGTAGGGCCAAAACGAAAATGCCAGGGTGCCGAATGCGGACACGAATATCAGTGCGACCATGTAGAACGGCCAATGATCATTGTGACGCAGGATACTGAACGCAAGCACTGTAGCAGCGACCGAGCCAATCGCCGGGAAGACGAACAGATACGGCCGATCGATCCAGCGATGCAGGATTGGAAGGTGTTCGGCCAGCGCGTAAGCAAAGACAAGCACGAGGAACGCCAATACACCGACTGCGAGAACGGGGATCTGCCGATGCGCTACTTCGCGAACGTCGGCGTCGCACTTCTTTGCCAGCCAACAGGCGCCGAGAAGCGCGTAGCCAAGGCACAGGCCGATGCCGCAAAGGACCGCAAACGGCGTAAGCCAGCCAACCTCACCGCCGGAATATTCGCCGTTCGTGAACTGCAAACCTTCCACCAGGGCGCCGACCATCAGGCCCTGCATAAAAGTCGCGATCAGGGACCCGCCGGCAAAGCTAAAATCCCAGATCCACCGCAACCGATGCGTCTTGTAACGAAACTCGAATGCCACGCCGCGCAAGATCAAGCCCAGCAGCATAGCAATGACAGGGAGATATAATGCGGACAGCAATGTCGCAAAGACGACCGGGAATGCTCCCCAAAGAATCACGGCAGTGACTACCAGCCAGGTCTCGTTGCCGTCCCAGATAGGCGCGACAGCACTCAACATCCCGCCACGTTTGGCTTCGCTATTCGCCAGTCCGAACAGCAATCCAACGCCGAGATCGACGCCATCGAGCAGCACGTAGAGCAGAATGCTGATGGCCAAAACCGAGACCCAAAACATGACCATGGTTATTCTCTGGCACCGACAGGGCTGGGTACTTGAATTGGTTCTTCATCGGCCAGTGACATCGGCCGGTTCGGAACCACGATATGCGAAACCTCGAACGGCTGGCGCGCAGGACCGGTGCGGATGAGCCGATAGATGTAAAACGTACCGAACAGGAAAATGAAGGCGTAAACTGAACAGAAGATCGCGAGCGATATCGTCGCCTCGCGCGCCGTCAGAAACGGCGTCATGGCTTCCGCCGTTCGCAACACTCCAAAGACTACCCAAGGCTGACGGCCGACCTCAGCAGTGAACCAGCCGGTAATAATCGCAATAAAAGGCAGTGGAAAGCTCAGGAAAGTCAGCCAAAGCAAGGGGCGAATGTAAGCTAAGCGATGCCTGAAACTCAGGTAACTGCCGAGCCAGGCGAGCCCGAGCATCACCAGACCGCATCCCACCATGATCCGAAACGCGAAAAACGGGATGACCACTGGCGGCCAGTTCTCAGGCGGGATGCTGTTGAGCCCCGTTTCGGCGGCGGTTAGACTGTCGGAATCGATCAGGCTGCCAAAGGGCGGCGGCAACGCAATTGCGAACAGGTTGCGCCGGTTCTTCACATCGGGCCACGCGAACAGCACTTCGGAACCTGGTTTCTCGTCGTTCCAGCGTCCCTCGATCGCAGCCATCTTGGAAGGTTGATAGGTGTTGACATAGATACCGTTCAGATGCCCGAAGAAGAGCTGGATCGGCATCAGAACGGCCGCGAGACCCAGCCCCATGCGCAGCATGATGCGGGACTCGGCGTGATATACCCTCCGCAGCATATACCAGGCGCCGGTCGCGGCAACGCAGAAAGCACCAGTCAGGTAGGAAGCCAATAACATGTGCGGAAATCGCGACCACACCACCGAGTTGAAGAGGATCTTGCTCCAGTCGTTTGGAACGAAGACGCCCTTTTCCAAGACGTAGCCTGAGGGCACCTGCATCCAGCTGTTATTGACCATGATCCAGAACGCAGAAAACGTGGTACCTAGCGCAACCATCGCGGTTGAAAAGAAATAGAACCAGGGCGGCACACGGCTGCGGCCAAAGATTAGGACACCGAAGAACGTGGCCTCGAGCATGAACGCCGTGAAAGTCTCATACATCAGGAGCGGGCCCTGGATCGGCCCCGACATTCTGGACAGCACGCTCCAGTTGGTGCCCAACTGGAATGCCATCACGATCCCGGATACGACCCCCATTCCGAATGCGACGCCGAATATCTTAAGCCAAAATTCAAAGATCACGCGATAGGCAGGACGGCCGGTTCCAAGATGCAACGCTTCGAGAATGGTAAGCCACGCTGCCAACCCGATCGTGAAGGATGGAAAGATGATATGGAAGGTGATGGTGAAGGCGAATTGTATTCGCGACAGGAGAAGCGCCGTCATATCCATTGCAGAATTCTCCCAGTCCAGGCGCGTCCCAGTAACTGGAT
>Ga0302320_10021563_pt1 | contig 12770 bp, 5 predicted proteins | sample Bog_T0_3_FD_202130 | JGI IMG/M metagenome (GOLD analysis project Ga0302320, IMG submission 202130) | Peat permafrost microbial communities from Stordalen Mire near Abisko, Sweden - Bog_T0_3 | ecosystem: Environmental > Terrestrial > Soil > Wetlands > Peat | place: Sweden: Abisko, Stordalen Mire...
ATGCGGATTGGTGCCGTGAACGACGCGGAAGCCGCGAATAGTATCGATGTGCTTCACCCGAAGTCCCAGGAGGTAATTGAACGTTTCTATCAGGTCAACATTCGTCCGGGTGGTCTCCCCAACCGTGTTGGTCGCGATATTGAGGGTGTACATGAATGGGTCTGCAAACGCCTGAATATTCAGCAGCGACTGGCTGTCTTTGCTTTCCACGTCGAGCATGTACCGCAGGGTGTAGTCTTCGTAGAGCGCTGAGTGGTGATCGAGGAGGTTTTGCTGAACCTCGCTGCGCTTTAGCTCTAAATTATTGAGTGCGTCCTCATATGATTCAAGTCTGAGAACCTTTATGCACTGACTGATGCCGCTACGGGATAGCGGCTTGCCAGCCCGCCAATCAGACGAGTACACTGCTTTTAGGACTCTCGGCCTGAGCACCGTGTCAAAATGATCGCCCACCTCGACTAGGACGTACTTGCGGCGGCCGCGGTCACTCCGATTTAACTTAATAACCGCATGCGCAGTGCTCCCCGAACCTCCGAAGCAGTCCACAACGATGCTATCGGCCTTCGCAGAATGCAGAATGAAACGCGAGACGAAATCGGCGTGTTTCGGTGCCAGAAATACACCTGACTGGCCGAACATAGCGGACGTTTGCTTCTCGCCATCCGAGTAGTCGGTGAACACGCTCTTGCCAACGTTGGTCTCAACCTCATGCAGCATACGCTTGAGCTGCGGGACCTTTTGCTCATCCGTTCCCCAGACGATCCTTGCGTCCCGGTCCAAAGAGACGAAGCTTCGCCGATCTGGCGAATCCTCATCATCGTTGTAGGCAAACTTCCAGCCGCTCTTGGGATGTGGACATCGCCCGCCGGTAATTGGATGCAACGGACGATAGTAACGAAAATTCTTGTGATCAGGATCGCGAGTGCTGGCGGACTGCTTAGTGGCGGGCATCGATGTATCAGCTTCCCGCCATATCCAAACCTGCGCTCCTACAGATTTCGCGTCTTCTTCGGCAATCAGCCGCCCCGTGGCATCGCGATACTCGGCATGAGAATAGTTAAATAGGCCCTTCCAAGGGTCATTGCCTTTCTCGTCGTCCCATTCTAGGCCCAGTGCGTCGACCTCCTCACGAAAGGCAATCTTGTGCCCTTCGTAGAGTTTCCGAAGTTCTTCCTCGATCTTGGGGATGGACGGGAACTCAATGTTCATTCGAGTGACCAGTTCCATCACCTCCTCATAACCGGGTTTGGGCTCCCGAAACATGCTGGGATCCTGTTCGGCGGTCTTGCGATCCTTGGCGTAGACCAGCACGTATTCATGGTTAGTAGAGTAATTCGGTGCCTGGCTATTGTTGGTGTTCATAGCCCAGATGAGTTCCTCGACGCGGTTCCCAACGCCGAACACCTCATCAGAGATTTGCTGCAACATGGTCCGTTCGGTCTTGTCGATGCTGACGAACATCGCACCATCCTCCGTCAGTGTTCGACGGAGTTGATCGATACGGTCATACATCATAGTCGCGAACGACGAGTGTTTGTAGTCGTTCTTGTAGGGGATCGAACTGCTTGCGGTGTTGTATGGTGGGTCAATGTAGACGCACTTCACTCGATGCTTAAGATAGGCAGCCAACAACTTCAATGCTTGGAAATTGTCGCTATGCACCAACAGCCCATCAATGGTCGCATCGAGATCTCCGATGGATGCCAGCAGCCGGTGTTTGAATCCGGGATCAAAGAAACGAGTATCAACTATGAGATTCTGGTGTGCGACTAGAAACTCAGTCGTCAGGGGAGTCGAATAGTTCGGGTTTACAAGGTCGCCTTGAATCTCATCTATTGCAAACAGATGGACCCACTCTCGGATCTGCGCCTCATTTGCAGCGATTTCGGAATACAGTTCCTGAGGGACATGGTCCAGCGTTACGCAATAGTAACTCTCAACCACGAACTTCTTTTTAAGCCAGAGCTTCTTTTGGAAGTTCTCTATCTGAGCGATGAAATCGATAACCTTATGCGCAATCGTACGAAGGACTTTTATCTTTGATAGGTACTCCTCGACCCGCGGCACTGAAGCGTTTTCGATGTCGTCGAGATGCATCACCTCGTTCTTGATGAAGAAGTCGAGTTCGCGGCGGAGGAAGGGGCCGACATCTTTATGGATGAAATAGTCGAAGGTGTTCCGCGCAGTGTAGTCCTTCAGGTGCTTTGCAAGAACTGTGCGGCTCGGATCAGCCTCGGAGGGATCGAGCGCGCCTAATGCAAACAGCCAGGCCGCTATTGCTGGGGCTTCGAAAATGGCCTTTGTCGCCTGGGCGTTCAGTGCATCCTGCCGGCGTTTCTCTGGGTCCGGTCGAAATTCGAACCGGATCACTAACTCACCATTCTCCTGGGCGACGGTGCCCCCTTGGACCAGGATGAAGCGCCGGCCATTCCCGTTCGCTGCCTTGTTATTGTCCTTTTCGGTGTCGGCGGCCGCCAGCCGAAAATGGACTCGTCTTCCATCCGCCAGCCTGAACGCGTAGTCACGCAGGTATTCACTAGTCTTGATGTAGTACTGATCGTGGTTCGCCCAGTAGAGCTTCACCTCTTCGCCTTCGTACGGAATCGCGTAAACGCCTTCCTTGTACCGGCGAAGAGACAGAAAATCCCCCTCGTTGTAGTACCGCCGGAAGAAGTTGAACAGATCAGAGAAGACTTGGTTCTCCAGGGCGGCTACGTCTATCGCCTTCGATAGCTTCTCGCGGAACTCCTTTACCTTTGGCGACACCTCGGGATCGACGCCCGCGTCCTTCAGTTGCTGAACCAGTTTGTCAAGGTCAGTCTTCACCTGGACCGAGTCGCTTGACTTATACTGCAAGAACGCCTCCTTGATTTGCGGAAGGAGATCGTTGTCCAGGAAACGTTCGATTTCTGAGCGCTTCGAATTCATGATCCGGTAGATCCCGAAATCGAGATCGGCGCTGTCAAGCTGGAACAGTTCCCGGAGTAAGTTCTTTAGTTTGGTTCGGCTGTCTGCCATCTGTGATTTCCCAAGTGAGGCTACTCCACCTTCCAACGGATGGTGAAAATCGTCTCACGCTGCGTTCGCTGCGTCATGCGCTCCTCCAGCTTCGTGATCAGCCGGTCGCGCTTGTCCTTCACTTCATCCTCGAGGTCGAAAATCCGCTGGCGTTGCCGCCGTTGTTCCTTCTCTGCACCGCGGATGTCATTTTGAATCTTAAGCTGTTCCTGGGTCGTAGTCGTCAGCCGGGCAGCGCGGTTCAGTCCTTTGATTCGAGCTTTGGTGTCAGCCAGTTCCCGTTCCGCCGCGATGATCTGATCGTCGGCCCACTTCTCCAGGCGTTCGCGCTCCTCCTGGAAATGCTTGTTGTTCGTCTCCAGCGAACGGCTAATCGTCGCGGCCGTGTGGCGTTCGGCTTCCCGGCTAAGCGGCGGCAGCACTTCGGCGGCGACACCGCCTGCACCAACGGCGGCGTCACAATGGAAGAGCTTCTCGCAAGTCTCCTGGTCGAGCGGCCTGCCGTCATCAGTCAAGCCGGAAAAGAGAAGATACTCTTCGCGCTCGAACGAATCGATTGCCAGCCGATTGAGCACAAGAATGCCGGACTTTCCCTTGAGGTTCTCCACGACCCGTATGCGCACGGGATGGCCGGTAATCCGGAAGCTCAGAGTGGCCTCTGGCGTGGCGCACGCCTTTGCGGCGTCGATTGCATGCTCGCCCAAAGGGTGCGAGATCCGGTAGAGAAACTCTCCATCGACATTCTGGTGCGTCTTCGAGATCAGATGGTAGCGGCCAGGCTTGACGTCCGGTCGCGGCGTATGGCGCAAATCAAAGGCCAGGGTTGCGTCGTCAAAGGTGGCAAGGTCGCCAAGAATGAACTTTGACAGTTGCCAGAACATGCGGCCAACCCAATCGAGGCGCTGGCGGGTTTCGTCCAATTGGACCCGTAGCCGGTCGTGAACGTCCTCATCGAAGTTCTCCAAAAGCTTTCTTCTCGTATCGACGAGACGGCTTTGGATCGCTTCTTCCATTTCGGCTTGCAACTTCAGGAAGGCAGCGTCGATTTGTTCGGGGGTGCGGCAGGTCTGGTAGATGGCGAAGACACGTTTTTCGAAATCGACGCCGGATTCGAGGGTGCCCAATATGTCGTCGCTGGCGCCGAAAACGCCGGAAAAGAGATTGAACTTCTCGTTGAGGAGTTGGAAGACTCGCTTGTCGGCTTCGTTCCTCTCGTTGAGGAAGTTGATGACCACCACATCATGCTTCTGGCCGTACCGATGACAGCGCCCAATGCGTTGCTCGATTCGCTGCGGGTTCCAGGGCAGGTCGTAGTTGATGACGAGCGAGCAGAATTGGAGATTGATGCCTTCCGCGGCAGACTCGGTCGCGATGAGAATCTCTGCGTGATCCCGGAAGTGCTCTATCAGAGCCAGGCGCTTGTCGGCCAACTTGGAGCCACTGAGCCGTCCCAGTGGTGAATTGACGCGCGCCCATTCCTGATAAATGCGGTCCACGTCGGGTCCGGTGTTCGTGCCGTTGAACAGTACGATTCTTCCGCCATAGCCGTTGGCTTCCAGAAAGTTGCGCAGGTACTCTTGCGTGCGGCGAGACTCCGTGAAAACGACGGCCTTGCGCAGTGCCCCGATCTTCTCCATCTCGTCGAAGCCGATCTGCACTGCTGTGAGAAGAGCGCGGGTCTTGGCGTCGATTTGAATGGATCTTGCCCACTGTACGAAACGGCCGAGCTCAGCGATTTCAGAGTCCAGTTTCTTCAGATCGACAGGCGCGGGCGATGGAGGTAGCTCGGCGACCGGGATTTCGCCGCCGTTCGCGGGCTCGTCCAATAGCTCAGAATTCAGTTCATCTTCTTCGATCAGCTTCTCTGCCAGACCCTCGCCTTCAGGCAAAGCCGCACCAGCGTGGGCATGCGCCTTGAGGACCAATAGGCGTTGGCGGATCATTTCGAGCGTGCCCGCCACGGCCTGAGAACTGGAGGACAACAGCTTGCGCAAAATCATCGTCGTTAGCTCCCGCTGACGACGGGGGATGGAGTAGGTGTCATCCCTGCGCAGAAAGGCGGAAACGGCTTCGTAGAGTTGCTGTTCGGAGTCGGCAGGCGTAAACGGGCGTGTAATCGGTCGGCGCTCCGTGTATTTCACGTATTCCAGGACTTGGCTACGCAGCGTCCGGTAGCAGAAGGAACGAAGACGGTCCTTCAGCCCACCCAGGTCGCCGTCCTTCGAACAGTACTGCGTTCGGAAGGCAGTCAGGTCACCGAACAGATGTTCGTCGATCAGGGTCGATAGACCGTAGAGTTCGAGCAATGAGTTCTGCAGAGGTGTGGCGGTCAGCAGCAGCTTGCGACGGTCCGCGATGGCCATGCGGATGGCCTGGCCCATCTTGTTGCTCGTGCGGTAAGCGCCTCGGAGCTTGTGCGCCTCGTCGATTACCACCAGATCCCAAGGCACGAGCTGCATCTCGCCGGCCATCCGGCTAGCGAAGTTCATGGAGACTATGACGACGCCATGAGCAGCAAACGGCGAAGCGTTCCCTCCACGGATGGCTTCCCGGTACGAAGCGGAATCGAGGATGACGCTGGGAAGATGGAACTTCTCCGAGAGTTCCATGCTCCACTGCTTGCGGAGTGACGCGGGGCAGATGACGAGTAGCTTTCGGCGACGCTCGGCCCAACACTGGCACAGAACGAGGCCCGCCTCGATGGTCTTGCCCAGGCCAACTTCGTCAGCCAGCAGCACACCTTTCGACAGAGGCGACCGGAACGCGAACAGCGCGGCCTCAATTTGGTATGGATTCAGATCGACGGCGGCATCGAACAGGGAAACGGACAGCTTCTCCACGCCGTCAGTGCCGGAGCGGCGGGTCAACTCGTTGCCGAAGTACTTGGCATGATAGCTGGTCGACAAAATTCCTCTTCAGGCGGGCGCGACGTCCACGGCCATCCGCAACCGTCCGCAGACCTTCCCCGTAAGGACTATTGTCAATCATACCCTCCTCGATCATCCGGTTCATCGGCTACCAGCCGCCACTGATCTCTTGGAATATCCATTCGAATCCAATGCCAATGCTTACGCAAGTACCCCGCTCAGCTGAGGCCTTGGATCGATCAGGGCTACACGCGCACTCTGACCGGTTGCCGAATCACCGCTCTTAGCTCCTGATAGATCCGCGCCTCCTCGCCAGCGTGCCAGAAGTTGATCACTAGCCCATAGCGTTGTCTGGTGTCCAGCCCCGTCGGGAATCGCCTTTGGCATCCAACCACCACATGCAGATTCTGATTCCCATTGGTATCAGTCCTGAAACGCGGCGCGCGAGCCCATTCAATCCGCCGGACTTGAAGTGTCGACCACTGCGGAGCGGTACAGGGCGGTCTGAAGCCGAGCGCGGCGCCGCTGGGCGGTGAAGGTGGCTGGCCGGCACCCAGAAACCTGGATCTGTAGAGCGCGACTTCCTGCGTGGTCAGGCCTTGCAGCACATCCACGAACATTGTCCGTGCAAGATATTCTTTCCGACTGGATCGGACCGGCGGGTCGTAAGCGAGCGCGACCGCAATTCCGCGAGCTCCCTTTGTAGACAAGAATGACGGCGGCACCGGAATCCGATAGAAATGAAGTTTGTCTTCTTCAAGTTCCGCCTCGGTCACCAGTTGCACGGATTGTTCCGTGGACCAGACGACGCGATCCAGTCTCGGCTGACCGTATCCGACGAATCTGAGTGCGGTATCTTCATCGACAAGCCATTCCTCGCCGCAAGCTGGGGTTGTGGCAGTGCTGGCCACCAACGCACGTATCGCATTCGCAGAGGCCTGGGTGCCAAACAGGCCTTCGAGACTTCGCTCCGCAAGGGCGGCCGCATGAGCCACATGCGGGCAGGAGAATGAGGTGCCGGTCCGACTGCCGACGAACCGCCCATCCTGCTCGCGGATGATTGTTGGCTCTCCGACCAAGAAGTGCCAGTCGTTCCAACGAAATCCCTGGGTTCCCATCCGCTGCAGCGCGCAATTGCCACCATAGTCGGCGAACTCGGGTTTGATGCTCTGGTTGTCCCTGCGATAGCTACATCCAGGGCCGGTACGAGTAAATGGACTGGGGCCACCTCGCGGAGCGCCTGGAATTGCATCCGGAATACTCAGGGTCCTTCCCCCAAGCTGGACGGTCAATGAGTCGTTACGCGCGATTGAACCAACGGTTACCGCCAGCGCCGCCGTCCCTGGATTGCAGACACGATGTTCCTGAGTCAGCACCTGATCACGGACGACACGCTGAATGTCCACCAGGGCTCCGTTGGCTTCAGGCATCTCGGGATATCGATTGCCGGCGGCAACGACAATGACGATGTCCAGTTCCCGCGCGAGTTCGTCCAGTTTCTCGGCCCACGGGAACTGACGACCGTCTTCGTAAGGCGCGAGGTCGTCACCAACAGAAAGGTTGAACACCCGGCAGCCCCACTCATCGTGAAAATGGCGAATGGCATCTTCAATCGTGTGTTCGATTCGGTTTTGATCCGGGAAGATGGCTCGCGGCCGGCTTGGATCTACCGGGTTCTCTTCGTTTCGAAGTACCTTCGCCGAGCAGATTCGAACCTTTGGGTTCCACTGCCCAGTCTCGATACAGTTCGCGATGTCGCCATACACGGCCAGCCCTGCAACGGAGGTGCCGTGGCCGTTCTGGTCTACCTCTGTATTCTCACCGGTATCGAAGTCGCGTTCCGCAACTACCCAATTCCTCAGAAATGGATGACCGGAAACGACGCCGCTGTCCACGACGCACAACATTGGATCGCTTTCGTCCGGCTGCTGACCCTGATCGAGCGGTGGGAAGTCCTCAAAGAAGCGCGTGTATCCTGCCGCCACATGGGGCGGCAGATCTACGCTAGCGACGAGGTCGATCCCGAGCAGTTGTTCCGCAAATACCCTGGTCGCCTGCACCTTCAAGAGCAACAGACTCGCCGTGTGCACCTCGTCCGTAACGCGGCATCCGGCCCCTTGGCAGGTAGTCCGAAAACCGGCAAGCAGTTCTCGGAGGCTGCCATCGTCCTCGGGCCGCCACAGGTCCACATCGAGGTAGAACGGGTCAGCTTGGGGGAAGCCTTCCGTCTTGATGCGCCTCCCCATCCGATCCTCGCGGGAGACGCTCCTGACCTGCTGGAGGGAGTCGAAGAACTTCTCTCGACCCTTCGGTGGGAGGACCGGTTCTGCCACCGGTTCACCCCGGTAGGCCGCAATCTCGCGTTGAAACCCTCGAATGGCAGCTTCACTCGGGAACTGCACAACCGTCCGGACACGTGTCTGGTCGGCTTCCTCGGAAACGCTCTCATCTACGACCTGGGCGTGAAATCTCTCGACGAAGTCATCGCGAGTGTCGTAGTTGACCGTGTTGAATTCCAAAACCACCAGCCGGTTTGGGTCGATCCCGAGAGATTCCCGCCGCTGTGCTGTCTCCTGGACGGCCCTGGTTGTCTGGTTTGTCAGAGTCGCGGCGTGTTCACCCCGATCGGGAGGCGTAGGGACTGGATGGAAAAACGGCCGACGCCTCCTACGTTCCGGCTCGTCGGGCTGTCGCTCTATCTCAATGTGCGGGAATTCACCGTCGCCAGGAATGAGTGCCATCGATGTCAGTCGCGATCTACGGTCGGCGCGTCAGATGCCGAAGCCTTCCTCAGAACGGACTGGCGATATGCGTGCCGCGCGAGAGCATCCTCCACGTCGGAGTCAGTCACTTGTCGGCTGTTGCGTAGCACGCACACTTTTCGAATGTCGAGGCATGCGCGCTCGGCATCCGCATATGAAGAACCAGAGAAGGCTGCAGCGATTCGATCTATTTGGGCGTCAGTGGAACTCACCGGGTTAAGACGTTTCCTCGCCAGGAGCTTCAGTTGGGGTTCCTGAGGCCGTTCGAAGCGAATGGTCTCATCGAAGCGCCTCCAGACGGCCGGGTCTAGCACCTGTTCGAAATTGGTCGCGGCGATAACTAGGGAACGGCCATCGAAATTGTCCACGATCTGCAGAAATGAGTTGAGCACCCGCTTAATCTCGCCGTGCTCGGTGGTATCGTCGCGCGAGCGCCCAATGGCATCGAATTCATCGAAAAACAACACCCACTGGCCGCGCCTGGCGTATTCAAAAACCTTGCGCAGATTCGCGGCGGTCTCTCCCAGCAAAGACGACACGACTGCATCGAAGCGCACGTACAGCATGGGAATCCCCAGCTCTGCCGACATTGCTTCAGCCATGGCGGTCTTGCCGCAGCCCGATGGACCACAAAAGATGACGCGGCGGATCGGGACCAGGCCGTTTGCTTCCAGAACGTCCCATTCCCGAAACTCACGCAGCACGCGGTCTACCGCACAGCGAACCGGAGGTTCCAGAACGAGGTCGTCCATGTATCGCTGGGGTTGGCGCACATCGAGCAGTGCCATTCGCCGTTCGGAATCCGTTGGGCCCGGCTCCATTGGGACTAGCCGTTTCAGCGTGCCCTGTTCTGAGTGACCGTTTCGCAAAATTCGTTCGAGTTCATTCGCGAGAATCGAGTGTTGCTTCTTACGCTCTTCGACGATTAGCTCCTCGGCAGCCTGCTTGAACGCTTGATCGTCGCGGCGTTGGTACCCCGTGAATAGCTTCTTGAGAAGGTCTGCCCTCGCCATTTGCCTCACCGGCTCTCGACCCTTCAGAATACTCCATCGGCACCAATCGACGGAAACATCCTCTCTGACGACATGCAGAGTGGCGGGCGGCCTATTGTTTTGAGCCTCTTACGCCCCGAAACATGGAGCCTCACCGGTGACGGCGATCCCCATCGAACGTCCGTTTGCCCGCCGCCTGACCCTACTTCTTCAGCGTGACGGTCACTACCGGCGATCCCCGCGGATTCTCCCTCTGTTTGGTGATCTCGCCGATCGGCAGATCCGTTTTGGGGGAGAGGACGTAGATCCAGTACCGCATGCCGGAGGGCGTGTCCCCTTGCCCGAAGTGCGCGGCACGGGTCCACTGGTTCACAATAAAGTACACGCCGATATACAATCCGCACTCACGGTGGCGTCCGTGAGCTGCAAGAAGTTATTGCTGGGGTACCCAGCCGGCACTCACGGTTCAACCCATGTTCAGTTAATGTCTGCACGGACACCCGTGCAGACATTAACTGACCTTGAGCATGAAGCACGAGTGACGGCTGGTGGCTCTTGACGATTGGGTCCCCAAGAGGAACGCAGGTACGAAATGTGAAATGGAGAAATCCGCCAGAGCGGCTTTCTCCACTGTGTTAACCGGGCGGGGGAGTTTCGGAGGTGCGTCCTAGAATCATGCAGGGCCCAGGAGTGGCAGGTTGGCTGAAATGCGTCCCTGCGGAAGGCAGAAAATCGAGAAAAGCGTTGACTATTCGCCCGGCTTGGACAGGATGTGGCTCAGCACAGCATCCGTTTTGCAGGGCGCGGCCGTGCTCTGCCAAATGCGCGAAGCAGCTTCCATTTTACGATCCGTGAGTTCGAGACTCAGCACCCGCTGCGTCAGAAGTGGCCCGGCCCTTGCAATCTCTGTAGTGGAACCACAGATGGCGGCTGCGTCCACGACACGTTGTAGGATCTCATGCCAGCGCCGCGCACGCTCCCGGACGGACAGACCTCGCCGCGTCGGATCCAGACGTAGCACTTGCTCGACGTGCGCCGCTGCTCGCTGTGCCTCGGCGTTGCCTGGATCGGCGCTGACGGCACGCCGATAGGCATCCAGGGCTGCCGTATCCTTGTCCACCGCGAAGCGTGCATCGCCGAGCCGCAACCAGACGCTCGAGTCGGCCGGGAAACGGCGCGCCAGCGCCGAGTAGACGGTCTCGACCTGCTCCGGCGAACCGATGGCCCGCACCATCTCCGCCGCCCTCATCCCCAGGCCTGGATCGTCGCCGTGCTGTTCGATCATCCCTAGCAGCAAGGAGATCGCCTCGCTTCGCCGCCCGGCCTCGGACAGCAGGTCGGCGTACCGCAGTTGCGCGCTCCTGCGGCGGGACTCCGTCTGGGCGGGCCACTCTTTGGAAAGCGCCTGGTGGAACAAATACAGCGCCTGTTTCCTGTCTCCTCCGGCGAGTGCAACGTCGGCCAGGCCCATCCAGACAGGGCCGTTGCCGGGATCAGCCTTGGCCGCCTCGGACAGATAGAAGAAGGCCTCCTCGAAGTGGCCTGACTGGACCAGGGCGCCGCCCAGCGCAGCCCGCGCCTGGACATTCTGGGGCGTCTGCGCCAAGGCGTTACGGAATTCCATGACGGCTTCATCCACCTGTCCTTGCTCCAGCAGTGTTTCGCCATGGCGGTAGGCTTCAACGCCCAGAGCGAATTGGCGCGAGCGCTGCCACAAAACCAGGCCGGATACGATCAGGACCCCTGCCAAGGCAACAATCGCCGCCACCGGCAGCCAGTTCTGAACCGGCGCGGCCGCGACATTTTCCTGTCCGTCTGTACGGGATAGCCTTCGGTAGGCCACTAGCCCCGATTTCTCACGCAGCGAGTAGCAAAAAGCCGCCATCTGAGGCATAACTGAGTTTCCAAGCAACAGTTAGATCCTGCAGGGAGGCGGCTTTCGCTATGACAGAGTGTACCCAAGAGAGCTTCGAGTTTGCAGCCCATTTTTCGCGCGAGGTGGTGGCGCGCTTCGATGGTGGGACGATGACGTCGGATGGCGGAGCGGTGTTGTTGCGCGAGGCCGAGCGGCGGGTGAATCTGCTGGCACGGCTGGCAGGCTGCTTCGACGACCGGCGCAAGCCGTGGCTGATCGAGCACAGCGTGGCGGAGATGGTGGCGCAGCGGGTCTACGCTCTGGCGTTGGGCTATGAAGACCTGAACGATCACGACGAGTTGCGCGCCGATCCATTGCTGGCTGTGCTGAGCGGCAAACGTGCGGCCGGTGAACAGAAACTGGCCGGCAAGAGCACGCTCAATCGGCTGGAATTGAGCACGGAGAAAGCCGATCGCTATAAGAAGATCGAGTGCCGCCAAGCGGCCATCGACGAGTTGCTGATCAGTGTGTTTCTCGAAGCGCACAGCGCGCCGCCGGAGTCGATCGTGCTCGACCTGGATGCGACCGACCTGCCGTTGTACGGCCATCAGGAGGGGCGCTTCTTTCACGGCTACTACGACGAATACTGCTACCTGCCGCTATACATTTTTGCGGGCGAACACTTGCTCTGCGCGCGGCTCCGCACGGCCGATCAGGACGCAGCGGCGGGCTCAAAAACGGAGGTCGAGCGCATTGTCGCCCAGATCCGCGCCGCATGGCCGGAGACCCTGATCACGGTACGCGCCGACTCGGGTTTTTGCCGCGAGGAATTGATGCAGTGGTGCGAAACAAATAACGCATATTACGTTCTGGGCTGCGCGCGCAACGAGCGACTGCTGCGGCTCATCGAACTGCAATTGGCCGAAGCAGCGCGGCTGCACAAACAGACCGGCAAAGCAGCGCGCGTGTTTACCGAGTTCGACTACCAGACGAGGGAGAGTTGGAGCCGCGCGCGGCGGGTGGTGGCCAAGGCCGAGCAGCTTGACGGCAAGGCCAACCCGCGTTTCGTGGTGACCAACCTGACCGCGGAGCAATGGGCGGAACAGGCTTTATACGAGCAGTTGTACTGCGCGCGCGGCGAGATGGAGAACCGCATCAAAGAGCAGTTGAGCCTGTTTGCCACGCGCGTCAGCGCCGAATCGATGCGCGCCAATCAACTGCGGCTGAGCTTCGCCGGCTGCGCCTATGTGCTGCTGCACGCGCTGCGCCGGCTGGG
>Ga0302320_10021564_pt1 | contig 12770 bp, 14 predicted proteins | sample Bog_T0_3_FD_202130 | JGI IMG/M metagenome (GOLD analysis project Ga0302320, IMG submission 202130) | Peat permafrost microbial communities from Stordalen Mire near Abisko, Sweden - Bog_T0_3 | ecosystem: Environmental > Terrestrial > Soil > Wetlands > Peat | place: Sweden: Abisko, Stordalen Mire...
AAACTTTCAGCGCATCACAGTGGCTCCGAGTTCCTCGATTGACCTGAGCGTCGCCTTTCCCAAATCCCAGCCCGGAGATGTGATAGCGGTCCAGGCGGAGGACGGAGGGAGTGTGAATGACGGGGGGATCGCCACGCCGATGACCCTGGATGACAAAAAGGCACTCAACTTCAATTTCAAAACCACCTCCCAGCTCGGCATCTACCGGGTGACTCTCCGCAACGGAGCCGATGTAAAGCGGTTGCAATTCTGGGTTGCGCAGAAATAGCCCCTTTCGTCACCCCTCCTAATTAAACCAAGGAAAATCTTTTAACTATCTAGCATACAATGAACCACAACAAATATACATTGTTACTCAGAATAATCTCTGCGTGCGTGGTTCTGGGCGGGATTTCGAGCGGCTATGCGCAGAGCTGCGGAAATAATGCCGACAGCACTGGAGGGAATGGTGATAACAACCAGGGTAATCCCGATCCTCAGGGCGATCCCTTTGCACCCTACACGGGCAACGAATACCGCGAGGTTCCCGATTTGACAATCTGAGGAGGAGTTGGCGACCATCAAATCGTCTTCAGCCGCTGGGCCAATAGCCGTACCGTGAACGGCCCGAACTATTTCGGAAATGCCCACAACTGGCGTCACAGTTATCAGTGGGATATTGCGTATGCGGGGACGAACTGGGCTGGGTTGCCCCAGCTTGAAATCATTGCTCCTGACGGGAGTGATCTTATTTACACACAGAGTGCATCTGCTTCGACCAATTGGACGACGACGGCTGGCATCACGGATCATCTGACACAGAATGGCAACACCTTCCTTCTTCAGAGGGTTGACGGTTCTGTTTATACGATTTCCAAACTAACCGACACCCGGGTAATGTGTACTACCGGATGGTTTACTTCCGAGACAGCCAGCAGAACCAGTATGTCTTGACCTACAACCAGGCGGGAGAGGTGACACGGGTGACGGAGCCAGGCGGCCAATACCTTCAGATCAATTACACGATGACCAACATCACCACGAGTGATTTTGTCACGCTTGCAAGTGTTCAAGGAACGCCGCCTGAAGGTGCCTGGACGACCATACAGATCTCCGATCCGAAGCCGTACCGCTATCTTCGTTACCTTGGTCCAGATCAGGGATATGACAATGTGGCGGAAATTGAATTCTACGACACCAATGGTGTCAAACTCACCGGCACCCCCTTCGGGGATCTTCCTTCTTGGTCGCCCTGGAGCGATTATAGCAAGGCTTTTGATGGGAACACCGGTTCCTATGTGGATGACTCCCATGCGAGTGGGAGCTATTGCGGAATCGACTTGGGAGCGGGAAAAGCCGCCGTGGTGGGATCAATCCGTTACTATCCTCGCGGCGGTTTTGCCTGGCGCATGTGCTGCCCGTCAGGACAGTGGTGGAATAGCTCGGCTTTTGGAAAATTTCAGGGAGGGAATATGCCTCCAGGCACCATTGATGTCATCAGCAGTGTGACGAGCAGCGATGGACGAACCATCCATTACAATTACGCACCTTTTGCCGATCCTACACTTCCTGCCGCCTGGATCACCCTTACGGGAGTGACCTATGAGGATGGGACGGCTGCTGCCTACACCTACCAGCAGATCTTGCCCTCAACAAAGCCCTTGATCACGAGCTTCGTTGATCCCCGTTACAAACTTCCCTTCACCAAAGCCAGCACCGTTTACAGCACATCCAATCAGCAGGGATTTGGGCAAATATCCCAACAGGTAAACTATGACACCGGAGAGGTTCTCAACACGCTTTCCAGTGCGAATGGTGTCGATCCCGTGATTACAGGAGGCAATGGAGGGGTTAAAACAATCGGGATGAACCATGCTACTGGGACGCAGGCTCAGATCGCCGATCCCATTGGTAGCGTAACTTCCCGTGCGTATGACGCAAAGGGTTATGTCAGTAGTATTACCGATCCTCTCGGCCATGCGGCATCGTTTGTCAATTCCTCCTTGGGCAGTCCGCTTCAGGTGACCCAGGCTGACGGGGGAGTTGTCAGCTATTCGAGGGATAGCCTGGGACTTCCTCTGAGCCATACCGATCCACTGGGCAACATCACGACCTATGCCCGCGATGCCTCGCACCGGGTCACCGGGGTAGCACTCGCCAACGGAGCAAGACAAGCCTTTGCTTACAATTACATAGGCCAAATCACCACGGCCCAGTTGGCTAACGGGGCGAGCGTTAACTATGCCTACAGCGCAAGTGGGCTGATGACTGCAAAGACCGATGCGGCGGGTCAGGTTTGGAGTATTGGCTACGATGCCATGAATCGACCCACCAGCATGACCGACCCCAAGGGAAACACAACGAAATGGCAAGTCAGCACCAGGGGAAAAGTGACCAAGATCAATCATCCCAATGGCACCACCAAGAGCTTCGGCTACGACACCTTCGGCAATAATACTGCCGTGTCCAATGAATTGGGGCAAGTGACTCAATCCACCTACGACACCTTCAATCGCCTTACAGCAACAACCGATCCCTTGGGCCATACCACCCAGTATGTCTATCGCAGTGGCTACTTCGTTCAGGGCAAGCCGGACAAGGTGATCCTGCCGAGTGGAAAGACGATCGCCAATACCTACGACCTCGCCAACCACCTCACGGCTCAAACCACGGCGGCAGGTACAGCGGATGCTAAGACGACCTCCTATGCCTACAATCCCAATGGAAGTGTCACAGCAATCACCGATCCCCAGGGAAAAGTGACTTCCTACACCTACGACAGCATGAACCGTGGAGAAAAGGGGTCAGTCCGATCATTTAAGCAAATTGGGTTGAAATTTTCTTCTGGCATTGAGTAAGCTCACTCTCATGTCACGTTCGCCTCGCATCCAGTATGAAGGAGCCATTTATCATGTGATGAGCCGGGGAGATCGGCGGGAGGCCATTTATGCCGATGATCAAGATAGGAAGATGTTTTTGAGAACCCTGGAGGAAGCCTGCCAGAGAGCGGGGCTCTTCATATACAGCTATGTCCTCATGAGCAACCACTACCATCTTCTGCTTCAAACCCCGGAGGGTAACCTCGTGGATGGGATGAGATGGCTGCAAAGCACTTACACGGCCCGCTTCAATGCAAGGCATCGCCAGAGAGGACATGTCTTTCAAGGCCGCTATAAGGCAATTCCCGTTCAGGGCGAAGAAGGGCTCTACCTGCGCACTCTTAGCGATTATATCCACCTCAACCCTGCCCGTGCAGGAATCGTGAACGCCTCCACTCACGAGCTGAAAAAATACCCTTGGAGCAGCTTTCCCATCATATGCGGTGAGGTAGAAATACCACCATGGCTTAAAGCCGACGATCTTCTTGACTGGCATGGCTGGAAAATCACAGAACGCGCCCATCGCCACGAGTATGAGCAATACTTGCAAGGGCGAGCGCAGGCTTGCTGGCAGGCAGAGAGTCAGGGCGATCCTGAGGAGAAAGAGTGCCTTCAAGCCATACGACGAGGCTGGTATCTGGGTGGGGATGCCTTCCGGGAAAAACTCGAAGATCTCGCCAGCAGCGTCATCAAAGACAGGAAACGGGAATCCTATACAACCGAAGCGCTGCGGAAGCATGATGAAAAGGAAGCGGAGCATCTGCTTGGCTGTGGATTGAAAGCACTGGGATTGTCTCTCGAAGAAGTCCCTCTACTGAAACAAAATGACCTTCGGAAGCAGGCGCTGGCCTGGCTCATCAAGAAGAACTCCACAGTCCCTGATGCCTGGATACAAGCACGACTTGTCATGGGTCATCGTGCCAACATTACCCGCGCCGTGCGGCAATATCGAAACCCATCGACTCCCGAATTACTCAGGTATCAACGCCTTTTGCTTAAATGCGCGGACTGACCCCTTTGACGCTTGGTATCGCTCCAGGCTCAGCCCCACAAAAAGCCGCTCCACCCCGCTCTCTCAAGATCCTATCCACTCTCACCAAAAGCTGCTCCTGCTGCCGATAATCCCAGCATCCCAAGACTACGGGAAGCGCTGGACGAAGGTGCTCTTGGATCAGTATGGTTTTGCTCATCGTTGGCTTGGTTTTTGGTTCGTAACAAAATTATAACCTCTCGATTTCAGGCATGGCAGCCATTTACGCTGTTCATGCCTGAACTTTTTCATCCCAAAACCCTCTTCAATCCTCACTCCGCTCTCCCCGGACGAGCTCCAACTATCTCTGGGGAACGCCCCTCGGCAAGTGATTCCTGCGAGAAAAAGCCTGCCAGCATGGCGCACAATGTATGGCAACATCTACTTTTCAACAATCAGCGCTACCTTAATAATCCACACGAACTCAGGCCGAAGCCGCTTTCTCGCCAATCTTGCAAGCCCCCGCCTACAACCAATAGATTTGATGAGAGAGCATCACCTCGACATCAAAATAGAAATACCCCTTGAAGGACTTCCCTTCGAGCATTCCGGGGAGCCAGTGGACATCATCCGCCCACATGTCGTGATAAGGAATGTCTGAGGGCTTCATCCAATACGGGATAGCCTCGTCGCTTTCACTTGCCTCGCCCACACATCCTTCGGCGAGAAAGACCATGCAGTGCAGGGCCAATCCGTCCACAAATTGAAAATGAAGTTCGCCCCGTTGGCTGAGATTCAGTGGCGTCACGCCAACCTCCTCCTCGGTTTCGCGGATCGCCGCCTCCAGTGCCGTCTCGCCTGATTCCAGGCGTCCGCCGGGCCCGTTGATTTTTCCCGCGCCGAGCCCCCGTTTCTTGCGGATCATCAGCACCGCGCCCTCCCGTTGCACAAAGCAAAGAGAGGCCTTCATCGTCGGTTGCCATTTCTTCCAGAAATCATCCATTGCAAGCTTTCTACTCAAAGCGCTCCGATTCGTCACCCAGAGAAGCAGTGCCGTCCCGATGGGATCATACCTATCCTTTCGGCTGCTTCGCAGGCTTTGACTATCTCTTCTGTGACGAATTTGCTACAAATCCTCCCTTGACCGGAACGAATTTCATCGCAGCATATGTATTTCATGGAACTTGATGATCCCTCACTTTTTTTGAACCGTGGACTGAGCTGGCTGGAGTTTAACCAGCGAGTGCTCGACCAGGCTCTCGACAAGAATAACCCCCTTCTGGAGCGCCTCAAATTCCTCTGCATCGTCAGTTCCAATCTCGACGAATTTTTTGAAGTGCGCGTCGCCGGTCTCAAGCAGCAGGTGCAGACACAGAATGTCGCCCTCGCCCCCGACGGCATGTCGCCGAAATCCGAACTCGCCTCGCTCTCCAAACGCGCGCGCAAGCAGGTCGAGGATCAGTACCGCTGCTGGAATGAGGAAATCAAGCCCTGGTTGTCCGCGCAGAATATCCGCTTCCATGACTTCGCCGATCTGCCAGAGACGGAAAAGGAGCATTTCAAAAAATTCTTTCACGAGCGGATTTTCCCCGTCCTCACGCCGCTCGCCATCGACCCCTCGCATCCCTTCCCTCAGCTCCTGAACAAGAGTCTTAATGTCATCGTTCATCTTGAGGGCGAGGGACTTAATACCGATCTTGCCGTCGTCCAAGTGCCGCGCATCCTGCCGCGCGTTGTTCCCTTCTCCCAGCAGACCGAGGAACAGGGCCATGATTTCGTCTTCCTCGGCAGCATCATCAAACATTTCGTTGGCTCGCTCTTCCATGGCGTGAATGTGATCGGCGCACACCTTTTCCGCGTCACCCGCAATAGCAATCTCTATGTCGATGAGGAAGAGGCTGAGAACCTCCTTCACGCCATCGAGGAAGAATTGCGCCATGTGAACCGCGGGGCCGCCGTCCGCCTCGAAGTCCAGGAGGATTGCCCCGACTCCGTGGCCGATCGGCTGCTTGAGATCTTCAATCTCACCCACGGCGATCTCTACCGCCACGACGGCCCGATCAATCTCACGCGGCTCATGCCGCTGGCTCTTTCCATCGACCGTCCCGATTTGCGGGATAAACGCTTCACTCCAGCCAGTGTCGTTTCGCTCAATGAGGAGGCTGATATTTTCTGGCATATTCGCAAAGGGGACATCCTGCTCCACCATCCCTACGACAGCTTCCAGACCGTTCTTGATTTCCTGGGACAGGCAGCAGAAGACCCTCACACCCTTGCCATCAAGCAGACCCTTTATCGCACCAGCTCCGACTCACCGCTGGTCGCCTCGCTGATTCAGGCAGCCCAAAATGGCAAGCAAGTCACCGTCATCATTGAGCTCAAGGCCCGCTTCGATGAAGCCGCCAATATCAAATGGGCGCGTCTCATGCGCGAGGCCGGCGTTAATGTCATCTATGGCATTGCAGGCCTCAAGACTCACGCCAAAGCGATGCTGATTGTCCGGCAGGAAGGGGAAGTCATCCGTCGCTACGCCCATCTCGGCACTGGCAATTACCACCCCTCCACCGCCCGGCTCTACACCGACCTTGGACTTCTGACAGTGCGCGAGGAGCTCACCTCCGATGTCGCCGCCATGTTCAACATCCTCACCGGGGTCTCCAAATTCCCCGGACTCAAGGAACTCTTGATGGCCCCGTACGATCTGCGCGACGGAATGATCGCCCTCATCGACCGCGAGATCGAACACGCCAAGTCAGGCCGACCCGCCGAGATTTTTGTCAAGATGAATGCGCTGGTGGAGGAGAGCATGATCGAGGCCCTCTACCGAGCCTCCCAGGCAGGCAGTCAGGTTCGCCTGCTTATCCGCGGCGTCTGCTGCCTGCGTCCCGGCGTTCCCGGCGTCAGTGAGAATATTGAGGTGCGCAGCATCGTGGGACGATTCCTTGAGCACAGCCGCATCATCCGATTTGAAAACGGCGGCTCTCCCGAAATCTACCTTGGCAGCGCCGACTGGATGCCGCGCAACCTCTTCCGCCGTGTCGAGACCACCTTTCCGCTCCGCAACCCCCGGGTTCACGAGCATGTGCAGGAGATCATCGATTGGTTCTGGCGTGACAATGTGAAAGCCCGCGTCCTCAACGCCGATGGGGAATACCTGCCGAGACCTTTGGAGCGCGAACTCTTCAATGCCCAGGCTGAGTTTCTGGCCGAGGCCCAGCGTCGCCGCAAAGCCAAGTCCAGTATTTCACAATAAATGCCGCCGCGTATTTGTGGAGGGGGGAGGGGTGACAAGAACGGGCTTCCGCTTCCCTCCAACTCACTTCTTTTCCGACAAGACCGCTGTGATTCTTGCTGCACTACTGGATTTTGTGACCAACGGTCGTTTCAAGCTGATTGAAGAGCAGCAGCTTGCCGATATTGCCTGGGCCAAGAGCCACAAGCCTGCGTGATTGCGGTAGTCGCAGACACCGGTCCGCTTCTCCATCTTCACAACGCAGAAGCGCTTCAGATTTTCCCAAGGTTTGCAGAGGTAACCATTCCTTGCATTGTGGAGAGGGAGTTGAGTCGGCATCACCTGTTTTCCAAACCTACTTGGTTGTACACCCACCCGCTTTCACGATCAGCGAAGGCAAAGTCGGTAGCATGGCAGGAAGCCGGTCTCGTGGATGAAGGAGAGGCCGATGCACTGGCCCTTGCCTTGGAATCTACCTGCGATTGGTTTCTGACCGATGATGCAGCTGCTCGTCTTCTCGGTGAGTCATTGGGATTGGAAGTCCGGCTCACTCGGCATCGTAATCTATGCCGCTGCACGAGGACTTGTCACAGCTGAGGATCAGCTTGGACACATCAGCCCCGTCAGGGAAGAGTTGGAGATCCTGCAAGGTGGTGAAACAATCATCGGAGCCAGCATTGATAGCTGCTGAGGGAAATTGTTTAATCAGAACACTTCCCTGCACCGATTTCTGGTGGCAGAGAGAGTCTGAACCAGTACTCAATTTCGGGATCCAACGCGACTTGAAAAAAAAGCCCTGTTGAGCGTCCAGAGCGTCCCTCAAAGCGCTAACCCATTTGGTATCTGAGGCTAATGCGGAGGAAAGCTGCTCGGGAAGGTGTTTCATCTGAAGAATTTTATACCGGCACGGGCTCTGGCTTCCTCGGCGGCTTTAGGTTGGGAGACGGAAGAACTTCGTCGAAATTAAAGGCGGCTTCTTGTTCGGTTTCATCGGTTTCAAGAGGCACGAAGCGTTCGGCTTTGAATCCCCTCTCGATTCCCATCTTGTTGCAGGGGTTGCGCAGTTCGGTCAGGTAGACTGCCATTTCTCCGGGATTGGCATGAAAGTCACATCCCGGCACCAAATCGCGGATATGATAAGTATTCCCTTTCTTGGGAAGCTGGTTGTAGAGAGCTTGAATCCCCAAAGGGAAGGCATCGTTTACGCAGACAACTGCTTGGCCGGGTAGGAACATTGGTGTGAGTGGTAATAGGGGGAAAGGGGGACAAGAACAAAGGGCTATTCAGACATCAGACGGCTAAATCGGGTCACTCCGCAACAACACACTACAGAGCGAGGCGCTACCTGAAAAGTGCAGGGCGCACTTTTTTATCAGGGAGGCCAATCGCCTCTGCAGCCAGTGTTTAGGGGAGTGGACCAGGAAGGGCTCGAACCTTCAACCAATTGATTATCAGTTTATTGAAGAGATTTAGAGTGGATGCAAAGGCCAAGGACAAAGACTATGTGATTATTGCTGATGGAGGTGCAGGGCAAAGAAAGTGGGGTCAGCATTATCGAGCAGAAATTCCATTCCAGAATCTCATTTCTTGGCTCCGAAATTACCAACAGGACGGCAAGAACCCCCTTGAGAAGGTACAGAAACCGATACACGAACTTCGGAAGGAATCGGGCGCACTCATTACCCATGAACATGGCATCTATGCCGCCAGTCGAGCACTCCGTCACTCCAGTGTTGCAACTACTGCAGCTTATTATGCAGACAAGAAAGATCGGACCACAGTGCCGATTGGAAGCTGGATCACTCCAGCGAAAAAGGTTGAGCCAGCTGCAAAACCGACAAAATCAAAAGCCGCCAAAGCTTCTACAAGTTCCGCTCGCAAGAAAAATACTGTTCGGGTACCGACTGTGGATCGCTCCATAAAGGCAATGATGTTCTGTTGATGATCGCTCTGAAGCGCTATAGCTGTGCCTATCCTCCGTATGTGGCTCTTCATCGAAGTAATCATATATATATTCTGCTTTCTGAGTGATACTCGCTAACAATAATATATTTATTTGTTTATGCAGTCTAACGGCTTGAACTGAGCGACGCCATGCACGGCACACCTATGCAAACCGGCAGACCTAATGGTGTTCGCTCCAGTGATTGGTTAGACTGCATAAATCCCATCTGAATTATTTCGGTATCAGTGTTCCAATTAGAAGTTTCCCATTTTTTTCTCCTAGTTTGAACTCCATTTTTCCGTTGTGTGGATCTGCCGGTAGTTTTACTGTGCAAATTGTTGTGATAGTTATATTTTCTACCAGTAACTTATCCTGATATTTAATTGGCTCTGGAACTGGGCCTGTATTTGGGGTAAACTCAATTATCGCATTGGTGCTATTATGCATTTGCGCAAGGCAGGAAGTCGTACTACCAGCAAGCATCTTTTTCCAATCATCAGTTACTCCATCAAGACAAGTTATCGACATCAAGATTTCTGGATCATTCTTTTGTATTGCTTCTAGCAGTGTGGATTTGAAAGCTTCTTGATTTGATTGTTGTGCAAAAGCTGGGATAGACAAAAGGATCGTTACTAAGATCGATCTAATTATTTGTTTCATTTTTTATAAGGTGTTTAGTAAAGTTGGATTTTATTTGCGATTAGCTCCCATTTCTAAGTCCCAAGCGATATTGCAATCGTTACAATTGGCTAGCCAGCGACTTTGAGTCAGGTCTTTTTCAGTCCGAGTTTTCATTCCGCATTTTGGGCATTTCACATTAAATAGCTGATAAGGTAAATAAACCAGTGCTGCTACTACGAAAACACTGGAAGCGATTTGAAGATCATGGCCGACTACAAAAAAACCTTTTTTGCACAAAAGAGAACCTCCTACAGCAGAAACAACTGCCATAAAAACCCCAAGAAACAAAATCCGAATGAACTGATTTTTAAAGGTTGGGTGGATTTGAGTATTCATGGTTCTAGGTTGTGAGGTTTGAAATTGGGAGTCTAACGGCCCGAACTGAGCGACACCATGCTCGGCAATCCCATGCAAACCGGCAGACCTAATGGTGTTCGCTCCAGTGATTGGTTAGACATATCGATCTCTTAATGTGATGGCTATCCTCGTCAATAACCAAGCTATAAAAAATGTTATCACTCCCAAACATGTTGCTGCTAATGATGTAAATGCAACACGAAAAAACCAATGAAATAAATCAATCATATCTAAGATGATATTTTTAGAGTATACTGGTTTTATAAATAATTACGGAAGGTATAATCCCCCAAAGACAATCAGTGATGCTATCCCTGCAACTATCCAAGGCAAAGCACTCTTTTGAAATGATCCTCGCCACATCATGTATGATGCTCCCAATACAATGGAAGCCAAAGGTACTATCATCATAAAATATTGCAGAATCAAGCCAACGGTGTTGTCCATAAAAAATGTCTAACGTCCCGAACTGAGCGACACCATGCACGGAATACCCATGCAAACCGGCAGACCTAATGGTGTTCGCTCCAGTGATTGGTTAGGCTTAAATTCCATTTATGACGATCGTGCGCTGCTTCTGATACTCCTCCTCGGAAATTAATTGCTTGGCGCGCAACTCCATAAGTCGTTGGAGGCGTTGCTCTGCGGACGGTACTGAAGTGGTTGGGTCAACATCGATGACTTCATTGGCAACTCCTCGAGAAGAAACGATGTTGGCTACATGGTAGAGGCAGATTCCTGCGGCAACGAATGTCCATAGCGCGATGATAGCTTTGTCGATCCAAGGAGCTTTCGACGGGAAGACGTTGATCGCCCAGTAGATGCCGATGATAACGAAAACAATCCCCACAACAGCGGCGAGGGCTGAAACCGGCTTGCTTGGTCTGATTCTTAATTTTGGCATAAGTTTGCGGGGTTGGCCTAACGGCTTGAACTGAGCGACGCGTATATCGGCTCCCGCATAGCAGAGTTGGCTACGCTTAGCGTTCGCTCCAGTGATGGTATGAAGTCATTGAGCAACCGACGCTGGGCAGATCGAGAGGTTTGATTCAATGTCCCCTGCGGAACCTGTGAGTGCCTTGCAACACGAACGGGTGACCGAAGGTCCAAAGGTTCGAGAACCAATCTGAGCTTACTGCTCGTTACAGTGAATGAACCTTGGCGGAAAGCACCATCATGGGGCGCAAGACCCCGAATGCCTGACTGCAACCTTCCGTCCAGTGGATCAAATTTCATCGGTTACCCGCGTCGGTTGCTTCCACCATTAACCCGGATTCACGCAAAGACAATGAAAAGCTACCAACTCAAAGAAACAAAATCTTCGGGGAGTAGGAGTGGAGGAGCGGAACTCTACACCGCTCCAGCGCCACCGACCCAGGGGAGGATTATCGGACTGGATTGCCACCCTGACACCTACACTGCAGCGGTTTACCAAGGCAGCACCCCGCATGATGCCTGCAAGCTTGGGAGCCGCCAAAACCTCACCCTTGAAAGACTCCTGGAATGGGTGGCGAAGGAATTTAGCCGTGAGGACCTCTTTCTCATGGAGGCGGGAGCCAACAGCTTCGAGATCGCCAAAAGACTCCGTGCTCTGGGACTGAGGGCCGTGGTGCTGGAAAGTGCTCATGTGGGCAAGCACTCTAAGACCTACGCGGATAATGACAAGATGGCCGCAGCCCGCATCGTGCTTGTCTATCTTGCAGGAAGGGCTCCCTGCGTCTGGATACCTGACGCTCTGAGTTCTGAGCGCCGGGAACTCCTGCACGCCCATCAGAATGCAGTGAGCGGGCATATCATGGCCACCAACTCGCTCAAAAGCTATCTGAACCAATTTACCATCCGACTGGGAGCCAGGGGACTTACGCTTGAGCGAACCCGCGAGTGGATCTGGAAGCAGCGGGAGTGGAGCCCCCTGCAACAAGAGCTGCTGAGAGGATATTTTAAAGAACTTGATCATGCGGCAGAACGGCGCAAGAGGCTCCATCGCCTTATTGCCAGGCAAGTCTGCTCCGACCCACTGATGCTGCGTTGCATGAAGCTGCTGGGTATCGGGGTGATCAACGCCTTCGCCCTGCTTGCCGTGATTGGAGAGGTGCGACGCTTTGAACGCCCCGAGAAACTGGTGGCCTACATCGGGCTTAATCCTGGCCAGAGGCAGAGCGGGCATGGCAAAAATATCAAACTCGGTGTCGGCAAGCGTGGCAGGGGTGACATCCGTAATCTCCTGATCCAGGGAGCCCATGCCCTCATGCGCTTGGGCAAGGCCACTCCTCTTGGAGCCTGGGGCTGGAAGCTCTTCGCTCGCAAAGGCAATCGCAATACTGCTGTGGCTGCCGTGGCCCGCAAGCTTCTGGTTCAGGTCTGGCATCTGCTCTCCGGTAATCCTCCCACGATGCTAGAACCCGACAAAAGCCTCCGTCTAAAACTCCACAAACTCGTCGTCTTCCTTGGCAAGGAGCTTAGGTCTGAAATGGAGCTTCCTGAGAGTGTTGCTGAGTGCATCGTGGAACTCTATGGCAGAATGATTGCCTCGCCTCAAAGAGCCCCTCAATGAGAACTGCATCCAACCAGCTTGATGGGGGCTGTGCGCCCCCAATCCCCGCACCGCTCGCCGCGGCAGGCATTCGGGGGGAACTGATCAAGGGCTTGCCTGCGGCAAGCCTCTGAAAAAATTATGATCCTCGCTCCATAAAAAAACTTGAATGACTACATGCCTGATTGGTTAGG
>Ga0302320_10021565_pt1 | contig 12770 bp, 11 predicted proteins | sample Bog_T0_3_FD_202130 | JGI IMG/M metagenome (GOLD analysis project Ga0302320, IMG submission 202130) | Peat permafrost microbial communities from Stordalen Mire near Abisko, Sweden - Bog_T0_3 | ecosystem: Environmental > Terrestrial > Soil > Wetlands > Peat | place: Sweden: Abisko, Stordalen Mire...
ACCGACGCCGGCAAGACCATCGTCGCCGCCGCGCTGGTGGCCGCGTTGGGGGCGGACTACTGGAAGCCGGTGCAGAGCGGCGCCCTGTCCTTAGATCCCCGAGAACGCATGCGTTCTCGGGGGGATCTGCCCGGGGGCGACACCGGCACCGTGGCCTGGCTCACCGGCCGCCACCCAGCCGATTTCCCGCCGCCGGCGTACGTATTCCAGGCCCCGCTCTCCCCCGACCAGGCCGCCGCGGCCGAAGGCGCGCGCATCGATCCCGGCAGGATACTGCTGCCCGCCCGGGACCGCTTCCTGGTGGTGGAGGCCGCCGGCGGCCTGCTGGTGCCCCTGGACCCGGAAACCCTGATGATCGACCTGGCCCAGCGCCTGGCCCTGCCCATCGTGCTGGCCGCCCGCACCGGCCTGGGCACCATCAACCACACCCTGCTCTCCCTGGAAGCCCTGCGCCGGCGGGGGCTGCCGGTGGCCGGGGTGATCTTCAGCGGGCCCGACCACCCCCAGAACATCGAAGCCGTGCGCCGGTTGGGGGGCGCGCCCATCCTGGGCCGCATCCCCCGGCTGGACCCCCTGACCCCGGCCGCCCTGGCCGAGGCCGCCGCCCGGCTCAACCTGTCATCCCTCAAAGGCCTCTGATGGAAACCTCCGAACTTCTGGAACTCGACCGCACCCTGCTCTGGCACCCCTTCACCCAGGTGCTCACCGCCCCGGAGCCCGTGCCCATCGCTTCGGCCCAGGGCGCGACCCTGACGGATTTCCAGGGCCGGGAGATCCTGGACCTGATCTCCTCCTGGTGGGTGACCCTGCACGGCCACGGCCACCCCGCCATCGCCCGGGCCATCGGCGACCAGGCCGGACGCCTGGAACAGGTGATCTTCGCCGGTTTCACCCACGAGCCCGCCGTGACCCTCTGCCAGCGCCTCACCGCCCTCCTGCCGCACGGGCTGCGGCGCTGCTTCTTTTCCGACAACGGCTCCACCGCGGTGGAAGTGGCGCTGAAGATGGCCCTTCAGGCCTGCCGCAACCGCGGGGAGGACCGCGGCCGGTTCCTGGCCTTCGACGGCGGCTACCACGGTGACACCGTCGGAGCCATGTCGGCGGGCGTGTCCTCGCACTTCTTCGAGGCCTGGCGGGAGCTGCTGTTCCCGGTGGACGTGCTGCCGGTGGCCGCCACCTGGCTGGAGGACGAGGCCGTGGAGGCCCGGGAGGCCGCCGCCCTGGCCCGGCTGGACCAGCACCTGGACCAGTTCGGCGCCCAGACCGCCGCCGCCATCATCGAGCCCCTGGTCCAGGGCGCCTGCGGCATGCGCATGCACCGGCCGGTCTTCCTGCGCGGCGTGGTGCAGCGGCTGCGGGCCCGGGGCATCCTGGTGATCCTGGACGAAGTGATGACCGGCTTCGGCCGCCTGGGCGCGCCCTTCGCCTGCATCGAGGCCGGCGTGTCCCCCGACCTCATCTGCCTGTCCAAGGGCCTCACCGGCGGCGCCCTGCCCATGAGCCTCACCATCGCCACCGAAGCCGTGCACCAGGCCTTCCTGGACCCCAGCATCGACAAGGCCTTCCTGCACGGCCACTCCTTCACCGCCAACCCCCTGGGCTGCGCCGCCGCCCTGGCCTCCCTGGACCTGCTTCTCGACCCCGCCTGCGCCCAGGCCCGGGCCCGGATCGAGCAGCGCCACCGCACCGCCCTGGCCCGGGTGGTGGCCGCCAGCCCAAGGGCCGCCCGGCTGCGCATCCAGGGCACCATCGCCGCCTTCGACGTGGTGGCGCCCGAGCAGGGCTACGGCTCGGAGCTCGACGCCCGGATGAAGCGGTTCTTCCTGCGGCGCGGGCTGCTGCTGCGGCCCCTGGGCAACACCCTCTACCTGCTGCCGCCGTTCTGCATCACCGACGAGCAGCTGGACCGGGCCTACGCCGGGATCGAGGAGGGGTTGGCCTGCGGGTTTTCGGACTGATCTTCCCTGGCGTCGCCCGCCCCGTCCAGGACGGTCGATTCCGTGACCACCTGGATCCTGGACAGGTCGACGACTTTTCGCATGGTCCGGAAGTCCCTATTTCGCGTTCCGGGGCGTGCCGTCCGCCTTCAGGAACTTGTCCGGCTTGGCCTTGAGCTCGCTGTCGCAGCCCGCGCAACAGACCCGGTATTCCCTGCCGCGCACGACCACCGTGGGGCTCTTGGCGTCCACCTTGCTCCCCAGCACCGGGCACTGGACGTTGGTGGCGGGCTTAGAGGCGGGGGCCGCGAGGACGGCGAGGGTGAAGATGAGGTTGAGCATGGTGTTTCCTTTGCAGAAGTCTGGGCAAGGCCTCAGACGGATGGAAGGGTCACAGGGCCCTCGGTAACTTCATGGCGTTTCCACAGGTAGTAGACGGCGGGGTAGACCAGCAGTTCAAGGATGAAGCTGGTGGCCAATCCCCCCACCATGGGCGCGGCGATGCGCTTCATCACGTCGGCCCCGGTGCCGGTGGACCACATGATCGGCAGCAGGCCCATGAACGCGGCGCAGACGGTCATGGCCTTGGGCCGCACCCGCTTCACCGCGCCGTGGATGATGGCTTCCACCAGGTCGCCGGTGGTGCGCAGGCGCCCGGCGGCCCTGGCCTCGTCATGGGAAAGATCCAGGAACAGCAGCATGAACACCCCGGTCTCGGCGTCCAGCCCCAGCAGGGCGATGAGCCCCACCCAGACCGCGATGGACATGTTGTAGTGGAGGACCCACATGAGCCAGAAGGCCCCGATGGCGGAGAACGGCACCGCCAGCATCACCAGCCCGGCCTTGAAGCCGCTCCGGGTGTTGGCGTACAGCAGCCCGAAGATCAGCACCAGGGTGATGGGCAGGATCAGCTTCAGCCGCTCCTTCACCCGGATCATGTTCTCGAACTGGCCGCTCCAGGTGAGGCTATAGCCCGCCGGCAGCTTCAGCTCCCGGTCGATGGCGGCCTTGGCGTGCTGGACAAAGGTGCCCACGTCGGTCTTGGAGGTGTCGAAATCCACCAGCACGTAGCCGTTGAGCATGCCGTTCTCGTCGCGGATCATGCCCGGGCCCTCCACCAGCTTGAGCTCGGCGATCTCCTCCATGGGGATGGTGTTGCCGTTGGCCAGGGGCACCAGCACCCGGTTGAGGGAGGACAGGGACTCCCGGTAGTCCCGGGCGTAGCGCACGTTCACCGGGTAGCGGGCCCGGCCGTCGAAGACGGTGGTCTGGTTTTCGCCGCCGATGGCGGTCAGGACCATCATGTTGGCCTCCTCCACGCTGAGCCCGTAGCGGGCCAGCTGGTCGCGCTTGAGCTCGAAGTCCAGGAAGTAGCCTTCGGCGGTGCGCTCGGCCAGGGCGCTGCGGGTGCCCGGCACCCGCAGCAGGATCTGCTCGGCCTGCACGGCGATGTCCTGGATCACTTTCAGGTCGGCGCCGTTGACCTTGAGCCCCACCGGGGTGCGGATGCCGGTGGCCAGCATGTCGATGCGGGCCTTGATCGGCATGGTCCAGGCGTTGGAGACCGCGGGAAGCTGGACGGTCCGGTCCAGGTCGGCCACGATCTCCTCCTCGGTGAGCCGGTCGCGCCAGAACGGCCGGAGCAGGCCCTTGAGCCAGTCCGGCGCCCAGGAGGAGAACCAGCGGGGCTTCTCGCGCCATTGGTCCTCGGGCTTGAGCTGGATCAAAGTCTCCATCATGGAGAACGGGGCCGGATCGGTGGCGGTGTCGGCCCGGCCGGCCTTGCCGAACACCCGGTCCACTTCCGGCACGGTGCGGATCAGCCGGTCCTGGACCTGGAGCAGGCGCTGGGCCTCGGTCTCGCTGATGCCGGGCAGGGTGGAGGGCATGTACAGGAGGGTGCCCTCCCCCAGCCTGGGCATGAACTCGGAACCGAGCCCCAGGAACACCGGGACCGTGACCGCCACCAGCAGCAGCGCCGCGGCGATGGTGGCCTTGGCGTGCCGGAGCACGAAGCGGCAGGGCGGCTCGTAGATCCGGTGCAGCAGGGCGCTGATGGGGTGCTTCTCCTCGGGATAGTACTTGCCCACCAGGATCTGGGTCGCGCTCCAGGCCAGCCATCTGGGCTTGAACCGGAACGGGTCCATGCGCGCGAACAGCATGCGCATGGCCGGATCCACGGTGATGGCCAGGAGCGCGGCAATGGCCATGGCCAGGTTCTTGGAGTAGGCCAGGGGCCGGAACAGCCGCCCTTCCTGGTCCACCAGGGTGAACACCGGCATGAAGGCGATGGCGATCACCAGCAGGGAGAAGAACACGCTGGGGCCCACCTCCAGCAGGGCCTCCAGGCGCACCGTGTGGAAGTCCCCCGGGCGGCCGGAACTGTTCCAGTGCTCCAGCTTCTTGTAGGCGTTCTCCACCTCGACGATGGCGCCGTCCACCAGCACGCCGATGGAGATGGCGATGCCGGCCAGGGACATGAGGTTGGCGTTCTGGCCGATGAGCAGCATGGGGATGAAGGCCAGGGCCACCGCCAGGGGGATGGTGACGATGGGGATGATGGCCGAGGGGATGTGCCAGAGGAACACCAGGATCACCAGGGAGACCACGAACATCTCCTCGATGAGCTTGTCCTTCACCGTGGTGATGGCCCGCTCGATGAGGGTGGAGCGGTCGTAGACCGGCACCACCTGGACCCCGGCGGGCAGGGAGGGCTTGAGCTGCTCCAGCTTCTCCTTGACCCTGTCGATGACGTGCAGGGCGTTCTCCCCCTGGCGCATGACCACGATGCCGCCCACGGCGTCGCCCTGGCCGTCCAGGTCGGCCAGGCCCCGGCGCATTTCCGGGCCCAGGCTGACCGTGGCCACGTCGCCGAGCCGGACCGGGGTGCCGTTCTCGGCCTTGAGCACGGCGCTCTCCAGGTCCTGGGTGGTCTTGGCATAGCCGCGGCCGCGGATCATGTACTCCCGGCCGCTGTACTCCACCAGCCGGCCGCCGCCCTCATTGTTGGCCGCCTTCACCGCGGCGATCACCTTGTCGATGGTGATCCGGTACGCGGCCATCTTGTTGGGGTTGAGGCTCACCTGGAACTGCCGGGACTGGCCGCCCACGGAGGCCACTTCCGCCACCCCGGGCACCGACTGCAGGGCGTAGCGCAGGAACCAGTCCTGGGTGGATTTCAGCTCGTCGTTGCTGTGCTGGTGGCTGGGGTCCACCAGGGCGTACTGATAGACCCAGCCCACCCCGGTGGCGTCCGGCCCCAGTTCGGTCTTCACCGTCGGGGGAAGGGAGGCGGTGATCTTGCTCAGGTACTCCAGCACCCGCGAGCGTGCCCAGTAGATGTCGGTGCCGTCCTCGAAGATCACGTAGACGTAGGAGAAGCCGAAATCCGAAAGGCCCCGCACCGCCTTGACCCGGGGCGCGCCCAGCAGGGCGGTGACGATGGGGTAGGTGACCTGGTCCTCCACCTGGTCGGGGCTGCGGTCCCACTTGGAGTAGACGATGACCTGGGTGTCGCTCAGGTCCGGCAGGGCGTCCAGGGGGATGGTGCGCATGGCCCAGAACGAGATGAACAGGGCGATGAGCCCCGCGCCCAGCACCAGGAACTTGTGCCCGGCGGAGAACCGGATGATGGTCTTGATCATGGCTTCTCCTGGGGCTTGGCGGCGAACTGGGCCAGGGCGGCCCGCAGCCGGGATTCGGAGTCCACCAGGAAGTTGGCCCGGGTGACCACGGATTCGCCGGCCTTGAGCCCGCTGCGGATCTCCACCGCCTCGCCCAGGTTGGAGCCGGTCTCCACCTCCCTGGGCTCGAACCGGCCGTCGCCCAGGGCCACGAACACGATCTTGCGGGCGCCGGAATCCAGCACGGCGTCCACCGGCACCGTCAGGCCCTGGCGGGTCTGGCTCTTCAGCACCATCTCGCCGAACATCTCCGGCTTGAGCTCGCCCTTGGGGTTGGGCAGCTGCACCCGCACCTTGACCGTGCGGCTCTTGGGATCCACCTGGGGATCGATGAAGGCCACCCGGCCGTGGAAGGTCCGGCCCGGGAACGAGTCCAGGGCCAGCTCGGCGGGCATGCCCACCTGCACCCGCGGCAGCTCGGGCTCGTAGACGTCGGCCACGCCCCACACCTGGCCCAGGTCGGTGATCTCGAACGGGGTGTCGGCGGGGGTCAGGCGCATGCCTTCGACCGCCGTCTTGGCGGTCACCACGCCGTTGATGGGGGAGAACAGGGTGAGCGACTTGCGCGCCGCGCCGCTCTGCTCCAGGCGCGCCAGCTCGCCGGCGGGAATGTCCCAGAGCGCCATGCGCCGGCGGGAGGCCGCCACCAGGTCGCCGCCGCTGGCCTGGAGCGGGCCGCCCTGCAGGCTCTTCTGGGTCCTGACGGCCAGCAGGTAGTCCTCCTGGGCGCTCACGAAGTCCGGGCTGAAGAAGGTGAACAGCGGGGCGCCCTTGGCCACCGGCATGCCGACGAAGTCCACGAACAGCTTCTCCACGTAGCCGTCCACCTTCACGTGGATGTGGCGGATGCGGGTCTCGTCCACCGCCACCCGCGCCGTGGTGCGGATCTCGCCGCCCACCGGGCCGGAGGCCACCGGGGCGGTGGTGAGGCCGATGAGCTGCTGGCGGTCGCTGTCGATCCGCACCCCGGCCAGGCCCGGCACGGCGGGACCGGCTTCCCCCTTGAGCTCGCTGGCGTGGACGGGGAGGTAGTCCATGCCCATCTCGTCCTTCATGAAGGTCGGGGAGGTGATCTTGGGATCCATGGGGTTGCGGTAGAACACGATGGGGTCCTGGACCGCGGCCGCCGGAGCCGCCGGGGGCGGGCCGGTCCGGTGCCGGCGGCCGAACCAGAGGCCCGCGGCCAGGGCCATGAGCATCAGGGCGGCGGTGCGGAGGAACGGGGACTTCGGGCGGGAATCTGCGCTCATGGGGGCGTACCTCTTCACATGGAACCTGAGGAATTTGATGAGGAATCCGGCTCGCCGGCGGCCTTGGCGGCGCCGGCCCTGGCAGCGGTGCCGCCCGGGGCCGGGCCCATGGCGCTGCCCGCCAGGGCGGTGGCGCCGATGCCGGGGGTGGGCCCGAGGTTCAATTCCAGCAGGGCGATGCGGGTGGCCTGGGCCTGGGCCTGAGCCTGGAGCAGGCCGCTCTGGTCCGCGATCCAGCCGTTCAGGGCTTCCAGCACCGACAGGAACGGCACCTTGCCGACGGTGTACTGGGCGAGGGTGGCCCGGAATGTGCCTTCGCTCTGCACCAGCAAGCCCTCCCGGTAGAGCCGGAGCACCTGCAGCGACCCCGCAAGGTCGCTTTCGCGCTCCTGGATCCGCTGGGCCAGCAGGCAGCGCACCTTTTCCAGCTCGAAGCCCGAGGCGCTCTGCCGGTACTCCTGTTCGGCCACAGCCCGTTTCTGCTTGTTCTTCTGCCACAGCGGCAGGGTGATGCCGACGCTGGCGGTCCACATGGGTTCGATTGCGCCCCTGGGCATCAGTCCCGCGCTCACGGAAAAGTCGGGGTGGCGGTCCAGCCTGGCCAGGTCGAGGCTGCGCTGGGCCTGCTGGATGCCCAGGCGGGCCGACTTCATCTCGGGACTGTCGGCTTCGGCCTTGGCCTGGAAGTCCGCGGGCATGGGCCGGGGATCCGGGAGCTGCTCCAGGGTCCGCGGGGTGGGGACGGGCTGGTCGGGCGCCGCGCTCCGCAGCCGGTTGATCTGGCCCTGGGTGATGCGCTCCTCGGCCCGGAGCCGGGCCCGGGTCTGGTCGAGCCGGGTGCGTTCCAGCTGGGCCCTGAGCAGGTCCGCCTGGGCGCCCTGGCCCACTTCGTAGAGGCTCCGGGCCGTGGCTTCGGCCTGCTTCAGGAACAGCGCCTGGTCCTCCAGCAGCCGGAGCTGGCTGCGCACCAGCAGCAGGCCGGTGTAGCCGCGCCGGACGTCGGCCTCCAGGGAAAGCCGGGTGCGGGCCACGGCCAGGTCCGTGGCCTGGGCGCCCAGCTGGGCCACCTCGCCGCGCAGGGCGCGCTTGCCCGGCCAGGGCAGGCCCTGGGTGACCATCACTTCGTAGTAGCTGGTGTCCATGCGGCCCACCTCGATGCGGTTGAAGCCGTCGTTCTGGATGCCCAGGGTCAGGGTGGGGTCGGGCAGGGCCCTGGCCTGGGGGATGCGCTCCCGGTCCGCGTCCACCAGGGCCCGGGCCTGGCCCAGGTCGGGATTCCGGGCCATGGCTTCCTGGATCAGGGAAAGGAGAAGGGGATCGTCGCCGGCGGCGGAATCCAGGGCAGCGGCGGGGGTGGGGGGTACCTGGGCGTGGACCCATCCCGCCAAGGGGATGAGGCTCAGGGCCAGGCGCAAAGGCATGCGCATGCGGAGCTCCGGTTCGTGGAAAGGTCACCTTACTGCTTAAAGCCAGTAGAGATTACCTCTCAAATCCGGAACACCGAGAGCAGGACCGGGCGGTCCAGGGTCGGCCCGGGCGGCGACGTGGGGCCTGGATGGGCGAGCCCCGAAGGATCGGTGCGGGGCAGCCGGGACCCGGTCTGGGCCAGGAGGAACTGCGGGCAGGGCGAGGGTTCGCGGCGGAGCGGACGGGTCTGGGCCTGCCGGCAGGGGTCCGCGAGGATGGCCACGGGGGCGGTGGCGGCCAGACCGCAGGGGGCGTCCGGCCCCGGGGAGCGCACCGGCATCCGGCAGGGGCAGGGCTGGGCGGGCATGGGGGCGCAGCCGCAGCACCGGTCAGGCTCGGGCCCGGGCAGGCGCAGCCCCGCCAGCGACCCGGAAAGGATCGCCAGCAGGAGGGTGAATATCTGGATGCACCGGCGCACGCTGCACATACCTCATGAAAAGGCTATCCGCGATGTAACGGATAAGGAAGTCCGTTTTCAGTCCCTCAGCCTGAGCGCGTTCAGCACCACCGTCAGCGAACTGAGCCCCATGGCCGCCCCGGCCAGCATGGGCCCGCCGAAGCGGTCCAGCAGGTTGAACGCCGCCAGCGGCACCAGCACCAGGTTGTAGCCGAAGGCCCAAGCCAGGTTCTCCCGGATCACCCGGCGGGTGCGCAGGGCCAGGCGCCGCGCCTGGAGCAGCGGCTCCAGGCCCTCCCGCAGCAGGTTCAGCGGCGCCGCCGCCTGGGCCGCGTCCAGCCCGGGCAGGCTGATGCCGGCGTCCGCCTGGGCCAGGGCGGGGCCGTCGTTCACCCCGTCGCCCACGAACGCCACCACCGCACCCTGGGCCTGCAGCTCGCGGATGCGCGCCTGCTTGCCGGCGGGGGTGCAACCGCCCTGGACGTTTTGGATGCCCAGCTCGGCCGCCAGGGCCGCGGCCGCCTCCGGCCGATCGCCGCTGAGCAGGTGCAGGCGCAGGCCCTGGGCGGCCAGGGCGGCCACCGCCGACTTGGCCTCAGGCCGCTGGGGGTCGGCCAGGACCAGGGCGCCCAGCAGCCGCCCGCCTTCGGCCAGGCCCACCGCCATTCCCATCTCCGGATCCGGCAGCGGCAGGCCCAGGAACTCGGCGTTGCCCAGGCGCAGGTCGCGGCCCTCCACCCGGCCCTCCACGCCCAGGGCGGGGTAGCTGCGGAAGTCTGCCACCGCGGCCCTGGGCAGTCCTTCCGCGGCGGCGCGGATGCCCCGGGCCACCGGGTGCTCGGAATCCCGCTCCAGGGCCGCGGCCAGGCGCAGGACCAGGTCCCGGTCCGAGCCGGTCACGGCCACCCGGTCCGGGCCGGTCACGGCCACCAGGGCCGGGTGGCCCTGGGTGAGGGTGCCGGTCTTGTCCAGGGCCAGGTCGGTGATCCGGGCCAGCGCCTCCATGGCGGCGGCGTCCCGCACCAGCAGCCCGTTGCGGGCGGCGGTGCCCAGGGCCGCGGCCATGGCCACCGGGGTGGCCAGCCCCAGGGCGCAGGGGCAGGCGATCACCAGCAGGGTCACCGCCGGCCGCCAGGCCAGGGCCAGGGTCCCGGCATGCCACCACCACCCGGCGAGGGTGAGCGCGGCCAAGCCCAGCACCGTGGGCACGAACACCGCCGAGACCTTGTCGGCCAGCTCCTGGGCCGGGGCCCGGGAACCCTGGGCCTGGGCCACCTGCTGGGCCAGCTTCGCCAGCCAGGTGTCCTGGCCCGCGGCGGCGGCGCGCAGCTCCAGGGCGCCGCCGTGCACCAGGGCCCCGGCGAGCACCGGGTCCCCGGGCCCCTTGGCCACGGGCAGGGGTTCCCCGGTGAGCAGCGCCTCCTCCACCTCCGCCCGGCCTTCCAGGACCACCCCGTCCACCGGCACCGCCGAGCCCGGCTTCACCCGCACCCGGTCCCCGGGCCGGATCTCGCTGGTGGCGACGGTCTGCTCGGAACCGTCCGGCTCCAGGCGCAGGGACGTGGCCGGGGCCAGCCGCAGCAGGTCCCCCAGGCTGTGGGTGGCGCGGTGCTTGGCCCGGGCCTCCAGGTATTTGCCGGTGAGCAGGAACGCCACCAGACCGGCGGCGGTCTCGAACGGCGGGTGCGGCGCCCCGCGCAGCCCCTCGTGGATCCCGAAGCCCAGGGTCACCGAGGCGCCCAGGGCGATGAGGGTGTCCATGCTGGTTTCCAGGACCAGGGCCTGGCGCGCCGCCCGCAGGAAGAACCCGCTGCCGGCGCCCAGCGCCGCCAGAGCGGCCAGCGCCGCCTGGACCGGCCAGGGCAGGTGCCAATGCAGCCCCGGGACCATCCCCGCCATGAGCGGCAGGGTGAGGACCCAGGCCGCCGCCACCCGGTAGCCGGCCCGGCGGACGTTGCCGTCGTGGGGATCCGGCGCCTGGGGCGGCAGCAGCCGGTAGCCCCTCGCGGTCAGCGCCGCGGCCAGGGCGCCGTCGGCCACGCCGCGGGAGCGCACCACGGCCTCCTCGGTGGCCAGGTTCACCTGGACCGAATCCACCCCCGGCACCCCGGCCAGGGCCTTCTCTACCCGCTTCACGCAAGTGGCGCAGGTCATCCCCTCCACCCGATACGTGCGGACGGCCATGCTGCCCCCTAGCGGTACTTGAGAAGTTCCAGAAGTTCAGAAACGATCCGGTCCTCGTCGCCGCGTTCAACGGCGGTGACCACGTGACGCAGAAGGTGGCTGCGCAGGACCATGGCCCCCACCTTGTCCAGGGCTCCGTGCACCGCCTTCACCTGCTTGAGCACGTCCGGGCAGTAGACCGATTCGTCCTCCAGCATGCGCAGGATGCCTTCCACGTGGCCCCGCACCGACAGCAGCCGGCGCCGGGCATCCTCCCGCACCGCCGGGTCCAGGCGCAGGCCCCCCCCGCAGCAGCCTTGCTCCGGGCCCATGGCTCAGGGCACCAGGACGGCGCTATAGCCTTCGGCCGCCACCGCGGCCACCAGTGCCTGGGGATCGGCGTTCCCGGCCACCGAGGCCTCGCCCCGCTCCAGGCTCACCTCCACTGGCCCGGTCACCCCGGCTACCCCGGCCAGGGCCTCGCGCACGTGGCCCACGCAGTGGCTGCAGCTCATGCCGGAGATCTTCAGTCGGACCATGATGGCCTCCTTATCCCCCCCCTATGGGGGTGGGGTGTTCCAAGCATGCTCTCCGCCCGCAATCCGGTCAAGGCTGGCAAACTGGGGGCGGAGTGTGGAATGGACGAAGAATCTGTTGAAGTCCTCATCATTGGTGGCGGCATCGCCGGCCTGTCCACCGCCTGCCACTTGGCCCTGGCCGGCCAGGGCGGGGTGACCCTGGTGGAACGGGAGGCCCTGCCGGGGTTCTACGCCAGCGGGCACAACGCCGGCATCGCCCGCCGGCTCACCGGCCGGGACGAGCATACAGCCCTCACTACCCAGGGCGCGGACCGGCTGCAGCGGGCCGGGCTCATGCGCGCCTCCGGAGGATACCTGTTGGGGGCGGAGCCGGGCGGCACCCGCGCCCTGGCCGCGGAGGCCCGGGCCTTCGGGCTGGAAGCGGCCCAGGGCTCCGGCTCCCCCATTCCGGGGCTGCGGGCCGCCGAGTGGCTGCACCTGCCCGGGGACGGGGTCATCGACATCGACGCGGTGCTGCGCCACTGCGCCGACACCGCCCGGGCCTCCGGGGCCCGGCTGCGCTTCGGCTGCCAGGTGCAGGACATCACCCCGGGCCCGGCGGGGTTCCGGGTGGTCACCGACCAGGGCCCGATCCGGGCCCGGATCGTGGTGAACGCCGCCGGCGGCTGGGCCCGGGAAGTGGGGCGCATGACCGGGGGCCTGGACATCCCGTTCCAGCCCCTGCGCCGGCACCTGGTATGGAGCACCGCCCCCTGCCCGGCGGACCAGCCATGGGCCTGGTGGGCGGACCGGCCGCTGTACATCCGGCCGGAATCCGGCGGCGCGCTCCTTTGCGCTTGCGAAGAGACCACCGTGGACCTGCCGCCCCGGGGCCGACAGCCGGACAATGATGACTCGGTCCTGGAGGAGCTGGCCGCCTCCCTGAAGGAGCTCATCCCCGCCCTGGCCGAGGCGCCCATCGCTCGGATCTGGTGCGGCCTGCGCACGTTCGCCCCGGACCGGAGTTTCGTGCTCGGTCCCGACCCGCTCCAGCCCAGCCTGTTCTGGGTGGCGGGCCTGGGCGGGCACGGCATGACCTCCGGGCTGGCGGTGGGCCAGCGGGCCGCCGACGCCATTCTGGGCAAACCTTTTTCCGACGGCTTGAATCCTGGACGCCTATTGACGCATTAGAAGTTAATGCGCTTCTCACACCTGCTTTCCGCCCTCTTCCTCACTTGCACCCTGGCCGCCGCCTCCCCCTGGAGCGACTTCGTCCAGCGCCGGCGCTCCGCGGATCCCCGCCTGACCCGGTGGACCCTGTGCGTGCGCCAGGGTGACTTCGCCAGCCTGGACGC
>Ga0302320_10021566_pt1 | contig 12769 bp, 12 predicted proteins | sample Bog_T0_3_FD_202130 | JGI IMG/M metagenome (GOLD analysis project Ga0302320, IMG submission 202130) | Peat permafrost microbial communities from Stordalen Mire near Abisko, Sweden - Bog_T0_3 | ecosystem: Environmental > Terrestrial > Soil > Wetlands > Peat | place: Sweden: Abisko, Stordalen Mire...
CTATTCGGCCAAGAATTACGATGGCAGTGCGGTCAAACGTCCAAAAACCTTGCGATGCCAGTTCGGCAGTTTTTACGATGCCAAAAAAGTTCGTAACAGCTACCGTGATGAGTTCGGGGGAGTCACAGAACCATAACCAGCGGAACACGAAAAGGATTAGTTTTCCAGTATTGATTTCAGCTTATCGTTCAAAAGTGCCGCAGAATGCTGCAAACGCAAACTTGGGCTAGTTTGGAACCCTGTCAGGTGCTTCTGGATATCGAACTCAATCAATAATCGCCGCACCTGAGATACAGGCCCCTCATACCGTTCCAAAAAGCCGGATAATTGAGCGATTGAACCGAATGCTTCTTGCTCGCTAAACGTGCCAGCATAAACCGAAAAAAAGTTAAATATAAACTCTCCAAATTTCGAATCGGCATTTGACGTAAGTGCCCAGAACAAAGACATTTTGCTGTTACGTGGCAATTGATTATTTCCCAAAACCTTGGCCATCTCATTGAACACTTCGTCGATTTCGGAGGCGGATAATTCAATTACAAGCAGACCTTCTGGCAAAAAAATTGCGCACAACTCCTCGTCCATCTGAGGACGTCTGAGAGCCCGCTCAAGAAGCATCACAAGCTGCACAATGGCACGTTGCCGCTCCTCCTCATCTTTAGCAGATTCCAGGGTAATAAAGATGTCCCGAATTAAGCTATTCATTCCCCAAGATTTGAACCAACTGTGTTCTCTAAATCAATTCTGGGTGAAGTTGTATCGTTCGGATCATAATACTCCTGATGCCAAGTGGGGTCGTAAATTCCCGGAGTTGGCCCATGCGTCTGCACGAACGCACTCATGCGTCGAATAGCTTGCCAGAGCAATGGTTCATCGCCCCCCAAAGCGTATGGTGCCCAGCCCTCTTGCCGGACATAGCTTTTGCTTCTAACCTGATTATACATGTAACCCAAAGCATCCTGCACTTGACGCTTAGTGACCGGAGAATATTTATTAGGAAGGCTTCCACCGAATTCGTTTGACTGTGGATCTATCGTTCCAAAAATGGGCATTGACCAATAATGTTTTATTGTACCTTGCTGCAATTGTAAGCGCATCAAGTAAAGTTTTCCAGCATCCTTATCTCCCTGAAATTCCCTCGGACTAGAAACAGATTACCGCTGACATAATACGTTGTATCACCTTGAAAGGTGAAATTGGTGTACGCTGCATTTAGCGAGACGTAATCCAAAACATATCCCTTGCGCGGACCCGTGCTTCGTGCCAACCGGATTGGACGTGGCGCTGACCGGGCGACCGGTGCCTTGGGGAGAAAAGAACCCTTTGACGCCATTCCTGGCCGGCTGCGTGAGTTTGATGCTTGCTCCGGTAAGGCGGACAGAGCTTGTTGAATGTCCTGAAATCGCACCTTTTCCAGAAGATAATATTGTCCATCAACGTTCACATACTGTTTGATCACCGTTGCTTGGGCGTCCTGACCATCCAAACTAAAAGCCTTGCCGTGGCCAAGACTGGTCGCACCCCAACTTATTGCCTGATCCGGTTCCAACCGTTCTGTATCCATCCCAATGTTCCAAACGTTGGCCGGCGGTGCATTTAGAAACTCCGTAACCACTTCCAATTCCACCGTTCCTGAGTTGAGGCCGAATGACTCTGGGCTAGGCAACCTGGCCCTCAGTACCACATCCTGTTCCATACCGTCACGCCGGTACGTAAATAGGACATCGGCTTTCACACCATCAAAGGCATTGGTGTAGAGGACTTGATTGTCAGCCACCAACTGTCCTTCCGAATCTTGAATTTGTGCAATTTGCACGGATTGTCCAGTTGATGGATCATAGTACATCAAACCTATAATATTGCTTAACAATCGCTTACCATCTGGAGTTTGTTCGTCAATTGCCCCAGACGAATTCAAGTTGTTGGCGAAGATGACCTGATGCGGGCCTTGTTGAGCTATAGCACCCTGCGAATAGGGCACAATCATTTCCTGAGAAGGCAACCATTGACCAGAGGATGGGTCTTGGTAATTGAGGCCAGACGCAAGCTCCGTATACGAATGATTGTGCGTAGCAATTTGGCCATTCCCCAGCACTTCATAGGTTTGCCACTGCCAGACGTTAAAGCTGGCCCCGGTGCTTGTTATTTGCGGTTTTGTGGGTGGGGGTGCTGTTGTGCTGCCGGTTTGAGCCGGGTTGTTATTTACGGTTTGTGCATCGGAGCAAAGAATAGATAACGCAAAACACACAGCCGCCATGTTAATTTTTTTCATACGAGAAACGCCTAACTGAATTGTTGCCCGAAGAAGATGGCCTACACGAATACAACCCTGCCCACATCAGCCAAGAATGCCCATAAACTGATTGCCAGCTGCTCGTTTTCCCACCACTAATAATCATAACCCGGTTACCTTCTGAAGCAGTTCTCACCATGGAACCGCCAATCTGAGTTGAGTCTTTTATAGTCTTCATCACCAAAATGCTCAAGGGCTTTTTCAACAAATCTTCACGTGTCTGAATTCCGCAATGAAATCATACGATTTACAATGGCGGACATTTGATTGCATAACTGAGTCGGGTGCGTCTGATAAGTTTTAAACATCCTGAATAAGGATTTATCCATCTGCTGGTCACACTTTCGGCCTTCGCGTCCTGAACCTCAGTCTGTTTAAGCGTTGCAAAATGCACCAGATACGAATCAACCCCTCACCGGGCCAAACTATATTGAGTCGAAGTGTCCAGATTTCCTCTACTGGATTTCTTTTTCGATCTGCTCGTAGAGCCACGTTTCCATTTTTGTGGCAAGCGCTGCTGATAATGAAAGTATCCCCGCCGATGAACCTTTTCTGACCATGTAAAGAGAATAGAACCGGGGCAAAAAGTATTGCAAGGAAAAAATTTCACAGTGCAACTTGGACGCGTTTAACCACTTGGGGAGTCTGGTGGCGGCAACGGCTTTTGGGGCTAGCGGGGGGTCTCTGAGGCTGTTGATAATCATGACGGCGCATGAATTAGCCCCGCTTTTGGCGGGGCTATCGCAGAAGCTTTTGTGACTACGAGAGCATGTTCGGCGCAGGGTTCCGTCCGACAATTTCGAGGGTGTCGTGCTGGATTATCCTCCCACAACGGGCGCACACATAAAGATTCGTCCAAGCGGGGCCCGCTGGCTCGACCTCGTGCCCGTTTGTGTCGCACGGATAAAAGCCATCGCTGTTCGGCTGGTTGCCACAGAGACAAATCCATGCTTCATCGTTCCCTGACTCGTGGCTGATAAATTCCTTGGGCATGGTCGGATAATATCACGAGTTACGGTTTACGAAAAGGCCAGCCCCCCGGACGGCATCAATGCTTCGGCGGGCGCTCATGATTTAGATGTGACCGAATAAATGGGGCAACATCCTTGTGCTCCACGCTTACAGTGCGATCACAAAAAGGCAACATCGCGCACAGGTTTCGTCCCTGTTTGGGTCATTCAGTGAAAAGGGTCGTAGCCGAGATAATCAACGATCCTGCGGTGGTAGCGCTCCTTGGGCAATGCCCGGCCAAGCTCCCAAATGCCCAAAGTAGACAGGCCTACCCCGATTTTGGGGGCTGCTTCGGCGAGGCAGAGCTTGAGGGCCAAACGGCGCTGATGCAGGTGTTCGCCTATGCTTTTTGGGGCATCCAGGGCCTTTTCGGGCTGTGTAAATGTCAAAACAGGTTCTGCCGGCAAATCCAAAAATTTGCGGATGGCATCCCATTCGGTCTGAGAGGGAACACAGCGGTCATATTCCCACCTTCGAAACCAGTGGCGGCTAAAGCCGGTCTCGTCGGCAAGCTGCCGGTGTGTTAATCCGGCCTCCTTCCGCTTTACCATGAGCAAATCTCCAAGTGTTTTGATTTCGAGGGGAAACGGCTTGGCATGGTAGAAAATCCTCGTTTTTTTGAAGTTTTCGACGTGGATTGTGCGCTGTGCAAATGTCAAATGCGCGTATGGGCGCAAGGGAATTAAAGTCGTGTTGCGAACTCGACGAGCCCACCCGCGAACTGCTGAAACACGCGATGACGGAATACAATTTGAGTGCCCGCGCCTACGACCGGATACTGAAAGTGGCGCGGACCATTGCCGACCTTGCCGGGTCAGAAAAAATCATTGCCGATCACATTGGCGAGGCCATTCAGTATCGCTCACTGGACAAGCAATTATGGGGATGAGTATTTCTGGAAATGCTTTAACCGTCTAAAGCCAATGATCCAAAGCCGGTCAGGCGTTTCCGGCACACGGCTGATTCATCTGATTTTGGGGAGGGACGGGTCCGGAGAATAGGGAGATTCAAGCCCCAGGGTTCTCGCTCGTGTATTCCCACAGCCCGTTCTGGTGAAGCTTAGATCGGATCGGCGTTCGCGCCGCGGAAGTCATGGGCCCTCAGGTCTTCGCCCGCCGCTGGCCGCCGCACCTGCCCCTGCTTGTCGTTCAAGAAGATGATCTTGAACGCTTTCATCGTTTCCCTGCTTGCCGCTTAAAATTCCGCGAAAGGATTTCCCGCAAATGATTTTAATCAGGTGGAACTTAATATTTATGAACACCCATTTGAAACGTTTTGCAACATTGTCAGTGCTGAAGATGGCGCTGAATCTTCTATCCACCGTAGCTGGTCTGGTCCGCGAAAGTGCCCTCACCATCAGCGACTTATGGGCAGGCCTGCCTTTTGGCGTGGCGGTGCTGGGTCGGGACGCACGCCGTAAGAGGCCGCGAGATTTCTCAAACCGTCGGCACCCACGCAGCCGGTTGACCGCGGCGGCCAGTGGCCTCGCCATCATTTTCGGTTTCGTACAAGCTGTACAAGCCGGCTTTTATTCGGTCACCAATACCAATTCTTCGGGCGCGGGATCGTTATCCCTGGCGCTGACGCAGGCGCAAAGCGACCCGGGCGCCACCATTAACATTCTTTCGGGCCTGGGCACCATTACCTTGGGCGCGCCCTTGCCGATGATTGAGAACAATCTGGTCATCAACTGTAACAGCAACACGATCAATGGCGCGGGCGCATATAGAATATTTTTTGTTAACGCTCCCGGGGCTGCCGTGCAAATTAACAGCCTGATAATGAGCAACGGTCTGGCCCAGGGTGGCAGCGGCGGAGTAGGATACGGCGGCGGCGGCGGCGGGGCTGGATTGGGCGGGGCGATTTTCTTAAATGCGGGAGCTTTGACGGTGAACGGAGTCATTTTTTCCGGCAACTCAGCCCATGGCGGCGCTGGCAGCGTAGGATTTGACGGTGGTCTGGAATCCAACGCGGGAGGCGGCGGCGGTGGCGGCGGCATGGCATTTGGGGGAGGATCCGCCTTCGGTGATTCCGTTGACGATGGTGAAACCTATGTAGGCCCAGGTGCGGGGGGCGGCGCATTGACGGGCTCCGGAACCTCAGTTAACGGGGACAGCGCACGCGGTGGCATGGGAGGGGGCGCTAACGGTGGCTTGGGCGGTGCCCTGGCTCTGGAGGGAGGAAACGCGGGAAGCGGCGCAAGCCCTACGTTGGCGGATGGCGGCGGCGGGGGCGGCGGCCTAACCCTCGGTCCTGGCAATGGCGGCAATGGTGGTAATGGCAGCGATTTCGGAGGTGGAGGAGGAGCTGGAAGCAGCGATAATGGAAACGGCGGTTTAGGTGGCACGGGTGGATTTGGCGGCGGGGGCGGGGGCGGCGCGTTTACCGATGGCGATACAGGCAATGCCGGCGGCGATGGAGGTTTCGGCGGCGGGGGCGGGGGTGGCGGCGATGGTTTCATCACCGATGGGGCGGGCGGCACAGGGGGCTTTGGGGGTGGTGGCGGAGCTTCCGGTTTCACTGGCAATGCCGGCGGCGGACTGGGCGCGGGGGGCGCTATTTTTGCCCGCCTGGGAGCCACGCTTACAGTTCAAGATTCTTCTTTCGGCGGTGACACGGTGGTGGCGGGCCCCGGCGCAAAGTACGCGGCCGGAGGAGCAGCCATCGGTCAGGCTGTGTTTCTTGGGGCAAACGTGAATTACTCGATTTCAGCCGGGACCAACACGCTCGCTGAAACCATCGGTGGTGGAAATGATCCCAACGCCAAGGGCAGCTTCGTCAAATCGGGCGGCGGCACCCTGGTCCTCACTGCCGCCGAGTCCTTTGCCGGCACTACCAGCGTCAATGCCGGGACTTTGGAAATTGTGAACAACGAGTTGCCCTCGGCCTCCATCGCCGTCGAATCCGGTGCGATTCTCGAATACAACAATACGAACCGGCTGTTAGCTCCTAACACAACTTATACCGGAGCCGGTACGCTGCGTACCACCGGAACCGGAAATGTCATTTTTGGCCCGGGCACTATCAACGTAAACTTTTCTCCTGGTGCGTTAATAGATGTGCAATCAGGCATTCTGAGCGGCAGTTCCAGTTACGGGGGGATTTGGGGTGCGAATCAGGCGTCGCTCAACATTGCGGGCGGTGCGGTATTTGATGCGGTTGAAGCCGGTCCCACCGGCACCATGCAAATTGACGCCCTTACCGGTGCGGGAACATTCCAAGGCGGGTATTTTGGGAATGCCAACAACGGCTTGGCAACCGTCACCATTGGTGTGGCCGGGGGCAGCGGTACCTTCAGCGGTGTACTTCAAAATGATGCAGGCGCGCGCCTTGCCATCGTAAAAACCGGGGCGGGCAATGAATGTTTTTCCGGCACCAACACCTACAGCGGCGGCACCACGATCACCGGTGGCGTTTTGACGGTCAATGGGAGCAATGGCCCCGGCGGGGTAAATGTCACGGGCGGCACCTTGAGCGGCACTGGCGTGATACAAGGCGCTGTCACTGTCGGAACCGGTGGCGTTTTCTCTCCCGGTTCGCCCCTCGGAACTCTGACGATTGGCAACACGCTAACCCTCGCAGGTACCACGACCGTTGCACTAAATGCAGTGACTCACAGCCAGGTTTCCGGTCTCACCACCGTAAGTTATGGCGGCACACTCACGATTACCAATCTGGGAGCGCCGCTGACGGCAGGAAACACTTTTACCCTGTTCAGCGCCTTGTCGTCGTCGGGAAATTTTACCAGCCTCAAGGGCAGTGCGGGCAATGGGCTGGGTTTCGCATTTAATCCTACCAACGGAATATTGACCGTCGTGGGCAACTATCCCACTTCACCGACGAACCTGACTTACAGCATAAACGCCGGAGCCATGACGGTAAGCTGGCCCTCCAACTACGTAGGTTGGATTTTGCAAGAGCAGCGTGTTCCGCCTGGTATGGGAATCACCACGAATTGGTCGGACTTGACCGGCTCAGTGTCGGTGAATTCCATGAGCTTTGAGATTTGTCCAACCAACAATATTTTCTTCCGTATGCGCCTGCCCTAAAACGGCGCCGCCCGCCAGACCCGAATCAGGCCGGCTTCCCCGCAGGCCGCCAGTTCAGTGCCGTCGGGAGAAAAGACAAGCTGCGTCCAGGGGGCAATGTGCCCGGGCATGGTGAGGAGCTCTTCCCCGCTGGCCACCGCCCAGAGCTTGACGGTGCCATCGTTGCTGGCGGTGGCCAGCGTGCGTCCGTCCGGTGTGAAGGCGGCGGAGGTCACGTAACCGCTGTGCCCGCGAAACGTTCCCTTGCGGACAAGAGAGTCGGAATCCCACAACCGCACAATGCCATCGCGAGAACTTCCGGCCACCCAACGTGAATCCGGCGATAATGCCAGTGCGGTGACGACGCCCTGGTGATGTTCGGGCGCAAACTGGATTGCGCCGCCATCCAGCTTGATTTTGGCGAGTGCATTGGTTCCGTCAACCACCTTGACCGCGGCCATTAACGCAGACCCCTCCGGGGAAAAATCCAAAGCTGTCACCTGTCCGGGTCCGCAGGCGTTGGTGCCAATGGATTTCCAGGAGACGGCATCCCACACCTCGACGTTGCCGTTGGCCATCCCGACCGCGAGCCGCCGGCCGTCTGGGGAGACTGCCAGCCGGGTTGCGGCAGCGGTCAGTTTGCCGACGATCGCGGGTGCCTCGTGTGCGTCCAGTTTCCAGAGCCGCAGTTCGTTGTCTGAGCCAGCGGATACCGCTTGGAGCCCGTCTGGGAACAAAACCGAAACCTTGGCCATGGTGTCCGGCAGCGGCAGCACGGTCAGCGAATGTTTGACCTCGCCATCCCACATTTGAATGATCGGGCGATCATCGAGCACGCCCAATTTAGCGCCGCCCGCGCAGAAGCGTACTTCGCACGCGTCATGCCGAAATGAATTCTCGTTGCCGGTATTTTCCTGCATCACGTCACCCAGCGTGGCGGTTTGCACCGCGCTGTGATATTCCACCTGGGACGAGTCCGCCCCGCCCTCCGCTTCCCAGAATTTGAGAAATCCGTCTTCGCCCCCGGAAACAATCGTTTGACCGTCCGGCAGAAACAGCGCGGCATTGACCCACATGGCGTGGCCCTTGTACGTGGTAATTTCCTGGTGGCCGAGGTGCATCGCCGGTTCGTTGAGCGCGGGCAACCGCCATAATTCCATGGTGCCGTCGGCGCAGGCGGTCAACAGCATCCGGCTGTTGGGCGAGAACGCGACCGATGTCAACATGCCGTTCTCCCCGGGGAAAGTCGCCAGTTGCGCGCCAGTTTTGACATCCCAAAGCCGCGCATCAAAATCCTTGCTGCCAGACGCCAGCCATTTGCCATTCGGTGAAAACGCCAGGCTGATAACCGGTCCGCCATGTCCGCGCAAGCTGGCGCGCTGCTGCCCGCTGGACACGTCAGTCAAATAAATCACGTGGTCGCCCGAAGACCATGCGAGCATGGCGCTGTCCGGCGAGAAGGCCACGGCGGGGTATTGATTGGGCACCTTCCCAAATGTTGCCTTTGCCGCTTTCGCCGCCAGGTCCCATAACTTGACCGCCCCGTCAAGGCGGCTCGCTGAGGCCAGCCATTTGCCATCCGGTGAAAAGGCCAGTTGTCCCACCGGATGTGCGTGACCCGTGAGCACCATGGGTTCCCGGATGCCATCCACGTCAAGGACCCTGACGCTCGCATCCGCACCCCCGACAGCCACCTGCGTGCCATTCGCTGAAAAGGCCACGCAATCGTTCCCGCCGGGTGCCGGCAGCCGGCCCTCGACCCGGCGGGCAGCCACATTCCATAAGATGACATCTGGTTTGTCACCAACCAGCGCCACAAACCTGCCGTCCGGCGAGACGGCCACAGACTCGACTGAACTTTCCAAATTTGAAACGGTGAGAAAACTTCCGTCGCGGCAAATGCCCCAAAGATAACGCCATTCAAACCCGCGCAAGTCAGGCTGGCCGGCGCGCGGCCGGAGTGATTCCAGCAGCGCGCGCGCGCGGTCCACGTGTCCGGCCGTCCACGCTTCCTGCGCCAGACCAATGCGCGCGGCGTACAAAGACCAGCGGCTGGTCACGAGTGCGTTTTCACGGGCGGCGGATTGCCACAAGGTCAGGGCAAATCCCAGAGCGAGCGAGAGGAACAGCAGACCAATCAATATCGCCACGCCGGGATGGCGCCGCGCCCATTTGCGTCCGCGCTGCCAGACCGAAGCGGGCCGCGCGGTGATGGGCAGGTTGCGCAGCCAGCGCTCCAAGTCTTCCGCCAACGCCTCGGCCGAGCCATAACGGCGTTGGGGCTCTTTTTCAAGGCATTTGAGACAGATGATTTCGAGGTCGCGGTCGGCCTTGGGATTGATGGCGGTCAAACGCCTGGGCTCTTTGTCGAGCACTTGCCGGATGGTTTCCAATGTGGTCCCGCCGACGAACGGTGGCTGACCGGCCACGAGTTCATATAGTATGGCACCCAGGCCGTAGATGTCGGCGGCGGTCGTGATGTGTTTCGTGTCGCCGCGCGCCTGTTCGGGCGACATGTAGCTCGGCGTGCCCAGCACGGCAATGGTCTTGGTGATGGTGCTTTCCTTTTCCACCAGCTTGGCCAGCCCAAAATCCGTCAACTGCGGCTCGCCGTTGCCGTCCAGCAACACATTGTTCGGCTTGAGATCGCGGTGAACAATTCCCCGCTGATGCGCGTGGTGCACCGCGCGGGCCAGCTTGGCCACCAGCACCGCCGCGTGGCGCGGTGACAGGCCGGCCCGCAACCCTGGACCCTCCACCAGTTTCATGGAGAAAAATGGCTGCCCGTCCGCTTCGCCAATTTCGTAGATGGGCACAATGTTGGGATGATCCAAGCCGGCTGCCGCCTCGGCCTCCACGCGAAAACGGCGCACGAAGTCGGGCGACGACGATTCCGCCGCCACAATCACTTTGAGGGCCACCAGACGGTTCAACGCCACTTGCCGCGCCTTGTAAACGATGCCCATGCCGCCCCGGGCGATTTCCTCCAGCAACTCATATTTCCCGAACGGGCGCGGAAAGGACGGCGCGGAATGCGGCTCCGCGTCTTCTGGCGCCGCAGCCATCTGCCGGAATACGCAGCGGGTGCAGAGTCCGGCCGGTGAATGAGCGGGCAGTCCGGCTCCGCAAACCGGGCACTGGTTGGATGGCGACATAATTTAATCGTTACAAAAGCGATTCCCGCCAAAACTTTCCGAAAATCGTGCCGCTGGTTTCACCCCAGCGCCGCGAGCAGGTGGCGGATTTCGTCGCTGACTTCCTCGCGGCTGTCCAACGTCTGCGCGATTTCCTCATGAAAAACGTCGCGGAATCGCCCGCGCAGGCGATGAATGGCGGAAGTGGCCGCCGGCACCGACAACCCCAGCCGGTTGGCCGCTTCGGCGTACGAAAGCAATTCCGAATCGCCCATCAAAAAATCTTTCAGCACCGCAAACCGTTCGGCCTGGCCGGCGGCGGCAAACTCCGCCTGCAATTTCGCGGCGGCCTGCTCGATGACCGTCTGCGCCCATTGCCGCTCGAAAATGCGTTCCGGCGAATCCACGGTGGACGGCTCCCGCTGGTAGCGCGATTCCCCGTTCTCGAGGTCCAAAGGCAGGATTTCCACGCCGCCGCCGCGTTTGAGCCGCTGGCGCTTGTCGCGCTCGTTGTTCAGGAAATTGGTCAGCGACGCGAGTAAAAAGGAGCGAAACTTTCCCTTTTCCGGCGCCGCCCGCGCGATGCCTTTCTTTTCCAGCAAGTACGCAAAGAAGGCCTGCGTCAGGTCCTGGCTGTCGTGCTCGCTCCACCCTTGCCGGCGCACGAAGGCATAGAGCGGATACCAGTAGGCCCGGCACAGTTTTTCGAGCGCGCCGGTGGTTTCGCGCGACTGGGAATCGCCAGCGGCCAGCACGATGGACCAATGCGTGGACCGGAAATTCCGCGCTCCCTGGATAAATTCAGGCGTTGAGTCGGGCGGCAGCATAGTTGGACAGGCCATTGCCAGTGTAGGCCAGGGAGGTTTGAAATTGCAAACTGGAACCAGCCGCCAACGCCGTGGAACACAACGGGAATCGAACCGCCCGGTCACGTGGAATCGGGAACCTGCCGCAGCAGCCGCAGGACGATTGGATTCCGCCTGTGGCTCCGCGGGAAGGTGGCGCGCAACAGCGCTTCCCATCCTCAAAATCCAGCCCTTCGCTCGACAACCGCAACGCCAGGCCATAGACTCGGCCGATGACGCGCACGGAAAAATTGCTGGCCGAACTGATCGCGCTGCCCAGCGTCAACCCCGCGTTCACCCCGGCGCCCGGCTCGGCGGCGCAGGCAATCCGCCAGATTTATGGCGAAACCCGCGTCGCGGATTTTCTGGCAGCGCAGGCCGCCAAAGCCGGGCTGGATATTGATTTCCAAAAAGTTCTCCCGGACCGTTCCAATCTCATCGTCCGGCTGCTGCCAAAAGGCGAGGTCCGGCAAACCATCTTGCTGGCGCCGCACCTGGACACCGTGAGCGCGGACGACGCCCAGTTCAAGCCGCACCGGAAAAATGGCCGCCTGCACGGACGGGGCGCGTGCGACACCAAAGGTTCCGTCGCCGCCATGTTCACGGCGTTGTGTCAACTTGGGGAATCCAAATCGCGGCCCTTGAACACGCAATTTGTATTTGTAGGATTGATTGATGAGGAATATGGGCAGGCTGGTTCCCGCGCTTTTGTGGCCCAGGCTTCTCGTTTGTGCGGTCCAGGGCGCAAGCGGAACACGACCCTGGCCATCGTGGGCGAGCCGACCAAACTTCAGCTTGTTACGGCGCACAAGGGCAGTTTGTGGCTGCACTTGGAAACACGCGGCAAGGCGGCTCACGGTGCCACGCCCCATCTCGGCAAAAACGCCGTCCACGAAATGGCCAAAGTTGTGGACTTGCTGGAGTCTGGATATGCCGCGCAATTACGCCGGCGCAAACACCAGCTCCTGGGCGCCGCCACGGTGAACGTGGGCCAAATCTCCGGTGGCACCCAACCCAATATTGTGCCGGCCGCGTGCCGCATCACCATTGACCGCCGGACCTTGCCCGGTGAAACGGAAGCGTCCGTTTGCCGGGAAATTTCCGCACGTTTGCGGGCGAAAAACTTGTCCGCAAAAATTTCCAACAGCAAGCTCGCGCCGGCGCCGGCGCTCGAAACCGACCCCGCGCTGCCGCTGGTCCGGCAGTTTTCCCGGAGCCTCGGCCAGACGCGGCCCGTGGGCGTGGACTATTTTTGCGACGCGGCGGTGCTGTCCGCGGGCGGGATGCCGAGCGTGGTGTTCGGGCCGGGCGACATCGCGCAGGCGCACACTGCGGATGAGTGGATTTCACTGGCGGAACTGGAGCGCGGGAAAAATCTGCTGTTGAATTTTCTGAAATCGCTTTCCTGAGGCCCCTGCTTTTCATACTTTTCCGCGCCAATGCCCGAAGCCGCCAAAA
>Ga0302320_10021567_pt1 | contig 12769 bp, 12 predicted proteins | sample Bog_T0_3_FD_202130 | JGI IMG/M metagenome (GOLD analysis project Ga0302320, IMG submission 202130) | Peat permafrost microbial communities from Stordalen Mire near Abisko, Sweden - Bog_T0_3 | ecosystem: Environmental > Terrestrial > Soil > Wetlands > Peat | place: Sweden: Abisko, Stordalen Mire...
GAGCGAAGGCGGCAAGACCGGCCGGTTGCATGCGCCCTTGCGCGCCCAGCACGCGCACGCGCTCGATGTTGATCGCACTCCAGATGGAGGTCGGCTTTCTGGGCGTGAATCTGATTTTGTAGCGCCGCTCATCGATTCGATGCCGTACGCCATCGACCCAGCCCACGCACAGCGCCTCATCCACCGCCTGCGGCCAGGTGATGCTCGCCATGCCGCTGTCCCGCTTATAGAATCCGACGACGAGTTCTGCGCGCGAATCCGCGTTCGAGTGCAGCCAGGCACGGAGCATTTCCGGTGTCGCGAAGTAGGTGGGCTTCACTGCGGTAATCTATCAGCAGGCGCGGCCTCGGGAGCCATTGATTCATGCAAGGCAAGGAACGCTTTCGCTGGTTCTTGGGCTGGCTTGGCGTTGCGGTGCTGGTGCTGCTCGGATATTGGCTGCGCGGGCGCACGCAGCCGACGGCGGCGCAACTGCCGGTCCACGAGACCACGCGAACGGTGGCGCCCGAGATTTGGGCTCCGCGTCAAGTCGTTACGCCGCCACCGCCGGCCAACGGCGCCGAAAAACAAATCGACATCTGTGGCTTCGGCAAAGTATCGCTCCCCGCCGATGACGATTTTGCGACCTACGAATTTTTGGCACCCAAGACTCGACGTGCCGCGGAGCGCTGGCAGTCGGCTCTGCTCAGCAGTGACAATTACCGCGCGCGGGCTGCCGGGCTGTTTCTCGAGGGCAAGATCGCGCGGGGTACGTCGGTTGAACCCATGACCGAGCAAACCCGCGATGCGCTGGCGCAGCTGGCCGCCGGTGCGCAGGATCCCGCGGTCTATGCCCTCGCGTTGTACGCCTGCGGAAGGGGTAACGAGAATCCGGCATTGAGTGCCTGCGCACAGCTTTCTCCCGACGGTTGGGCGCGGCTCGATCCCGACAACGCCGAGCCGTGGCTGATGCTCGTTGGCAAAGCTCGACAGGCAAATGATACCGACGCCGAGGCGTACGCGTTCGCGCAAGCGGCGAAAGCGCACCGCGACGACTCGTACAATGATTCGCTGTTAGCGTTCTCAGAATCTCTGTTGCCCGGTGATGTCACACCGCTGGAACGATGGTACTTCGCCACCCAGGTGTTTGGCGTCACGGCAGCTTTCGTACAACCCTACCAACCCACCTCGAAACATTGCTCCGATGAAGCGATGCGCGACGGCGCCGTGCGGCAGCAGTGTTCCGATCTCGCGGAGCTGATGGTGACGAAGGGCACGACGACGATCGATTTCGCAATTGGTATGCGACTTGGATCTCGCGCGGGTTGGCCGGCGCAGAAGGTCAAGGCCCTCACGCAACAGTTCGAAGCAATGCTGCAAACGGTGGGGCAAGTGGCGGGAATCGACCAGGATCAACCCTGGAGTTGCAGCAGCGTCCAGCGGGGAAATGCCTATGCGAGCTTAGTAACCCGACTCGGAGAAGTCGGTGCGGCGCGCGAGGCGGTTGAGCGATCCGGCGAGTCGGTGCCAGAATTGGCTCAAAAATGGCAGGAATATGTGGACAAAGTCCACCGCGATGATCAACAGCGGCACGCGGCCTCGCCAGAAGTGTCAGCGCCCTAAGGCCTCCAACATGGCGCGATAGTCCTTAAGGTCCGGCGTCTTCAATCCGGCCACTTTGCCCTGGTCGTCGCAGCGCCGCACGCGCACGGCGTCCTCCCAATAGTGCTCGGTCTCGAATTGAGCGATTTCAGGCGCCGCCATTGGGCCGCCCTGCAACTTGAGGGTGATCAACGAGGCGGGACTTAACTGGGTGATGTATTTATCGTCGGTGGCCAACAAGTACCGCTTGGCAGGTACGTGCAAGCGCACGGGTTCCGAGACGTCGGGCCCAAAGCGCCGCGCCAGCCACCGGCCGCCGACGACCTCATGATGAGCGTCAGACTTCCAGTCGGTGATATCGCTCGGCACCTCTTCCACGAGATGGCCGATGTCATGCAGCAGAGCGGCGACGATCAGGGCGGCGGGTGCCGCGGCGGCTTGCGCGAAGTAAGCGGCCTGCAAGGCGTGCTCGGTCACTGACACGCGCTCGCCGAAATATTCGACCGCGCCGCGTTGTCCAAAAATCGCAAATACGTCATCGGCGATACTCATGAGGGCTGATCCGATCCCAATTCGCGCCGCAGCAGCGCGGCCTCAGAATACACGCTATCGCGCGTCAGGTAGCAGCCGCGCAAGTGTCTTGGATACCGCGACGAAGAAAACGCCGTGCGGCCGTGCAGGACGCGCTGGTTGTCGAATACCGCAACATCCCCGTCGTGCAGCATGAAACGCAGCTGAAAACGCGGATCGCGCAGTATCGACGCGAAGCGCCGGTACGAGGCATAGAACCGGTCGGCCTCATGTGCGGCGAGCTTCAGCGGCGCGATGGAGCGGCTGTTGTAATGCACGGCGCTCACCTCACCGCTCAAGGACAGCTGAATCAAGGGCCGCTCCGCATACAGCTCGGCGTTCTTCGAGCGATACCGAAACGGCACCGCCGTTTGCGTGAGCACGGCGAATGCATCGGGCTCGGTGCTCCGCAAATGCTCGGCGATGGCAAACCCATCGCCGTACAGGCTCTCGCCGCCGTCGGGAGATGCGGTGAGCACATGCAGCACTTGAAATCCGGGCACGGGCTCGCGGTAGGGATTGTCGGTGTGCAGGCCCAGACCTAAATCGGAAAACGCGAGGTTTTCCGGCTGCGCCACCGACTTCACTTCAAACACCAACCCATAATTGGTTTCTGCGACGCGCCCGGCGAGGCGCGCGGCCTCGAGAATTCCGGCGTCACTGCGCGGCACGTTGCTCAAGAAGGCGAGGCCGTCGCGCAGCAGCCGCGTCAGCCACTGCGTGCGCGCCGCACGGTCGCCGTTCATCGCGGAGAATTCCGACCAGGCGAAATCCTTGGCGGTCAGACCCGCCGCCTCGAGCCACAAGCTACGTGCGAACGGCCGTCGGCCGAGCGAAGAGTGTTCCCGCAGCCAGCCGAGTTCGAATCTCGCGGGGCGCTGCTCGCTCTCCCATTCGACGTTGACCGACCCGTTGTCAGCCGCCGCGCTGCGAATCCTCGGCTGCGCCGGTAGATCTGCAATGTCGATCAGCCGTTGTCCGCTGTGCGCGTCACGATCCTCGCGCAGATTGTCGCGCAGCCAGAGACTCGAGAATTCGCTCGCGCTTCCGTCGGCCCATTCGATATTGAGCCGGTCGGACGTGAACCACAGGCGTTTTGCCGCAGGTGTGATCATGGCAGATGAGTATGGCGCGCAGCCGCCCTTGCGCCAAGCAGGTACAGCGCACCGGCACCGAGTGCCGACAGTGCGCTGACCATGGCAAGAGCGACAAATACGCCGCGCCAGCTGAAGGCCACCGCGATTTGCGCAACGGCCCAGCCGGCGGCCACGGCGCCGAGATAACCCACACCGTCGATGATGCCCGATGACACCGCGCCCGCCTGCTTGCCGCCGAAATCGAGCGCGAACGCGCCGCCGAGATAGGAATAGGGCCCGAGCAGGCAAAAAGCGATGATCCCGATCGCAATCAAGGGCAGTAACGATCCGGTCGAACTCGAGTGCATGGTCATGAGCAGCAGCAACGCGGCCGCCGTCGCGGCCAAGCCCACAAACATGATGAGCGATCGTCCGTTCACGCCAAGCCGATCGCTCAACCAGCCGGTGACCAGCACCGATACCGCGCCGACCCCGGGAAATATCCCGCTCATGCGTGCGGCATCGCCCATGCTGTAGCCCAGGTAGTCGTGCAAATACTGCGGGGTCCACGCGTTGAAGGTCTCGCGAATGATGGTGCAGCCGAGCGACAACAGGCAAACCAGCAAGAATGCGTGGCTGCGCAGCAGCGGCCGCAATAGGTGGCCGATGCTGGGTGGCGGGGCTTCCGAGCCTGCAAACAAGTTGAGCGGGTTCGGCTTGGCCTCCGAAAAGCCGGCATCGACCCGCGATTCGCGCAGAAAGAAATAATTGACGGCCAAAAATAACGCGCCGACCGCCGCCGCGAAATAAAACAGCGTGCGCCAGCCGAAGCCGTGGCTGATCAATATTCCCATCCAGTCCCGGGCCAACGCATCGCCCACCAGGTAGCTGATGCTCAAGATGCCGATGATCATTCCATAGGAAGAGAAGTCGAACCACTTGGAGGACACTTTGACGAGACCTGCCCAGGCGATCGATTGAGTCAGGCGATTGCCGATCCACGCGATGCTGAAAAGCGGCAAGCTCAGGCGGGAGGCAAACAGCAGCGTGAACAACGTGGCACCGAGCAGACCGATCAGAAAATTGATGCGGCCGCCCCAGAAGTCGCCCAAACCGGTCAAGAACAGCTTGCCCACCGCGTAGGCGAGCACTCCCAAGGAGGTGATCGATCCCATGCGAAGGATGGCATCCGCGTGGCTGACGCCATGCTTGCCGAGTTCATCGATGAGAAGCGGAGTCGCAACCGCGAGATCGGCGCGGCAGAAATACAGCGCCGCATAGCCGCCAAATAAGCACAGCACGATGACCGTCTGCCGGATCCGCAGCGAGCGAGTGATGGCCCGTTGCCCGGTTGCATCCGCACCGCCGCCGATGTCGGGCACGGTTGCCATACAGGATCCCAAAATGAACAGGCGGGAGTGCTTCTCCCGCCATGATCTCATTTGGATGGCGCGCAGACCACCTCCGCGCGCTCAACTAGGCGGTGGTGTTGACGCTCGAGCCCAAGGCGCTCACCGAGTTGGCACCGTTGTTCTGCAGGTCTTGTAAGAAACCTGTCAAGAATGACTGCAGAGCGGTGGTGGACTGAGTTGCCGTGGATGTGCCGGTGGTGGTGCCGGTGTTGCCGCCGAGATCGCCGATCAATTTCTCGAACGCCGCGTTGAGTGTCGAAAGCGTGCTCGAGGACAGTCCCGACGAGCCGGTCGCGCTCAGCAACTGACTGTTGCCGAGATCCTGAACGAGCGACTTGAGCGCGGCGATGATGCCGCCGCCCCGGCTATACGCGGCGATGCCGGTGTTGGCGGCGGAAGTCGTACTGCTGCTGCCAGTCGAGGCAGTGGTGCCCGTCGGGGCAGTGGTCGATGCCGTGGTGTCGTCGGTGCCGGTGGTAGCGGTGGTGCTCGCGACTGGCGTGGATGAGCTGGCGGTCGTGCTCGAGGCCGGTGTCGTTGTGGTCGCGGCCGTGGTACTCGCCGACGAGCTCGGAGCATTAACCGGCGTCGGCAGCGACGGCCCGCCACGCTCGGGGCGGCTGACGTGACGCAGTGCTTGAAAGAGGTCATGGAGGAAGGAGGCCAGGTCTTGGACCAGATTGTTCGTACTGCTGCTCGTGCTGCTGGTCGAGCTGGTCGAGCCGGTTGACGCGGCGGTTGCGACGGCTGACGCGGCCGCGGTGCTGGCAGCGGTACTGGCGGTAGTCGTACCGGCCGCGACGGCCGTGGAAGATGACTGCGACGCGGTCACGGCTTGAGTGAGCGCCTGCAGCAAACTCGCGAATACCGTCAGGCCCTGCTCGAAGTTGTCGCTCGCCGCTCCCCCGCCGCCTTGCCGACGTGATTGGCGGGTCGAGTTCAGTGGCGCAAAAGAGGCCGAAGCCGCGGTCGAAATTGCGTTAGTTGACATAATGTTATCCGTTGCCCGTGTTCCGTTGGACATATAACGGCATCGAAATGCGTCTCTTGAGCGATTTCGCTGACTGAGTTGGCATAGAACCTGCTTTGTAGTTGACCGAGGGCAGCAACCGGTGTTGCCCCAGGACAAGGGATCGGCAGCCAACTGGCCAAACGATGCATTACTTACTCGACAGCCTCGAGAGAGCGGCAACGCAAGGCCATGCGGGCGGCGGCAGGCGGCAATTTATTGCCGCGCGGCCCTTCATCAATGAAAGGAAACTCATATGTCGTTAATCACCAACTTGAGCCCGACGCCCACGGCGCAAACCGCAACGAATGTCCATCCGCATGGCCATAAGCACGGTTTTCACGTGGATTTGACCAGCGATTCCACCACCACCGACTCATCCGCGCAGGTACCGGTCGGGACGGCGCAAAATCTATTTGGGAGTCTGTTGCAGTCGTTGGAGCAGGTCATCGGAATACAGCCGAGCACGTCGACCACCACCACGACCCCGGTAGCGACGACGTCTTCGGGCAGCACGGCGACGTCCAGCACCACGGCGGCGCCTTCGGCGAATCCGACGGCCACCCAGTCTGCGAGTACTTTGTTGCAAAATTATTTGAGCAACGCCGCGCAGAACCAAAAGCCCGATGGATTGACACTGCCCAATGTTGCAGGGAACTTGCGCATCAACGTGTAATCGCGCATTGCTCAATTGACGTTCACAGGGCGCCCGGCTAGGCTCAAGTCCGCCGGTAAAATGCCCTGGTGAACGTTATTAAGCGACTGCCAACTCTGTTCATTCCTCATGGCGGCGGCCCATGCTTTTTCATAGAGCCACCGCCGAACGACCCGCACATGTGGGACGGCTTGGCCGCGTACCTTCGCGGCATCGACGCCTCGCTCGGCGTTCGGCCAAAAGCGGTGTTGGTGATTTCCGGTCATTGGGAAAACCCGCTGCCGACATTCAACATTGCCACCAAGCCTGGCCTGCTGTTCGACTACTACGGTTTTCCGGACCATACCTACCGCTTGAAATATCCGGCCGCCGGTGCGCCGGAGCTTGCCGAGCGCGTGCGCAAGCTCCTCGACGAAGCGGGCTTCAAGAGCGACGTCGAAACCAAGCGCGGTTTGGATCACGGCGTGTTCGTGCCGTTTCTTCTCGTCTACCCGAATGCCGATGTGCCGATCTTGCAGCTATCGCTGCAGGCGAGTCTTGATCCCGCCTTGCACCTTGCTTTAGGCAATGCCCTGGCCCCCCTGCGCGATCAGGGCGTCCTGATCGTCGGCAGCGGCATGAGCTACCACAATCTGGCCGACATGTTCTCTGGACGTGGCCGAGAAGCATCCCTTGCCTTCGATGCGTGGTTGGGCGAGGCGGTGCAAGATCCCGCGACGCGCACCGAGCTGCTCGCCAAATGGCGCGAGGCGCCCGGCGGCGCAGCCTCGCACCCGCGCGAGGAACATCTTATTCCTTTGATGGTGGCGGCCGGCGCGGCGCAAGGAGATCGCGGAGTTCGCAGCTTCGGGGAATCGATCGGCGGCAAGCAGATCTCGGGTTTTCAGTTTGGCTGAGAAACCTTGAAGCTACCTGCATTCCTTGTCTCGAGCCTGCTGATCGCTGCGGCCCCAGCGGCGCTTGCCGCCGAGCCACCGACGATCGTGATTCGCGCACACTCCTTGATCGATGGGGCGAGCGATAAGCCGCGGCAAAACGTCGAAGTGGTGATTCGTGGCAACCGCATCATCGATGTGCGTGCCGCAAATACTCAGGCGCCGCCGGCGGCGCAAATCATCGACTTGGGCGGCGCGACCTTGCTGCCGGGTTTGATCGACACGCACACTCACATTTTCTTGCAGGGCGAGGATCCGGCGGCCGGTGGTTACGATGTCCAGCTGCTGAAATATCCGGCCTCGTACCGGGCGGCGCGTGCGGTCGTGTCGGTGCGACGTGCGCTCGAGCAGGGATTCACCAGTATTCGCGACTTGGAAACCGAGGGCGCCGGTTACGGCGACGTCGGCATCAAAAGAGCGATCAACGAAGGCATCATCCCCGGCCCGCGAATGTGGGTGAGCACGCTGTCGATCTCGACCACCGGTGGTTATCCCCTCGAAGGTTACGCACCGGAGCTCATGACGCTCCCCAAGGGTTCGCAGTTGATCGATGGGTCCATCGAAGCACGCAAGGCGGCGCGCGAGCAGTTGGACAGGGGCGCGGACTGGATCAAGGTGTATATGACCCACCGCTCCTGGCTCGACGCGCAAGGCGCGCTGGTGTCGCAGCCCACGCTCACTGTCGAGGAATTGAAGGCCATCGTCGATGAAACTCACGGCTGGGGAAAGAAGGTGGCCTGCCATGCCTACAATGGCATCGGGCTGCAGCGCGCACTCGACGGCGGCTGCGATTCGATCGAGCACGGTCTCGAGATCACCGACGCGCAGATCGCGCAAATGCTGAAGCAAGGAACCTGGTACGTGCCGACCCTGCAGGTGTACTACACGGATTGGGATCCCGCGGACAGCGAAGCCGGCAAGCGCGACCGCAAGCGGGTTGAGTTGCACGGGGTGTCGTTCGGCAAAGCGCTGCGCGCCGGAGTCAAGATGGCGTTCGGCACCGATGTCGGGGGCTTCAAGTGGTCGGAGCCCATCGCCGAGGAGTTTGTTCGGGAAGTCCAATTTGGAATGACGCCGATGCAGGCGATTCAATCGGCGACCTCGAGGGCGGCCGAGTTGCTCGGTAAACGCGGCGAACTTGGCGTGATCGCGCCCGGCGCCTATGCGGATCTCGTCGCCGTCGCCAGCGATCCGCTCGCGGACGTCAACGCTCTCAAAGCCGTGCAATTCGTGATGAAGGACGGGGTGGTGTACCAGACCCCGAAACTCGACGCGGCACCCTAGCGTCAGTTCTCGGCGCGCAACGTCGCGATTTTTTCAGGCGTGAGCGCGGACGGCGCCGACCCGAAGCGGGCGGTGACGTAATTGGCGAGGCTCGCGATTTCCTCATTCGAGTAAGCGCTGCCGAAGGCCGGCATGCTCGGACCTTGACCCGGCGTGCGGCGGTGGGCGCCGGTCAAAATAATCTGCACCACATTGGTCGCCGTCGGATCGTTAACCGAGCGCACGCCGGTCAGCGTTGCGTAGGGAAGTACCGGGCTTACGCCGCTCCAATCGTGACATCCGGCGCAGGCGCCGGCGTATACCGCCCGGCCGCGCGAATCGAGGGCTGCCGCCGTGCCCTGGGAGTACGAGGATGGCGCCGGATTTGCATTGGGCTCGGGAAGGTCCGAGGTTGCCACCGCCGACACGGTGCGCAAATAACTCACCATGGCGCCGATGTCGCTTTGCGTCAGGTATTGCAGGCTGTTGTCGACGGCCTCGCCCATCGGGCCGGTCGCGGTGCCGCGTCCGTCGGCATGCCCCATGGCGAGGTAATGCGCGAGATCGGCTTCGCTCCACGAGCCGATGCCGCTCTTCTGATCGGCGGTGATGTTGTAGGCGCGCCATCCTGCTTGTACCGCGCCCGCAAATTTATTGCGGTTGTCGAGCGCCTGCATGAGATTGCGCGGCGTATGGCATTCGCCGCAATGCTCCATGGCCTCGACCAGATAGGCGCCTCGGTTCCACTGCGCATCGCGGCCGGAGCGCGGCTCGAAGCGCCTGTCGGGATTGAACAGCAGCGCCCAGACACCCATGAGTGAGCGCTGGTTGAACGGAAACACCAGCGTGTTCTGCGGCGCCGCGGCGTGCACCGGTTTCAAGCTGAAAAGATAAGCCTTGATGGCGAGCGCATCGGCGTCCGTCATGTAGGTGTAGCTCGCGAACGGCATCGCGGGATACAGCTTGGTATTGTTGCGGCCTATGCCCTTATGCACCGCGTCTAAGAAATTCGCGTCGCTGTAGTTGCCGATTCCGGTCTCGGCATCCGGAGTGATGTTGGTCGAATACAGCGTGCCGAACGGCAGCACGAAGGCGCGTCCGCCTGCGTAGGGCGCACCGCCGTCCGCCGTATGGCAGGCCGAACAATCCGCGGCGCGAGTGAGGTACTCGCCTTTCTGGATCAAGCTCGCATCCTTGAGTTCGGGCGGAACGCCGGTGGGATCCTGCGCGTGATACTCGCTCAAGCGCACTTGCGAGCCGCCGGCAAAATCCGTGGGACGCGGCGCCAACATCACGAACCAGAGGAAACCGACGATCACGACGGCGAGGATTAGCCCAACGCCGACGAGACCATAACGTTTGACGCGGCCGGTCGAGGAGGGGTTGTTCATGCTGGCTTTTTCCCGGAGAGGACTTCTCGATCTATGGGTAGACGGCGCAGCCGGATGCCGGTTGCGGCGTACAAGGCGTTGCCAAGCGCGGGTGGCGCGGCGGTCGCGCCCGTTTCACCGATGCCGCCCGGCGCCTCGCCGCTCTTGATCAGGTGCACATCGATTGTCGGCACTTCGTTGATGCGCAACATGCGGTAGTCGTTGAAGTTGCTTTGTTGGACACGACCCTTGGCGATGGTGATGTTTCCGTAAAGAGCGGCGGTCAATCCGAATATCAGGCCGCCTTGCAGCTGCGCGATCACGGTGTCGGGATTGACGACGATTCCCGTGTCTACGGCGCACACCAGACGGCGCACGCGCACCTCGCCGTTGCCATCGACTTCGGCTTCGGCGACGGTTGCAATGAAACTGCCGAAGGAGATCTGCGCGGCGATGCCACGGCCGGTCCGCGCCGGCAGGGGCGTGCCCCATCCGGATTTGGCCGCCGCGAGTTCCAGTGCCGCTTTGAGGCGCGGCACGTTGCTCAATAGATCGCGCCGAAACTCGAGCGGACCCTTATTGGATTTCCTCGCCAATTCATCCATGAAGCTTTCGATGGCGAACACGTTATTGTTGGGACCGACGCCGCGCCAGAAGCCGGTCGGCACGGCCGGCGGTTCATCGCGTACGTATTCCACGCGCAAGTTCGGAATGTCGTAGGGGATGTCGGCGCCGCTATCGATGGCGTCGATGTCGATGCCCTTCTGGAATGCGGGCGGCAGCCAGCGGGCGATCACCGCCGACCCGGTGATGCGATGTTTCCAACCGACGATGCGGCCGTTGGCGACGCTGGCGGACAAGGTGTCGCGATAGACGGGGCGGTAGATGTCGTGCTGAATGTCTTCCTCGCGCGTCCAAACGACTTTGACGGGGCCATCCACTTGTTTGGCGATCTGCACGGCGGATTCGACCATGTCGACTTCGAGCCGGCGGCCGAAACCGCCGCCGATCAGGAGGTTGTGCACCGTGACTTTGTCGAGCGGCAGGCCGCTTGCCTGCGCCGCGATCGCCTGAGCTCGGGACAGCACTTGAGAGCCTACCCACACCTCGCAACTCGTCGGCGTGACGTGCACGGTGCAATTCATCGGCTCCATGGTCGCATGCGCGAGAAATGGCATTTCGTACGCCGCCTCGAGGAGTTCGCCCTCTGCCAGCCCCTTGGTGAAGTCGCCGGTGTTTTTGGCGATCGCGCCTTCATGTTCGCTCGCGGCACGCAGTTGTTTCCAGACATCGTCCGAGGAGACCGATGCATGCGGTCCCTCGTTCCAAGTGATGGAGAGCGCGGCCAGTCCCTGTTTGGCCGCCCACATGTGATCGCCGACGACGGCGACGATATGATCGAGCACAATGACCTGGCGCACACCGGGAAGCGCTTTGGCTTTGGTGTCATCGACATGCGCCACCGTCCCGCCGAATACCGGACAGGCGGCAATGGTCGCGAACTTGACGCCGGGCGGCATCGCGTCGATGCCATACACCACCTTGCCGTTGACCTTGTCGGGCGTGTCGAGCCGCTTTAAGGGCTGGCCGATCAACCTGAAATTCTTCGGATCCTTGAGCGGCGGGTCCTTCGGCGGCACGAGTCCCTGCGCACCGCCGATCAACGCGGCATAGGCGGCCTTGTGGCCGCCGGCATCATGGATCGCAACGCCGTTGTCGGTGCGAATCGATTCGGGCGTCACTTTCCACTGCGCGGCGGCGGATTGAATCAGAATGGCACGCGCACCGGCAGCCGCCTTGCGCAACGGCAGCCAAAACGCTCGCACCGAATTTGAATTGCCCGTGACCTGCAAGCCAAACACCGGGTTGGCATACAGCTTGTCGTTGGGTGGTGCGGCTTCGACTGTCACGTGATCGAAGTCAGCGTCGAGCTCTTCGGCCAGGATCATGGCGACCGCCGTGAAAATTCCCTGGCCCATTTCCACTTGCGGCATGATGAGCGTGACCTTCCCTTGCGCATCGATGCGAATGAACGCATTTGGCGCAAAGACCGGTGTTGCGGTCGGCTTGCCCGCCGCCAAGGGGATGTGAAAACCAATGACCAGGCTGCCCACGCCTAAACTTGCGCGAATGAATCCTCGCCGGGTCAGCGGGACGTCGTCGCGCGCGGCCTCGAGCGGACGCAGATCAGGCTTGTGCAGCATGTTTTATCGCCGCGCGGATGCGTACATAGGTGCCGCACCTGCAAATGTTTCCCGCCATCGCGGCGTCGATGTCCGCATCGCTCGGAGCGGGAGTGGAGTTGAGCAGCGCCGTGGCCGACATGATCTGCCCGGATTGGCAGTAACCGCATTGAATCACTTCGAGATCCAGCCAGGCCTTTTGCACTTTGGACCCTGCTGTGGAAGCGCCGATGCCTTCGATGGTGGTGATGGCACGCTCACCGATCGAGCCGACCGGCAACAAGCACGAGCGCACCGGACTGCCGTCCAGATGCACGGTGCAGGCTCCGCATTGCGCAATGCCACAACCAAATTTGGTGCCGGTGAGTCCCAGCATGTCGCGCAGCACCCAGAGCAGCGGCATATCGGGCGGGGCATCAACCGTGTGCGCTTCGCCGTTGATTCGTACACTGACCATGAGCCCCCCTGAAGTTCCCCTCGGACTATAGAACTACCGTGGAAAATCTGCCATTGGATTAAAAAGCGGGCCTCGCCTGGCGGCAATGGCCAGCAACAGCAGAGTTGCCGCGATGCAGAGATAGGCGAATAGGTTGCCGACCCGCACATAGACGGTGTCGCCGCCGGGCATTCCGGGTACGGAGACGAGCATGCCATCGGCTGCGTGCGGGTGTCGGTACGGATCGTCGGCGTAGGTTTTTTGCAGCAGGCGGCCATT
>Ga0302320_10021568_pt1 | contig 12769 bp, 9 predicted proteins | sample Bog_T0_3_FD_202130 | JGI IMG/M metagenome (GOLD analysis project Ga0302320, IMG submission 202130) | Peat permafrost microbial communities from Stordalen Mire near Abisko, Sweden - Bog_T0_3 | ecosystem: Environmental > Terrestrial > Soil > Wetlands > Peat | place: Sweden: Abisko, Stordalen Mire...
GGCCGACCCCCAAGCAACTGGAAAAAACCGCGGCGAGAATCAAGCGGCGCGATGGCGCTTGCACGCTCAATTCCAGAGCGCGAATCGATGTACGCGCCCCGCAAGCGTGCGATCGATCGCAGGCGATAGTTCCGGCATCCGCAAATTCCCGCCGTAAGGCCTTCGGCACAAAGCGTGCATTAAACACCATTGGCGTGCTTCGACTGCAACATAAACGCAACAACAAGCGCGCGTTTCGCGTTCCTGTTGCGCAATAAACTTGCGTGGCAGTAAACGCTATGTTACGAATTGCGAATGGCGATCGACGGGATTGCCGATAAGAGTATGGGGATATAAATCAGTCGGGCGATGATTTGCGTCGCGATTCAGTTCGCGCTCGTTGTATTTGCTAACTGAGGGAGATTCGGCCATGAAGCAGGTGTTGTGTTCTGACGCACGACGGCAAGTACGCGCGTCGACGGTCGCTGCGCTGTTCTGCGCCATGCTGTCGAGCGGTACGGCAATGGCCGATCCGGCCGCCGCCGCGGCAGGCCCGAGCGGTGCCAAAGGCGGCGGCGGCGAATTGGACGAAATCGTCGTCACCGCGGAAAAGCGCGAATCGACGGTGCAAGCCACTCCCATCAGCATCACGGCCTTGAGCGCCGACGAATTAGCCTCGGAGAATGTCTTGTCGGTCGAGGACCTCGCAGGTGCCGTGCCCGGCGTCTCGATGCGCACGGCCGGTCCCGGTCAGACCGAGTATGAAATGCGCGGCCTCACCTCCGCAGGCGGCTCGGCGGCGACCGTCGGATTTTATCTCGACGAAACCCCGCTGTCGGCCTCCGCCGTCGCGCTCAACGGCCGCACCGTGATCGACGCGGACGTGTTCGACTTGAGCCACGTCGAAGTGCTGCGCGGCCCGCAAGGCACGCTGTACGGCGCCGGCTCCATGGGCGGCACCATCAAGCTCGTCACCAACCCGCCCAAGATCGGTGTGTTTGAGGGTGCGACGGACACCAGTTTGTCCCAGACATCCTCCGGCGGCAGCACCAACGGCGCCATCAGTGCCATGGTGAATTTGCCGATGGGTGACACCTTCGCGGTGCGTCTGGTCGGTACCCAGAAGTACATCAGCGGCTGGATTCCGCGCATTGTCGCCGAGCCCGGTACATTTCCCTATCCGGTGGGCTTCGGCACCACCTGCGCCAGCTATTGCACCACCCGCGGCGATGTCGGCGCGGCGCCGGTCGAGAAGACCATCAAGGGCTCCAACCTCGAGAAATTCACGGCGGCCCGCGCTGAAGCGCTGTTCAAACCGAACGCGGATTTCTCGGTCTTGGGCACGCTCATGTACCAGCGCATCGACGCACAGGGCTACAACAATTACCAGTCCTCGCCGCCATCGCCGGCTCCCTATCCCTCGACACCGGGCATCTATCAGCCGCTCGACGTGAAAGAGCCGTATTACGATTCGTTCAAGTTGGGAAGCTTGACCATCAAGTACAACTTCGGCTTCGCGGAACTCACCTCCGCCACCGCCTACTGGAAGCGCTACGTATTTCAGTCGACCGACTCGACCGAAGCATTGCAGAACATCAACGGCATCGCGGGCTCTACCAGCCCCACGGCGTACCCCAATGGGTTTCTGCCCGACATGCTGTACGTCGAAGAAGATCCGACCACGCAGGTCAGCGAGGAGCTGCGTCTGACCTCCACCGGCACCGGGCCCTTCCAATGGGTGGGCGGCGTTTACGGGGCGGACCTGCACTCCGGATACATTACTTACAACCAGAGCCCCTACATCGCGAACGCGTACAACGCGTTTGGAAACATCAACAACGGCGGAGCGGCCGCGAATCCCGACGGCGTCATCTTCAACGATAACAATCCCAACGTGATGAAACAGAGCGCCGCCTTCGGCGAAGTGTCGTACAAGGTCACGGACGATCTGAAAGCAACTTTCGGTGTGCGCTATTTCAAGTTCACGGTCGGCAATCACTCGCATCAGTGCGGCGTCGGCACCGGCACCGGCAACGCGACCTGCCAGATCGACACCGCGTCGGGCAAAGGCGACAACGTCCTGCCGCGGCTCAATATTTCCTACACACCCACGCCGGATCTCACCCTTTACGGCACGGTGGCCAAGGGGTCACGGCCGGGCGGCGTGAATCTGCCCATTCCGCTGCCGACGCTCGCGCAATTGCAGGCCAATAACGGCGCCTACAATTGCGGAGTACCGACGGTCACCCAGCTTACCGGCGCGCCGGTTCCGGCGGGTTCCATCTATGTGACCCAGCAGCCGGCGTATTTCGGCCCCGATTCGATCTGGAGCTACGAGATCGGCGAGAAATCGCGGTTCGACGATCGGCGCTTCACGCTCGACGCCGATATCTACTACGTCAAGTGGAAGAGCATTCAACAGGTGATCGACTTGAGCTGCGGTTATCCGTACAGCGCCAACGCCGGCAACGCCTTGGCGTACGGGCCTGAAGTCGAATTCTCCGCGCTGCTCGTCACCGGCCTGACTCTGGATATCTCGGGCGCTTATACCAAGGCGTACATCAACCAGCCGAACGCGAACGAGGCCACGGTCATTGCGTCGGCGACGCCGGGAACGGACCCCAGCCGAATCGTCAACGTGCCAAAGTACACCGGTGTGGTTGCGCTCGAGTATCAGACGGATCTCACCGCGGATTTGCACGGCTTGTTCCGCATCTCCGACTCGATCACCGGACCGATCGAGGACATCTCGTATGTCCGGGAAACGTTGCCCTCGCATGCCTTCCTCGACGCCCGTGCCGGAGTCTCGCGCGGTCCGTGGGGCGCCTACCTGTTCGGCACGAACCTGACCAACAAGCTCGCTCCACTGACCATCGACAACACCACGTTCGCCTGGCAGCAGCCGACGATCATCCGGGTGTCCACCAATCAGCCGCGCACCATCGGAGTGGATTTCCAGTACAAGTTCTAAAGCGCGGGCAACGCGAGAACCGGGTCGATTTGGGGGGCTTTGGCCCCCCAATTTTCATGAGATGATGCAGAATCTGTGCGCGCCAAGGGAGACAGTGGGTGACCGACAATTCAGTGGCCGTAGATCAAGACGCCGAGCAATTGAAAGCCTTGGGCTACGTCTCGCATTTCGATCGAACCATGTCGAAATGGGAGAATTTCTCGCTCGGGTTCACCTATCTGTCGCCGGTGGTCGGTGTCTACACCATATTCGCGAGCGCCTTCCTGGCCGGCGGCCCGCCGATGTGGTGGACTTACATTCTGGTGGGCCTCGGGCAACTGCTGGTGTGCCTGGTGTTCGGTGAAATCGTCTCGCAATTTCCGATCTCGGGCGGACTTTATCCTTGGGCACGCCGACTGATGGGCAAGCGTTGGGCCTGGATGGCGGGCTGGGTGTATGCCTGGGCCTTGTGCTGCACCATGGCGGGCGTCGCCACCGGCGTAGCGCCGTTTCTCGCGCAGTTGTTCGGCGTCGACAGCACCCCGGTGGCCACCACCATCATTGCATTGGTGCTCATCGTCATCACCACGGTGCTGAATTTGAGCGGCACGCGCCTGTTGGCGCGGGTTGCGATGTTCGGTTTCATCTGCGAACTCGTGGGCGCCATCTTGGTGGGCGGCTATCTATTGTTGTTCGCGCGCCATCAGCCGCTCAAAATCTTGCTCGACACCACCGTGGTACACACCAACGGCAGCTATTGGCCGGCGTTTCTCGCCTCCGCCCTCGCCGCCATGTTCTGCTATTACGGCTTCGAGGCCTGCGGCGATGTCGCCGAAGAGACGCCCGATGCGAGCCGCATGATCCCGAAAGCGATGCGCATGACGATTTACATCGGCGGTGCGGCGGCGACCTGGGTGTGCCTCGCCTTCGTGCTGGCGATTCCCAATATCCCCGCGGTGATGTCGGGCGCCGACAAGGATCCGATCGTGACGCTGCTGCGCGCGGCCATGGGCGAAACCGGATTTCGCGCCGTCATCGTCGTGGTGCTGGTGTCTTTCATTTCCTGTCTACTGAGCTTGCAGGCCGCCGCCAGCCGCTTGATTTTCGCCTATGCACGCGATCAGATGATTTTCGGCAGCAAGTATTTGAGCCGCATGTCGCCGGGGCGCCACGTGCCGGCCACGGCGCTCATCGTCATGGGCGCAATACCCGCGCTGATTGCACTCTCGGCGCTGTGGCTGCAGGACGCGATCACCATCATCATCAGTTTCGCGGCGGTGGGAATTTATATCTCTTTCCAGATGATCGTGCTCGCGGCGCTGTTGGCGCGGGGCAAAGGCTGGCGGCCGTTGGGGCCGTTCACGCTCGGTACCTGGGGATGGTGCGTCAACGTTTTGGCCTTGGTCTACGGCGTCGGCGCCATCATCAATATTCTCTGGCCGCGCTCGCCCAATGATCCCTGGTACAGCAACTACTCGATGCTGGTGACCACCGTCGGTATCGTGGTGTTGGGCGGACTCTACATGGTGCTGGCGAAGCCCTATGAGCATGGCAACGCGCCCGCCGGGGACGCGCATCTGCTGCGATCGCCGGCGAAATCCTAAGGGTAGGGACCCGCCGTGGCGTCGTTGCCGCCGTCCACGCTCAAATTCGTGCCCGTCACGTAGCTCGCGAGATCGGATGCCAAAAAATGCACACAACGCGCGACTTCGACGGGCTGCGCCAGGCGGCGCAGCGGAATGCCGGCGGCGAGTTGCTTGAGATTCGCATCCGGGTCGCCGCCGCGCTTGGCAAGGATGTCATCGACCATGCGGGTATGGATCTCTCCCGGGCACACCGAATTGACGCGGATGTTGTCGCGCGCATGATCGAGCGCCATGCAGCGCGTGATCTGGATGACGGCGCCTTTGCTGGCGCAGTACGCCACATGATCGGCTTCGCCGTTGAGCCCCCACTCCGAGGCGATGTTCACGATCGCACCCTTGCCGGCCGCCTTCATGTGCTTGACCGCGGCACGGCTCAAATAAAACACGGCGTTGAGGTTCACCGCCATGGTATCGAGCCATTGGGCATCGCTGGTGTCGAGCGCATTGGCGGTGTACAGAATGCCGGCGTTGTTGATCAACACGTCGAGGCCGCCGAGTCGGCCGATGGTCTCGCCGACCAACCGCTCGCACGCTTGCGGCTCGCGCAAATCCGCCGCGGTGAATTCCGCGCTGCCGCCCGCCGCGCGGATCGCCGCCAGCACGCTGCGGCCCCGCTCTTCATGGCGGCCCGACAGCATCACCGTGGCGCCGGATTCGGCGAACACCTGCGCGCAGGCCTCGCCGATGCCGGTGGTCGACCCCGTGACCAGAACGATTTTTCCCGCAAAGTTCATGAATGCCTATTCGCGACGGCTTGACCGGCGGACATTATAAACAGGTGAGCACATGCCCCGAGATTCCAAGCATGACATTCTGTTCGAGCCCATCCACATCGGCCCGAAGACGCTGCGCAATCGATTTTGGCAAACTTCGCATTGCGCCGGCCCCGGCGCCGAGAGGCCCGGCGCGCAGGCGCACTTACGCGGCATGAAGGCCGAGGGCGGCTGGGGCGCGGTGTTCACCGAGTTTTGCTCCATCCATCCCGAATCCGATGAGTACCCTTACATCTCGGCACGCATTTGGGACGAGGGAGATGTGGTCAATTTAGGCTACATGTGCGAGGTGGCGCATCGGCACGGCAGCCTCGCCGGCATTCAGCTCTGGTACAGCGGCGGCAACGCCCCGTCGCTCGAGTCGCGCGAGTTCGGCCGCGCGCCGAGTCAATGGCTGTCGCCGATATTCGCCACGCGCTCGGTGTACGGCTGCGAGATGGACGAGCTCGACATCCGTACCGTGATCAACATGTATGTGGCGGCAGCGCAGCGCGCCGAGCGCGCAGGCTTCGATCTGCTCGAGGTCTCGGCGGGCGATGACACCTTGCCGATGCAATTTCTCGAACCCCGCTTCAATCGGCGCACCGACGGCTACGGCGGCAGCTTCGCCAATCGCTCGCGGTTTTTCCTCGAGCTCCTGCACGCGCTGAAACGCGCCGTCGGCGATCGCTGCGCCATCACCACCCGCTTCGAGATCGACACCTTGCATGGACCGGAAGGCGTCGAGGCCGGCGCGGATGGCGTGCGCATGCTCGAAGCTCTGCGCCGCGAAGGCGTGGTCGACGCCGTTGCCTTGAAAATCGGCGACTACGCCGAATGGGGCGAGGACGCCGCCGCATCGCGCTTCCGCAAGTCCGGTTGGATGACGCCTTTCATCAAGCAGGGCAAGAGCATCTTAGGATCGGGCATTCCCGTGGTCGGCAACGGCCGCCTCACCAGCCCGGACGACATGGTGAGCCTGATCCGCGCCGGCGTGCTCGACATCATCGGCGCCGCGCGGCCCTCCATCGCCGATCCGTTCCTGCCCACCAAGATTTCCGAGGGCCGCATCGAGGACATCCGCGAGTGCATCGGCTGCAACATCTGCGTCTCGAAATTTCAGCAGAACGGCCAGATCATGTGCACCCAGAATGTCACCATCGGCGAGGAATATCGGCGCGGCTGGCACCCGGAGAAGTTCACCAAGACCACGCAGCCTTGCTCCGTGCTGATAGTCGGCGGCGGTCCGGCGGGCATGGAATGCGCGCGCATTCTCGGCGAGCGTGGCTACGTCGTGCATCTTCGCGAAGCCGAAAAGGAGCTCGGCGGCCACTGGAAGTCGGTGGCAACCCTGCCGCGCTTGAGCGAGTGGGGCCGGGTGATCACGTATCGGCAGACGCAACTCGCCAAGTTGAAGAAAGCCGTGCAAGTGCACCTCGGGGTCGGCCGGATGACGGCGGACGACGTGCTCAACTACGGCGCCGACCGGGTGGTCATCGCCACCGGCGCGACGTGGTGCGGCGACGGGCGTGGGGCCAATTTCGGACCCATTCCCGGTGCCGACGACACCCTGGCGCATGTACTGACACCCTTTCAAGTCACCGCCGGCAAGCCGGTACCGGGCAAGCGCGTGCTGATCTTGGATGGCGACGGCCATTTCATGGGCGTCACCCTGGCCGAGCAGATGGCGAATCAAGGCAAGGAAGTGACCTATGTGTGCGATGCCCCCGACGTCGCCGAGTACGGCGTCTTCACCATGGAGTCCTTCAATAACAAACGCATGCTGTTCGAAAAGGGCGTCAAGCTGCTGTGCAGCCATTGGGTCGATTCGATCGAGCCCGGCAAGGTCCGCTTGAGCTATCTCTATAAATACGGGCCCGACTTGAACAAGCCAAATGTTGGAGAAATTCCCCGTAAAAACAACGGCGGCGAGTTCGATTTGCAGATCGACGCCGTCATCCTCGTGACCTCGCGCCAATCCGATGACGAGCTGTGGCGCGCGCTCAAGGCGCGCAAGGCCGACTGGGCGGCGAACGAGATCGCGGACGTGTTCCGCACCGGCGACTGCAAGGCGCCGGCGCAGCTCAATCAAGCCCTATGGGATGCTCATCGGCTGGCCCGGGAATTCGACAGCCCGCACCCCGCCTACCCGCTGCCTTGGATCCGTGAGCGGCAGCTCTGGGGCGGCGACACCATTCCGAAGCTCGGTGACCCGCGGCCGTCGGTTGAAGCAGGTTAATATGGCGGCAAGTCCACCCAGAGATGACCGATGACCCCATTGAGCGCGCCGGCGGAGTCTTCCCCTCACGAATTGAGCCGGTCTCTGAAGGGCCGGCACCTCACCATGATTTCCATCGGCGGAATCATCGGCGCGGGCCTGTTCGTGAGCAGCAGCACCTCCATCATCGCCGGCGGTCCGGCGAGTTTCATCAGCTATGCCATCACCGGGATGCTCATTCTGCTGGTGATGCGGATGCTCGGAGAAATGACCACGGCCCTGCCGCACGTGCGCTCGTTCACCGAATTCGCGCGCGCGGGTTTGGGTGATGGCGCGGGATTCGTCATCGGCTGGCTGTATTGGTACTTCTGGGTGCTGGTCGTGCCGGTGGAAGCGATTGCGGGCGCTAAAATTTTGCAGCACTGGCTGCCGTTTTTTTCGCCGCTGCAGATCGGCGTGGGACTCATGACCATCATGACCGGCGTCAATCTCATGTCGGCACGCTCCTATGCCGAGTTCGAATTCTGGTTTGCGTCCATCAAGGTCGCGGCCATCCTGGTATTCATCATAATCGCCGCCTCGTATGCGTTCGGCTGGTGGTCGCCGAGCGGCTCGACTTTCGGCAATCTCGTGAACTACGGCGGCTTCACCCCCAATGGTTGGGTTGCGGTATTGGCTGCGGTGCCGACGGTGTTCTTCGCCATGACCGGCGCGGAAATCACCACCATTGCGGCCGCAGAGTCGGCGCAGCCGGGCCGCGCGGTCGCGCGCATGAGCACCACGGTGATCTGGCGCATCCTGATCTTCTACGTCATTTCGCTGTTTTTGATCGTCTCGGTGACGCCCTGGACGTTGGTGCGCTCCGGCGAGTCGCCGTTCACTTTGGCGCTCAATACCATGCACGTGCCCTTCGCGCCGGTCATGATGAGCGCCATCATTCTCACCGCGGTACTGTCGTGCTTGAACTCCGCGTTCTATGTGAGCTCGCGCGTGCTGTTCATCCTCGCCGATCGCGGCGATGCGCCTAAATCGCTGGTCACATTGAACGCCCGCCGCGTACCGGTGGTGTCGGTGCTGATCGGCGCGCTCGCCGGATTTCTCGGAATCATCGCCGCCACCAAGGCGCCGCAAGTGGTGTTTGATTTTTTGGTGAGTTCATCCGGCGCTCTCATCGTCTTCGTCTACATGACGATTTGCATCGCGCAGATCGCGCTGCGCCGGCGGCGCGAACGCGCCGGCCTCGCGCCGCCCCCGGTCAGCATGTGGCTATTCCCCTATTTGAGTTATGCCGCGATCGCCGGCATGGCCGCCGTGTTGATCGCGATGGCCGTGACGCCGCGGCTGCAGAAGGATTTCTATTTCAGCTGCATCACCTTGGTGGTCGCGGTCCTCGCCTATCTGGTGGTGCATCGTGTGCGACAGCCGCGGGTTGCAACCTCTGCCGCGTAATTCGCAACTCTGAGTTTATGTGATTTGTCAAGCGAAAATAACTTGACTATCGGATAAAAAGCGTACGCCCTTCACACTTTGAATGCTGGCACGATATCTCCTGTCTCGAAGAGTTCGCTCACGAGGCCCAGTTTGGAGTACTCGCCCCGGCAAGCCAGCCAACTCCCCCGTCGGTGCGATATCCCGGCGGCGTCGGCACCTCATAAGGCCGACGCCGTTTTTTATTCCCGTCAACCGCGATCGTTACAGGGCGGAATGGTGCCATCGCGGCACAATGCCGGCCCTTGATCGCGTTGGGTCGCAGCGGGGCTGTCCTCGTGGGCGACGTTGCCGCCGGCCACGCAGCCGGTCGCCAAGTACGAAGCCATCAGCATTGTCAGGATGATCTTCACATCGCCTCCTATGCATCGCCTGCGCAATGCCTAACATTGGTCAAGCCATGATCGCCCCGCGATGCCTGCGGTCATAGGGTTCGAAGCCGGGTGACCGTGTACGAGATCGTCCTACTTTTGGCGCGACGCGGCTCCTAAGGAACGATTTTGGCGTATCGCCGTCTGATCGATATCCCGGCGAGAGCGTAGCAATGCTCGGCAAAACTCGGTTAAGCGCCGCCATCCTCGCCGCCCTTGTCATCGGTGGGGCGCCGGGATGCGCGCTCTACGAGAAATGCGGCTTGGGTTGCCCGGGCGATGCCGCAATCACCAGCGAGGTGCGCGCCCGTTTCGCGCAGCATCCGGTATTAGAGCCGCCCAACCTGTTGCATGTTCAGACCCTCGACCACGTGGTGTACCTGACCGGCATCGTCGACACGGACTTAGAGAAGCAGATCGCCACCGCGGTGGCATTCGAGGCCCCGGGGGTGACGAATGTCATCAATTCCATCGGCCTGAGCGGCAACCGCTAGAAAAAAATAATGCTGCTCACCGCACGGATCATCCGCACCGAAATCCGTTATAAACGTCTGAATGATCGCGATGCTACAAGCCAAAGCGGCCGGTTTATGGTCGCTATCCCAGATACGCAACAATCTGCTGGCCGGGCTGGTGGTGGGCATTGTGGCGCTTCCCTTGGCGATGGCCTTCGCCATTGCATCGGGCGCCCGCCCTGAGCAGGGTATCTACACCGCCATCGTCGCGGCGCTCCTCACCTCGATCTTTGGCGGGACGCTTGTGCAGATCTCCGGGCCGACCGGCGCATTCGTCGCGGTGCTCGCCATCATCACGGCACAGCACGGCATCGCCGGCATGCAGATCGCAACACTCATGGCGGGCGTGATCCTGGTGGTGTTCGGTTCGGCGCGGTTGGGTGCCGTGATCAAGTACATACCGGACCCGGTGATCGTCGGGTTTACCGCCGGAATCGGCGTCATCATATTCGTCGGCCAATGGAAGGATTTTTTCGGTCTCTCGCCGGCCCCCTCCGGCCTTCGGTTCCATCAAAAGCTGTTCGCCCTCATCGAGGCTTGGCCCTCTCTAAGTCCGGCAACCACGGGATTGGCGCTGCTTGCGCTCGTCATTTTGATTCTGGGAGCGCGCTATTTGAAGCGCATCCCGGCACCGCTCCTTGCCTTGGTTGCGGTCACCGTGCTGCAGGCGATCTTCCAATTCAAGGGCGTCGCGACCATCGGTTCGGCGTTCGGCGGAATTCCGCGTACCTTGCCGAGTTTCGCGATTCCTTCGCTCGATCTGGCGCGGGTCCTGTCCTTGGTCGGCCCGGCGTTCACCATCGCCTTGCTGGGCGCGATCGAATCCTTGCTGTCGGCCGTTGTTGCCGACGGCATGGCCGGCACACGGCACGACTCCAATCAAGAACTCATCGGCCAGGGCATTGCCAACATCGTCGCGCCGCTGTTCGGCGGATTTGCAGCGACCGGGGCGATTGCACGCACTGCAACCAATATTCGCAACGGCGGCACCAGCCCGCTCGCCGGAATCACGCATTCGGTATTTCTGTTGTTGGTCATCCTGTTGTTCGCACCGCTGGCCTCGGCGATACCGCTGTGCTGCCTCTCCGCAGTGCTGTTCGTGGTCGCCTGGAACATGAGTGAATTGCCGCATGTCATGCGGCTGATTCGCGGCGCGCCGAAGGTCGATGTCGGCATCCTGCTGCTGACGTTTTTGCTGACCGTTTTCGTCGATCTCGTGGTCGCCGTCAACGTCGGCGTGATTCTGGCGGCACTCTTCTTTATGCGGCGCATGGCGGATTCGGTCAATGTCGAACAACAAACGGGCGTCGTAGCCAACTCGAGCGCGCCCGGTGCGGCAGTCGCAGCGGGCGACGGCATCGTCATCTACAGCATCGAAGGACCGCTGTTCTTCGGCGCCGCCCAGAAGCTCGAACGGACCTTGGCGCACATTCAGCGGCCGGCGACGACGCTCATCCTCAGGATGGGCAACATGCCCTTCGTCGATGCCACCGGCATTTTTGCCATCGAAGAGATCATCACCGACTTCAAACGGCACGGTGCCGAGGTGCTGCTCGCCGAAGTTCGTCCCAATGTGCGCTTCAAGCTGGAACGCGGCGGAGTGATCACTCATGTCGGAGCGGCCAACGTCATCGATACGCTCGAGCAGGCGCTGCTGCGCGCCACGGAACTACGCGCCGCCGTGCAGATCTAGATCCTCGGGGGATTGTATCGAGCAAATTCCGGGCTGATAATCGCGCGTCACCGCTTCATCATACACGGAGGTCTCATGAGAATTTCTAGCATGCTGCTCTGCCTGATTTCCGTTTGCGCAGGCGCCGGGGCGCTTGCCGACAGTCCCTTCGACGGCACCTGGAACCTCAACACGGCGAAGAGCCAGCTGGCCGGCGATACCATGACCTTCGAAGATGCCGGCAGTGGTACGTTGAAATACGCCGACTCCTCGCAAACCTACACGTTTAAGACCGACGGCAGCTCGTTCACGACGCCCATGGGCACCGAACGCACATTTAAAAAAAGTGCGGATGGCAGTTACACCACGACCAACAAGCGTAATGGCACCTTGTTGAGCACCAGCACATGGAAGATCTCCGCCGACGGCAACACGCTCAAGATCGAATCCAAGGGCACCAAACCGAACGGCGATACGTTCGAAAACTCGACCAGCTACGCGCGGTCATCGCCCGGCAGCGGATTGCTGGGCGAGTGGAAGAGCACGAAGGTCAAGCTGAGCTCACCGAACTCGCTCACCATTCAGACCGACTCTGCCAACGGAGTGACCCTGACTATTTCGGCGATCAAAGCGACCTGTCAGGCCAAATGGGACGGCAAAGACTATCCTCCCATCGGCCCGACAGTCGCCGATGGCCTGGTGCTGGCGCTCACTAAAACCGGGCCGCAGAGTTTCAAACTGGAACAGAAAATGAAAACCAAGGTGTTGTTCATTTTTCACTACCACGTCGCGGCGGACGGCAAGACGATGACCGCCAAGGGGACTAACGGCCAAGGCAAAGAGCCCTTCACCGAGGTTTACGAGAAGCAGACCTAGATAGGCCCCGGATGCAACGGGCTTGGTGCCTTCGGTTGGCGCTGGCGGGACTGCTTGACTGCGGTGTTGGACGCAGGAACATGATAAAAACGGTGTAGTTCGTTTACCCGCGGTCCAAGAGCCCCGCGCATGTTGATGGATGCTCGGCTGCGCGACTTCTTCCAGTTGCGCGGCGACATCCTGCCAAACGTTTTCGTCACATAGCAGTCCGGCCAGTAGCACCAGGGGAATGCGCTCAGCCCCGGTGGCATTCGCTGCCTCGACAGTCTCGCCGCGGTGCCACAGCGACGATGCGTTACCAT
>Ga0302320_10021569_pt1 | contig 12769 bp, 14 predicted proteins | sample Bog_T0_3_FD_202130 | JGI IMG/M metagenome (GOLD analysis project Ga0302320, IMG submission 202130) | Peat permafrost microbial communities from Stordalen Mire near Abisko, Sweden - Bog_T0_3 | ecosystem: Environmental > Terrestrial > Soil > Wetlands > Peat | place: Sweden: Abisko, Stordalen Mire...
GTCGCCGAGCAGAGGGCAAGACCGATCGTGAGATCAAGCGATGCCTGAAGCGTTACGTCGCTCGACGGCTCTTCCGCCAGCTCGAATTACTCAATCAGGGGCTTGACGAGACATAGGAGCGTCCCTGTCCTCCCAAGGCCTCCTAGGTAGCAAGTGGGGACTTGTCAGTTCAATTTAACAAGTCTAGCCTTGGTATATGCCTCAGGACCCAGAAGTCGATGACGTTGCCGCGGCTTTGCAGATGAGCATCGGCTTGTTCATACGACAGCTTCGTCAGATGCAAGCGGCGGGCGACCTGAGCTTGTCGGAGGCCTCGGCCTTAAAGCGTCTGGACCGAAGCGGTCCGAGCTCGGTGACCGAGTTGGCCAAGGCCGAGCAGATCAGTGTGCAGTCGATGGGCACGACGCTCGGGGCGCTCGGGGCCCGTGGCCTCGTCAAACGTCATCCTCATCCAAGCGACGGGCGGCGTTCGGTTCTGTCGATCACCAAGGCCGGGACCCGGATGCTTGGCGACAAGCACAACGCCCGAGCCGAGCAGCTGGCAAAGGCGCTGTCGAGCGGGTTCAGCCCTGGGGAGCTTCGACAGCTGATGCTGGCCGCCCCCCTGATCGAGCGGCTGGCACAGAGCCTATGACCTCGGTGACCGGGGCGAAACGAGCTACGGAGCACGACGACCACTACCAGTGGGTGGTGTTGGCGAACACGACGGCGGCGCAGTTCATGTCCCAGCTCGATGGCTCCATCGTGATCATCGCCCTACCGGCAATTTTCCGGGGCATCGGTCTCGACCCGCTGTCGGCGGGCAACATCGCCTACCTGTTGTGGATGATCATGGGCTACCGCCTCGTCCAAGCCGTGACCGTCGTCAACTTCGGCCGCCTCGGAGACATGTTCGGCCGAGTCCGGATCTACAACCTCGGCTTCGTCGTCTTCACGCTGTCCTCCATCTTGTTGTCGCTCTGCCCGTTCACCGGGGTACGTGGTGCGCAGTGGCTGATCGGCTGGCGGGTGATTCAGGCCCTCGGGGGTTCCATGCTGACCGCCAACTCGGCGGCCATCTTGACCGATGCGTTCCCTCGCGAGAAGCGGGGCTTTGCCCTCGGCATGAACCAGGTGTCCGGTTTGTCGGGCATGTTCATCGGCCTGGTTGCGGGAGGGCTGCTGGCGACCGTGGACTGGCGGTTGGTGTTCTGGGTCAACGTACCCGTCGGCATCTTCGGGACGCTGTGGGCGTATCTCAGGCTCAGTGACAAGCCCGGCAGTCGACAGGGAGGTCGCATCGACTGGTGGGGAAACGGCACCTTCGCCCTCGGCTTGGGCGCCATCCTGGTCGGCCTCACCTATGGCATCCAACCCTACGGGCATCACGCCATGGGCTGGACGAGCCCCTTGGTGCTGGACCTGCTCGTAGGGGGTGCCGTGATGCTGGCTGTGTTCATCGTGATCGAGACCAAGATTGCCGAGCCGCTATTCCGGCTCAGCCTGTTCCGCATCCAGGCCTTCACCGCCGGGAGCCTGGCCGGCTTCGCCGTGTCCATCGCTCGAGGCGGGCTGCAGTTCATGCTCATCATCTGGTTACAGGGGATCTGGCTCCCCCTCCATGGCTACGCCTACAGCCAGACGCCGTTGTGGGCCGGCATCTTCCTGCTCCCCCTCACCGTGGGCTTCCTCATCTCGGGCCCGCTCGCCGGAACGCTCTCTGACCGCTTCGGCGCCCGGGGCATGGCAACGAGCGGCATGGTCGTGTTTGCCGGCAGCCTTATCGGGCTCATGGTGCTGCCCATCAGCTTCGCCTATTGGGCGTTCGCCGTACTGATCGCGGTCAACGGGATCGGCAGTGGCATGTTCGCCGCACCGAACACGTCATCGATCATGAGCAGCGTGCCCGCCCAGTACCGAGGCGTGGCTTCAGGGATGCGCTCGACATTCCAGAACTCGGGCACGGCGGTGTCGACCGGGGTTTTCTTCTCCATCATGATCGCCGGACTGGCGAGCACCCTCCCCAAAGCCCTCACCAGCGGTCTGGTCCGCCAGGGGGTTTCCCACCAGGCGGCGCTGCACGTCGGCAGTCTGCCGCCGACGTCCTCGCTATTTGCCGCGTTGCTCGGTGTCAATCCGCTGCAGCACGCGCTGCAGGCGAGCGGGTTTGCGCTGTCTTCGCTCCCGTCGGCCAATCAGCTCATGATCACCGGCCGGGAATTCTTCCCACACCTCATCTCCTCCGCATTCCACCACGGCCTGTCCGAGGTGTTCGCCTTCTCCGCCGCCCTGGCGGTGCTCGCCGGACTGGCCTCGCTCCTGCGCGGCCGCCGCGACATACCCACTGTTATTAAGGAGCCGCCGCTGCCCGACGCATAAGGGGACGGAGAGAGGTGGGACTGGTCGGCACCAAATCTCCGCCGGTCGACTCGCCACGGCGACCACGGCGACACGCCCGACCCAGGCCGACATCACTTTCATTGCCAAACCAGATCAGCGAGATTCCTACACGAAAGAGACAACAATGGCATTGACAACTTTGGACCCGAACCCCGCCCTGATCGTGATTGACCTCCAAAAAGGAATCGTCGACGCGCCGACGGTCCATCCCACGAGAGAGATCGTCGAGCGGTCCGCCAGCCTGGCCGACGCGTTCCGCCGCCATGGTTACCCCGTGGTGCTGGTCAACGTGACCGGTGGAGCCCCAGGGCGTACCGAAAGGAGCCGCCCGGCCGGGAACATCAGTACGCCGGACTGGGCCGACCTCGTAGACGAGCTCGGCGCCGAGCCGGGTGATCACCGCGTCACTAAGCAGCGGCGGAGCGCTTTTCATGACACCGGGCTCGACGCTCATCTGCGCGGCCTTGGCGTCACCCAAGTCGTGCTGACCGGCATCTCGACCACCTCAGGCGTCGAGTCCACGGCCCGCTCTGCGTACGACTACGGCTATCACGTCGTCTTGGCCATCGACGCTATGACCGACACCGATCCCGACGCTCACGCCAACAGCATCGAACGCATCTTCCCCAAGCTTGGCGAGACCGCCACGACCGCCGAGATCCTCGACATGGTGGCGAGGACGATATGACGCTTATTGGCACGCTCCTCAAGAACCACAAAGCGAGAGACGCCCATTCGGCGTGGAGTTTTGCGAACCTGCAGGGGCCAGAACTGCTCACCGTGACGAGCCAGCACTTCGAAGAAGGGGGGTCGATCCCGCTCGAACACGCCGGTAAGCGGGTCGGCGGAAAGAACCTCTCCCCGCATCTGACATGGAGCTCGCCGCCGCCCGAGACGACCGAACTGGTACTCGTCGTGGAAGATCTGGACGTTCCCACGTCCAAGCCGGCCGTGCACTGCCTGGTGCGCGTCGATCCGTCCCGGCTCGACTCGCCCAACCAGCTACCGCCAGGCGCGCTATCGGGACAAGAGCCCGCCGCTGGCGTGCGGGTCCTGAGATCCACCATTGGCCGGGGCTACCACGGCCCCGAGCCGATCAAGGGCCACGGACCACACCGTTACACGTTCGAACTCTTCGCCTTGCTCAGCGAAATGAGCAGCGACTCTGACAGCGCCAAACTCCATCGAGCAAGGCCCCGCGCTTTCCTCTCCTCCCTCTCCGTACCGGTAGTCGCCAGAGGTCGGCTGACAGGCGTCTACGAACGTTGATCCCATGGCTGAGATTGCGGTGATTCTCTTGGCTTGCTTCAGGGTCCGCGACCCCGAGACGCTGGCGCTATGAGAGGGCCGGCCGGCGCCACGACGCGCTAAGGGTGCTTTCGCTGGCACCGGTCCAACAACCACGCAACGGTGTCCGAGGCGCCTGGCGTGGCCTTGACCGCCGCGGTAAGCAACGGGTACCAAAGCAAAAGAGGCGGGCGTACCGTCGGGATACGACACTTGGGAGGTAGGTTCTGATGACGGCACTTCGCTATGAGTCCCTGGCGGGCAAAGTTGTCCTTGTCACGGGCTCAAGTCGTGGCATCGGGCGCGCTATCGCGCTCGCATTCGGCGAACAAGGTGCCTTCGTGCTCGTCAACAGCCGGACGGACCACCGAGCGGCGGAGACGGTCGAGACGATCGTGACGGCCGGCGGGTCGGCCGAAACCGCAGTTGCCGACGTCGGCGACCCAATTGCTGCATCGGCGCTGATCGCCGGGATCGTCGAGCGCCACGGCCGCCTCGATGTGCTTGTCAACAACGCCGCGGTCAATCCAGTCGTGCCCCTACTCGAAATGACGCAGGAGATCTGGGAGGAAACGCAACGTGTGAACGAGTGGGCGCTGTTCCACTACGGCCAGCCGGTGGCACGACAGATGGTGGCGCAAGGCGGGGGTTCGATCGTCGTGATCGGTTCACCCGGGTCCGAGGACGCCTACGACGGCCAGGTACCGTACTCTGCCTCGAAGGCTGGATTGCAGATGCTCGCTATGGGCATGGCCTGGGAGTGGGGACCGCTCGGCGTGAGGACGAACGTCGTTCAACCCGGATGGATCGAGACGGAGCTCAATCGTGAGTACCTGCACTCCGACAGCGACGTCCGCGAACGAGTGATCAAGCAGATCCCGCTCCGCCGGACGGGTTCTCCAGACGACGTTGCACCGGTTGTGCTTTGGCTTTGTTCAGACGAGGCTTCCTATGTCAACGGCGCGACAATTCATGTCGATGGAGGGCTGCTCGCCGGGCGTCCGACGGTGGTATCGAAGCGATTTGAATGGGCGAGAGGCTGATTTCCCCATCGTTGGCAGCGATCCAGAGACCCGCGAGATCTGCGACTGCGGTCTTGCCTGCGTAATCAGTGGGGCCTTGTGGCGCCGGGCGAAGCCACAACAACCGATAAGACCTTCTCCACCCGTCTTTCCATGTGGCCGCGTGCCAAATTGGGCGACCTTCCTGTTGCCTTGCGTTTCGGAGGGCTCATCTAGTAAAGCCTTGCTGTGACACCAGTTACCGCTGGCGGCCGGCGCCGTGTGCTCCTGGTCGCACACGGTCCTGGCTCGCAACCCCCCCTTGAAATAGCGAAAGCGGCTTCAGGCCTGTGCGAGATCGTCTGGCTCCTCGACGAGAGTGTTCCTGAGAACGCGCTCACCAGTCGGTTGTTGAAGAAAGTTGGCATTGTGGTGAACTCTTCCGGCCTGTGTCCGGAAGAGATCGCCTCGTTGTTGCGAAAACATTCTCCCGACGGGGTTGTGGCTTACCGCGACGAGGACATAGTCCCCCTCTCGTTGATAGCCGCAGAACTGGGACTCGACTATCACACGCCAGAGGTGGCCCAGCGTCTTGTGGACAAGCTCTCGCAGCGTCAGGCACTCCGCAACGGGGGCTTGCCGACCCCTCTTTGCTGGGAGATTCCGAAGGACCGTAATCCTGCTGAGATGGAAGCCCTCGCCGCGAGGGTGGAATTCCCAGCGGTACTCAAGCCGCGCACATCCGGTGGCGGGCAGTACACGATTCGCGTAGCGGACGCCGGCGATCTCGTCCGCCAAGTCGCCCTGCTCCCACCACAGGCCGGTGGGGAGACAGGGATGATGGTCGAGCAGTATCTCCCGAGTCGCGGGGCGGCGCCAGACGAACGTTTCGCCGACTACCTGTCGGTAGAGAGCCTGGTCGCGGCCGGCAAGATCAGTCATATAGCGGCGAACGGGCGTTTCCCACTTGCCGCGCCGTTTAGGGAGACTGGGTTTTTCATTCCCGCCGATCTTTCACATACTCAACTGGCGGCTGTGCTCGAGGTCGCGACGGCAGCGTTGCGCGCGCTCGGGGTAAGGACGGGCGGCTTTCATACCGAGATCAAGCTGACACCGGACGGCCCGCGGGTGATCGAGGTGAACGGCAGGATCGGTGGCGGAGTACCCGAGATGTTGTTCCAGGCGAGCGGCGTATCGATTGTCAAGCTTTCGACGCGTATCGCCCTTGGTGAGCCGGTGATCGTGGAGGGCCTGGTCCCGTGCTCCCGGATCGGCTGGTGCTTTTTGATCCAGCCCCCAATGTCGGCCCAGCGCTTAGTCAGCATCGAAGGCCTCGGTCGGCTGGCCGAGCTTCCCGGTGTGAACCGGGTCTTGATGAATCGAACGCCCGGGGATGCAATCGGCCTATGGGACGGAAACTTCCACTACATCTGCTCGGTCTACGGGGTTGGCGCGGACTACGACGAAGTTCTCGAGATCGACCGGTTCATCCACGAGGAAGTGTCGATCGTCTACGACTAACAGGAGCTTTTTGGATATTCCAATGAGCTGACCTCGGGGCCCGCTGTCACCACGAGGATTCCTCTGACAAGACCGCCAGAGGGTTGACTCATCGGGCTCATGACTCACTTATTCCGCGCATAAACGAACGGACGCCGGAAATAGCGTCCGAACAGCCAGAACGTTGTGATTATGACAGCGCGGAGGGAGTGGGATTCGAACCCACGGTGCCCTCGCGGACACAACGGTTTTCGAGACCGCCCGATTCGGCCACTCTCGCATCCCTCCGGCTACGAGGCTAGCCGACGATTGAGCGGCGCTCTTTGAAGAAATCCTGCAGCAGCGTCCCGGCCGCGTCGGCACCCTCGCCGCGGAGAACCTCGACCTCGTGGTTGAGACGGGGGTCGGCGCACAAGTTGTAGAGGGTCCCGCAGGCGCCGGCCTTGGAATCGACCGCACCGAAAACAAGGCGCTTCACGCGAGCGAGGACAGCGGCACCGGCACACATGGCACAGGGCTCGAGCGTGACGACGAGGCTTGCACCGTCAAGGCGCCAGCTGCCCAGCTTCTCCGCTGCTTCGCGAAGGGCCAGGATCTCGGCGTGGGCAGTCGGGTCTTTGCGCAGCTCACGCTCGTTGTGGCGCCGGACTAGGACCTGAGAGCCCAAAAGGACTACGGCTCCGACTGGAACGTCGTCGTGTTCGCAGGCAAGAGCAGCCTCCGCTAGGGCTATGGCCATGGCCTCTGCATCAGTCACGCTGGGAGGATAGATCGGCGTGTCAGGCCGCGTACTGAGCCCCCGTCGTCGAGGAGCTCGATGGCGGCGGTCAGCTTGACCGACTCGAGGAGGCGCCGGTCGTGGGTGACGAGCAACAAGGTGCCCTGCCAGCTTTCGAGGGCAGCTTCGAGCTGCTCGATGGCCGGCAGGTCGAGGTGGTTCGTTGGCTCGTCGAGCACCAGGCAGTTGGCCCCTTTCGCCATGAGCAGGGCAAGTTCGACCCGGGTCCGTTCGCCCGGGGAGAGGGTTCCGAAGCCACGCTCGATCTCGGCGGCACCGAGCCCGAATTTCGCCAGCAACGAGCGCGCCTCGGCGGTCTTCATCCGCGTCGCTTTCAGGAATCCCGTCATGAGCGTCTCGGAGGACCCCAAACGCTGCCTTTTTTGACCGAGCTCTCCGAAAACGACGCCGGGACCGACCCACCTGTGGCCCTGCTCGAGATCGATGGTCCCAAGAATCATCGATAGCAGAGTCGTCTTGCCTGCCCCGTTGCGTCCGAGGATGCCAAGGCGATCGCCCCAACCGAGCTCGAGGTCGGCGGGTCCGAGCACGAAGTCACCGCGACGCACAACGGCACCGTCGAGGCGAGCGACAATATCGCCGCTACGCGGGGCGGCGGCAATCTCGAGATGGAGCTGCCACGGCTCGAACGGCTTTTTCACATCTGAAAGGCGCTCCAGGGCGCGTTCTGAGGCGCGGACCTTCGAGGCTTGTTTCTCCGTGCGGTTCACGCGGAAGTCCCGCTGAGCCTTGTCGTGGTCCTTCGGCTTCTTGGCCGCCTTCGCGACACCGGACACCGCCCACTGGCGCTGTTGGCGCGCGCGGGTCACGAGCCGCTCGCGCTCGGTGCTGTAGGCGAGATAGGCCTCCTCAACGTGGCGTTGCGCCGTGGCCCGGGCCTCCAAGTACGCGTGCCAACCCCCCTGGTAAGAGGTAAAGGAGTGAGTGCTCGGGTCGATCTCACCGACCGAGGTCACTATGCGCTCCAAAAAAGCCCTGTCGTGCGACACGACCACGAGACCACCGGCGCGATTGTCGAGGAAGTCCTCGAGACGCCTCAGGCCGTCGAAGTCGAGGTCGTTGGTCGGTTCGTCCAACAACACGAGGTCAAAGCGTGACAGTAAGAGCCCCGCCAGCGCCGCCTTGGCCGCTTGTCCCCCGGCGAGCTCGGACATGGCGAGACCGAGAAGAGAGGGCGGCAGGGCAAGATCGGCGCAGATTGCCTCAGCCCGGGCTTCGAGGTCGGGGCCGCCGAGGGCTAGGTAGCGCTCGAGCGCGTCGGCATAGCGCGTGTCCGCTCCCTCCTCGCCGGTGGCGAGCCCGGAGGCTGCAGCGTCGAGCTCGGTTTGGGCACTCGTGACTCCGGTACGCCGCGCGAGGTAGCCGGCGACCGTCTCGCCCCGTGCCATCTCGCGTTCTTGGGCGAGGTAGCCCACCGTGGCCTCGGGGGGAAGGCGCGTCACGCCGCCTTCGTCCGGTACCTCGAGCCCGGCCAGGATCCGCAACAGTGTCGTCTTACCAACGCCGTTCGGCCCGAGGATTCCGAGACGGGTCTTGGGACCGACCGACAAGCTCACCAAGTCGAGGACGGTCTCGGCGCCTCGGTGCTTGGACACTCCCCGGGCCACGAGGGTGGCAACATCCGACGCCGGGGCGCGCGCACCCGAAGTGGTGGAGAGACTGGAACTGCGTGCATTACGAGCGTTCGCCATGTTTGATCCCTAGGTGAGTTCGGATAATGGACGGGTGGGATCAAATGCGCACGGTTGAAGGCTATCGCCGACTCACCTAGAGGTCGTCCCGCCACCGCGACGCTGGCGCTCTCATGTACGTCGGCGATCCCAACCTCGACGCCGTCGACTTGGCCCACCTTTGGTGCGCGCCGGGGTCGTACGGACCGACGTCAGCAGCGACTGGGTGAACTTCGCCACCTTCGGGTCCGGCTCGGACGGCCTTGCCACCGCCGCTGACGCCCACGACCTGCTACCGGCGATGGACATGCCAAGCGATCACCGCTACTTCGCCTGTTACTGGGAGCGAAACTTCTTCACTCTCTCGGCCCGGCCCAAGCCCCTCGGCTGACAGGAAGGCCTAGCCAGGCATCAGTCGCCAAAGGCTCCGGGGAACGATTCTCAAGATCGCGAAGACATAGCGCAGGGACTGGGGCGCCCACACCACTTCAGCGTCCTTCTCGATGCCGCGGACGACAGCACGGGCGACATCGGAGGCCTCGATGGCAAGAGGCGGGACGCTGCGGCCCGTAGTCATCTTTGTCCGAACGAAACCCGGCCGTACGACCATCACCTTCACGCCACTGCCGACAAGGGCGTCGCCGAGGCCAAGGGCGAAGCCGTCAAGCCCGGCCTTGGCGGCACCGTAGACGAGGTTGGCGGCCCGGACCCGATAGCCGGCGACCGAGGAGAGCACGATGATGCGCCCGTGCCCCTGGGCGCTCAGCACACGAGCAAAAGCCGTCATCGCCGCGGCCGGGCCGGCGAAGTTGGCCGTCACAAGAGACGCAACCAAAGGGGCGTCGAGATTCGAAAGCTCGCTCGTGCCGAGCACGCCGGCGGCGATGAGCACCATGTCGATCGTTCCGAGCCGTTCAGCCGCGAGATCGGCAAATCGCTCGAGGCCGGTGACGTCTGTCACGTCCAAAAGCGCGACTTCGACCTTTTCCACCCCAAGGGCATTCAGGTCCTTGACAGCCCCTTGCAGGCTCTCGACGGTTCTTCCTGCCAGCAAGACAGAGCTGAGGCGACGGCCGCCAAGCGAGCGCAGGATCGCCCGGGAGATATCGGCACCGCCGCCGATTACGACCACGTTTTGGGGCATGCCGGTGACGTCGCTCATCGCCGGCCTGCCGAGGCTCGGCGCTGGGTGATGTCGTGACGGCGACTCAACAGCCAAGGTTGTCCTTCCGGCACGAACACCGCCGGCCGGCCCGGACGAACACGCACGGCAACCATGCTACGAGGCCTTTCCTACCTGGTCGTCACACATGAGCCACGGGGTGCTCGCCAGAGCCTCGCTCCGGCCGGGAGCTCAGTTGAACTGGAAGGACCGTTTGGAAAGGTTGAGCCAGAAGCCCTCGATGGGCGTGTCGATGACGCCAGGCGAGTCGATCGAGGTGCCGATGGTGATGAAAAGCGGTACGAGATGTTCGACGCTCGGGTGGGCAAAACCCAGTGCCGGCGCGCGGTGGCGGTAGTCGAGAAGGGCATCATAGTCGCGCCGCGCCACGCACTCGGCGGCCCAGGCGTCGAATTCCGCCGACCAGGCCGGAGGGTCGTCGTCCGAGCGCGTCATGTCGATGAAGGGCAGTCCGTGGGTGAGAAAACCGCTGCCGATGATGAGCACCCCCTCGTCTCGAAGTGGGGCGAGCTGGCGCCCTGTCTCGAGCAGGCTCTGTGCGTCGAGGTTCGGCATCGAGATCTGCAGGACAGGTACGTCGGCCTTTGGCCACATGCACATGAGAGGGATGAACGCGCCGTGGTCGAGCCCACGGTGCGGCGCCTCAGAGATGCTCTGGTGGCCATCGAGGAGCTCGCGCACCCGCGAGCCAAGGGCCGGCGCACCCGGGGCCGGGTAGACGAGGTCATAGAAGCGACCAGGGAAGCCCCAGAAGTCGTAAACAAGCGGCACCGTCGTCGTAGCCCCGATCGAGAGCGGGGCATGTTCCCAGTGCGCCGACACGACGAGGATCGCCTCCGGCGCCTTGATGGAGTCCGCCCACGCTGAGAGCTGGCCGGGCCAGAGCGGATCATCCAACAAAGGTGGAGCGCCGTGACCGAGATACAGCGTCGGCATCCGGTCCACGTTTGTAGCGGCTAACTGATCGTTCATGATGGTGTCATTCTGCCCGACCGGGAGCAACAACCAGGTCAGCGAGCTGATTAGGCTCCGTCCATGGGCTTTTCTGGCTGGCCGGCAGAGGCGATCGAGTTCTACGAGGGCCTGGAGGCGGACAACTCCAAGACGTACTGGAACGAGAACAAGTCCGTCTACGACAACTTCGTGCTGCGGCCGATGAACGAGCTCCTCGCCGAGCTGTCGAGCGAATTCGGGGCCACGAAGCTCTTTCGTCCCTATCGGGACGTGCGTTTCAGGACCGACAAGGCCCCCTACAAAACTACGATCGCCGCCACTTTGGAGTTCGGGGGCTACGTGCAGCTGTCGACGGCCGGCCTCGGGGCTGGAGGCGGGATGTGGATGATGGCCCCCGACCAGCTGGACCGCTACCGCAAAGCGGTCTCTCTCGAGCAGACCGGGCAGTCGTTCGCCAAGCTACTGGAGACCCTACGAGCAGAAGGCATCGAGGCGGGCGGCCACGATTCGCTGCGGACGGCGCCCAAGGGATACCCGAAGGACCATCCCCGCATCGAGTTGCTGCGCTACAAAGGTGTGACCTGTTGGCAGCAGTGGCCAGCGGGTCCATGGCTGGGCCGGGCAACCGCCAAGAACCGCGTCGTCAAGCTGTTCCGCGCCGCCAGGCCCTTAACCGAATGGCTCGACGCCAACGTCGGGTCCTCGACCCTCGAGCATTCGGGACGACGCTGATCTGAGGATCGTCTCTGGCGGGAGTCGTGGGCGCCGCGCAGCTCAGAGCTTGCCTCTGTGCTCTTCGGCGAGGCGCTCGGGAGCCCGGGCATACCAGGCCTCGACAATGACCTCTCGCAGGTGCTCAACGGGTAGGCGCTCGAGATGGACGAGGACCGCCGGGTAGCCGTTGAAGTGGGGTGTCGTGAAGAAGACGCCGGACCCGTCGGTCAACAGCGCTTCTTTCTCCCCGAGGTCGGTCACCATGGCCCCGAGCACAGGAGTTTCGGGAGCCCCGTCGCCGAGGGCTTCGAGATCCGGCTTGCTCAGTGGTCGCTCCCAGACGAACAACTTGTCCTTTACCCGCCACTGGCAGTTGCCCCGGGACTCGCGCTCGCTCGTCGCAGGCAGGGCAAGGACGAGCCGCCGGACGTCATCCCAGTCAGCCACGGCTCACCGTCGCGGGGCGAGCCGGCTGGCGGGCAACTTGCACCGCGCGCTTTGACCTCGCGCCATTCGGACCGAGAGGCCCGTCACCACGCCCGGGCGCACGGCGACGCTGAGCCGGTCGATGGCCACTTTCCGCCCGTAGTACTTGGTCAGGCCCTGGGCAACAATCATCGGCGAATCCCGTTCATCAGTCAGCACTGGCTTTTTTTGCCGCTCGAAGGACTCACGGCCTGCGGGGCGTCCTGGGCAACAAAGTCACCTACCCGCCACCTGTGCGCTGTTAATACCTTACCGAAGTGACCAAACCAACTGGGGGCGCACGATCTCGGCGGACGTCCCTTCACCGCAACCGACAAGTCCGCAGCCGAACAGCCGGCCAGATTGCCCGTTCTTGTTCCCGATTGCAGGCACATCGGTCTTGGCTGAGCCTCTTGCTCACAACGCCAACCCCGCCCCTTCATTTCCCATAGCGCGATTTACACCTTGAAAGCGCGCCTTACACTGTGGCCGCTGGCTTGTCGGTTCCTCACCCCGGGCAGCCGGCAACGGAAGGAGAAAATCATGTCAATAGCCGTTGGCGACCGCATACCTGACGTCGAGGTCTGGACCACGAGGAATGACGAACCACAAGTCGTGCGGACCGGCGAGGTGCTCGGCAAGGGAAAGGTCGTCCTGTTCGCCGTGCCGGGGGCCTTCACTCCCACCTGCTCGGACTACCACCTGCCCGGCTACCTCGTCCGTTCCGACGATCTCCTGGCTAAGGGAGTCGACACGATTGTCTGTGTGTCGGTCAACGACCCGTTCGTGATGGAGGCCTGGCGGCGCAACCAGGGCG
>Ga0302320_10021570_pt1 | contig 12769 bp, 8 predicted proteins | sample Bog_T0_3_FD_202130 | JGI IMG/M metagenome (GOLD analysis project Ga0302320, IMG submission 202130) | Peat permafrost microbial communities from Stordalen Mire near Abisko, Sweden - Bog_T0_3 | ecosystem: Environmental > Terrestrial > Soil > Wetlands > Peat | place: Sweden: Abisko, Stordalen Mire...
GAATCGTACAGATAGCTGCCGCTGCCCAGCACGAGTCTGGGTAATTCGTCGATTCCGAATCCGCTGCCAAGAGAAGCTCTGCTCATGGGGCGATACTGCCTGCATCGCACGCTGGCGCACAATGGGCGCCTGCGTGTGCGAAAATATCGCATGGACCCGCGCGATTCCCCGCCATCCGCTCCTGCACCGTTGGTTGCGCCGAACAATCTAGCGGTGGGAATTATCGCCACCACCGCGATACTGGCGCTTCTGTACGTCGGCCGCGACGTGCTGCTTCCCATCACCCTCGCGGTCATTTTGAGCCTGCTGATTGCGCCACTGGTCCGCAGGCTGCGGCGCATGCGTCTCGGCCCGACGCTCTCCGTACTGCTGGCGGTGCTGATCTTGACCCTGTCATTTGCGGCGGTCGCCGCGGTGATCGGCGTGCAGGTGGTGCGCATGGCGACAAGCCTGCCGCAGTACGAGGAAACCATCCACGAGAAGCTGGACACGCTCAACGAGATGACGGTGGGCAAGCTCAATGCGTTGGCGGGTCAGGCCGGATTCATCATCGATTCGCGCAAGGCCGCGGCGTCCGCGGCGCGATCCGTGCAACAACGCGGCAATGTGGAAGCGAGGCCGCCGATCCCTGTGGAGTTGCATGAGCCGCCGCCGAGCGCCCTGCAGGTGATCCAGAGGGTGGTAGGGTCGGTATGGGTGCCTCTCGAGACGACAGGCATCGTGCTGGTCGTGCTGGTGTTCGTGCTGCTGGAACACGACGCCTTGCGGGACCGCCTGATCCGCATTGCCGGCGGCACCGACATTCGGGCATCCACGCTTGCGTTGAACGATGCCGGGGAACGGCTGTCGAGATTCTTCGTATCGCAGTTCGCGGTCAATCTCGGAGTGGGCATTGTTCTGTGGTTGGGACTGCACCTGCTGGGCCTGCCGCACGCGCTGCTGTGGGGCGCCATGGCGGCGCTGCTGCGCTTCGTACCTTATGTAGGCATCTGGATCGCGGCGCTGTTTTCCGCGGTGCTGGCAGCCGCGGTCGATCCGGGCTGGTCGCTGGCCTCCGCAACGCTGGGTCTCTACCTCGTGGTAGAGCTCATCGCCGGCCAGCTGGTCGAGCCGCGACTGTACGGCCATACCACGGGGCTCTCACCGCTGTCGGTGGTTATTGCCGCGGTATTTTGGAGCTGGCTGTGGGGCCCGTTGGGGTTGATCGTCTCGACTCCCCTGACCTTGTGCTTGCTGGTCGCCGGACGTCATATCAAGGCGCTCAGCCTGCTCGATATCCTGCTCGGCGATAATCATGCGCTGACCATGCCGCAGCGCTTTTATCAGCGCGCGCTGTCAGGCGATTCCGATGAGATCATCGCGAGCGCGAGGCTGTTCCTGAAGCGCAACTCCTTTGCCGGCTACTGCGACCTGGTGCTGATGCCGGCCTTGCATCTGGCGCGCCTCGACTTTGATATAGGCGCCATCGTCGCCGACCAGCAAATCCACGTCCGCAATGCCATCGTCGCGGTGGTGGCGGCGATCGGCGGCGAGAAGAGCCGCCTGTCGCGCCGCGAACGGCTCGGCAGCGTTCTCGATACCGGCGGAGCCGGCCGCCAACTACGCCAGCGGCGCGAGAAGGTGTTCGGCCGCTGGCAGGGTCCGCTCAAGGTAGCGCCGGGATCCATCACGCTATGCATCGGCCTTGGAACGATTGCCGATGAATTGGCGACCGAGTTGTTGGTGCGCATTCTGCGCGACCGCAAGTTTGATGCCCGGCATCTGTCGATCGGCGATCTGGCGGCCGGCCCGCCTCCGGAGTCCTCTCCGGAAAGCGTATCGATGGCCTGTATCGTGAGCGCCTTCCCCAGCGAGGAGCGCGCGCAGGGCGTCGCAGTGGCGGAAGAACTACGCCGTCGCTTCGCCACAGCATGTCTTGCCACGGTCTATCTACCGGGGATGCGCGCCCAAGCCGAGGTGCCGGGAACGGTTCCCAAGGTTGACAGAGTGGCGAGCTCATTCACCGAAGCCGTGCAGATGTGCCTGGATTGGCATGATGAAGGACCGAAAATTTGATCGGCCCACATTCATGCTGAGGTCCGCCGCGCGCTTGAGCCTGATTCGCATTCGCTGGCGAATCTTCTGCTTTCTATTCGGCTTCGGATTTCTCGCGTACTTTCAACATTTGAGCATCACGGTGGCCGCCGACCGCATGATGCCGGAATTGGGCTTGAGCCAATTCCAGATAGGTTTGCTGGTGCAGGCGTTCATCGTGGGATATGCGATCTTCCAAACTCCGGGGGGCGTCTTCGGCCAGAGAGTGGGAGCGCGCCGCACCTTCGTCATCATCGGGCTGATCGCTTTTTTCGCCACCGTAGCGACTCCTCTGGCGCCCTACGTGATGGGCGGGATGGGGTTATTTGTCATGCTGCTGAGCATTCAGTTCCTGCTGGGCACTTCGCAGGCCGCCATATTCCCGGTGTCGGCAGGGGTGTTCGAGACCTGGTTTCCCCCGGATCGCTGGTCCTTCGTGCAGGGGCTGCAGACCATGGGGCTGGGCTTGGGCGCCGCGCTCACTCCACCCTTGGTGGCTACGCTGACATCCTCGCTAGGTTGGCAGCAGGCGCTGCTATGGACCAGCCTGCCCGCGCTGGCGCTCATCGGCCTATGGGCATGGTATGGGCGAAATTCGCCGCGGGAGCATCCGTCGGTGTCGGCCGAGGAGCTGGCGGAAATCGGCGCTCGAGGCAGTGTTGCCGTCGACTCGCACATCAGCTTTCGCAAGGTGATGCGCTTGTTCCGTGATCGCAATGTGTTTCTGCTCGCGGTCTCCTACATGTGCATGAATTACTCGTTCTATCTGCTGTCCACCTGGGTGTTCCTGTACCTGATCCAGGAGCGAAAATTCTCCTCGCTGGAAAGCGGCTGGCTGGCGATGGCACCGCCGCTGGCTGCCGCCGCCGGGGCGGGCATTGGCGGATGGGTGACCGGGATGATGTGCAAGCGCTTGGGCGATCGCTGGGGATACAGATCGGTGCCGCTGGTCGCCCTTCCAGCTGCAGGCGTGCTGCTGCTGGTCGCGATCAGCGCGGCGGACCCTTATGTGGCGGTTTTTGTATTGGCGCTGTGTTTCGGATTCGTCGAGCTGACGGAAGGCGCTTACTGGGGTGCCGCGATGACCGTTGGCCGCGGCGACACCATGGCCATCAGCGGCTTCATGAATACCGGCGGCAATTTAGGCGGCATCATCGGCACTCCGATTGTCGCCTACCTTTCCGGCCACCACATGTGGCGCAGCGCCTTCATCATCGGCACGGGCTTTGCCTTCGCCAGTGCGATTGCCTGGCTGGGCATAAAGGCTGAGGCAGTGGTGGACGCTGAACCAGCGCGCGGCGCCATCACATGATGTGGTTGAGCCGGACAACGCCGAGCGAGCGCCGCACTCTGGTCGCAGGGTTTGCGGGCTACGGCTTGGACGGCTTCGATGTGATGATTTACACCTTCGTCATTCCAACGCTGCTTGGCGCGTGGAGCATGACCAAGGCCGAGGCCGGCTCCATCGCAACCGGCATGCTGGTGACCTCGGCCGTCGGCGGCTGGGGCGCGGGCGTGCTGGCGGATCGGTTCGGCCGCGTGCGCATTCTGCAGTTGACGGTGCTGTGGTTCGCGGCGTTCACCTGTCTGAGCGGGTTCACGCAGTCATATGGGCAATTACTATTCACGCGCGCCATGCAGGGATTTGGCTTTGGCGGTGAGTGGGCGGTCGGATCGATATTGGTGGCGGAGACCATCGATGCGCGCCACCGCGGCAGGGCCACGGGCCTGGTGCAGAGCAGTTGGTCGGTGGGCTGGGCATTGGCGGCGTTGGCATTCTGGGGAGTGTATGCGCTGGTGCCCGCGGATCTAGGCTGGAGAATCCTATTTTGGATGGGAATTCTGCCCGCGCTCCTTATCGTCTACATTCGCCGCAGGGTGAATGAATCGAGCGTCTACCTCGGCTCGCGCGAGCGCGAGTCCCGTGGGCGCGAATCCAGCGGGTCAGCGCGCGCGAATTTCTTGCACATATTCCGGCCGCCGCTGTTGCGCACCACGACCTTGGCAAGCTTGATGTCCACCGGAATGCTGGCGGCGTACTACTCGGTCACCACCTGGCTGCCGACTTACCTCGCCAATGAGCGGCACCTGTCGGTGACCGGCACCGCTGGATACCTTTTGGTGGTCATTGCGGGTTCGCTTGCGGGCTATTTGACCAGCGCCTCGCTGTCCGATGCGCTCGGGCGCCGCCGCTGCTTCGTGCTGTTCGCCGTGTGCGGAATCGTGCTCGTTCTCGCCTATACCCGCTTGCCGATAACCGACGGCGAGATGCTGCTGCTCGGCTTCCCCCTGGGCTTCGTGGTGCTGGGCATCTTCGCAGGGATGGGCGCATTTCTCGCCGAGCTTTACCCTTGCGCGGTGCGCGGCTCGGGACAGGGCTTCTCCTACAGCATGGGCCGCGCGCTCGGCGGTGTCTGTCCCTGGTTGATCGGTATCTGGAGCGCGCATTGGTCGCTGGCGGGCTCGATCGGCATTATCACCGCCGCCGCCTACGGATTGGTGATCGCGGCGGCGTGGTCGCTGCCTGAAACCAAGGGGGCGGCAGTCTGAGCGAGCAGGCGCGCTGGCAGTTCTGGATCGACCGGGGAGGAACCTTTACCGACCTGGTGGGACGCGCGCCGGACGGCAAGCTGCACGCGCACAAGTTGCTGTCGGAGAATTCCGAGCAATACCCCGATGCCGCCATCGAGGGAATGCGCCGGATGCTCGGGCTCACTGCCCACGAGTTGATTACTGCGCAGCGGGTCGCGAGCGTCAAGATGGGCACGACCGTCGCGACCAATGCGCTGTTGGAGCGCACCGGAGAACCGACGCTGCTGGTGATCACCCGCGGGTTCCGCGACGCGCTGCGCATCGCGACGCAGGCGCGGCCACGCCTGTTCGATCGCCGCATCGCGCTGCCGGAATTGCTCTATCAGCGCGTGATCGAGGCAGATGAGCGCGTGGGCGCGCGCGGCGAGCAGGTGAGGCCTCTCGATGCTGCCGCGCTTGCCGCCGGGCTGCGTGCGGCCTTCGACTCCGGCTTGCGCGCATGCGCCATCGTGTTCATGCACGGCTATCGGTACTGGGCGAATGAGATCATCGCCGAGCGGCTGGCGCGCGAGGCCGGCTTCACGCAGATCTCGGTATCGCACCGCGTGAGCCCGTTGATGAAGCTGGTGCCGCGCGGTGACACCACCGTGGTCGATGCCTACCTCTCGCCGGTGTTGGGGCGCTATGTCGATCAAATCGCGCAGCAGATGCCCGGTGTTCCGTTGTTCTTCATGCAGAGTTCAGGCGGCCTCGCGCAGGCACGCCGCTTTCACGGCAAGGACGCAATACTCTCGGGGCCCGCCGGCGGCATCGTGGGCATGGTGCACACCGCGCAGGCCGCGGGCTACGGCAAGGTCATCGGTTTCGACATGGGAGGCACGTCCACCGATGTCAGCCACTTCGCCGGCGAGTATGAACGGGCATTCGACACCTTCGTTGCCGGAGTGCGCATTCGCGCTCCGATGCTGTCCATCCACACCATCGCCGCCGGCGGCGGCTCGATCATTCGCTTCGACGGCGCACGGCTGCGGGTTGGGCCGGCCTCCGCAGGCGCCAATCCGGGGCCTGCCTGCTACCGGCGCGGAGGCCCACCCTGCATCACCGACGCCAACCTCGTGCTCGGCCGGCTTCAGCCGGAGTACTTTCCGAAGGTGTTCGGCGCGCAGGCCGATCTGCCCCTGGATGCCGCTGCCGCGAAACAATGCTTTGCCGACATGGCGCGGCGCATGTCAGAGGCGGGCGCAGGCCAGATCGGCGGCGAGCAGGTGGCGGAGGGCGCGTTGCAGATTGCCGTCGGCAGCATGGCGAATGCCATCAAACGAATCTCCGTGGCGCGCGGCTACGATGTGACCGCGTACACCTTGCAATGCTTCGGCGGCGCCGCCGGACAACACGCCTGCCTGGTGGCCGACTCGCTCGGCATGAGCCATGTATTCATTCATCCACTGGCGGGGGTTTTGAGCGCCTATGGCATGGGTCTCGCGGATCAAAGCGCGATGCGCGAATCGGCGCTGGAGTGCGCACTGAATGAGGCGGGACTGGCCGAGGCCAGGGCGCTGGCCGATCGGCTCTGCACCGAAGCGAGCGCGGAACTGCGAATGCAGGGTGTCTCGGCTGCGATTCGCGTCTCGCAGCGGGTTCATGTCCGCTACCGGGGCACCGACACGGCGCTGCCGGGCGAATTGCCGGCCGCAGCGGACCATGAGCTTGCGGCGCGGGCGATTCGCGAGGAGTTCGAGCGCAGCTATCGGCGCCGCTTCGCATTCCTGATGCCGGATCGCGAGCTGATTCTCGAGGCTGTTTCCGTCGAATGCATCGCCGACGGCGAGCCGCCTGCACAGCCGGCAATCGCTGCGCTTGAGCCAGCGGCGGCACGGCCACGCGCGCATGTGCCGATGTTTTGCCGGGCCGCGGGTCAGGCGGGGAGCTGGCAGACCGCGAGCTTGCATGTGGTGCAAGATCTGCGCGCCGGCAACCATGTCGATGGCCCGGCGATCCTGGCGGATCGCAACGCGACCGCGATCGTCGAGCCCGGCTGGCGCGCCGCGGTGAGCGCCGCGGGCTGTCTGGAGATGCGACGGATCAAGCCGCGCGGCGCCGAGCATGGCGCGCGCAACCAAGCCGACCCGGTGATGCTGGAAGTGTTCAACAACCTGTTCATGAACATCGCGGAACAAATGGGTCTGCGCCTGCAGAACACCGCCCATTCCGTCAACATCAAGGAACGGCTGGACTTTAGCTGCGCGCTGTTCGATGCGGCCGGCCAACTCATCGCCAATGCGCCGCATATGCCGGTCCACCTCGGGTCGATGAGTGAATCCATCGGCAGCGTCATGTCCCGCAATCCGAGCATGCAGCCCGGCGATGTGTATGCGCTGAACGACCCCTATCGCGGCGGCACGCACCTGCCCGATATCACCGTGGTGACGCCGGTATTCCTGGACGCGCCGGCGCCGGCTTTCTTCGTCGCCTCGCGCGGCCACCATGCCGACATCGGCGGAGTGACCCCGGGCTCGATGCCGCCGTTCTCGGCCGATCTTGCCGAGGAGGGCGTGCTGATCGACAACTTCAAGCTGGTGGAGCGCGGCACATTGCGCGATCAGGCGCTGCGCGAATTGCTGGCGAGCGGAGAGTACCCGGCCCGCGATCCCGAGCAGAACCTTGCGGACCTGTGCGCGCAGATCGCCGCGAACGAGAAGGGCGCGGAAGAGATTGGCGCGATGCTGGCGCAGTACGGGGGCAGCACCGTCGCCGCGTACATGCAGCATGTGCAGGACAACGCCGAGGAGTGCGTGCGCCGCGTGATCGCCGTGCTCAAGGACGGAGAGTTCACCCTGACACTCGATAATGGGGCGCGGATCCAGGTTGCCGTACGCGTCAATTTGCAGCAGCGCACGGCGCAAATCGATTTCACCGGCACCAGCGCGCAGCTGGCGAACAATTTCAACGCACCGCGTGCAATCACCACGGCCGCCGTGCTGTACGTGTTCCGCACGCTGGTGGACGATGATATTCCCTTGAACGCCGGATGCCTGAAGCCGCTGGAAATCATCGTGCCGGAAGGCTGCATGCTGAACCCGCGGGCGCCCGCCGCGGTGGTGGCCGGGAATGTCGAAACCTCGACCTGCGTGACCAATGCGCTGTACGGCGCGCTGGGCGTGATGGCGGCGAGTCAGTGCACGATGAATAATTTCACCTTCGGCAGCTCGAAGTACCAGTATTACGAGACCATCGCCGGCGGCTCCGGCGCGGGCAATGGGTTCGCCGGCACCAGCGTGGTGCAGACGCATATGACCAACTCGCGCCTGACCGATCCGGAGGTTCTGGAGTTTCGGTTTCCCGTGCGCCTGGAATCGTTCGAGATTCGACGCGGGTCCGGCGGCGCGGGCCGATGGACGGGTGGCGAGGGAGGAATGCGGCGCGTGCGATTTCTGGAGCCCATGACCGCCTCCATCTTGAGCAACGGCCGGATCCACGGTGCCTTCGGCATGGCGGGAGGCGAGAGCGGCGCGGTCGGCCAGAACCTGGTCGAGCGCGCAGACGGAAGGATCGAGCGCCTGCGGCACATCGCCCAGGTCGAGATGGCGGCGGGAGATGCCTTCGTGGTGCGCACTCCGGGAGGAGGCGGTTACGGCCCGAAGTAGGATTTGGCAATCGCGGTGGCCGGTGGTACGGTTATTTGATGCGAAACCCCTTTCTGTCATGGTTGGCGCCTTTGGCGCTCGGGATCGCCGGACTATTCAGTTTGCCGAATGCGGTATTTGCCGCGGCTCCCGGTTGCGGGCAGGCGCAAGTAGAAAAACTATTGGGCGCCGCACCGCCTCCGGGGCCGAGCAAGTCCTACATCTATCCGCGCCAGGCGGTGACTCCCTACTATCAGTGGGAGAGCAACGATGGGTATTGCGGCGAGGTCTCGCTGATCAGCTCCGGCATGGTCAACGGTCAATGGATGAGTCAGTACAGCGCGCGGCTCATCTGCGGAGCCTTTGCGGGACTCGCGACCAACGGCAGCGGGGCGAGCCTGTTGCAGGCCGGCAATCCGCTGACCAAGCTTCCCAACTACAATGCACAATTGCTGATCGAAAGCCCGGGCACCGGGGTATCGGGCCCGGATGATTTCGCTTACTCGGCGCTATGCGGTACAAACTCGCAGCTCCAGACCGCCACCTACCCCTACACTACCGGCTACCAGCATCCCAATCTGGGACTTGCGGGATACCAGGACTACATGCGCTGGATCAAGGCGCAAGTGATCGCCGGCAACCAAGTCACGATCGGGGTCTATCTCAACGGCGGCGTCGATACCCAGTACGATCATGAGGTATCGGTCTTGAAGATCGGAACCAATCATTCTCCCAGCGACGACAGCTACTACGGGGACGATGTGGTGTACTTCGAGGAACACGGCGTCTACACCCTGAAGTACAAGAACGGAGCATGGTCTTTCGTGGAGAATCCCTCGATTCCCCCGGGCGCCGGCGACGATACTCAAGGCTGCACGCCCTATATATTTGCCTACACTTTCGACTCGCTGCCGCACACGCGTGCCGGCGCCAATGCCAGCGGGGCTCCCGGCTATTCCATTGTCATACCCGAAGACACGCAAATCATAACCGGGAGCGGCAACACTGGAGCCGAAGGCTTTGGCCGGGTACACATCTTAGGACCGCACAACTATGCGTTTTCGGTCATGGGGCCGATCGACCCGCAGGGCGTCACGAAGCCCGTTTTATTGAGTATTCTGCGCACCGAATCGCTGCATGATGGCCAGTGGCAGCCCGATCCGTGGGACGCAAATTCCACGCCCGCGGCCGGCAATAATTATGAAACTCCGTATATCGGCGGCCCGGTGGATACCTGCAACCGAGGCCAGTGCGTAAGCAACATCCAGCCGGCCGCCATGCTCATGAGTTTGCAGGTGACGGTGTCCGGCTTGACGCCGGGAACCGCCTATAACCTATACGAATACGATTTCCCCACCTTGTCCGGGGCGGACACCGGCCCCGCTGCGGCCCTGAATGTGCCGACGCAGAACTTCAATGCCAACGCGGGCATGGCAAGCTCGGTCACGCACTTCACCGCCACCGGGACCAGCTACGTCAGAGCTCCCATCCAAACGACTTCGAACGAGATAACGGTGTTCCGCGCGGTCGCCGCTTCCGCGCCCTAGCGTAGAGCGACTTCGGCCCGCGAGGCGGACCGAGTATCCGGCAGCGGCGCGTTGCTGCGGCCGTGGTAGGTGTAAACCAGCGAAAGCTTGACCGCGTTGCTGGTGTTCTTGCCGGCCGAGTGCAGCGTATTGCAATGAAAGAACACCGCATCGCCCGGCGCCAGCGGCGGCGATACCGCGGTCCGCACCAGCTCGGCATTGTCCGCGCGCTCGGCGCGCAAGAACTTGGCGTCGTCGAATCGGTCCGCATCGAGCGCCATGCGGTGCGAGGCCGGCACGAACCACAGCGCGCCGTTGTCGACGCGTTCCTCGCCAAGGGCGAGCCAGACGGAGACCAGATCCTCGCGTTCGAATGACCAGTAGCGAATGTCGCGGTGCCAGTTCGTCAGGCTGCCGTAGCGTGGATGCTTGGTCATGACGCAGTTGTGATGCACGCGCGACATCAGCGTGGCTTCGCCGAAATACGCTTCCATCCAAGCGCACAACGTGGGCGCTGTGCCCCAGCGTGCAAATAGCGGATCACGTGCATAGGCGTCGAGCAACCGGCGCACGGTCTCGCCGCCGGCGGCGACGCGCGATGCAGGTGCGCCCGGATATTGCAGATCGGCCTCGAATTCCATGGGGCCTACGCCGGCGCTGAGTTGCGCGCTCGCGATCTGGTTCAGTTGGCTCAGCAGATCGGGCGGCGCGAACTGCCGCACCACGGCGTAACCTGCGTCGCGGAGCTGCTCGATCTGCGCCTGCAATGCCGATGTTGCCATGACCCTAGAGCGATTCGTGCTCGAGATTGGCAAGCGGATGCGCTCCGGGCGGCCAGTGTTCGGTGAAAAACGCCTCGACCGCATCCTCGGCAACGTCCTCCATCCGGCTCGGCTTCCAGCGCGGCGCATTGTCCTTGTCGACTATCATGGCGCGCACGCCCTCGAGGAAATCGGCCTGAACGAAGCATTGCTGCATCATGTTCAACTCCATGCGCAAGCAATCTGCCAGACTCATCGAGCGGCCGCGCTGCAACTGGCGCAGCGTGACGGCAAGCATGGTCGGAGAACGGGTCATGATCAACGCTGCGGTTTGCCGTGCCCACTGCGCGAATTCCGGGCGCTGCTCCTGCCCGAGCGCTGCAAGGATCGCAGGCACGGTGGGCTGTGCAAAGTGGACGTCGATGCCTAACCGCAATGCGCTCAACGGTGCTTGCGGCAGGTCGCGCGCCGCCAGGGCGCGTAACGCGCGGGCAGAGTCGGCCTGTGCATCGTCGCTCCAGTGCAGCGATTCCAAGCTGCTCTGAATGCGCGACATCGACTCCGCCGGCAATTGCAGATCCGCCAGCCCGGCGTACACGGCATCCGCCGCGCCGATTTGCGCGCCCGTCAATGCCAGATAAATCCCCAGCGCTCCCGGCAGGCGCGACAGGAAGTAGCTGCCGCCGACATCCGGAAACAGTCCGATGGCCACTTCGGGCATTGCAATGCGTGTGTGCTCACCCACGATGCGCAGGCGCGAGCCCTGCGCGATGCCCATTCCACCGCCCATGGTGATGCCGTCGAGCAGCGCAATATAGGGCTTCGGATAGGAGTACAAAAGATAGTCCAGCGGATATTCCGCGGGAAAGAACCGATGATGCAGGGTGCCGCCGCTGGTGACGCTCTGATACAGCGCGCGAATGTCGCCGCCCGCGCAAAACGCCTTATCGCCTGCGCCGCGGATCAACACCGCGCGCACCGTTGTGGCTTTAGCGCAATCGCGCAGCGTGCCGCGCAGCTCGTGGATCATCTGCAGGGAAAGGGCGTTGAGGACTGCCGGCCGATTGAGCGTGACTACGGCCAGTGAACGGCGGATCTCGCACAGGATATGCGCGCCGCCCGCGTTACCGGTCATTCACGCGTTCTTCCACGCCGGCTTGCGCTTCTCCAGGAAGGCGTTGACGCCCTCGCGCTGATCCTCGCCGTCGAACAAGTCGATGAATCGCTCGCGTTCCAATGCCAGCGCCGCGCTGCGCGGCGTGCCTTCGCGCGCCTGGTGGATCAGCTGCTTGCTGTAGCTCACCGCGCGTGGGCTCAACGTAGCCGCCCGTTCCGCAAGAGTCAGGGCGCTCTGGCGCGCCTCGCCGCGTGCGACCACCTGCTCCACCAGCCCGATGCGCAGTGCCGCTTCGGCGCCAAGCCGCTCGTTGGTGAGAATCATGCGCTTGGCCCACCCCTCGCCGACCAGCCAAGGCAGGGTTTGAGTGCCGCAGCCGCAGGGCAGCAACCCGACCGAGGCTTCGGGCAGCGCCATCTGCGCGTGATCCTCGGCGATTCGCAGGTCGCAGGCGAGCGCGCACTCCAGTCCACCGCCCATGGCGTAGCCGTTGATGGCGGCGATGGTCACCGGGCGCGCTTGCTGAAGCGCCGTGAACGCCGCTCCGAAGCGCTGCGCCATCAGGCGCGCCTGAACCTTGTCGCCGGCCGCGAAGCTGTTCAAATCGGCGCCGGCGCTGAAGAACTTCTCCCCCTGGCCGGTGATGACCACGGCGTACACCTGGGTGTTGCGGTTCAGCTCGCCGACCGTCCGCTCGAGCTGCAACAGGCTATCGGCCGTGAAGGTGTTCGCCGCGGGGTTGTTCAAGGTCAAGAGGGCGATGTGTCCGTCGATCCTGCAGTCGATCATGGCTCGTCTCCGGCGATCGTTACTTGAGGCTGATCGTGGTGTTGACCCCGGTGGAGGTGCTGCGATCATCGAACCAGCGCGTCGTGACGGTCTTGGTCTGTGTATAGAACTGCACCACCTGCTTGCCGTAGGGGCCGAGATCGCCGAGCTTCGAGCCACGCGATCCGGTGAAGCTGAAGTACGGCACCGGAACCGGGATCGGCACGTTGATTCCCACCTGGCCCACGTCGATCTCGCTCTGGAATTTTCGCGCGGCGGCGCCGCTTTGCGTGAAAATGCCGGTGCCGTTGCCGAATGGATTGTTGTTGACCAGCTCGATGGCCTCGGCGAGCGTATTCACCCCGAGGA
>Ga0302320_10021571_pt1 | contig 12769 bp, 8 predicted proteins | sample Bog_T0_3_FD_202130 | JGI IMG/M metagenome (GOLD analysis project Ga0302320, IMG submission 202130) | Peat permafrost microbial communities from Stordalen Mire near Abisko, Sweden - Bog_T0_3 | ecosystem: Environmental > Terrestrial > Soil > Wetlands > Peat | place: Sweden: Abisko, Stordalen Mire...
TCGGCAAATAATCGCGGAATCCGCTTGCAAGTTGTGGCTCTATCGTATCGTCTCTCATGTCTTCTATCTTTACACTTTCTTTGATTTAAGACAAATTCTCTGTGCGCTGAACGTCACGGCGCCCTCTTAATCATGAAGATGTTTTTGCAAGTTGTCTGACCACATTCACTAGTTTGCCGGGCAACCGCGCAAGGTCCTTCCGCAAGATGTATTCCTTGGGCGTGTGCGCCTGAAGGATACTGCCGGCGCCAAAAAGAACGCTCTGTTTGAAGAACGATAGTTCCGAAAAGAATGATACCGGCTCAGAAATGCCGATGCTCTCCGGTAGCTTACTCACGAACGGCGGCAGCTTATTGATGATCTCGATTTTCACTCCCTTCAGGGCGCGTATGGCTTCGAGGATGTCCGAAAATTCGACCTTGTTCCGTGGACGGACCGAAACGTTCGCTTCGGCGAAACCGGCGACCACGTTCTCGGCGACACCGCCACGCACCATGCCGATATTGAAACGCCACCATCCTCTTCCCATAAGCTCGCGGAGCGTCGCCGTAAGCACATGGAGCGCGCTGTCGGAATCACGAACCAAAAGACTTGAATGCTTTTGATCGCCACCGGCCGTGATCTTCACGCTGATCACGCCGCATTGCGCAAGCTTCTTTTTGAAACCGGTTGGCTCCAAAATAATCGCCACACCGTTCTTTATGTTCGCTTTTTTTGCGCCGGCAAAATCAACCTCTTCGCCGACGGTGAACAAAAGATTGATACTTTCCATCTCTCTGGCGGCGAATATTGCTCCGGCAATATTTCCTTTGTTATCGATTGCGCCACGCCCGAATATCTTATCCCCCGCAACTCTCACCGGCAAAAACGGTGGCACGGTATCCATGTGCGCCACCATCCAAATGTTGGATCTTCCTTTCCGCGCGATAATATTGAATCTTTCTTTGGCGACATACTGCCGTTTCACGCTGAAACCATCCAGCTGAGACTCGATGAACTCGGCGACTGCCATTTCATTTCCTGTCACAGAATCGATCCGTAGAAGATCGATCAATGTCTGTTCGAGAAGTGTTACATTTTTCATTACAGTAATTGATTTTATTTATACCACAAAAAGTGTCCTGAAAAAGAACCGGGGCCTTGCGGTCATGCAAAGCCCCGCTTTCGTCACTGGAAAATGGCCATAATGACCCTGTTCCTCGTGATATGAAGAACTGTTTTCCCGTTGAAACCGGTGAGTATCCGGAACATCCGGGATTGATCCAGAGTGCGGCCGAGAATATTCTTCTGCGGCTGTTCCTGGATCATGCGTGCGACGAGCTGTTTTCCGATACCCTTGCCTTGGTATTCGGGGATGACCGCCGCGTCATCCAGATAGAAGAACGATCCATCGATCAGCTGGCTCAGACCAGGAGATTCCAGATGGTCATCGATGTGTTCATCGACGACCATGCGATATCCCCAGATGAAACCGACAATCGCGTCATCGTCCTTCGCGACGAAGCAAAGCGCTTCCGGTTTTTCCATCTCGCGATAGAAATCGGACGTGACCTTGCTCGTTGGCCAGTACTCGGTGAGCAGCACCGCTCTTCCCTGAGCGGTGCATGACGGACACAGAATGTCCATCTTCGCAAGCGGAAAAATCTCTCCGCATACGGGACAGACATATCCCTCGTTCCACGGCTCCCCGCCGAACGTCCGTTGATACGCCGCAACGATGCCACGGACCGTCTCCGGATCGGAGAACGGTTCGACTTTCTGAACGATGATGTTCATTTTTTAAGGTACCTTTCTTTCGCTTTTTCGATCGACCTCCGGGCAAAACGAATGGCCCCCTTCCCAAAACGGGGAGGGGGTTATCTTCATGAAAGCTATATTCAGATCGCATCAAGACAATCCTCTCCCTGTTCGGTGAGGATGATGATGTAACTTGGCGATAACGCGCTTATATCCGCCTTCGCCATTGTTCAGCCATCGCGCAACGCGCGCAACCGTGGTCGAACTGAAACCGGTCTCCTTCTCGATAGCCGTATAAGACATCTTGCGGGAAAGCATCTCGGCGGCTTTCAGGCGGCGCGCAAACTCATCGATCTCCCCCTTGGTCATGAGGTCGCGCAAAAACCGACGCGTTTCGCCAGGCGACCCAAGCACGCGCAAAGCCTCGATCAATCTCTTCTTTTCCGGCTTTTTCCAGTCCATATAGGCACTTTACTCCAGTAAAGCGGATAAGTCAAGAGCCACCTATCCACGTACCGATATGGGCAAGATGACAGAATAACCCCGCCAACGGCGGGGTTATTCTGTCACTTCTATTCCCATATTCCTTGCGGTGCCACGGATGATCTTTTCGGCGGCGTCCAGATCGTTCGCATTGAGGTCCGGCATCTTCTTCTCCGCGATGCTCCGGATATCGGCGCGGGTCACTTTACCCACTTTGGTTTTCAGCGGATCTTTCGATCCCTTTTCTATCCCCGCGGCTTTTTTGAGCAACGCTGATGCGGGCGGTGTTTTCAGGATAAAAGCAAAGCTCCGATCCTCGAAAACCGTGATCTCCGCAGGAACGACATCGCCCTGCATATCCTTGGTGCGATCATTGAATTGCTTGCAGAAATCCTGAATATTGATGCCCTGCGGACCAAGCGCGGTACCAACCGGCGGCGCTGGCGTCGCTTTCCCTGCTTCGAGCTGAAGCTTGATGACGGTTTTGATCTTCTTTGCCATGATGGGGAGATTGTATTTTAAAAACAGGAAAAAGTCAAAATATCGTTCAAAAAGCACTGGATTTCCGCCTGCGCGGGAATGACACAGTGCAAATATTTTTTACTAGAACGGAATTTCTTCCGGTTTGATGTCGCCCTCTTCTTCAAGATCAATCGTGGGAATTTCTTCTTCCGCGGGCGCGATCTTCGCGCCACCATTGCCATTCTGCGACGCTGGCTGTGAAGCCGTAGCAAAACCGCCGGACGACTGCGAGAATCCCTGCGGTCGCGGACCAAGCTGCATCCGCTCAGCCATGATCTCCGTCGTTTTCCGCGCCTGCCCCTGTTTGTCGGTCCAGCTTCGCGTCTGTAAACGACCCTCGATCAACACCATAGCCCCTTTTACCAAGAACTGAGCCGCAACTTCCGCGGTCCTCCCCCATAGGACGACATTGTGGAATTCCGTCTGTTCTTGTTTCTGGCCGTTCTTATCGTTCCACGTCCGGTTCGTCGCCACGCCAATTGTCGTAACCGACTGGCCGCCCGGCGTCGTTCGAAGCTGGGGGTCTGCGGTAACCCGACCGACGATGATGACTTTGTTCAGATCCATGAAAATAGTATATAGCGACCGGCAATAAGGGACAAGTTTGATCTTAGATAAATTTAATGTATTTCCTACTCGCTTGTCGCCTGTTTCTCGTCGCTTGTTTCTATTTCAACATTTCCTCTATCTTTTTCTCTAATGCTTCATTGCTCAAAACATTCGTGGACGATGTTCTCGTACCTTCGACCGGCGCAGCCGGCCGGGTCGTCCGCTCCCACTTTTTTCCAGTTCCCGTTCCGGTGGATGCCATTGCCTTGAAAGGAATGACTATGATCGATCGGAGAACGGCATTCTCGGTGACCAGATCCTGTTCGAGCTGTTTCGTGTTCGCCGGTTCCGCGGAGAAAAGGCCGAACGCGAATATCGCTTCTTCTTCCTTTTTTATCGGATACGCGAGCGCTATCTTTTTAGGACGAAAATCGGCCGTCATCACGCCTCCGTGCTGTTCCACGACACGCCGAACCTCGGGAAGATCTTCTTCCTTGCGAACCAAAACGCCGATCTCGTATTCCTTCGTTAGTTTCTCCTTGTCTTCCATGGTTTTGTTATTGGATTTGTTCCTGAATAACAATTTTGTCCCTTTGGCGATAATTTCGACTGCGGCTTTGTAAAAATTTTCCAACAGATACTCCGTATATGCCGGAAAATTTTTCCTTCGCCTCGCCCGAAATTATCGCCAAATGATCCAAAAGCTTATTCAGGAGCAAATCCATTATATCGGATTTTTGGGTGATTGCAAGTTTTCCTGCCACCTTACGCTTTCGGCTCTTCCGCAGGGACCGCCACAGGTTCCTCCTCGTCCTCATGGAGTATGTCCTCTTCGAATGAGGCGCTGGACCGGTTCGTACCAGCCGGGATCAGACGGCCAATGATGACATTCTCCTTCAGGCCGCGCAATGGATCGATCTTCGATTCGATGGCTGCTTTCACGAGCACGCGCGAAGTGTCCTGGAAAGATGCCGCCGAAAGGAAGCTTTCGGCCGAAAGCGCGACACGCGTGATGCCAAGAAGGATCTCGTTGCCCTTCGACGCCTGTTCGCCAGCCTTTTTCATCTCTTTGTTCACTTCGAGAAACTTCGACTTCTCGACGATGTCGCCCGCCACAAAATTCGGCGCATCGCCCGCATCCGTGATCTGAATACGCGACACCATCTGCTTCACGATCATTTCGATATGCTTGTTGTTGATCGCCGCGCCTTCGGAAAGATAGATACGCTGAACCTCGTTCGTGATATAACGGACGACCTCCATAGCGCCTTTCTGTTCGTAAAGTTCATGGATATCGAGGGTCCCTTCGGAAAGCTGGTCTCCCCGCTTCACGATATCATTTGCTTTCACGAAGACCACCGTTCCGCGGGCAAGCGTGATCTCCTGGGCTTTTGCCTTTTTCCCTTCACCCACGACACGCACAATCTTCTGCGAACCACGTTCCTCGATAGCCTGCACCGTTCCGTCGTACGGCGCCACCGCCGCACGGCCCTTCGGTGAACGCGCCTCAAAAATTTCTTCAACACGCGGCAAACCATGCGTGATGTCAGCTTGCGCGGCGCCTCCGGCATGGAACGTACGCATCGTAAGCTGGGTGCCCGGTTCGCCGATGGACTGGGCGGCAATAACGCCGACCGCCGTACCGATACGGACCGGCTCGTTCACGCCAAGATCATATCCGTAGCATTTCGCGCAGACACCATAAAGCGTGCGACAGGTGATGGGCGATCGCACCACCACTTCGTTGATCTTGGAAAGCTCGATCTCTTCCGCCGCCTTGCGGGTGACGATCTCGTTCGCGCGCACCACGATCTTATTGCCGATCTTGATATCGCCGAGCGCGGTCCGCGAAAAGAGCTTGGAAGAGAATGTCTGATTGAACTCTTTGCCGTCCTCGCGCCGCAGTTCAATGCCTTCTTTCGCGCGGCAATCATCCTCGCGGATCGTGAGTTCCTGCGAAACATCGACAAGGCGGCGCGTCAGATATCCCGCCTGCGCGGTCTTCAGGGCCGTGTCGGTCGTTCCTTTGCGGGCGCCATGAGTTGCGATGAAATATTCGAGAACGGACAATCCTTCCTTGAGCGACGAGCGAACCGGCAGTTCGATCGTCTCGCCTTTCGGATTCGAGACCAATCCTTTCATGCCCATCATCATCATCGGCTGTGCCCATGAACCGCGAGAACCGGAATCCACGATCTGATAGATCGAGTTGTCGTGCGGCAGAATGGTCGCCACATGCGCGCCGATCTTCGCCTGCGCCTCTTTCCAGACGCTGATCGTCCGCACTTTGCGTTCCGCATCGGTCAAGAGTCCTTCCTTGAACTGCTCCGCGACCTTCGCCACGGCCTCGTCCGCTTCGCGCAGGATCTCCTTCTTCTCTTTCGGGATCAGAAGTTCCGAAATAGCCCAGGTAATGCCGGAGATCGTCGCAATCTCGTATCCCAAAGATTTCACGCGGTCGATGGTCTCGCGCGCCGCATCCACGTCGTGCGATTCGAAAATGCCGTTCAACATCTTGTTGAGCTTCTTCTTCGTCATCGTGTCGTTCACATACGGCACGTAACCCTGAAGCTCGCGGTTGAAGATCATGCGACCGACGGTCGTTTCCCGCCAACTGCGGGACTCGCTCGCCTCGCTTGCGCTCTGGCGAAGCGGGCCGTCAACGACTGCTCCGTCGACTATCATAATGGGTGTTTGCAGTTTCACGACGCCAAACTGAAGTGCTAAGATCGCTTCGTCGTAGCTCGAAAAATGACGCATGATCTTCGGCGCGACCTCATCCTTCTTCGTAAGGTAATAGATGCCAAGCACGATGTCGTTCATGGGAGCCGCAACGAGGTCGCCGTTCGCCGGCTTCAAAAGATTTTTGCCGGACGCCATGATATTCTCCGCCTCATTCTGGGCAGCGGCGCCGAGCGGCAAGTGAATTGCCATTTGGTCACCGTCGAAGTCGGCGTTGAATGCCGGACAGACAAGCGGCGGGATCTTCAAGGCAAGGCCTTCCACGAGCATCGGTTTGAACGCCTGGACGGAAAGACGGTGCAACGTCGGCGCGCGGTTCAAGAGAACACGCTTACCCTTGATCACCTCTTCGAGGATTGCGAGCACTTCAGGAAGATGCTCTTCCATGAAACGTCCCGCGCTCCGGATGTTGTGCGCCAGTCCCTGCTTCAATATCTCGCCGATCACGAACGGCCGGAAAAGTTCCAAAGCCATCTGCTTCGGCACGCCACATTCGTCGAACTTCAATTTCGGACCGACGACGATGACGGAACGGCCGGAGTAATCCACGCGCTTTCCAAGGAGGTTCTGACGGAACCGTCCCTGCTTACCTTTCAACATGTCCGCGAGCGAGCGAAGTGGACGGCGCTGCGCCGACATTTCCTGCGTGCCGAAGCGCGCGGAATTGTCGATCAAGGCATCCACGGCTTCCTGAAGCATGCGCTTCTCGTTGCGGATAATGACATCCGGCGCTTTGATCTCAAGCAGTTTCTTTAACCGGTTATTGCGGTTGATGACGCGGCGATAAAGGTCGTTCAGGTCGGAGGTCGCGTAGCGGCCACCTTCCAAAGCGACCATCGGCCGAAGATCCGGCGGCAGAACCGGCAGGACGGTCAAAACCATCCACTCCGGCCGCGTGCCGTTCTTGATCATAGCCTTCAACATTTTGAGACGGCGCAACAGTTTTCCTTCCGCGAGCGGGTCCTTCACTTTTTCGATCTGCGCTTCAACAACGCGCACCTCTTTTCGCAAATCCATCTTTTCCAAAATCTCGCGCACCGATTCCGCGCCCGAGGACGCCTTGAAGATATTCCCGAACTTACGCGACAGATTGAAATATTCCGCCTCACTCAAAATCTGTCCCACGCGAAGATTTTTCAGATAATCACGCGTCGTCTCCGCGGCTTCGACGATCTCCCCTTTTACCTCTTTATCTTTCGTACCAACCGTCTTCAATTTTCCTTTGAGCTCGCGCTCCAATTCTTCCATCGCCGCTTTCCGATGTTCTTCTTGGACCTCCGTGATGATATAGGCCGAATAATAAATGACGCGTTCCAATTTCTGCGAAGAGACGTCAAGCGCGAGGCTCAAACGTGACGGAATGCTCTTCAGGAACCAAATATGGCTCGCGGGAGCGGCGAGCGCGATGTGACCGATGCGCTCGCGGCGCACCGACGCCTTGGTAACTTCGACGCCGCACTTATCGCAGATGACGCCCTTGTAACGGATCCGGCGATATTTGCCGCAGTAGCATTCGTAATCTTTTGTCGGACCGAAAATACGCTCCGAGAACAAACCATCCTTTTCTGGACGCTGCGTGCGGTAATTGATGGTCTCCGGCTTGATAACTTCGCCATGCGACCAGCGCAAAACATCTTCCGGTGAAGCAATCGAGATCTTCAAAGCCGAAAATGCATCTTTCCGGTCGTCCTCCGATTCGTAGATCGGTTGGATATTAAAACCAAGCGATTTAAGTTCGCTCACCAGCACATTGAACGACGCCGGAACATTTGGTTCTTTGATCGGCTCGCCACGGATGATCGATTCGTACGCCGCCGCACGACCGAGAATATCGTCCGATTTGATCGTGAGCATTTCCTGGAGCGTATGGCGTGCGCCATAGCCTTCGAGTGCCCATACTTCCATTTCACCGAAGCGCTGGCCGCCAAACTGCGCCTTACCGCCAAGCGGCTGTTGCGTGATCAAAGAGTATGGACCGATGGAGCGCACGTGCGCCTTATCTTCGACGAGGTGGTTCAGCTTCAACATGTAGATCTGTCCAACCATGACGCGGTTCTCGAACGGCAAGCCCGTGCGGCCGTCGTAGAGCGTCGTCTTGCCGTCCTCCGGCAAACCGGCCTTCACGAGTTCCGCGCGGATCTCGGTCTCGGTCGCCGAATCGAGTCCTGGCGTGATCGCGCGGTAACCCAATTTCGAAGCGGCCCATCCTAAATGCGTTTCTAAAATTTGTCCGAGGTTCATACGGGAAATGACGCCAAGCGGATTCAAAATGATATCCACCGGCGTACCGTCCGCGAGGTATGGCATGTCTTCAACGGCGCGCACCTGCGAAATGACGCCTTTGTTGCCGTGACGTCCCGCGAGCTTGTCGCCCGCCTGCACTTTGCGAAGTTCCGCGATCTCAACCTGGATCCGACGAATGACGCCCGGCTCAAGCTTGTCACCGCGTTCGCGATCGAAGATCTTCACGTTCACGACGCGACCCACTTTTCCGTGCGGCAAGTTGAGCGACGTATCTTTCACGTCGCGCGCTTTTTCGCCGAAGATGGCGCGCAGCAACCGTTCCTCGGAAGTAAGTTCCGATTCTCCTTTTGGAGAGATCTTGCCGACCAAAATGTCGCCGGGTTTTACTTCGGCGCCAATGCGGATGATCCCCTCTTCATCGAGGTTCTTTAATTTATCCTCAGAAACGTTCGGGATGTCGTAGGTCGTGATCTCGGGGCCAAGCTTCGTGTCACGCACATCACAAGAATATTCATCGATATGGATCGACGTGAAGCGGTCTTCGCGCACGACGCGCTCCGACAAAATGATAGCATCTTCGAAGTTCGCGCCTTCCCACGATACAAATGAGACCAAAAGATTCTGGCCAAGCGCCAAAGCACCGTTCTGGATCGACGGCCCATCGGTCATGATCTGCCCTTTTTTGACCGTATCACCAGCCTGGACAAGCGGCTTCTGGGAAATACAGGTGAACTGGTTCGATCGCTTGAACTTCTCGAGCGTGTAATGCTTCACGCCTTCCTTTTTATATTTCACCGAGAGATGCGCGGCATCCGACGCCGTCACGAGGCCGTCATCTTCGGCCATGATCACGTAACCGGAATGTCGGGCCACCGCGTCCTCCTGTCCCGTCGAAACGTACGGCGCATCGGGCCGCACGGAAACCACCGCCTGGCGTTGCATGTTGGAACCCATGAGCGCGCGGTTCGCGTCGTCATTTTGCAAAAACGGAATAAGAGAAGTTGCCACCGAAACGAACTCATGCGGCGCGACATCGACAAAATCTATTTCGTTCACCGCGCACGTACCTGCCTCTCCTTTAATGCGCGCCTCAACGAGCGGACCGATAAAACGACCGTCTTCGTCGCGCCGTTCTCCCGCGTGCGTGATATTGTATTTTTCCTCTTCGAACGCGTCGAACCATACGATCTCTTTTGTCACTTTGCCGTCAACCACTTTCGCATACGGCGCTTCAAGGAACCCGAAATCGTTCACGCGCGTGAAACTTGCAAGATAGTTGATGAGACCGACGTTCGCGCCTTCCGGGCTTTGAATCGGACAAATGCGTCCATAGTGAGAACTGTGCACGTCACGCACTTCGAAGCTCGCCCGCTCGCGGGTAAGGCCGCCGGGGCCGAGCGCTGAAATACGCCGCTTGTGCTCAAGCTCGGCAAGCGGATTCACCTGATCCATGAACTGCGACAGCTGGGATGATGCGAAAAATTCCTTTACGACCGCCGTGATGGGCCGGAAGTTCACGAGCTGGGAAGCCTGCACGGTATCGCGGTCCTCCGTCGACATGCGGTCCTGCACGATCCTGCGCAACCGCGCGAGACCGATGCGCATCCTACCCTGAAGCAATTCTCCCACGGTTTTCAAGCGACGATTGCCCAAATGATCGATGTCGTCCGCCTCCGCATCGGGATCATTATTCAGCCGAATGATCTCCTGCACGATCGCGATAAGGTCCTCCTTATCAAGTAAACGCTGCGCTTTTTTCTTATCGAGACTCAATCGCTGGTTCATTTTATAACGCCCGACCTCGGAAAGGTCGTAACGGTCCGGGCGCTCGAACATCGCGCTCACGAGGTTCTTCGCCGTTTCCGCGTTCGCCGGATCGCCCGGCCGCAAACGGCGATAGATCTCCACGTAAGAAGCCGCGGCATCTTCGGCGGCATCTTTCTTCAAGGTTGTCTCAATATAAGAGGAGGGGCCATTCTCATCCATGAACGCTTTGCGGATCGCCGCCGTATCCATGCCGAAAATGCGAAGCATATCGGTGACCGCTACCTTGCGGCGGCGGTCGATCTTTACCGCGATCTCGCCATCCGCGGCGGTCTCAAATTCGAGCCACGCACCGCGCGTCGGGATGATCTTCGCGCCGAAAAGCTGTTTGCCGTGCCACGGCACCGCCGAGAATGAAACGCCCGAGGATCGGACCAGCTGGGAAACCACGACACGCTCCACGCCGTTCACGATGAACGTGCCACGCGAGGTCATGATCGGAAAATCGCCGAAATAGATCTCCTGGGATTGCGAAGCTCCCGTCCGCTTGTTCTCCAGCTTCACGGTAACGCGAAGCGGCGCCTCATAGGTCGCTTCTTTATAACGCGCGGTCGGCTCGTCGTACTTCGGCTCGTCGAAACGATAGCTCACGAACGAAAGCGCGAACTCCTTCCCGGTATGGTCCGGGATCGGCGAGATCTCGTCGAAGATTTCTTTCAGACCTTTTTCCAAAAACCACCGATAGGATTTAAGCTGCGCCTCGTTCAGATCGAGCGGCGCAAGCAAAGGTTTTGATTTTGAGAAATCTTTGACCGAAGTAAATATCGCCATTGGTTATTTTGTTTTTTATTAAAATGGGGAGATGAAATGATCTCTCCCGTGCTTTTGCTCGCCTTCAAAAGCACACCGTGGTCAGGTAAAACAACATTTTGCGCGACGCCTTTTCTTACACGCAAAAAACGGCAGACCGCTCCCCTGTTTCAAGCGGTACCGTTCCCCTATTAATGTCTAGGTATTAAACTCCATTTCGCATTATCTTGTCAAGTGGTTCCGAATGCCGAGATCGTATCTCCCGGGGAGACACGATCTCTATCCTAATTTCCCAGGTATTTATCAATGTTCGCATTCTGTTCCGCGAGCGTCGCGGCATAGATCACTTTTCCGGTCGCAGGATCGCTCATGTAATAAAGATAGGGGGAACTTACGGGATGGAGCGCTGCCGCGATGGCGGCAATTCCCGGATTTCCGATCGGCCCCGGCGGCAGACCCGCATGTAAATACGTATTGTAATTTGAATTATACGGAGAATCGGGAGCGAAATCGACCCGCGTAAGCGTGGAGCAATTCACAATGTCCGTCGGCTTCACAATCTGCTCCGCATAACACACCGTCGCATCAACCTGAAGGCGCATACCATTCGCGAGACGCTTGCGAATGATCCCCGCAATAAGACCTTGGTCTTCGGGATCGGGCGGCGCTTCCTTTTCCAGAATCGATGCCAAGACCAGGTTCTGGTCGGCGTTTTCTTGATCCGCGGCGAGGAGCGGCGCCGCTTTCCCGTTGAAATCATCAAAAAATCTCTGGACGATGTCCGCAACGTCCGATCCTTCGTAAAATTGATATGTGTCGGGAAAAAGTTTTCCCTCGAGATCGCCATCGCCTTTGAAATTCACGAGGTCGCCACGCTCTATGACACCGGCATCCGCAAGGATTTTATCTATCTCGTAGATATTCGATCCTTCCGGTATGGTCACGGTGACCGTTGACGCGCCGCCCGTGAGCGTACGAAGCATTTCCGGCACGGACATCGCGGGTGATAAACGGTATGTCCCCGATTGCACGTGAAATGCCGCGCCGCTCATGAACGCAGCGATCTCAAAGACAAATCGCGAGCGTAAAAGGTGCGCGTCAGAAAGTAATGCCGCGATTTTGAAAAAACCCTGCCCTTTCGGGATCTGCATGGTAACCCGCTGATCGTTCGTGGAGCTCGCGGGAGAAAGACCGCTCACGACGGCAACCGTAAGCACGATGACGATCGCCGCGACAATGACGGAAAAAATCAATTTCTTCCGGCGTAAAAAATCCACAGGACGCGGACCTTCGGCATCTGTCGATTGATTTTGCTCAAAAATGATATCGTCCATGGGATGTAGTGAAAATAGGAAATTATCGAGGTCGAACCTCGATATGTCACGACGTAATCGTCGCGATATCCTGCGAGAAAGATTGCGCCCGTTCGACGACCGCTTCGCCGTACGTCCAAAGATAGTTTCGCCAACGGCTGCCCGCATAATATTTCGCCGCCGTGCAACGCTCGATGCTCGTTGCGGACGTGTAGGTGCTCTTGCAACCGGTCATCGCGTCTTCAAGATATAATCCGGTCGCGACGAACGCATCCGAGTTGCTCCATGGTGAAGGCGGATTGTCGCCCGTCACGCCCGACACCTCGCTCGCGTAGAGCTCCCAGGTCGACGGCACGAACTGCGCAGGACCCATCGCGCCACCATAGGCACCATCGGCGTTCGCGCAAGATACCATCATCTCATCGGGATTCAGGCCGAGTTGCTGGACGATCTGGAGGAAGACCGGCTGGTTCGACGGACTCATCGCCGTTTTGTAACTGCATTGCCCGACGTTCTGGCCAAGCGCCGATTCGCGGTCGAGCACCGCGAGGATAAGTGACGGACTGACATCGGTCGCGTTCGAAGCTACCTTCGCATATTGATAA
>Ga0302320_10021572_pt1 | contig 12768 bp, 9 predicted proteins | sample Bog_T0_3_FD_202130 | JGI IMG/M metagenome (GOLD analysis project Ga0302320, IMG submission 202130) | Peat permafrost microbial communities from Stordalen Mire near Abisko, Sweden - Bog_T0_3 | ecosystem: Environmental > Terrestrial > Soil > Wetlands > Peat | place: Sweden: Abisko, Stordalen Mire...
ACGGCCAGGACTGCCGTGACCTTCATCTGGCCCAAATCCACGCGGGCAACCTGGTTGAGGCTGTTCAGCGCCACATAGAGAAATGGCCGCACCGGATCGAAGGCCAGCCCGCAAGGGATCGGATCCGGAGTGGAGACTGTGGTGAGCGGAGCTCCGGGGGCCAAGCCGAGGATACTGATGCCGGATGCATGGGACACGGCAAGCGATTGTCCGTCGGCGCTGAATATCAAGCCTCCGTAGGTCGTAGGTCCCGGCAATTGGACCGTACGCAACAGGGTTCCGGAGGAAGTGTACAGCAGAACCGTGTTGGATACCGATAGTGCCACCGTCGCGCCGTCGGGGCTCACCGCGAGGTCTGTGGGGCTACCGGGGAATTCGACTCTCGACCCGACCGGTTGGAGAAACTGGTTTGTGGTGACCAGAAATCCACCGTGCGAGGGAGTGCCCACTTGCATGGTGCTGAACAGCGACGCCGACAGCACCAACAGGAATCGGAGCCAGGCTGCCAGGCGACCGGTGAGCGGTAAGAGCCAATCAAACATGGAGAACATCGACAGCCCGGAACCTGTCGTCCTCCCTGATGTTGTGCCCGGCTATTGACACGGTCGTGCTCCTCTTTTTCCGTGGAAGAGGCGGGTTTTGACCCAGCCGACAACGCGGCGGATGTAAAACGCCGAGCCTACTATTGTTGCCAGCAGACCTTGCCAGACCAGGGCGCCCGAGCCTGGATCGACATAGGCCTTGGCGGGACGCTCCGTCGAGACTAGCAAGAGCAATTCCACGGCGAGTAATCCCACCGAGCGTTGCACCATCGAGATGATTGGGGAGCGATGTTTAGTCATTTTTCAGTGAGTCCCAGCGCCTCCGCCACATCGGCGGGGGTCGCGATGTTGCCCGTCAGAATGTTCAGGAGAAGATTTCCGGAACAAAGGGTTTCCACATGGTTTCGATATTCATAGTGCTCATGCTGTCCGGGAAGCTTGAGCAAGAAAGGCACCCAGCGATCCGCGATTCCGCCACCATCTACGCTCACGGTCGAGCGGTACCCATGATCGGCGCTGAGGAGCACCGCCGTCCGGTCCCATACGCCGGCGACTTGCATGGCAGTGCGAAGCTGCCCCAAGGTTCGATCGGCGAGCGCCAGTGCGTCGGTATAACCGGCCACCGCGGAGTTGCTCAAATCGAATCGGCCGGTGCGCGAGTCGTAGATGTATGGCGGGTGCGGAACCGGGAGATGGACCAAGACGAACCCGAGCCTCGGGTCGGTGGCAAACGCCGTTGCGGCGGCAAGCACGGCGCGATAATTCCGCACCTGGTGTCTGGTGGCCAGCGATTGCCCGAATGGAGACAAAAAGGACGTTTCCATCACACTACGCACCTGATTGACGGCGACCTCAGCCAGCGTGTTGCCGGTGCTGTTGTATAGATTGGGTTGTTCCACCCATTCGCACGCGGTCAGGCTGCCATTCAGCATGCGGCCATAGGGGTGGTACCAGCCCGAGAGCGCGGTATTGAAGCCAGCGTCCCGGGCGCGTGAGAACACGTTGGGCTCGTTCTGCCAATGCTCGGTTACACCGGAGCCGTACGTTCGTAGCAGATCGTCCGGCGCCAGTGCGCGTACCGTGGCTGCCCGCCTGCCGGTAATGAGGTCGGGCAGGGATTGTAGGGTGACGCGATCCGGCGACCAGGCATCGGACGCGGAGAACCCGTCCGCGCGAAAGCGGTCCAGTTCCGGCAGACGCAGTTTGGGATTGCGATTCACGAAGGTCAATCGCTCATCCATTTCGTCGAAAATTACCCACAGCACCCGCCGCTCCGGTAAGCCCGTCGGCACCGGAGGCGCCAGTTTCTTGTCGTCATATGCGGACGGACGATAGTGCACTATGCCCATGACAGCCTGGGAGAACGTTACCAGCACAAATGGAGAGCTGACCAGGAGGGCGGCCGCAACGATTCGCGCCAGGCGGTCCCGCCAACCGATCAGGGCGCCGATCGACAGGCAGGCGCCCGCCGCACCGGCGAAGAGGACGCCGTGCCAGTGCCCGCTCCGCAGGGCGGCAGCTCCTAAGTCGTCCACACCGGAGTTGGCCAGGACTTGTCTCACTGCATTGGCCGGAAAAGCGAACGACAGCACGATTCCCCATTGCATGGCGATGCGGCCAAATCCGAAGCGCCGCGCTATGGCGGCAACCGCGCAAAACAGGACGGCCAATACGCCGACGTCGATCATGGCGGCGGCCAGATCCACCGGCCGCGGTGGATGGCACAATACGTACCCGTCTGCGGGCCGGGTGGTCAACAATTCGGACCAGACTCGCAACAATGCCAGGTTCGCCAGCGACATGCCTATGATCCAGTCGCGGCACATTTGTTTGAAACTGCCCCTACCAATTAAGTCGTCTCGCGCCGTCCATGTCACACCGGCCGTCTGAACGCGCCGCGGATGGTTGCGCTCGGAACGCACCTGGGGCGAGTAGCTAGACATGGAATCCGACGCTCCGCTCTCGATGGAAAACGATGGCACAGGCAATCAGTCCCGAGAGTGCGGCCCCGAGGCTGACGATCAGACCGCGCAGGGGTCCGCTCCTCTTGTCCGGCGCAACGGCCGTGTCCACTACCTGGATCACCGTAGCATTCTTGGCCTCGTCGATTCGCGCCGCCTCGTATTCTTTTGCCAGCGACTCGAACAGGGTTTCGTGATATTGCACCTCCCGATATTTCCGTACGTATTCCAAGCCCACTTCCGGCATTCTCGCCGTTGGTATGAATACATCGCCGGAAAGGCCGGCCTGTCGGGGGCTGGTCGATTCCAGGCGGGCCAATTGCGTGCGAAATTCCTGAAGTTCCGTCTCCTGCCGGATCACTTCCGGGTTCTGCGCGGTCGCGCCCGCCTTCAGGCTCTGAAGGCCGGCCTCCAGAGCGCCGATTTCGGCGTGGAGTTCGGCGATCGAGCGCACCGACGCTTCTAATTGGGCCGGAATGTGAAAAACACCCGTCCGCTCCTGACTGCTCTTGAGCGCCGCTTCCGCACCCGCCAGCGCTTCTCTCTCGCTATTCAATTGTTGCTCGAAGAAGAGCCGCCGTTGCGCCGCTTCAGTGATCGCCAGACGGCTGTTTTGGGCGTACAGAGCGTCCACGTATACGTTGGCCATTTCGGCGGCACGCCGCGGATCTGGATCTTCCACCGAAATCTGGATGAGGGTATCCTTCCCGGCTTCAATGTGGGTCCGTCGAGAGAGCTTTTTGCGCGTGTCGACACGAGTTTGCAGGTCGTACAGCTTCTGCAGGGCGAACCTGTCGATCACGGTGTCCGCAATGCTGCGGCTGCTCAAGAGTCCCACATAGAGGTCGGCCGGATTCTTGAGGCCAAGGTCTTTGCTGCTGAGCGCGGCGAGGGGGGCCAGTTGGCCGGCCAGAGCGGTGAGCGAGGACTGCTGCTGTTGTGGCGGCATGATCATGGCGCTCGCGGTAAACATCACGGGCAACAGGAACGCCACCGCGGTCGAGACGAGCGCGCCGGCGAGACAGAAGATTGCGATCATCCGTTTGCCGCGCAGCAGCAGGCACAGGAGATCGCCCACGCCCATCTCCCGGGAGCGGGTGGTCTGCCATTGGTCCAGGCTGGTTTCCATTTGCAAGGTTTCCATAGGTTGATTCACCTCATTTCAGGACATTGATCGCCGCGGCGCCGAGCGCCATCTGCGCGAAGACCTGCGTCCAGTCGCGCAAACCGCGCAGAAACGAGCCCTTGAAAAGCTCTTCGGGGACGACGATCGTGTCGCCGGGATTGAGCCGCTCGGCGTCAAAAGACTTCGTGAACGCATTGAAACTCTGCCGCGGGACGACCGAACCGTCGGCCCGGATCACGAAGGACCGGCTCTTGTCGGCATTCCGTGTGGCGCCGCCGGCTTCCCGCAGATAATCGTGGATGCTCATGTCGGCCTGGTACAGGAACGAGTTCTGGTTATATACCGCTCCCAGCACGTTAACCGTCGAGGGCCGCGAGGGGACCAGAAAACAGTCGCCATCTTCCGGCTGCAATTCCATCAGCTTGGTCAGTTCCCGATCGCCCGGCTCCAGGTTGAGTACGATGCGGCCGGTGGCTTTGACGGCTCGGATGCGGTCCACCAACCGGTGCTCGCTTTCCAGTTTCGCTGCCAGCGCCGCCGATTCGTCGGCCGAACCCGCCGAGCCGAGTCGGTTCGCCGCGGCTTCTTCCAAGTCGCGGTCGAGGTCGCGAACGAACTCATCGAGGCGGCGTTGTTGGTCCTGGCGGGTCGAATCGCGCACAAATTCGGAGCCGAACAGATAGGCCTGCGGCGTCAACCCCCCGGCCCGCTGGATTAACTGGCCCAGGGTTTCGCCCGGCTTCACGACATAAATTCCGGCGGCCTTGAACTCCCCCTCCAGGCGTACCTGTCGATTCTGTTGCATGATGGGAACGCGAACGTCCGCCTGCGAGAACACCGTGATTACGTCGCCGGCGTGCAACTCCATATCCTGGCTCTCATCCCGATCGAGAATGAGCTTTCCCAAATGGAACGGCAACAACTGTGCCGTGAGATCCTTAGGGTCTTGCCGCTCCACCACCGCATAGGACCAGTTGATGGCCGGCGCCGCGGCGTCCACCGTGGTCGCGATCGGCTTGCGACTCTCTTCCATTGCCGGGCCCTGAGGTACGGCTTCAGCCGGCGGAGTGAATCCCAGCAGGTTTCTCTTCTTCCAGTAATCGCGGGTGATCAGCGATTCCTTATCGGGAATGACCTCGCGCAATCGCATTCCGGGACGCCAGGCGAACCGGCCCGGATTGGCCACATTGCCGCGCAAAGTGACCGCGTTTTCGAATTGGGGCGCTACGGTGAGTACCCGGATCAAGTCACCGTCTCGCAGCGAAGGGCTCGGGCGTGCATCCTGTAGCGAGGCTTCCATGACTTCCCGCGAGCCGCGATCGTTGATCCGTTCGACGGAGATTCTGCGGCCATCGGCTGTGGGAGCGAGTCCGCCGGCGAGCCGGATGGCCCCCCTAAGGTCGGTTTCGCCCTTCAGCTCATAGATGCCGGCGTTTTTCACACTGCCGGCCAATGCCACTACTGGTCCGGTCGTGGGGATGTACACCACATCGCCGGGCAGCAGCGGCACGTCTTTGGATTTATCGCCCGACAACAGCAACTCATACAAATCCAGTTCCGTGACGACGGCGCCGCCGCGCTTCAACTGAATCCGTCGCATCGAGCCTTGAGCCGACGGTCCCCCGGAGGCGAACAACGCGTTCACCAGGCTGCTCAGCGAACTGACCGTATAGCTTCCCGGACGCCGCGCCTGGCCTACCACGAATATTTGAATGGATCTTAACTGCCCGATATTCACGCTGAGATCGAAATTGCGGTAAATCCGTGCGAGCTGCGACCGGATGTATTCCCGTATCTGTTGAAACGGCAACCCTGCGACGCGCAGATCGCCAACTTGCGGGATGTAAATGCAGCCGCTCCGGTCCAGAGCAAGATTCAAGTTCAGATCCACCTGGCCCCACACGCGAACCAGAAGTTCGTCGCCTGGACCCAGTACGTAGTCGGCGCTCACCGGCGCCCAATCCAGCGGGGCAAAGGTACTGGGGACCTTGTCGAAGAGGCTGGCCCCGAAGATAGGAAGCACCTGGTCCACCGAAGACTCGACCAACCTTTGGAATTCCGTGGGCGGTTCGACGATCTTTTCTTCGGCTGCCGGACTGACGGCCGGAAGCGACGGGTGGTCGCCGCGTGGTTCCGATTTAACGGGTTCCGAAGAACCCGTAGGCAACACGGGCTTGACTGCCATTCTGCTTTGCGTCACGGCGGCCGCGGCCTGCCCCTTTAGGGTCTGGCACTCGGGGGTTCCCGCGCCGCCCGGCCCATCGCACTGACCAACCAGATCGGACAGGTTGGAGGGAATCTGGGTTGCAGTCTGGGCGAGAGCGCCCGGAGCGATCGCCGTTAGGGAGACTCCCAAGAGCAAGAGCGTCGAGTGGGTGAAAGAAAGAGTGGATTGAATCACTGCTGGTTATTCCTCGCTGGTACAGCACTGAGAATTTCGGCATGACTATGCCGCATGGCGGCCGCATCCGGCAATGTCGCCGGCAGGACGTCCCGATAGCCCCGGTGGGCATATTGGCGGACGGTGCATTCATAAAGTTCCTCCAGGGCATCGGTAGCCCGATCCCAGGTATACAATTGGGCCACCCGCTGTTTTGCCAGGGCGCCCAGCGCGGAAGCCGCGGACGGGCGCTTGACCGCCCATTGCAGTTTGTCCGCCAGGTCGCGAGGGTCCTGGCTGCGGAACAGCAACCCAGCCTCTCCCAGCGCTTCCTGGTTTTCCGGTATGTCGCTAGCGATGCACAGCGAGCCATAGGCCATGGCCTCGAGGAGCGAGAGCGCTAGCCCTTCGATTTCCGACGGCTGAACGTAAGCCCCGGCGTGACAGAACAATGCCCGTAGCAATTCGCCCTCAACATGACCCGTAAAGAGAATCCGAGAATCGTCCGCCGCCGACTTGCGCAGACTCCGAGCGTAACCACCGCTACCGCCCGCGGCGCCGGCTATTACCAGCTTCCAATTCGTGGGCACCCGCCGGAATGCGTCGATCAGATGGTGAATTCCTTTTTCCGGCACGAGACGCGCCGCGGCAAACACATACTGGCGCGGGGCGACACCGAGCGGCGCGAGCATTGAGGGTTCTACGGGTTCGGCGAGTTCGGCAGCGGTGGGGATGAAGGCTACCGGTACCGAATAGCGTTCTTCGTAGTACCGACACTGCACTTGCGATACGGCGGTGAATGCGTGGTTGCAGCGGAACGAGACAGCCTCCAGGGCGCGCAGCGTCAGCCGGCCAAAGGCACTCCACCGGCTCCGCCGCCACTCAACGCCGTGCATCTGCAGGACGCAGGGAACGTCCCGCGCGCGTAGCGCCGCGGCCATAATCCCCGCGGCCACGCTATGCAAGTGCACCACGTCGGGGCAATCCATACGGAACGCCCGCACGGTGGCCATTGCCGCCGCGGCCAGTTTTTCGCTCCAATAGGGACGGGTTTTGGGGAGCCAAACGAGATGCATGCCGTTCCAGCGGTCGGGTCTTGGCCCCGCGCCGCCGGTGCTGAAGGCGGTAACCTCGTGTCCACGTTGCACTAGCCGGCGGCCGACCTCTCGCGTGTACTTCTCGATGCCCCCACCGCCCAACAGATCTTTCATTACCAGAAAATGGATTCTCAAAAGCTCTCCTCCGGCGTCACCGAGTGGCTGGGGGGGATGAGACTGCCGGTCCCTCTACACTTAGCGGTGAGCACCCATTTCGCGACCTTGGGCAGCGAATCTTTCATGGCTCCGGCGACGCTGCCCATCATCCAGCAACCGCGTTCGCAACCAGCTAGCGACTTCCGGACCTCATCGGCACGCCGGCTGTTCCAGATGGCCTCGAAGCTCTGCTCGCGGATGTTCCCCAGGGTTATTTTTTCGGGGGTGCCGTTGCATGGCAGGACGTCTCCGAACGGATCCAGGAAACAGGCGTGCATGCCCATCTTGCAAGGCAGTAGCCGCTCCCCGCCACGAATATGGTGCAGCAAGCCCCAGTTGAAGTATGCCCGGAACCAATCCTTCGGTCTGCGGCTGGCGAGCAATTCCTCGACCAACCGGAGAAGCGCGGCCGAGATCTCTTGCGGACCTTTAATGGTGTTATCAGCTTTGTGGAAGTAGAACGAATTGTGGACTGCGGCGGTGGCGAACTCCACGCGCAGCATCTTGGCGAGGTGGTACAGCGGCATCAGGCTCGCTGCGTTGCGATCCGAAAGCGTGATCCCGAAACCGATGTCCCGGAGGCCGCGGTGTGCCAGTTCCGTCAAGGTAGTAATCGTGTTTTCGAAGGCTCCATTCACGCCGCGCAGCAGATCGTTGACGGCCGGCAGACCCTCGACACTGATGCGAACTCCAATCCAAGGATGCTTTTCAGCCACATCCAGAATCTGGTTGGTTAGATAACCATTCGTGCTGATCACCAGGCGCCTGGTTTTTGGACGCAATACCGTTAGGATTTCAGCGAGATCCTGTCGGAGAAAGGGTTCGCCGCCGGTAAGGTTGATGGTGTCGACCTCGGGTAAGCGGGCGATCTCGGCGGGAGTAAGCTCATCCTGGGCCGCGGAGGGATGCTGCCAGATGTTGCACATATGGCAACGAAAGTTACAGCGATAGGTGGTAATGATACTGATAAACTTGGGGCGCTTCATTTAGGCACACACCTCGCGATAGAGCTCCAGCAGACGCGCGGTCCTCTCCCGATGCGAATAGCGAGTGACAACGATCTCTCTCGCGCTTCGCCCCATCTGTTCCAGGCGAGGCCTGTCGGCCCAGAGCCGCTTCGCCGCCTCCGCGAGCGCCGGTGCGTCCCCCGATGGAAACAAGGCGCCATTTCTGCCGTCCTCGACTAATTCGGGAATTCCGCCGATGCGCGCGGCCAATACCGGCTTACCCAGAGCGAAAGCTTCCAGCACGGCCATGGGAGCGTTTTCGTACCATTCCGACGGAAGCACCACGAAGGCGGCCTCGCGTATCAGCCTATGCAGCACGTCGGCGGTTTGATAGCCGAGCAATGCGATATTCGCAGAAGGGGCCGCCTCAATTCTCCGCTGTAGTTCCTGACGAAGTGGACCATCACCGGCGATCTTCAGCGGAATACAAGAGGCTTCGAATGCCGTAAGCAGCGTGGACAGGCCCTTCTCTTGAGAGAGCCGGCCGGCATAGAGGACATACTTCCCGGGCGTCGAATTCGGCTGGTATTGTTCTTCCCGGACAGAATTCGGATGGAGAGTGAGCTTGCACGTCGGGTACCCGCCGCGGTCCAACATGTCCAAAAGGAAGCGGCTCGGGCACAAGAAGCGCGACACCCAGTCGTATTTTCCCAGGAGCCGATTAAAATAGGTTTCCAGGCTGTATACCAGCGACCCGCTGAAGCTTGTCTTGTGACAGCGGTTGATCAGACAGCGCCAATAACCGCCGCCGGTGCAGCAGTCGCACACCATACCCCGGCGCAACATCAAATAAGAAGGGCAAACTATCTTGTAGTCGTGGACGGTCAACACGACCGGAATCCCTCGTCGCCGAGCCGCGTCGAGGACAGCGGTAGTCAGTCGCCCGTAGATGTTATGGCAATGAATGACCTCCGGCTTCGCGGAATTCAGAAAAGCTGCGAAGGCACGGCCGGCCTCGGCGGAATAGACGGTGGCAATCGCCGCGCGGGCCCGGTTCCAACCGCGCACACTGCCATGGTCATAGCTCTGTGGGAAAAGTTCCTGCCATGGAGCCTGCCGGTTCGCGTCAGACCTTGCGGTAAACGGCAGGACCTGATGGCCACTTGCCTCCAGCCCGGCCTGGTCGTCGAAAAGAACCCGCTCCGCGCCGCCCCGAAGGTAATAATAATTGTTGACCATGGCTACCCTCATCGGACTGCCAGCCTCCGCGAAACAGGGAGCGGCACTGGCCGCACGGGTGTGAGCCCGACCCAAGGCGAGACTTTAGCCCGCATCGCGAACACCGCCCCGGCAAATATCCAGAACACAGGCACCGTATCCCGAGCGATGATTTCCATGCTGAAGAAGCCCGCTAGAATCAGCACGCCAGTCCAGGTGACCACCACCTCCGCGAGCAGCCGGGCTTCCGGTGACGCCACTTGCTTGCGTAGCCGTATCGATTCAAGGACGATTGTGGTGAAGACATATGCAATCGCCAGCAGTCCCGCGATCCCATAGGTGCCCAGCGCAACCAGCCAGACCACGTCCGAGATAAAGACCAGGAGATCGTCCGGTATGTCCGACATGATGTCGTTGCCCGCGGCATGGCGGTCCCCCAAGGCCCGCAATTCACTGGTTGGAGCGATGGCTCCGGGGCCCATCCCCAGAACCGGCGCCGTGGAGAGAAACCGGCCCGGCAGTTCCAAAAGGAAAAAGAGGCGGACGTTTTCGGCGGGGTCGCCTTTCAGCGAGTTCTCCGTCAGCGTATTCATCAGACGATCTACGGGCGTGATGTCTGGACCTCCCCGGTGGGAGATTCTCGGGACTACCAGCAAGGCGATAGCGGCCGCCGCTAAGGGAGCGATCGCCAGTACTGCCGCCAGCAGTCGCCGCTTATGCAGGATCAGAAGAATCAGCACGGCGGCGAGCATACAAAGCAGCGTGTGTCTGGAATAGGAGAGTACGGCCGCGGTCAGCGCTGCCGCAAACATCCCGGCGGTGACCGCGCTCCGGCGCCACGTCCATAAGCTGAGCGCCAGGGAACAAACCACTACCATCAGAATTCCGAAGTGGTTGTAATTCGAGAGCGTGCCCGATATGAAGCCAATGCCTGTCATGGGGCGCTCGATCCAGGTCGCGGCCCGCTCGGCGAGCGGCGTCGTCACCGGGGTGAAAAACACGCGGGCGGGTTGCCCGATCAGGATCTCGCTGGCCCCGACGAGTATCTGAATCCCTCCCATGATCATTGGCTGGCGGAACAGGAATCGCAGATCAGCCTCACCGAGGTTCAATTTGGAGACGACGTAAGTGAAAGCAGCGAAGCGGAAATAGGTCCGGAAGTCCGATGCGGCCGACAGCAGCGGCGACTGATTGACCAGCAGCGATGCCAGCGATACTGCCAGGAACGCCGCCAGTGGAACGGTCAACGGGAATCGGCGGTCGCCGCGCGCGGCCGCTAACGACAAGGAGGCCGCCGCTAGTCCGTACAGCAGCGCTTCGGGCACAAAGCGTAGTACCAATCCCGCCGACTCCGGCAGGAATTTTATGAGGAAATCTCCCCAGCCAAACCAGTACGCCAGAACGACGCACAGTGTGAGCGCGAGGCGGTCGTAACGCCAGTCGGCCGTGCCCAGCGGGTCGGGCCGCGGAACGGGCCCGGTTCGATCTTGGCTCAAGCCTGGCATGCTTTCCTGTACAACGCCGACATGAAAGAGACCTTGCGTTCCCAGGAATACTTTTCCTGGTATGCCCGGCGCCCGGCTTTTCCCATGGAAATCCGCAATTCGTCGTTTCGATAGAGAAGTTCCAAGGCCTCCGCCAGACTCTCGATCATGTCGTCGGCATTGGTTGCCGGCACATGGACCCCGGCGCTGTGGGGCACATATTGGCCGGGTCCGCCGAACGCGGCGCAGACCACCGGCTTGGCCAGCGACATCGCCTCCATGGCGACCATTCCCGCGCCTTCGAAGGAAGGAAACAGGAAGACATCGCAACCTTCCATCCGCTCTCGTATCCGTGAGCGTTCGGACCAACCGATAATCTCCACAGACGTCCCCGCGGGATGGGCCAGGCGAATCTCCTCCAGCCGGTGGTGCAAAGGACCGCCTCCGATCATGTCTAGCCGGACATCGCTTCTTCCGGCCGCAAACCGCAGGAATGCCTGCAATGCCAGATCCGGCGCTTTCCGGTAAACGAACCGTCCGGCAAACAGCACACGAAAACATCCGTCCCGGGCGCGCGCGGCGGGAGGCTCCTCGAAGCCGGCCACAGCCGGCTGGACTGTAGTCTTTGCCTGGATAGATCTCGGATAGGTAGTCCGCACTTCCTCGCTGACGGCCACCACTTGTCTGGCTCGCCGGTAGGTGGCCCATTGCAGTGGCGAATATAACTTCAATCCGACTTTGACACTCCGCTCGAAGATCTCGCGCAGCAGGACTTTCCATCCATACCGCGAGGAAAACCTCCGCGGCATGAGGGCATGCTCGCCGAGCGGCCCGAAGATGAAGGGAAGCCCGAGAAAGGCCATTAGAGTTGGCTGCCACGTGGACACATAAACCAGATGGTGAACCAGATCGAACCGCTCCGTACGCACCAGACGCCGAGCCCGGAAATAGGCCGCCAATTGCCACAACAGGTAGAAGATGTATTGCCGGTCGTCGTTGTGATCGAAGATGCGGCACCAACGGGGCAGTGGGCAAAACTCCATGCGCAAATTCGGCATCAACACTCGCCCGAGCGTGGCGTCATCCCGATCCCAGGGTTTGGTGATAACCACCAGATCGTGTTCCCGGCACAAATGCGTGGCCCACTCCCAACCGACGGTGGCCTCTGCGCTGAAGTTGGGGCGGCAGACGAACGCCGAGACAAGGACTTTCATGCCGACAATACCTCCGCTGCGGTTGCGAATTCAGAGACCGGCCGGCGACGTCCCGTGGTGTGTACGACAACGGCCCAAGTGCCCGCCGCGCCCACTACGCCGGCGATGATGCACGCGCTTCCCACTCCCGCCAAACCCATCGGGCCGACCAGGACGACGAGACCCACAAACAGAGTGGCCACCGCGCCAGCCCGGCAGGACAACGCCAGCCGCAGTTGGTTAGTCCCTTTCAGTGTGGTGATGGCGACTTCGGTCATACCCGCGAAGGCGGCTGCCGTCAGCAGCAACCTGGCCGTCAGGATGCCGTCCGCGAACTGCTTGCCAAAAACCAGCGGAAGCAGGTAGGGCATCGCTAGTAGCGAAGGGACGAGAACCGCGAGCAGGCAACACCCAGTGAAGAGAGCGCTCTTCTTCATCAAGGGCCGCAAAGTGCCGGCACGGTGTGCCGCGACCACGCGAGGCAGCATCACCGTCGAAAAAGCGATGGGCACCGCATTGACCCCGACGATCGTTGTCTTGGCTACCGAGTAGATGCCAAGATCGTGCACTGATAAGACCTGACTGCAGACCATCTCATCCATGCGTGAGCTCAGCAGTGTCACCCAGTTGGCCGGCGCCACCGACCGTCCGTACCGGCCGACCA
>Ga0302320_10021575_pt1 | contig 12768 bp, 10 predicted proteins | sample Bog_T0_3_FD_202130 | JGI IMG/M metagenome (GOLD analysis project Ga0302320, IMG submission 202130) | Peat permafrost microbial communities from Stordalen Mire near Abisko, Sweden - Bog_T0_3 | ecosystem: Environmental > Terrestrial > Soil > Wetlands > Peat | place: Sweden: Abisko, Stordalen Mire...
AATTGTTGTTGTGGCTGATGTCGCATAAAGTAACAAACCATTCTTAAAAACCGTGCCCACTTGAGGCCAGTTGAAAGTCGGGGAGGCAATTTTAATAGGTGGCCCGGCCTCGTGGACAAGGTTTGAGGTTTCGTAATAAGAAAACTGCGGGACCCCGTCGCCAAGACAGGCCGGTTTTCGCTTCCCCTCATGAAAGGGTCCTAGAAAAATGACATGTTAGGTTTTAAAGGGTTCAAGCCCTGAATCGGATTCAGGGCTTGAACCCTCCAGCCGAGTCGGCCGGGGCCCGAACGCTCAATTATTTTGGGATAATGACGCCAGCGGAGTCGTCACAATGGTGGCCGATGACTCGACTTGGTTCATGTAGGCGGCCAGCTTTTCGTTATAGCTGGCGCGCACGGTTGCCGTCAATTGTTCGCGGATGGCAAAGTCTATTTTGGCCCAAGCCTGTTGGCGCGCGGTCTCATCTGCAGGCAGAGCGTCAAACTCAGCCTGATGTGCCTGATAGTAGCCCATGACCTGATCTTCCGTGACGTTCGGCGATGCGCCTTGGTCCGCCATCAAGCTGGTTTGCAGCAGGAACGCTTTGGAGTCTTGCATTTCCAATTCTTGTTGAGCGGGGTTCACGTTTAAGCTGGCAATGCCGCCGGGTTCCGGTTGCCGGCGCATTTGGTCATAGTTTGCCAGTTGCTGATTCTGGGAGTCATTGAGTTGCACTCCCCACTTTTGTGCGGCTTGAAAAATAAGTTCCCGATCCACCGCCCGTTTAAGCAGATACTTCATGTCGTGAGCCGAGATTTCCAAGTCGCGTTGCGTCTCATTGCCGCTGATTGGCACTATATCCCGCAGCTCGATGCGGCGTCCGTTGACCGTGACCAGCACCTGATCCGGGCGCAATCGAACCGTTGGGTTTTGATTGGCCAAAGGCGGGGCGGCCTCGACGCGGACAGCGGCAACGGCGGCGGGAGAGGAAGCGCCCGGCCGGGTGCTAAACCGGTGGAACGACAGAATCGCCGCCAGCAACAAAGCCGACACTAGCAAGAACACTCGACAAGGCTTTATCATTTGGCAAATGTATCAATACCAATCAAATACGGACAACCAAATCAAAAGCCGGATCGGACTGGTTGACACCAGAGCCGATCCGGCTAAAACAAAGGACTATTTGCTTTGCAAGAGGACGTCTTCCATCCCGACGGGGATTCCGGGCGAGGAATTGTAATCCACCCAGACACAAGAGCGGAAGAATTTCGAAGTGTTGACAGTGCCTGCCGGATAGCCCGTCGTATTAAGATTATACTGGAAGGTGCCATTAGCGCAGGGAACCATGATGCTGCCGGGCAAGCCAACGCCGCTATAGTTTTGAGCAACATCGTTCACCAGGGCCGAATTTGCGTAGGCACCTTGCCGTTCGGTCACATCAATGTGAACGGTGACATAGGACGCCAGCGAGGCGGTGACATCATTACCGTTACAATCCAACAGTCGAACCTTGTGACAGATGGTGTCGCCCACGTGGAAACAGGTGACATATTCTAGAGTTGTGGGGTCGTCGGGACAATTCATATCGGTGTAACCCGCATCCGGTTCCGCCGTATTGTCAGCGAAGTTATCGCACAAGGGCGAGTCAAACACGACTTGGAGCGGGGCCAGAACCGTCAGGATAAAACTGCATTGATTGGTGTTGCCACTGGAATCCACCGCCGTGCAGCTAATCACCTGGTCGCCCGGGCCAAAAACACTCCCGGAGGGCGGGTTGCAAGTGACCCGAACGGATTTGCCGCAATTGTCATAAGCGGAAGGGGTCGTGAAGTAAACGGCTCCATCGCAAATAATGCCTTTCCCAAGATTACAGGGCTCGGTGTCGCTCAAAATACCGTCGCAATCGGCGTATTCCTCGCCATTGCGGAAGCAGTTGCCCTGGCCGCGGGCGCCGGCGACCAGATACGGCTTGTAATTTTCGCAAGAACCGGCCGGATCGTTATTCTTCCAACTGCTTTCGTAATTGTCATCGACGGGCTTAACCCCGAGCGCATTGAAGTTGGTGTCTAATTTGTTTTCGACCACGGCGCCCCACTGCCATTTGAGGGAAACCCCGGCGGTATCCACCGCGAACCGGGCGCGCCAAGTGGCGGAACTCACATGGCGGCGGAATTGAAAATAACCATTGTCCCGGCCCCAGCATTTGCCGGTGAGATTATTCAAGTTGAAAGGCACCTGCCACGCCAGTCCGGACGCAAAAGTATTGCCGGAATGGCTCGGATTGGCATGGGTGATCCATTGGTTATTGGTGAAAATCGTGGTGGCGGTGGCAACTCCGTTGGAGAAATAGACGTAACTGTCCGGCACGTCCAAGGTGATATTGGTGTTATCCACCGTCAAATTGATGGTCTGGTCGGTAATGCGGACGGTAAAAACGCCGTTTTGGTTCCAGTGCCAGGAGGGATAAATCACGCTGCTGAACCAGAGGTAATTGCTGGCGGTAATGCAATCCTCTTTAAAGTCCGCTTCAATACAACTCAGGGCGTTGGTCAAAATGGGCTTGAAGGTGGCGGTTTGATCCAGGCAAAGGATGGTGGGCGGTTGCTCGTCTTTCACCAATACCTGGCAGGTTTCAACCGCGGTATCTCCTTGTCCATCGTTCGCGGTAAACGTAATCACATTGCCATTGGTGGTGGAAGTAAGCGGAAAAACTCCCCGCACCAAGCCGTTGGTCAAAGTCGTAAGCGGAATGGAGACGCCCGCTTCGGTTACGGCCGTCGCGGTGGCGGTGAAAACTTCACCGTTACAATTGGTGGCCAGCGGCAGCGCGAAAGTATAGGTGGCGGAGCAACTGTTGAGATCGGTCGGCAAAATGACCGGCGGACAGACTCCATTGGTGAAACCAAGCGAGCAGTTGGGATTCGATCCCATTACGACGGTGAAGGAACAATCGCTGTAGTTCCCGGAGGCATCAATGCCGTAACAGGTAACGGTCAGCGGGTCGCCGGGATTCAACGCCACAAAAGTTCCCGACGGCGTGTCACAAATAATCGTCGGGTTGGGATCGCAATTGTCCGTCACCACCGGATTCGGGTAGGTGATAATGAAACCGGGATTTCCCGAATTGGGATCAGTGGCGGGAGTGGTCACGACGGAAGTAAGCGGCGGACAGGTGACCACAGGCGGCGTGATGTCTTCGGGTCCGCAAATCCCCTTGGCGGCGCCATTAAACTGGTTGGTGAAGGTCCCGGTGAAAGTGGAGGCTTCGCTCGTCAAGGTAATGGCCACGTCGTCGGCGCAATCAAACTCCGGCTTCAATTCCCCGGCGGTCAAATGAATCTGCAAGTCGAATTGGTTTACCGCGCCCGAATATAAATAGCCAAAGGCGGTGACATCGCCCTGCAGCAGGACGCCGGAATAATTGTTGGTCATGCCGTTGGCCACCCGGATGAATTGGCCGGTCAAAACAAATCCATTGGTGCCGTAAACCAGATTGCCGTCGGTATCCAGCTGGACTTGAAGGCTGCGATTGCTGACGATGAGACTGCCCGAGTCTGAGGACGAGAAAAATATATTGAAGGGCAACGCATTGATCGAGAAAATCTGGCTGGCCGGATCGTAGGAAACCGCCGCAGGATCCGTGCTGACGAAATTGATTTGCGGATAACCGGGATTGACCCCCAACAGGGCCGCATGGGCGGCGCCCGCCAGCGAACCGCAATAGAGGGCAACTAATAGTGAATTAATTGTTTTTAGCATAGGCTTCTGGTGATTCTGGTTTGTTTATTTTTCCTCACTTCCAATACAGCACCGCACGTCGAATTGGGTTCGACGTGAGCCAGCGATTGGCAGTTATCTGACTAGCTGAAAATAACTTTCAGGATTGCTTGCGCCGGGCAAGGGAAAATCCCAAAAACGCCAGGACCGAAGCCGCCAGCGGATACGCCGCCGGCTCAGGAACAAAGGTGTCGCCCTGGCCCGATCCCAGATTGGCAAAGTTATGAGCCAAATCCGTATATCCATTTCCATTGTTTTCCGTGGGCAAAACGTTCAGGGCCCCGGTGTTAAAAATAATTCCTCCCTGGCCAGTGTTCGCTCCGAAAAAATCCTTCAAAATCGTGGAGTTGCCACCCGAAACGGTGTAAAGAAAATCAAATGTCGTGGGATTCTTGGTCCCTGTGTCACTGTATCCAATTGTTCCGGCGCCGGTTTTCAAATTGCCGGAGAGGAGCAAGTCGCCCGAGCCGGTGCTCACCCCCGGCAGAGCACCGTCGATGACAAAAGAACCACTGGTCACTTCCCACAGGCCGCCAATGTCTTGTATTTTAGCGGTCAGCGAATAGGATCCGACAAATCCCGTTGCGTCGTCCGCGCCATGGGTTCCGGGGGACAGGGGCCCCGATGTATAGGCGCCGCTGGCGCTGGGGACGGTCGTAGTTTTGGCGGTGAAAGTCCCCACACCCCCGGCGAAGATATAGCTGATTGACAGCCCACTCGAGGTGAAATCAGCATAATACGGGCTGCTGGGATCTTGACCGGTAGGAATAAAGCCGGCCTGTGCCGGCAAATGGGATAGCGTTAAGCTCACCACTCCCAACTGCAAAATCCTTGTCGTTTTCATAAGCTTTTTTTGACGCTGCTTTTTCAATGACTCGTAATGTTGCCAAACAGTTAACCTGCCGCTGGCTTCCATCTCGGTAGCCATCTTGACAGAACTATTCCTTTCTTTCTTCCTGACTGAAGACGTCGTTAGATAGGTTTGAGACCCGCCACAAAGTGGTTCAATGCCGTGGATTTGAATGGTTGTTAGATAAAAAGGCGCCCGGTGCGCCGAGCCGCAAGATAATCGTCACATAAACGTGACTTAAGTATTCTCCGGCGGGACCGGGAAAAGTTGCCTGCGCTTCTTCCCATCGGGCGTGGTTTTTCTCATCCGCCTACGCTTATCGTGTTCGTTTTCAGTGATGCTGGTTGGCCACGATGTACCAAGTCGCCGGCGGTCGGATCGGCAGCACATCGTCATCGTTTGAAAAAACGAGCGGAACGCTCCAAAACTGAAGATCATGCCCCCTCTGTCCATCCTTATTCTTTCAATTGGAGTAACCACTATTAGTCAGGGGTTTGGGGCGGTTTGCCACTCCGCATTGCTTTTTTGGGGATTGCCCGCTGAATTTCATTTCTTTCATCACTGCTGCCGATTCCCATTTTCCATGATATACCACTTGCCTACTGGCCTTAATGGAAGGATATCGCCATCTTGGGCGAACTCCAATGGCAGACTCCAAAACTGGAAGTCATGTCCCCGTAGGCCATCGGGAGTCAGTCCCCAAAGGTCAGCCATCCAGATGTATGCTGGTCCGTCGGGTGTCGGAATCTTGGCCACCCACGTTTCCTGACCGGAAACGATCGGGATGTTGTTGGTTCCTTGGCGATTGATTTTGGGGCAGGGATGGAAAAATGGACCCAAAGGAGATGAAAGGGTAACGACCTGAACGATGCTGCCTTCCGGACAAAAGGCACAAAGAGGTCCAAAAAGAGCGTAGTAGGTGTTGTTTCTCCGAAACAAGACGGGCGATTCGGCTCCGTGAGCCAGCACCGGACTTGTGTTCCCGGTTAAACCAAGAAAATCGGGCGTCAAGGCCGCCACCCGGACCGTGTAGTCGTCGGCAATTGCGGTAAAGATGTAATAGCCTTTGCCATCGTCATCAACAAACAGGCTGCCATCACCGGGTTGTATTTTGGCAAAACTCCGCAAAACATTTGTCTCCGTGATTGTGAACGGCCCCACGGGCGTATCGCTCACCGCTACTCCTTCCGCTCCCGCCCAACCTTGGGGATACCAGTTGTACCAAAGCACATATTTTTTCGTGGTCGGATTGAGCACGACGTAGGGGCGATAATAGACTCCCTTTGGCTGATTGGTTAACAAGTTGCCTTCTAAGGTCCACGTGCCCAGGTCCGGCGAACTGTAAACACGATAACGGTTCGCTGTCCCCCAGCCATCATTCGTGCCGTACGCCGTCCCATAAAGATAAAAACGCCCGTCAAAAAACTGCAGGCAACCATCATGGGCATCAATAATATTGCCCTGAACATCGCGGCGTGGCTCAACGTTGGAAATCTTAACCCGTGTCCCCGGCGGGGTGGCTTTTGGGCGGCCGCACGAGGCCAGCAGCGCGGCAAGAGCGGCGCCGGTAAGCACGGCCGCGCATAAACTTTTTCCGGTGAAGACCATTGATCCAAATTAGGGGTTCGGCCACCATTTACAAGCACTACGGCGGACTGCCCGCCCATTCCGACGCTTGACTTTCTCTGCGGCTGGTCGATTTTTAAGGAGATTTATGATAGCCCTTGTGATCGTGCTGCTCGCCGGAGTCGTGATTTTGTTGTTGTCCCGGTTCTCCGGGTCGGGCAAGCCGTCCCCTGACGACCATGGCGACTGCTGCGGTTGCGGTCACGACCATGGCGCTGGGCATTCCCATAAAGCCGATTGTTCCACAGCTAACGAAACTGTGGGCGCCGACCGCAAAGCCTAAAAAATCCCTGGCGAATGGCCAGGGCTGATTCTACCTATTCTTTTTTGGGATTGGTTTGTTTTTATTTCCTTATGCCGTCGATGGCGGCTTGCATGTCGGTGAAATGCTTCTCCGGGTCCCTGCCTTCCGTTATTTGCACGATCTTCCCATCCGTACCGATGAGGAAACTGACCCGGTTGGCCATGTTTTTATCTTTCATGGTCGTGCCGTAGGCATTTGCAATTGAGCCGGTTGTGTCGGAAATGAGCGGAAATGTCAGATTGTATGCTTTGGCGAATTTGAAATGGCTTTCGCTCGAATCAAAACTTACACCGATCACCGCCACATTCCCCTTGGCCAGATCCCCCAGGCGATCGCGAAATCCGCAGGCTTCCTTGGTGCATCCCCCGGTAAAATCCTTGGGGTAGAAATATAGCAGCACGTTCTTTTTGCCGATGTAATCCGCCAATTTCACCGTGTTCGTGTTCTGATCCGTTCCCTCAAATTGCGGGGCGGGATCCCCGATTTGCGGCCGCCCTTGTGCGGCGGTGAAACCGAGAATGGTTACTGCAGCCATTGTGACTATCAGATTTTGTATTTTCATAACAGAGAGACATAATGCCACCTTCAATACCGAAATTTACTCCTCTTTTGTCAAATATCGAACGGAGATTGTGAAAATACCTTATTTCGAACGTGGTTTCCGGCGCAACCCGTTTTGGAGCCATAACCACCAGACCATCCAAAACGCTTCGTTGATGATGCCGCCCACCATTTTTGAATGCCCTTCCGTCCGTTCGGTGAAGATAATCGGCACCTCCACCACCTTGAAACCCTGCCGCCAGAGGCGATGCGTCATTTCGATCTGAAAACTATAACCATTCGACTGGATTTCATCCAAATTGATCGATCTTAACGCTGTATTCCGGAAACACTTATACCCGCCGGTGGGGTCGCTGATGGGCATGCCCGTCACCTTTTGTACGTAGATTCCCGCGCATCGGCTCAACATGAGCCGTTGCATCGGCCAGTTAATCACCCGAATCCCGCCGCAATAGCGTGACCCCAGCACCAAGTCCGCGGTTTCGGCGGCTTTCAGAAAAAGCGGGATATCCTGCGGATTATGTGAGAAATCGCAGTCCATCTCGAAAATAAACTCGTAATTTCGCTCCAGCGCCCATTTAAATCCGGCAATATACGCGCGCCCCAGCCCGTTCTTTTCCTGCCGGTGCAAGACATTGATCTGCGGATGTTTGGCGGCGAGTTCGTTCGCCATTTTACCCGTGCCGTCCGGCGAATTGTCGTCCACCACCAGCACGTCCACCGGCACTGGGAGGGTTAAAAGCGTTTGCACCATGCGCGGAAGGTTCTCCCGCTCATTATAGGTTGGTACAATTATCAAGGTGCTGTTCATGCTGTCGGCGGCGCAAATTGTTAAAGCTAATGGAGCGGAAAAACAAGCGAACAGTTCAATTTAGGCCGTTTGTCCCTCCCGGGTGCGCGACAGATTTCTTCTGCACCTTCTCCTGGGGGGAGAAGGCCGGGTTGAGGGCGAGCAACTTTCTGCGCCAAAGCGACACAATTTGAATCGGTCAGAAGAAATCTGTCGGGTGCCCGTCCCTCCCCCCCGCCGCCAGTGCAAGATTGCGTTGCGCCCCCCGGCTGGTTAATTTGCATTGATGCTTGGCCAGGCATTTTCCAGCGATAGTTCATGGTACTATCTGTTCCGCAGTCCGGTCGCCATCGCGCTCACCGGTCTCCAACTGTGGATGTTGATTCATGCCATCCGCAACCGGGAATGGCTTTGGGCCGTCATCCTCTTCTTCGGCTGGGGGCTGGCCGCCGTCTGGTATTATTTTTACATCTACCGCGAATCCGGGTCCGCCATGAGCGGCTTCGAACTGCCCGGCACCCAAAGCCGCAAGCGCATTCAGGAACTGAAATCCCAAATCCATCATATCGATAACGCCTATCAGCACTTTCAGCTCGGTGATATTTATTTTCAACAGGGAAAACTTTCCGAGGCCGAAAAGTGCTACCGGGCCGCCCTCGCGAGGGATAACCAGGATATTGATATCCGCGCTCATCTGGGCCAATGCTTGCTCCGGCAGGGAAAAGTCGCCGAAGCCCGTCCCCTTTTGGAATCCGTCTATCGGGAGAATCCCCGCCACGATTACGAACATACCACCATGGCCTTCGCCGAGACCTTGACCGTCTTGGGTGAAAAAGATCTCGCGTTCTCCATCTGGCGGTGGGTCGTCGAAACTCACTCCTATCCCCGCGCCAAAGTGCAATACGCCGAGTTGTGCCTCGAGCGCAACCTTCCCGATGTCGCGCGGCAGCAATTGGTCGACGTCGTGACCGACGATCCCCATGCCCCCACCTATCAGCGCCGCCGCGACCGCGTCTGGGTGCGCCGGGCGAAAACCCTTCTCCGCCACCTCGGCTCGCCGAAAGCCAGCTAATCGGTCGTGGCGGCGGGCGTCTCGCCCGCCGTAGAGCCGGGCGTCCCGCCCGGCGGAAAAACCGCGCGATAACTAAACCGCAGGGAATCCCACACGCCTTTATCGGTCCAAAGGTTTTGCCGGGCGGCAGGATGCAGCCCTACACGGCGGGCGGGACGCCCGCCGCCACGCCGATTTTGGCCGCCTTTCTTTCCCCAGCGCTTTTGCCTTTATAGGCCGCGCCATCTATTGCAAACTGTCACCATGTCAGGACTCATAGCCATTGTTGGTCGCCCCAATGTCGGCAAATCCGCGCTGTTCAACCGGATCGTCGGACGCCGTATTGCCATCGTGCACGACCAACCCGGCGTCACCCGCGACCGTATCACCGCCGAAGCCGAATGGAGCGGCCGCTCCTTTACCCTGGTGGATACCGGCGGCATTGGCTTGTTGCGCGGGGAAAAATCCGGCGATGTCATCATCAAAGCCGCCGTCGAACAGGTGGACCTCGCCATTGAATCGGCCCAAGCAATCATTCTCGTCGTCAATACCCAGGAAGGCGTCGTGCCGCTGGATCGTGAAGTCGCCCAGCGCCTCCGCGCGAGCGGCAAACCTGTTCTGGTGGCCGCAAACAAGGTGGACACCTGGGGCCGGGAAAATGACGCGAACGAATTTGCCAGCCTCGGATTTGACAAGGTGTATCCCGTAAGCGCGATTCACAGCCTGGGCATTGACGATCTCGTCAAGGCGGCGCTGGCCTACTTGCCCGTGGAAATCAAGCCCGAGGCCGCCTCCGCGGAAGAACCCGCGCCCGAACCCGTTGAAGCAACGGAACCGGACAAGGACGCTCCCCGGAAGCTCCAAGGTCCCGCCGGACCACTCAAACTCGCGATTGTCGGGCGCCCGAACGTGGGTAAATCGTCCATCATCAACGCCCTCACCCATTCCTCCCGGGTCATCGTCAGCCCCATCCCCGGCACTACCCGCGATGCCGTCGACGTGCCCTTTTCCGTGGAGACTGAGGGCGGCCGCCAGGAATACATTTTGATCGACACCGCCGGCATGCGCAAAACCCGCCGCGTCGATGACACCGTCGAATTCTTCAGCGTCCAGCGGACGGAAGATTCCATTATCCGCAGCGATATCACCGTCCTTGTGATTGACGCGGAAATGAGCATAACCGAGCAGGATAAAAAAATCGCCGACGTCATCGTCGAGAATCGCAAAGCCTGCATTGTCGTCATCAACAAATGGGACCTCTTCGATAAAGAAGTTCGCAAGACCCGCGAGGAGGAAATCGAGCGGCGCGACCGCAAGCAGCGCACCGAGGGGCAGGAAAAAACCATGTCCACGCTCGTGGAGTTCGGCGCCTGGGTGCAAAAGAAACTTTTCTTCCTCGATTATGCCCCCGTCATCTTTACTTCCGCCACCACCGGTTTTCATCTGGACCGCCTGTTGGAAGCCGTGCGTTACGTTGCTTCCCAGTTGCAGCAAAAGGTTCCCACGTCCATTTTGAACCGGGCCTTGCGCACCGCCGTGGATCAGCGCCAGCCGGTCAGTGAATCCGGCCACCGCCTGAAATTTTATTACGCCACCCAGGTGCGCCTGGCGCCCCCCACCTTTCTGCTGTTCGTCAACCGGGACGAGTTGTTTTCCGATCAATATAAAAAGTATCTCGCGGGCGAAATGCGCAAGGCTTTCGGTTACGAAGGCTGCCCCATTTTGCTGGTGCCCAAGCCCCGGCCGAAAACCATCGCGCCGCTGCGCAAATTCCTGAAGCCGGACCAGCACGGTGGCAAACGATTGGGCCGGCCCCAACGCGCCACCCGTCCGCAGCGTTCCCAAAGCTCGGCGCATCCCTCGCGCCCCAACGCCCGTCCCGGCCGCCCGGGCCGACCGCCGGAACGAACCGCCCGGCCGCCGTCCGGCGCCGCCCGTGCGGAAGGGCGGGGCGCGGGACCCAAGCCCCGTACGCAAGGCCGCCCGCAAAGACGCCCCTTCGCGCCCCCGGGCGATCCGCCCGGCGCCGTGGCGACCTCTCGTCCCCAATCCTTTAAAAAGAAGCACCAACGTTCCCACGCCCGCGGCTCCAACCGCGCCAAAGGCCGCCGGCTGTAGGTCTGCGGATCTGACCGCCGTCACGATTGCCAGGCATCTGCCTCCGTGACGACGAAGGCGTCAAAAAAGCCGGAGGTCGTGGCGCAGCGCCGGCCTCCGGTGCAATTTTAATTTTCCCGCGGACCATCCCATCTCACTGATGCTCCTCCACCCGGGAAACTTTCCAGTCGCTGCCGATCTTGTTCATCGTTACTTTCGCAAAGGTGTTTTTGGGCATCCCCTCGAAGTGAACTTGAAAAACAACCCAATCGTCCGCGAGAATAATTTTCTTCTGAATTTCGACCGCCGTCACGTTTCGGACATTCTCAATCAAGATTGCCGACCGCTCTTGATCGGATTTACCCTGGAAGTTTTGCTCCTCCACCGCCTGCCGCATTTCCGGCGTGGCGCAGAACAATACCGTTTTGATATCGCCAATGGTTTTCGCCCACATAAACGATTTTAAGGTGCCTTCCGGGGTGGTGAATCCGCTCGATTCCCAGGTATCGCGCGGGAAATAGTACACTCCTCTTTGAAAGCTTTGATGCACTTCGTAAAGCCCCGTTGCGCTGAAGGTCGTTAACATCACGACCGCGCCTGCCACCGCCACCGCTTTGATTTTTGTCCATGCCATAATTTTCAATGCTCCTTTGATCAGGGTTAAGGTTGAACTGCTGGCTGCCACCCCTTTTGTTATGGCAACCGCAGTAACGGATTTTGTTATTGCCGCCGGAGCGGCGTGAACGGAATTTGCGGAAAGGGCTCCCGCCAGGATGGCCGTAGTCAGGGCGACACCCCGTTTGGTGAACAATTTCCGCAGCTTTTCCAAGGCCCGGTTTACCCGCATTCTCGCGGTATCTTCACTGGCGCCCATGGCCATCCCCACTTCCTTGAAGTTCTTGCCTTGAAAAAATCGTAATACGATCGCGTCGTGATCTTTCTGGCCCAGTTGACCCATGGCCGCGTCGAGCAAAGGCGCGATCTGCGGCCATTCTCCGGTGTCTGAACTTTGCTGCGATGCGTCATTGGTTTCGGATTGATTTTGATGGGATTGCATGTAAGCCTCTTGTTCGCGACGTTGGCGCCGCCATTGAATCGTCATCGCATTGGCGCTCGCATAACGCGCCGTGCGGCAAAGCCATCCGGGAAGAACCGTGTCCGGCCCGAGTGATGATGCCTTCCGCGCCAGAATGATGAAGACCGCCTGCGTAATCTCTTCTGCCAGGTGCGGATCCCGTACCTGCCGTTGCGCGACGGAGTACACCAGGTTGATGTGACGCGACACGAGGGTGGCGAACGCATCCTCGGAATTATTTCGGGCGTATTCCCGCAACAAGTTTAAATCTTCATTCAACATCTCATTCATACAATTTACACAGCCACAAATACCGAACAGAATATTTCACAGAATAAATCATGAGCTAACCCGCCGGCACGCATTCTCCGCCGTTTTAATCAAGTCATTTTAACCATGTGAAATTTTTTTTCGCCCCCCCGCCCAGTGTCAAATTTCCACACACTGCTGCCCTGAATCGGTTCAACCATCCCGTTGCTTCCCCATTTTTGAGCGTTCGGCTGGTCACAATAAAATCATTCCGGCTCATGCCATACATGTGTTTAACTCGTACCCGCGTCGCCCGGCATCTATCGGGCGTGAGCGGTCAAGGTGGCATAGCGAGTGCTCAAGTGTCTCGAGTAGGCAGAATCAATTGAAGACGTTCATGACACAT
>Ga0302320_10021576_pt1 | contig 12768 bp, 22 predicted proteins | sample Bog_T0_3_FD_202130 | JGI IMG/M metagenome (GOLD analysis project Ga0302320, IMG submission 202130) | Peat permafrost microbial communities from Stordalen Mire near Abisko, Sweden - Bog_T0_3 | ecosystem: Environmental > Terrestrial > Soil > Wetlands > Peat | place: Sweden: Abisko, Stordalen Mire...
CTATCCGAATCCAGCTATTCGCTTCAACAACGCTGGCCACGCTGAGACTATTCAGACGAATAGTAATCGCTGGATTCGTAATGAGCATCGGGATATTGCAATTTATCCCCTTTTCTACGATGAGGTGCACGCGGACATTGAGTTTTTGGAATCCCTTAATTTTGCGGGCGAAAATTCGGTTAGCAATGAAGCTGTCGAGATGGGAGGTTGGTTCAATCATGGATTGGGAGACGAGGTATTTATGGTTGGACGTCTTCTGGATCGCGACGGCAAAGAGATGAACTATCCGAGTATCCGAACTGGAACTATCTCTATGTTTCCGTGCCCAGTCACGGAGGATGAGTTTCTAATCGAATGCCGCTCTATTGGCGGTTACAGCGGCGCTCCGGTATTCGTGTGTGCGACGAACGCTTCCCCGCCGACGAATTATCGCACTAGATCGCTGATTAAGTTAGTCGGCATCAATCGCGGCAACGCCCGTGCCCACAAGATCGGCAACACTGGAATGACCTTCGTAGTTCCGTCTTGGCATATTTTAGAACTGCTGAATTCTCCAGCTGCGGTCGCGGAAAGCGCAAAAATGTACAAGCAGAATGCAGAGTATGAGCGTAGGAGACAGCGGGGACTAGATAGCCGGAGTCCGAACATAAACGACATTCTCAAGAAATATACCAATAAGGGTGGGAAGTAGAAAAAGCCCGGACGGGAATCCGGGTCAATGGTGATGTGCTCATGCCCGCATTAGGGCCGGGGTGTGTCTTGTGTCAAACAACCTACCTGAAATTTATTATCCCTGTGGTTGCCGGGCGATCATTTCACACCCAATGGAATTGGTTGATTCTCAAGACATACCATGCACTCGTATTCTCGCAAGTCTTTAGGCTCCAGCGATTCAACAAGAATCATCATCTGACAGTGACAGTTGCCATCCGGTTTTTAGGACAGAGTTGGAGCGTGGTTCAACCTTTGGAGCCAGCCAGCGGCGCGCCTCGCGCCCAGAGGCCCCGGAACTCTCCGAAGTGCTCACCTTGTGGTCAGCGACTTGCGATAAAACACTCGAAGTTGTTCACAGTAGTGGGAGTGCACGAAAATCCGACGATTTGCGTGCCTTGGATGTCAGTCCAGCTCTTATCCTTTACCTTCTGCACATATACTTTTAGTGCCCCTGAACTTTGAGCGCGAACTGTTCGAGGTTGAATACAGAGGGCAACAAGCAACATGAGGAGGACAACAATTAGTAGCGACGACGTTATATGGTTCATTCGGAGAATCTAGATCAACGCCAGCAAAAATGAAAGCTACGTTCTGGTGATCCGCTTGGTTGTTTGCGTGCCTTCGCTACCGACCGAACTGGATAAGGCGAGAGTCATACCGCAGTCCAGATCGCCGCACGTGCGTAAATCCAAGAACGTAGAATGAAAATATGCTTGGAACGTGTCGCCTATGCCAGCAGCTTAATTGTGACCTGCAAATGAGTCACTTGCTGCCAGCAGCTGGATACGAGCGGCTTCGCAAGTCAGGCGATCCGAGACGACACCCCGTGGTAATCAACGCCGAAGTTACATACGAAGCATCTTGGCAAGCACAGGACTACCTTCTCTGTAGAAAATGTGAGCAACTAGGGAACTCAAAGGGCGAGGACTGGATTCTGCGGAACTGCTGGATGAAGGTGGATGAGTTCCCGCTGCATGCAAACTTGGTCGCTGCGGCGCCGGTTACCACGACTCCGGACGTAAAGACATTCCATGCTGGAGCCCTTTCAGAAATCAACGTTGATCGGATTGTCTACTTTGCCGCCAGCGTTTTCTGGAGAGCGTCCGCACACGCTTGGCCCATCGGCAGGAACACCACTCAAGATGCGGGGATTCTCGGCCCTTATGAGGAGAGATTCAGAAAATATCTACTGGCGGAGAAAGGCTTTCCCGAAAACTGTGCGCTATGGGTTATGGTCGCCGAGAACAACACTCCAGCGGTGTTTTCTATGCTTGCACCTTATCGGGGGCCGATCCGGTCGTGGCATACTTACAAATTCGTTTTTCTCGGAATAGGCTTCGAGTTGTTCGTTGGCAGAGCAATTCCTCAAGACTACCGAGAGATGTGCTTTGTGCGAGGCGCGGGTAATCCAATCTATATGAGCGATAGGTTTAGCGACCGCATCGTCGGGGAAATGTGGATGAGCATCCAGCGGACCAGAAACTTGATCAAAAAGTGACCGTCAACGGACCGGGCTGACACATGATTTCGATGTGTCGGCTGTCGAAGAAACGCATCTACCACGCGGATCGCGGCGCTAGGGCTCGTGTCGTAACCTGTACAAGGCCGCATCACGTGCCTCGGCTGTAGACCACTCGCCTCGCGTTAGCTTGCATGTGGGGCAGAACATGGCGTATGCCAATTGATCGGTGCTCGGTTGTCCGGGCATTTGCTTTAACTCCGTCCCGCACTTCCCGCACACGAACTGACCGTCTCTATAGTTCACCGCAAAAGTTTACCATCGACGACAGCGCAAAACAGGCTTACAGGCGTTGTGAAACGACGTACAATGTCGTCGGCGGCGGCCCGCAGCGACACAGAAAATGCATTTGGGTGTCGCTGGCGTCAACCGAAGAACTGAGACCCACGTTCCAAGCTAGAGAAATAAGGGGGCGTTGTGAAACTTGTTATTGCGTTGATGCTAATCGTGACGGGGGCGGCTGCCCAAGATGATCCGTGCAGTAAAGGATACTGCAAAGAAAGAACGTTCCATGTGACAGACGTCGAAGCGAGAGACATCTCAGATGTCGGAGAGGCCTGCTATACCGGCTATTGCACCGCTACTCGGTACGAGATTACGGGATTCGTCAGAGAGCCAAGGAAGAATGACGTCGTGTACCGGGCATACTGCAATGACATCTTATGGCTGGCAGGTGAATCGAAGGGGAAACACAATGCCTGCGTCAAACTTGAAGCCGGAGAGTCGTATCGCGCGAGGATTTTCCCGGAGATGATTGATTTCAGCTTCGGAAAGTATATTTGGCAATATCAAATTACCTCACAGCGCGAAGCAAGTAGAAAATGAAGGTTGGGCACGACGGTTTCGGGCAACCATGTCTCGTAACTCTTGACGTGACAGGCCCAGTCCGCTTCCGTTCCCCGCCAGAAACACTAGTTAGCGGCGGAAGGGAAAAGACCTTTTTCGCTGTGCCAACCAAAGGACTTACGGGGGGGCGTTGCAGGATGGTTTTTGGCGGATCGCTTCGGCATCAAACAAGCTGGCAAGGAAGGCAGCATGAACGTCGCAGCCGGGCTTGTACCGTCTTTCGGCGACAGTTTTGATACGGTGTTTGTGGCGGCGCGGTCCGGACCGGGTCTCATCGCCTAACGCTCGGCGCGGACCTATAGCGTCGCCATACCATGAAGCCACGATAGCAGCACAGCAACAAACGATGGCTTCGCAACGGGGTGCGACGGCTGGCCCTTAGCAGGTTTTGCCGCCGTTATAACCGCACCCATTTCTTCTATCTTGGCGGAATTCGCTTCGATAAATAACATGCCGACGCCAAGAGTCTTACCCTTGCCTTGACCGTCAATGCTGCATATCCATACGCCAAGTTGAGCATTTTCTTCGTACAGCGGCCCCTTTGAATATAGCCGAGCTGCTCGCCGTTCAACCGACACACCATGACCGCTTTGGGATCGAATTTGTTGGTAGGTTCGGGCACCAGCTTTAACCGCTCTCCGACAGAGCAGCGACGGACAACATCCTGCCGGTAACTGACCCCAGCAACCCGCAGGTGAAACTGTCTAGCTTCCATGATGGCAGGCTACCTTTCGCTCTTGCGGAGAGCAAGGTGACCAACGTGCCCGCGCATCCGGGCGAGCGCGCGACGCCGATCAGCCTCAGGGCTAGTTAGACGATCCGGTAATCGTTGTCGTCGGAGCAGTCCCACAAGGAAGACGTCCGGCGTTAAAGACTTGGCTTGGATTCCATCAACCCGTAAAGTTTCTGTGTAACTTATCCACCGTAAGGTGTACATTTCCGCGCAGAGGTAGCGTAATGAAACCAACGTTTGTTTTTCTAACGGTGCTTGTCATCGTTTTGCTTCCCGCGATGAACGCGCAGCAACACGCGCCTACCCCGGATGTGTGTCGAGCGGATTTAGCCGTTTGGGGAAATCATGCAGCAGAGCTGGCTTGGTTCCGTGTAGACACTCCGGATCGAGCAGGGAATTCAAACGAATCAAGCAAAACCGTGATAGATATGCTTTCGTTTAAAGAAATAAGCAGTCGCATCCTAGAAATGGGGGATTGCCAGTCTGTTGACCCAGCTCGCGAAAACTCCTACTTCGAGACGATGTCGTTTTATCAGCAGGTTCAAGGGTCTCGCTATTTACATTTTATTGAACGCCACAACCTCATGGTGCAATTTGGTCAGGATGACGACGCCGGGAAGCGGTGAGGTTATTTTCGTTTTGTCGGGCTGGCGGAAACCCGTCTTCTTCTCCTTCCCGTCTTTTCTGAGCAGCTCGCTAGGACACCACAATACGTTCGAACGCAATCGTGTCCGATTGCGAACAGGTGCAGTTCGACAGTCGGCGACGCGCAATCGCGAATCGTCTCTAGGCCGCTCTCCGTAACCTTTTCGAGGTTACCGGCGACTGGCCTTGGATTTCAGCACTATAGCTAATTCTTGAGAATAAGCTTGTGCTCCCTGCGCGATGCGCTTATGTTCTAGGTATGGAACAGTCTCGAAAAAACAGTCGTTGCTACGTTTATCTCCGCGTGAGTAGCGTCGGACAAGTCGAGGGCGACGGGTTCGAGCGGCAGTTGATCGCGGTTCGCAGCTATGCTCAGGCGAATGGGATCAAGATAGCCAAGATATTTCGTGAGGAGGGCGTGAGCGGAACCAAAGACTTGGAGAATCGCCCCGCACTGCGCGAATTGCTGACCGCGCTGCACGCGGACGGCGTCAAACTAGTTCTGATCGAGAAGCTCGACCGACTCGCCCGCGATCTTATGATTCAAGAGTCGATCATCGCCGACCTGAATCGCCATGGATTCGAGATACGTAGCGTGGCAGAACCCGATTTGTGCAGTGGTGATCCGAGCCGCACCCTGATAAGGCAAATTCTGGGGGCATTTTCACAATACGAGCGCGCCATGATCGTTTTGAAACTCCGTGGCGCGCGACAACGGATGCGAGCCAAGGTAGGCCGCTGCGAGGGTCGCAAGCCCTACGGCACCCGACCCGGTGAGTCCGAAGTGATCGCCCGCATGAGGCAACTGCGCTCGCAAGGGCAGTCGCTGACAAGAATCACAGAAACGCTCAACCTCGACACCAAACCTCGCACCGGCAAACAGTTTTACGCCGCGAACGTGGGTCGCATCCTCAAGAACGCCGCTCTTCACGGGTAGTATCCGATTGCGTATTTTCCTTGTTTTCCGCTGTTCGGTAAGAACGCGCGGGTGCGGCGAAAATCTTCACTGAATTCGTGAGCACATAGTCAACGCCTGCTCTTTTCGTATGGATAGATAAGACCCAAGTGATATGCAATCGGATCGGCATCGCGCTTCGCGTCGTCCTCGCGCGAGAACTTCAAGGCTCCCCACACACTAGGATGTATCCGCTCGACCGCGTTCTTTTCGGATGGCGGCGCTGGTTGCGGGGTAGGTTTCTTTGGAGACGCCATTCAGTGTTTCTCGCTTTCCTTGATCGTCCGAGGACCAATCGTCCGGTCGGTGCAACAGATCGTATTCGTCTTGGTGAAATGGAAATTAGCGCAAACTTGCCATTTCTCGCCAAGCACCACCGGCGTTTTCTCAAGGCACACCATGCACGGGTAGTCTCGCAAATCTTTAAGATCGAAAGAATCAACCAGAATCATGGTCATCGTTTTGCAGCCCCTAAGGCGATATATCGAGTGGAAACCGTTGGCATTCCCTAACCTCGATTACAACAGGGCGAAGGTCCCTTCGTTTGAACTTCGGTTACCACCAGCAACGATCCTTGGTTCTCGGAAGCAATCACGAAGATGACGTTCTACGACTGTAAAGAAAGTCAGGTCGTTTTCGTTTGATGCTCCCGCTGGAGGTTCCGACCGCGCAATGCCCGGTGCTCGTCGAAATCGAACGACCGACTCCCCTTCTGACCTTCGGTGCGAACTTCGGACCGAGGTTCTCCCTACAATAAAATCATCAGCCCAAGATCAGGGAATGCGGTAATGGTGAACCTCTGGCTAACAGGGAAGGGTCAATCTCGTATATGCGACTACGATTCTTGAAAGCTTGCGCGATGGTTTTATCCACGGTTGCTCTGGGACATCGTATCCGCTTATTGAAGTACACGACCATGGTCGCCTTCCTTATTGCGAATGCGGTGTGCGTCGCACAATCGTGTCCCGCAGGGATGACCTACACAGAAACCGCGTATGGATCATATTGTGCAGGAGAGCAACATCGCCCTCCATCTATTCCTCAGTATCCAGCACCATCTACTTCACAGGCATGCCTAAACAACATGCAGGCGCAGAGTGATGCTATCGGCAATGCACAGTGGGCGGTTGTGGTCGGGCTCGCGCGGGCATATAACTCAGGGATATGCAACAACGAGTTTCCCGAAGGAAGGGCCAGCTCTTTGAAAATGATTGGAAGCGGCCTTGTATCGCTGGGTCAATATGAAGAGGCGATTCCCGTCTTGCGTCAATGTGCGCAATTGTTCCCGGGTCAGGTGTGGTGCTGGTATGGTCTCGCAGAGGCGACGATGAAGTTAGGTCGCATGGATGAAGCTCGACAGTTCTTGCAACACGTTGTTGCGGGCGGAGCAGTTGATCAAGACAGTACGGAAGCCATTCGAGAGGCGAAGGGCCTGTCGGCAGAAATTGAAAAAGCGAGTGCTGCGCAAGTTGAGCAAGCCCCACCTGTTGAAGCACCGAAGAAAAGTCACGGCACTGGTTTCTTTGTCACTTATTCAGGGCACATTCTGACCAACAACCATGTCGTCGATGGTTGTCGCTCACTCGCGTTGCGGAACGGAACTCGGCTAACCTTTATTAGTAGCGACCCAACTGCGGACCTAGCGTTGGTCAGGGCAGATGTAAGTCCCGCCTCAGTCGCCGTCCTTAGAAGTGGACCTGCACCAAGATTGGGCGACAGCGTTGTGGCGTTTGGTTATCCACTTGAAGATATTCTCTCCTCCGCGGGTAACGTCTCCGTCGGAATCCTGAGCGCGACTTCGGGCTTTCGTGACAATCCCGGCCTAGTGCAGATAAGCGCGCCGGTCCAGCCCGGCAACAGTGGCGGCGCTTTGCTTGATTCCAGTGGACACGTAATTGGAGTGATCGTTTCAAAACTCGACGCGCTGGTTATGGCCCGAGAGACCGGTGATGTTCCGCAAAACGTCAATTTCGCGATTCACTGGTCTCAGGTTAGAGCGTTTCTTGACACGCAAGGCATAAAATATCTTTCGCTCCCATCTGTTAGGAACATCAACACGCGCGACAGTGCGGCAGCCGCATCTCGATTTTCAGTCTCGATCGAATGTGAGAGGTAACACACTCCGTCGGTAGCCTCGCGCGCGTTCGTCAATCAGCTTTGACCGGGCTCTGGCTCCGGTCTTCTCTGAGTTTCTCCCCAACATCGGCAGTTCCATCGGCAGCGCCAGCATAGGAATGCGCCATGCGGCTTGACTGCCCATAAATCGTGTTCCTGCCCTCGAAGGGGTCTGCCGCATCACTTCCGGTTTCTGAACTTCGCCATCATATTCAACAGGGGATTCGCCGGGACGCGCTGCGCCACCCGACATGGGAAAAGTGCGCTGGCCGATGGCCATCGTCGGCGGCTGACCCAAGTTTGGCAGTGGCCGCTGTGGCCGCGTGGCTTGATCGGTTGAAGTGCGGACTACGGTGTAATCTCGAAGGCCATTCCGCAGCCGAGACCATAGCAAGCGCCGTCGGGGTTCCCGTCGCCATAAGTGGTCGTACCATAGAGGTTGCCTACGCTGTCCATAATCAGGCTATATTCAGGGCTGTCTCCGTCCGTGCCGTTGAAGCTCCAAAGAGTCTTCCCCTGATAGCTAACTTTACCGACGGGAGCAACCAGTTCGAAAACGGCGCCAGAGTTGTTTATGCCACCTTCGGTAGTGGCGCCATAGACATTCCCGGCTCCATCGAGCACTACTCCCGCGAGGGGATAAGCGCCGTCGCCGGGCATACTCCCAAAGTCATATAGGGTCCGCTCTTTGTATTTCCCGTTCTTTCCCGGAGTGAGTTCGAAAACCGCACCTCTTTTGTAAGCGCCGCCGCCCGTATTGGTTCCGAATATGTTACCGGCTTTGTCGAACGCGAGTGTGCCGTTTGGAGCGGTCCTAAGTTTACGACCGCTCTTGTTAGCGTTGAAGGTGTGGAGCACGATCGGATTCCAACGACCGGAGCCGTTCGTCTGTAGCTCGAAGACCTGCGATTGCGAGACGCCGAAAATGCTGCCGCCGGAATCCATGGTCAGCCCGGCGTACCAGCTAGTGTCGGTGTTGTAGATGACTTGCTCCGTCCAGCCGCCACCGGACGGGCTCAACTCAAAGACGGTCCCGCTGCCGCCGCTGCCACCAGCCCCAGTTGTTCCGTAGAGATTGCCCGCCGCGTCGATGACCACACCGCTCGACGGATTGGCGCCGTCTGTCCCGCCAGCAAAGCTATAAAGCGTGGTTTCCGTCCAACTCGCGCCGACGGACCCCGGACTTAGCTTGAACACAGCGCCCCACCCATGGGCTCCGTTCCCCTCCGCCGTCCCGTAGAGGTTCCCCGCGCCATCGAAGACTAAAGACCCCGTTGGGTATGAGAGACCTTCGTATCCGGTGAAGCTGTAGAGGACGGTCTCGATCCAGCCCCCGCTGCCATTCGGGGAAAGCTCAAACACAGTGCCACAACATTCATCCGGCCCTGTGCCTCCGGTGACGGTTGCGCCATAGAAATTGCCTTTACCGTCGGGAGTAAGGGGAGAATTAGGAATGGCGCCGTCAGAACAACCGAACCCGCTCGCACAGAAGGTATAGAGCACGGTCTCCGTTTGGCCCTGCGCAGCGACGGTGCTAAAGACTGAGACGACGCCAACCACGATCGCAAGAACCGCTAGGGTGAACTTTGTGAACGACATGATGTTTCTCCTCTTCGAGGGAGAGCTTACGCCGACGACTGGAAGGCTCCCTTGTTTATCGGGCTTAGCAGTACGCGGAAAGATAGCCGCAGATCACGATGCCACTCCACGCGGAGTCGGTCAAGTTAAAAGGGCGCAAATTCGCCCAGCGGTAAATTGCCCGAATCGGGTTGCGGACCGCAAGTTGATCTAACATCGCGATAGCACCAACTACGACCGTCCGCGTCATTTGGTGCTATCGCCTGTTTTCGACAGGTATTATGTTTCCCAGCGACCATGAAAGAGAACTGGAAGCCCTATCTCTGTAATGTCAATGACAAGCTCGCTTCGATTTTTGTCAATCTCGGCCTTCGAGACGAAGTACCGATAGCATCGAAGCCATGGCTGCTCTGGACGTGGGTCTATTTTCAATCGCCGCGAGCCGATGGCCTGTCGGATGGCAGGGAAGCTCCAACACTCTACAAAATTGAGGACGCATTAAACGCTTCGCTGTATCACGCCTGCGGTGCTATCCCATGCGGAAGAATCACAACTCAAGGACGACGTGAGTTCTATTTTTACGGACCGACTGCGGACGGTTTGCGTCAAGCCGTAAACGCGGGATTAAAAGGCTTTGACGGGTACAGGTTTGACGTGGGCAGTCAGAAAGATTTGGAATGGGAGCAATATCTCAACGTTTTGTATCCATCAGCGGAAGACCGGCAGCGTATTGCGAACATGGACCTGCTCGACGTACTGCGGGACAAAGGGGATGTTTTAACCGCCGCGAGAGAAGTGCAACATTGGATGTACTTTCCTTCTGAGTCCTCTCGCCTCTTGTTTCGAGATGCGTCAGCCGCAGTGGGTTACAGGTTCGTGTCTGAATCAAGCTCTAAGCGGGTCTTACCATTCGGCATTGTCGTCGGTCGCATACAGTCTATTGAGCAAGCATCCATCGACCGCACAGTCATTGAGTTGCTACACCTTTCTCAGCGTTTCGACGGTGAATACGATGGTTGGGAAACGCCAGTCGTCAGGCAGTAACGCTCGGTTGGCGTAATATCGACATTTCACCAACTACGGCCCGTCAGGGTCAATTGGTGCTATTTGACCTCGATAGTTGACATTCGCCAGATCGTTCTGGCGATGCGTTCTAAACATGGAACACCAAATCTATGTCTTGCAGAAGCCCAGCGAACCCACTAAAGAGCTGCGCCATCTGTCGGTTGAGGGTCGGGAGGAACTATGAAGTCCGTTGGCTTGAGTACCTTTCTTGGAACCGCTTTTGTGCTTGTGATAACAGGATCGGCACAGGTGCCGAACACGGCATTCTCAATCACAGCCGCGGCGGCGTATTCGGAAGTGAGAAGCGGTGAGGAGGCGTATGTAAAAGTTACCCTCACGAACAACCTCAATCGTGTTGTTACGCTTGAATTTGCCAGTCCACTTTGTGACTACTCGATGGAGGTTCGTGACAGTGTTGGCAAGCTGGCCCCCGATACGGAGGCTAAGTCCAAATCCGATTGCGCCCATCCACATTCGACGGGGGCAGACGCAATCCTCCAGCTCAAGCCGCATGAGTCCGCGACAAACACGATTTCAGTGAGTATGTTCAGCGACATGTCGCGATTAGGGCAGTGCTCTGTGCGAGTGGCGTGGAGGGAACCAAAAGAGGTTGGTGGCATGCTGGTGAAATCGAACACGGTCAAGATAACAGTGGTTCCTTAAAAAAGTATCTGGATATAGTTGTCGCAATTGCCATCGCGCCAATTTGACATCGAAGGGCGGCGCTCCCTCTCATTTCTCATTTCTTGATCCGGCCTAGGAACGCCGATAAAAGGGGGTTCTTCGGTAGCAGCGGCGCACCACTCACCGGAAGTGTTCGTTGCCCCGGAAACATCTGCTTTGGCTTGATGTTCGAACTCAGAGGGCGCAGGGGTGATAGCTCTCGGATTGTCATCGGCTCGTTCCCCAACAGATGAGACGATTTTGCTCCGTTTGCTCCCATGGCTACTCCTCCGTCTTCTCGTTCTGCTCGCTCGCCAACTCAAGCAGTTCGTCGCCCTCGGGCCAACGGTCGTGCGCCAGATGAAAGCGCAACTCGTCGTCGGATTTCTCCCGCAGCTCTTTTGTCACGTCGGCGATTTGAATTTGCTGGTGCGCGCGTCCTTCGAGCCGGTCGAAGATGACGGCGACGGCAGCGAGTCTTTGCCGCCCCTTCAAAGCCTCTTGAACGAGTACGCCGACGAGACGCTCCTCAAGGCTTTGACCGTCGGGCCCGACCTCTGACATTTTCGCGCGCAGCGAGCTGACAAGCCCGCGCGTGCGCGGCCTGCCGCTCGGGTTCCCGCTCTGACCGGGCACAAAACCCTTCCCCGTGACTCCGCCGAGTTGCTTGGGCTCGACACGTTGATTTCCCTTGTTTTGCACGTTGCTACCCTCCATCAGGAATTTTCAAATCGCAGTCGGGCCATTTGCGGGCCCGTCTGGATTCGCATAAATCCTTTCGACTTCTTCACATAGAGCCTGCGCTCTCCCAAACATTTCAGGCAGAGTGTTCAAACTCTCCGGATTCGGGGACGCCAAATCTAATCAGTGAGTTACCGGGATTTCCCCAGAAACTCGCGGTACAACGGCGGTACAATTTGGTTTCGAGCGGATCATGCCGACTACGTTGCTTTGCGCCGCTCGCTTCTGCGGACTCAGGGCGTGGGTGTAGGTGTCCAACGTCATCTGGTGATCCCCAGTTTTCGAGCTGAGGGTTGAATGTAGTCGCGCATTACCGCACTCAGCCAGACTGGCTGTTTCCCACGCTTGGCTCCAGCGCGGTTGGCGTTGGTGGCTGTAGATTATCAAGACGTTGTACCCATCGAAACCGGACCGACCGGGCTGAGTTCTGGCACCGAGCCGTGCAAAAGGCGCCGCGATAAGTCCGCGCCTTGCAAATCGTTACAGCCGATTTACACTTTCGCACCGCTCCTGCGGCGACGGTGTTCGTAGAGTCTGGGAAGAGGAACAACGTGTTGAAAGATCACAGGTGGCCCACACATAATCTGACGGCTTTTTGTATGGCGTTAGGTCATACCAGGCCAACAGATCATGAGCTACATACTCGTCAATCGGCATCAGCTTTCTGGATGCCTCCGTTTTGACCGGGCCGACGTGCTGGTCAACGAGCGACCGAGTCACGCTTACATAGAGATTCTTGAACTCGAAATCCCCCATTTCAGTCCGGCCAGAACGCTCCAGTCATCCTCTTGCTCCATGGATTCCCCACTTCATCGTGTCAGTATCGAGAACTGATCCCGCGCCTAGCCGGCCGCTATCGTGTGATCGCTCCAAACCTGCCGGTCTTCGGCTTCACTGAAGTTCCTGCGGAGCGCGGCTATAAATACACCTTCGACGCGCTGGCAAAGCCGATCTTCGCATTCACCCAAGCTCTGAAACTTACCCGCTACGCGATGTACGTATTCGATTAGGGGGCGCCGACTGGCGTTGATGGTGCCCGAGCGTATGACCGCCATCGTCTCTCAGACTGGCAACGCCTATGAAGAAGGTGTGGGCGATGCGTGGCACCCGATTCGACGCTACTGACGAGAGCCCACCCAGGGACATCGTAATGCTCTTCGCGCCGCCTTCACGCTCGAAGGAATGCATCACGAA
>Ga0302320_10021577_pt1 | contig 12768 bp, 13 predicted proteins | sample Bog_T0_3_FD_202130 | JGI IMG/M metagenome (GOLD analysis project Ga0302320, IMG submission 202130) | Peat permafrost microbial communities from Stordalen Mire near Abisko, Sweden - Bog_T0_3 | ecosystem: Environmental > Terrestrial > Soil > Wetlands > Peat | place: Sweden: Abisko, Stordalen Mire...
TGGGTGTTGAAAGCCGGCGCGCCCAAAATGGCCAGCGTTTCGGTGCCGAATCGGCCGGGACTGGCCAAGCGCCTGTCGCGTCCTCACTATCTCAACGGCGACGGCCGCCACACCGTGCGCAACGACGAGGCCGTACTGGACGCCGATTGGCATAAGCGCTACGCGTCGTGCTGGTCGATCCCTTTAGCGGCCGAGGGCCGCACGGCCGGCGTCATGCAGTTCGCGTTTGAGAAGCCCTATGAGTGGCTCCCTCGCGAACAGGAGCTTTTGGCCGCCGCCGCCGAGCGCTGCCTGATGGCTGCGGAAAAAGCTCGTTTGATGGAAGATCTCGCGCGCCGCGAAGAGCAGGTTCGCCGGCTGGCCGAGCACATGCTGCACGTGGAAGAAATGGAGCGCCGCCGCATCAGCCGCGAACTTCACGACGAAGCCGGGCAGAGTTTGCTGTGCATCCGCCTGCAAATTGAATTGATCGAGCAGTCGCTCCCCGAATCGGAACACGAATTGCGGGGTAAGCTTTGCGAAGCGCGCGACTTAACGGAACGTACGATTCTGGAAATGCGGCGTTTAATCGCCGCGCTCAGCCCGGCCGTCTTGGAGCAGCTGGGCCTCGCCGCGGCGCTCCGACAATTGATTAACCGGTTCCAACGATTGCAGAATTGCCGCGTGCGCTTGCAGCTATCGAAGATGCGGAACCGCCTTCCGCAGCAAACCGAAGTAATCGCCTATCGCCTTGTGCAGGAATGCTTTAACAACATTGGCAAGCATTCGCAAGCGACCCAGGTAAACATTTCTCTCACTTCCACCGATGGAGTACTAAAGCTCACGGTGGAGGACAACGGCGTGGGTTTCAAGATTGAGGAGGCCGTGGAAAAACGCGAGTCCTTCGGTCTGTCGGGGATGCACGAGCGAGTAGCGCTACTCGGAGGACAGTTTCAGGTGGAAAGTCGTACGGAAGGTCCTAAAAGAGGTACAAAGATTTCCATCGAACTGCCGATAGCTAAGTAGTAGGGCGTTCGACCGGGACGCCTAGGTAGAAAAAACCAGAGAGAAAGTCGGGCATAGACGTTATGGCCAAAATACGAATCATGCTGGCGGATGACCACACGTTATTCCGTCAAGGCATTCGAACTTTGATTTCCGCCGAGCAGGACATGGAAGTGGTCGGCGAAGCGTCCAACGGCGGCGATGCCGTGGATAAAGCGAATGAAGTTCGACCGGACGTCGTGCTGATGGATATCGGCATGCCCGGTCTCAGCAGCTTCGAGGCAACCCGCCAGATCAAAAAGAACCGTCCGGAAACCAAGGTGCTGTTCCTCACCATGTACGACGACGAAGACTACCTCGTCGAAGGCATGGAAGTCGGCGCCAGCGGCTACGTCCTCAAAGATAGTCCGAGCCAGCAGCTGGTGGCTGCGGTTCGCGACATCTGCCGCGGCGGCAGCTACCTCAGCCCGCGCATGTTGTCCCAGCTGGTCGACGATTTCCGCAGCCGCATCAAGTCGGCGAACCGCCTGCCGCGCTTTGCCACGCTCACCACGCGTGAACGCGAAGTGCTGAAGATGCTGGCCGAAGGAAACTCGGTCAAGGAAATCGCCTGCGATCTGAATCTCAGCGTGAAAACCGTCGAAGCCCACAAGTTCAACTTGATGCGCAAGCTCGACATTCACAACAAGGCGCAGCTGGTGCAGTACGCCATTCAGAAAAAGATCATCAAGATTCCGAACCTGGTCTAAATCAAGCTGCTTCAAAGCGAGCTGGTCTTAGCGCCACGTCACACAAAGTTTGCGTTCTACGCCAAGAACACCTCGGGCCTCCTTCGGGAGGCCCTTTTTTATTGCGCCAGCGGCTCGACGCACCGCTTGACATAAAGTAACACAAACGTTACCATGTCCCCAGAATGTTCCAGCTTCGCGGCTACATTGACGAAACCGGCAAAAAACGCTTCGCCAAGTGGTTCGAGGGACTGGACGCCATTGCCGCCGCCAAGGTGACGATTGCTCTTACGCGGATCGAGCGGGGGAATCTGTCCAACACCAAGGGCGTAGGCACGGGCGTTCTCGAATACAAGATTGATTTTGGCCCCGGCTACCGCATCTATTTTGGCAAGGACGGCGAGCGTCTTGTCATCCTGATCGGTGGCGGGACCAAGAAACGACAGGACAGCGACATTGCCGCAGCTCAGGCGTGCTGGGCCGATTACAAACGGAGGAAGAAACATGCCCCTTACCCATGACTTCAAGGAAACCATCCGCGCGCGGGCGCAGCGCGAACCGAAATTCCGGCAAGCGCTTCTGCGCGAAGCCGTGGAAAGCTATCTCACCGGCGATCTTGAAACCGGCAAGGCCGTCTTGCGCGACTACGTCAACGCGACCATTGGATTTCAGGCGCTCGAAGAGCAGACCGACATTCCCATCAAAAGCCTCATGCGTATGTTGGGGCCAAAGGGTAGTCCGTCGGCAGCCAACCTTTCCAGCATTCTCACAGTCCTGCAAAAATCCGAAGGCGTCCACTTTGAACTTTCGTTCAGGCGATAGAGGGCGCGCCGGCTACGCCCGCATGAACCCGATCCAAAAGAGCACCATCATGCTCGCTCCAATCAGTCGCGGTATCCAGGGACCTCCTCTGGTCGCCCATGTGGCAAACGCCAGCCAAATCAGAAGTACGGCAATCCGAAGGAAGAATCCTTTCCCGCTCAATCTCGGACTCTCTGCTGGACGACATTCGCACCCTGCGGGGAAAGCGGCTTGATTGCGAAATAGAAGCCAGAGCCACATACGACCATAGCGACGAGACCTGCCACTCCAAAACCGCGCGGAGTCGGGATCCCTCCGACGGACAACGCTATAAGTACGGCCATGACCGTCGCGGTCACAACCATTGCGAGTCGCAAGTTGGTGTTCATCATCGCGCGAACCCTCTGAGCGGAACGCTCGGTCGGCGACCCCCGTTTGGCGCCGCGCTACTTCTTCAACTCATACGCCCGATTGCCGACGCTCACCGGATGCGCGTCGCCGCGATGGCAGGTATAGCACGTTACTTCCTGATTCCCATCCGGGAAAACGCCAGTGCCAGGGAAATTGGCGTTGATCTGGCGCACCAGCAGGATCATCTTGCGCGCGATGTCCTTGCGGGGATTCACATCGGCGCGGAACGGCTTTCCGCCGCCGTGGCAATAATTGCAATCCACGTTGAGCGCATCACGGAAATCACCCATCACGGAATCCGGTCCGTGCAAACGCGTCGTGACGGGCAGAATCTTCAAGCTGACGCCCGGCTCCTGCACGAAGTTCTCCGGCGTGCTCACGTTCTGCAGGTTGTAGAATTTCTTGGGAGCCACCGTGGCGGGCTTGGCGCTGCCGCGATGGCAGGTGAGGCAATCCACTTCGTGGTAGCCTTCGGGGAACACGCCCACGGCGCTCGGAAAGCTATCGTCGATCACGCGCCCCATCGCGATCATCTTGCGCGCGATGTCCTTCTTCGGATTGTCATCGGAGGCGAAATCGCCTTGCACGTGGCAGTAGGTGCACTGCACTCCGAGCGCTTCGTTGAAGCCGCGCATGACGAGCATGACGTTCGACTTCGCCGTCAGTAATTTCAAATTCTTGAAGTTCGCCGGAGCGCCACCGCCGCGGCCGCCCTCGCCTCCGCGGCCAGCCGGGGCTCCTCCTGGTTCCTGGGCCGACACGGAACCCGAAAACGCGGCGTAAAACGAAACGGACAGAACCAGCAATCCGGCAAAAAGGCGCATAGGTGGATTGTATGTGAATCGTGGGAGCGATTCAACGGCCCATTCGCGCCAGCCCATTTTTGTCGTCAAAAAGAACCGCGAACGCCAGGGCCGGGCAATCGTAAAACCCCGCGCGTTAGTGCGGGGATACACTTGCTGGCTCGATCAGGGTGGATGTATCCCCGGCCTTACGCCCGGGGTTCTACCCCGCGGCGCGGAGTTTTTCGGGAGCTCACATCGCGTGGCGTGGCTGTAAACGCCGAAAAAGGGCATTTTTAAAATCCGGCAGGTTAGCTCCACCCGAGGCTCGAAAGTCCCGTAAAGCACCTGTAATCGCAATTTTTCGAGCGGCGCTTTTTGAAATTCGATGTTCTTGATTCCGTGAAACTTGTGCTCCGGCCCAAGGCGCATTTCCACAACATTTTGTGCATCGATTGTTTGTTCGCGCCGAAACCGTCGAACTCCGTTCGCTCCGTCCGTCACCGGATCGCGATCAGCAGACCTCCGGTGATGCCCACCGAGCTCTCATGCCCTCGCGCAAAGCTATAGTCGTAGCTCGGTTCGATGTACCATCCGAACTTGTGTTTCGCGGAAGGCCAGAACATAAAGTCCAACACGGCCTCGCCGCTCCACGCGTTCGACGTCGAGTTCGAGATCGGGCCGCGTACTTTCGTGTGTCCCCACTGCGGACCCACGCCGAACATGAACTCGACTTTCTTCGAGAGCTCCCAAGGCTTCTTGAAGAGAAGGTCGACGTCCCATTCCGCTGAGTGACTGCGGAATAGTGGCGTCACGCCGGCCTCGATTTCCAGCCAATGTTCGATGGGAGTGAACTCGACTGCGAGGTCGGGACCAATGCCCCATCCACCGTCGTTGAGATTTCTGCTGGCCGCTCCACCGAGCTCAACAATCGCCGCCGGGTCTTTGTCAGTTTCCTGCGCGTCGATTGTTTGGGGATCAAGCGTCTGCGCGAAGGCGCCAGCGGCGCAGACGAGAGTTAGGATCGAGAGGGCTTTTGCCATGTTCACGTGTATGTCCTCACTCAGGGGGGATTCTGCGGTGCAGGAACGAAGGGATATCGCGTGCGCCTTGCGTAACAGCAACGATCTCAACCGTCGGATGTGTGACTCGATAGATGATCAGGTACGCGCCTACCGGGAAAAACAACACCGGCTCGCTCGTCAGATCGGTGCGCCGGTGGCCGATGCCTGACTCTCTCCCGATCGATTCGAATGTATCGAAAAGCTTGTCGGTCCAGCGATCCGCCGCGTCGATATTGTCTTGGGCAATGAAGTCCCAGATGGCGTCCAAATCGAGGACGGCATCTTCGCTGAGGACATAGCCGCTCATGCCTTAGATTTCCGGCGCTGATCGGATTTACGCTTGAGGCGGTCACGCGCCTCCGCGGGCTTCACGTGGGCGCCGCTCTCGAGCGATTTGAGCCTCCTCCCAAGCTCCCGGCCAAATTCTGACTGTCGTGCTGCGCGGTTTTGGTCGTGCTCTTCCAGGAGACGGAGCGCTTCGCGAACCACCTCGCTCGCCGAATTGTAGCGGCCACCTTCCACCTTGGCGCTTACGAACTTCTCAAGCTCGGGGGTGAGGGAAACATTCATGGGACAGCTCTCCTGTTTCCCTCACTCTAAGCCGAATACCAAACATTGTCAATCTTCGTTAGCGACCGTTTATATCAAGATCCCTCCCGACAAGGGTCCTTTGTGAAACATAAGGACCCTCAACCTGGATACGGCAAATCGTCGGGATGAACGCCGACATAGTCGGGATCAGGATCGCTGACGAAGCGCACTGCCTCGATATCGGAGTAACCTTCTAGGAGAGCTTTGCAGACACGGTGCATGCCATCCATTACGCGCCCATCACTGGAGAGAATGATCGGGAAGGCCAGATCGCAATCGAGCATAGTGATATTGCGTGCGCATTTATGTCTCTACATGATTTTCGACGATCCGAGTATAGAACGTCGTCCGCCAGTTTCAAATAGGGTAAGTTTTGGGGCGAAATCGGAAGCCCTGAACTCAGAGCTTCCAATGCCATCATCTCCCGGTCCTTGGTAGTGTCCTAAAGATTTAGGACACTACCCGGTCCTTCCCTAAGCAACCTCCTCCACCTACACTAGGAGCATGAAGAAGTTTATCTTCGGCTTCATCTTCGGCCTCGTCTTCGCCGGCCTTTCCCTTGTGATTCTTGGCTTCGCTGCCGTCCGCTTTGGATCCGGCGGGCACAAGGCCACTCTCGCCGACAATTCCACGCTCGTCCTGCATCTGGAAGGCGATCTGCCGGAGCAAGTACCCATGGATTACGACGTGCCGTTCTTCTCCGAGCAGCAATCGCTGAGCATCGCCGAAAACTGGGCGCTGTTGCGCAACGCCGCCGCCGATCCTCACATCAAGGCCATCGTCCTGGAGCCTCGCGGACTCAGCGTGGGCTGGGCCAAGCTCGAAGAGCTGCGCGGCGATATCGCCAGCTTCAAGAAATCCGGCAAGCCCGTCTATGCTTACCTGCGCGGCGCGGGCATGCGCGAATATTACGTCGCGACCGCCGCCGATCGCATCTTCTCTTCGCCCGAGGACGAACTCGACGTCAAAGGCCTGCGCGCCGAACTCACCTTTGTAAAAGGAACGCTCGACAAGCTCGGCGTGGAAATGGAATTCGAACACGTCGGCAAATATAAAGACGCGCCGGACATGTTCACGAAAACGAGTTCCAGCCCCGAGACGCGCGAGGTGATCAACGGCCTGCTCGATCAGTTCTATGGAGATTTCGTCTCCGCCGTGGCCGAGGGCCGCAAGAAGACGCCCGAACAAGTGCGCGCGGCGATCGATAACGGACCTTTCGTGGGAGAAGAAGCGCTGAAGAACGGCCTCATCGACGAGCTGGCGTACGAAGATCAAGTCTTCGCCAAGTTGAAAGACAAGGTCAGATCGGGCGATGCAAGAATCGGCGAGCGCGATTACTCTCGGCTCCCGGCACCAGCGGGCGTGGAGGGATCGACCAAGATCGCGCTGCTGGTGGGCTCAGGCGAGATTGTGCGCGGCTCCACGAACGACGGCGGCGAAGGCATGATCACAACCGCCAGCATGACCAAGGCGATTCGCGAGGTTCGCGACGACGATTCCATCAAGGGCGTGATTCTGCGTATTGATTCTCCGGGCGGCGACGGCATCGCCTCCGACGATATTTTGCACGAAGCGAAGCTCCTCAGCAAAAAGAAGCCCACCGTGATTTCGATGTCCGACCTGGCGGCCTCCGGCGGGTATTTCATCGCGATGACCGGCGACCCGTTAATTGCCTATCGCGCCACGGAAACCGGTTCCATCGGCGTGTTCTTCGGCAAGCCCAATTTGAAAGGCTTGTACGACAAGATCGGCCTGCACAAGGAATTGCTGACGCGCGGCAAGTTCGCCGATATCGATACGGACTCCGCGCCGTTGAATGACGCGCAGCGCGCCAAGCTCCGCACGGAGATCGAACTGTTCTACAAATCGTTCGTCGAAAGAGTGGCGGGCGCGCGCAATCGCAAATACGACGACGTGGAAATGCTGGCGCAGGGGCGCGTTTGGACCGGCGCGCAGGCCAAGCAGAACGGTTTGGTCGACGAGATCGGTGGCATCGATCGCGCCATTGAACTCGTGAAGCAGCGCGCGAAAATCGCCGCGTCGGACAAAATTAAACTGGTGGCGTATCCTCCGCGCAAGACGTTGATCCAGATTCTAATGGATCGCGACGACGTCACAGCGCTGGAGTCGCGGGTTCTCGATTCCCGCGTCGAAGCGCGCGTGGAAAGCAAGCTGAGCGCCTTCATCGGCGACGCTTCGATCCGCTCGCTCTTGCATGCGCTGATGACCGGAACTCTCCCGCAAGGAGGCATCATCAGTCGGATGCCTTATAGTGTGACGGTTCGCTAGAAAGAGTCGGGGGCTGCGGCATTGCATAAGCCGATATCACTGACATTCTTGATCGCCCTGTGCTGCTTTCCCGCGTTCGCAGCCGAGCCGGTTGCGATGAAGTGGACCATTGACGGCACCGAGCGCGAGGCGCTGGTCTACGCGCCGGCCAAAACTTCAGGAGCAAGGAAGGCGCCGTTGGTGTTTGTTTTTCACTGGCACGGCGGCAGCATGCAGGCAGCCGCGGCCGGGATGAAATTTCAGACGCTCTGGCCGGAAGCGATCGCCGTTTATATGCAGGGATTGCCAACTAAAATCTACGTCGATCCCATGGGAGTGGACCCAGGTTGGCAGCAGGAACCGGGCCAATTCGGAGATCGCGACCTAAGGTTTTTCGATGCCGTACTGGCGAGCCTGCACTCGACATTCCCGGTGGATAACCATCGCATCTATGCGACCGGATTTTCGAACGGCGGAATTTTTACTTATCTTTTGTGGGGCACGCGAGGCAAGACCTTCGCGGCCTTCGCCCCCGTATCCGGTCAAAAGTTTTCCGCGGTGCGTCTCACCGAGCCTCGGCCCGTGCTGCATATCGCCGGCCAAAAGGACGACGTGGTGCCGTTCCGGGAACAGGTGCAATCCGTGCTGGCGGCGAAAGCGACGGACGGCAGCGCCGAAGCGGGAACTTCCTGCGGGCAGAACTGCACGACGTATCGATCCACCAGGAACGCGCCGGTCAACACTTACTTTCATCCCGCCGGCCACGTCTATCCTCCGGGCGCATCGGAGATGATCGTGAAGTTTTTCAAAAACCACGAGCTCGCCGACTGAGCGGCGCACGGCTCCCCTCTACGCAGCCGAATCGCGGGCGGTCACTGCTGATGAGGGGCTGGCCTGTGAGGGAATACGCAGACCGCTCCACTCCTCGCACAGCAGAATGGAGTTTCCGGGATTGTTCGAATCGTACTTCATGCCGGATGTGCCGATCAGGCGGCTCAAATCCTCCGGTAGCCGCTCCCGCAGAGCCGTCACGTCCTGCGATGCGGTGTACTGCACGCCGCGTAGCGAGTACGAATAGTAAAGCAGATTGTCGCCCACTTCATCCACCAACGCGTCGCCCAACCGTCCCGTCTTATGCAGCCGCATTCGGCGACGCTTCTCGCGCTTCTCAGGCGTGGTGTGGCGCTTCACGGCGATCCACACGGCCAACGCGACAAGTGCCGCGGCGAGCACCGACAGGAGCGTGATTTCAATTTGTGGTTGCGACATCCAGTATCATTTGCGACATCCGGCATCATTTTCGACATCCGGCAGCCGGGGTGACCGAGCGCGACGCGAAAACATGCGGCGCTCCGCACGATTATAGCGAATGAAAACACGGGCGCGCGGTTTGTATCACATTTGGGCGACGCCTATTTTGAGGACGCCGCACTTCCGGCCGTCACGTCCACATCGTAGGTTGAGAAAAGCGACCCGTCGGTGGCGATCGCGCGAAGTCTGTATGCGCCCGGCACGGGGAAACTCGCCGAGGCCTCTAGCTTCACCGGCTGCCCGTACACCACGGGGCTGACTTCGGGATCGATCAGCGCTTTCGCAGGACCACGATACGTGATCCAGCGGATCTGCAATCCTTCCGGACGTCCCTTGCCCGCGGGACTGGGCTTGGGGATTCCATCGTCCGTGGCGTTTGCCGTAAGCGTGGTTTTTCCCGCCATCACAGCCGACGCGCTCGCGGTGATCTCCGGCAGCTTGTTGTTCGCGTTCGGCGTGGAGTTCGTGATCCGCAGGAAAGGATCGCCGGGGCTGTTCTTCGTGATCAGCGCCTTATCGATTTCCCACTCCGGCTGGATCCAACCTTTCGAAACGCTGGTCTTTCCGTGTGTCGTAAGGGTCCACGTCAAACGATCGTTCTGCGTCCACTTTTTCGGGACGACACGTTTGAAAACGAACCAATGCCGCCCCGCGTAAAAGTGCGTCGGCTGGCCTTGATCCGCGTCGCCATCGAAATGATTCGCGGGACCGAGGGGAACATCGAGTTCTTCTTCGCTATTGCGGTTGTAGTAACCGAAGTACAGCGAGTACGACCCGTCGGCGTTGGGCTCCCATCCTTCAAACGTGGGACTCACGTCCTGCCCGCGTGCGTAATGCACGCCCACCGAATACGGCATCTGCGCGCGCAACGCCATCATCGCGCCGCTCAAAGACAACAAACTCGCAAGAGACCACACTACGCTTCGATGTTTCGTCATTGTCCTCAGCCGTCTCGTGATAAGCCGTCGCTTAGTTGTCCGACGAGCGCGCGCTCATCATCATGCGCGGATTCGGCTTGCGCGTCGACATTTCTTTTTTGAAATCCGCGTCGGACATGTAATAGTAGCTGATCCACGCCGATCCCATTTCGTCGATGGTGCGCTGTCCCCACGTAATCTGGGCGTCGGGGTCGGGATTCGACTTGTTCGAATCCGTGTTGTCGTGCCACATGATGGAATGCAGAATCGTTCCCGCCGGCAGCAGCGGAGCCTGATCGTCGCCGTACACGTAATTGAGGTGCCAGTTGAAGAAGAACCGCGCGCAGCTCAGCGTTTCCGCTTTCCCGTTGGGATAAATCGCCTCCAGGCATTCCGCCTTGCCGCGGTTATGCATGTGCGGCTGGAACGAAAGCAGGCGCGTGGGCTTGAGCAGCGGCATGTAAGCGTCCGAGCGGATGTTATCGGTGTGCGGACGCAGATCGATTTCATTCACCCCCACCGTCAGCGACGTGATCACGTGCGCCGGAACATATCCCTTCGGATAAAACTTCAACCCGAGCCGCACGTTCGTCGGCGTCTCCGCGCCCACGGCATGCAGATGGAACTGGAAGTTAATCAGCGACCCGGCCTTCACCAGGCGGCCCGAGCCTTCTGGAAACACGTCGCCGCTTTTGCCGATGGCGTACTCATTCAGAAACACGCCCTGCTCGCCCACATCGAGTCCCGCGTTCGTATCGGTCTGGCCGCTGTGCACGGTTTCGTCGTCGGGCTCCACAATGGACGTCCTTATATGATGGATCACCGCGTGGCCCTTGCTCGGAATAATTTGCACGCCGCGCAGGTAGCGATCTTCCGTCAATCCGGCGTTGACCAGGATGTCGGGATATTGATCGGGAGCCTTCGCTTTCACGACCACATCTCTCGGCAGCGTGACGATTAGATCCGGATCGCCGATCTGCCACGCCTCAGCGGCGAACTTGCGCGCCGGGGGCAGGTCGGAATCCTTGCCCTTGGGCGCGCCGTTGTCCGACCATTTCGCGATCAGCGCGATCTGCTCGTCGGTCAGGGACGCGTCGTTATTGAAGTGCTGCACGCCCACGTTCTTATCGATGAACCACGGCGGCATTTCGCGCGCCAGCACCTTCTGCCGGATGGATCGCGCCCACGGCCGCGCCTCTTCATAGGTCATCAGCGACATGGGAGCAAACGTCCCCTCCCGATGGCAAACCTGGCAGTGCTCCTGCAGGATCGGCATGATGTCTTTTGCGAAAGTTGGTTGATCCTCCGCATAGGCCGCGCCCGCTGCCAGCGAGATGGATATGGCAACCGTCAAGCCAAAACTGAATTTCATAGAGAGGCCTCCCGTGATCCCGGCTAAATCACCCCGTATCATACGCCTTTCGAAGCGCGGCGTCGACCCCAGGGCAATCCTTAGACAAACACCTCAAGCAAACCCACGCTTCTCCAAGGCAGTTAGAGCCCTGACCCGCTATAATAAAAGACAGGTTCGTTCATGGTATCTTGGATAGCCACTCCTTCCCCCCTTCTGGCCGCGAGTTTCCTACCGGCCTCCGCCAGCAAGTTCATGAACAGCTTGTTTGACGATACGTTCACGGATATCTATCGGCTGCAGCCGTTCGACTACGCGATCCTAGTCCCGTACTTCGCCGTTCTCATCGTTCTTTCCTGCTACGGGCTGCATCGCTATCACATGATTCGCGGGTATTGGAAGTACCGCAAGCAGATGCCGACCGAAGCTCCCCAGCGCTACGAACAACTGCCTCGCGTGACTATCCAGCTTCCGATCTATAACGAGCAGTACGTCGTCGAGCAGCTGATTGAACAAGTCAGCAAGATGGATTATCCGCACGAGCTTCTCGATATCCAGATCCTGGACGATTCCACCGACGAAACGCATCCCTTTACCGAACGTCTGGTCGCGGAGTACAAAGCGACTGGACTGCCGATCGAATACATTCATCGCTCTCATCGTCACGGCTACAAAGCGGGCGCGCTGCAGAATGGACTGCTGACGGCCAAAGGCGAAATCGTGGCCATCTTTGATGCGGACTTCTTACCGCCCGCCGATTTCCTGCAAAGGACCGTCCACTTTTTCGCCGATCCAAAAATCGGCATGGTCCAGACGCGCTGGGGCTACACGAACCGTCATTACAATTTGTTGACCGAAGTGCAGGCCATGCTGCTCGATGGCCACTTCGTGCTGGAGCACGTGGCGCGATCCGGCGCGGGTAAGTTTTTCAACTTCAACGGCACAGCGGGCATCATGCGGATGTCCATGATCGAGGACGCCGGCGGCTGGCAGCACGACACGCTCACCGAGGATTCCGATCTCAGCTATCGCGCCCAGTTGAAGGGCTGGAAATTCGTTTACGTTCCTTCGATTGAATGCGTGTCGGAACTGCCGGTTGAAACTTACGGCTTCCAGGTGCAGCAGTCGCGCTGGGCCAAAGGCCTGACGCAGGTCGCGAAGAAGCTGCTGATGACGATCCTGAAAGCGGACGTCCCGTTCAAGGTCAAAGCCGAGGCGTTCTTCCACCTGACGCCCAACATTACGTATCCGATGATGATCGTAGTGAGCGCCTTGATGCTCCCCGTCATGATCGTGCGCTTTTACATGGGCTGGTTCCAGATGGTGGTGATCGATTTGCCGCTGATCATCGCGTCCTTCTGGTCCATCTCCGCGTTCTACATGGTCGCGCATCGCGAACTCTTTCCCAAAACGTGGAAGCGCGCGTTCTTGTTCCTACCCGCGCTCATGGCCGCGGGCGTCGCGCTGACCATCATCAATTCGAAAGCGGTCCTCGAAGCGCTGTTCAACTACCAGACCAGCTTCGCCCGCACTCCCAAGTACGCCATCGGTAGCTCGCAT
>Ga0302320_10021578_pt1 | contig 12768 bp, 9 predicted proteins | sample Bog_T0_3_FD_202130 | JGI IMG/M metagenome (GOLD analysis project Ga0302320, IMG submission 202130) | Peat permafrost microbial communities from Stordalen Mire near Abisko, Sweden - Bog_T0_3 | ecosystem: Environmental > Terrestrial > Soil > Wetlands > Peat | place: Sweden: Abisko, Stordalen Mire...
AAGTCGCCTGCTTTCACGTCCGAGCCTTCGACATAATTTTCCTTCAACAAAATGCCCGCGACGCGCGCGCGCACTTGCGCCGTGCGAACCGCATCAATGCGGCCGGGCAATTCCGTCGTCACCGGCAACGGCTCGGTCGCGACCGTCACCACACCGACTTCCGGCGGCGGCGGCGGTCCGGCAGATTTTTTACCGCAACCGGCGAAAAGCATCGCCATAACCACGAGTGCCGCGCCTAAAATTATTTCGCGACGGTGCGGCCTGAAAATTTTTTGCTCGATTCGATTCATAATCAATTTTGTAAAATGGGCTTTCTTGCCATCCGTCTATGCTCGCGCCCCGCCGGAATTTTTGCCGCTGCCAGCGTCACCCGCAATGGGGTGAACACCTTATTCATCCGCAGAATCCAGTGGATGTTGGTGGCGACGGGATGGTCCATGAATTTTTCGGGCAGGGAAAAATGGTTACGTTTCAACAGACGCCGGGGAGCAAAAACTTTTCATTTTTCTCGTTCCGCACCGTGCCGGTTGAACTCCAATCCAACGTGGGCGAACATTCACCAAAAAAACAGATAGCGACGGTGGGCGTGCGGCAGTTCGAGGCTGGCCAGCCAACCGAAAAGGCATTTGAAAAGTGCCAGCAGAAGTGCCAGCAAACCTCATCGGTGGGGAGTAAAATGGAGTTAAGAAAAGCCGGCTGGAGTTTACTTGACTTAAATCACAAACGCCTTTAATATCAAGGCAGCGGTGATGATTTAGACAGTTGATTTCGAGTGGCTTGTGGAAGGCGGGACGCGTCCGATTCCGACCCTCGCCTCCAGTTAAATCGCTAATGTTTATGCGGGTTTGATTGGGGTCAGCGGGTCGAGTTTCACCGGAATCTTCACCTGTTTGACAACCCGTCCAGTGCTCGTTCACTGTTCGGCCAACGCTCGTCCACTGCTCGCTTACGCGACCGGCGCCGATTGTTTCACACTCGCAACCATGCGTGATGCAATGAAACAACAATTCGGTCTGATCCAGCGCCCCTGGGGCGTGTTTTACCTTAAAAACAAAATCACTGGCGAACAAACCAGTCTCAAAACCCGCGACAAGGCGGAAGCCCAGCGCCTGCTCCAGGCCCACAACGAATCCGACAGCCAGCCGCACTTGAACCTGTCGCTGGCGCGCGTCTACCTCAACGGCGCCGATCCCCAACTGGCCACCCGCACCTGGCAGGAGGTCATGGAGCACATCGTTGAAAAGAAAAAAGACGAAACCCGCCGCCGCTGGGAAGTCGCCATCAAGGATGCCAATTTCGACTGCATCCGCAAACTGCCGGTGGCGGAGACACGGCCAGAACACTTCGACCGCGCCCTGCGCGACGGCAAGGTTTCCACGAACGTGTATCTGCGACGAATCCACAATCACGCGCTGGGCATGGAATGGCTGCTCAAGTCGGTAATCCCACGCCTGCAATGGCCCAAGCCGGTGTTCAAGGAGAAGCGGGCCATCACGGCAGAAGAACATGCGGCCATCGTCCTGCGAGAGCAGAACACGGAGCGGCGGGACTTTTACGAACTGCTTTGGCACACAGGCGCGGCGCAATCGGATGGGGCGTGCCTGCGGGCGGAAGACATCAATTGGGAGGCGCGAACCATCTGTTTCACGCGCAAGAAATTGAAATCGCGGGGCACGAGCGTCAAACCTGCGCTATTCCGGTTCAGTGCGGAAGTGGAGGCCATCTTGAAACGGCTGCCGGCTGAGGGGCAGTTGTTTCCGTACCTCTGCACCGTGCGGGCGGGTGATCGGGCGACCGAGTTCAAGCAGCGATGCGTTGGATTGGGGATTGCGGGTGTGTCATTGCATTCGTATCGGTATGCGTGGGCAGAGCGGGCCTTGAAGTGCGGATTCCCAGAGCGGTTCGCACAACAGGCGCTGGGACACAACTCCAAGGCGGTGCACCGGGCCTATGCGAAGCACGCGGAAGTAACCATCCCGTCGCTGGATGATTGGGAGCGGAATTGGGAAAAGCACCCGGACCGCCCTCCTGTGCCGTCGCTGGTGGCGGCCGAATTTCGGCCAGCATCGCTGACCAATCCACAAGCAAATTGATGGGTGATTCTCAACGCGGCTTACAATCGTGCGGAGGGGATGGGCCGCGGTTGCAAGCGCGACCGAGCCGCAATCTGAGTCTCAAGCAAGACCGTGGGAGTTCCACCAAGTGTTCCACGCTGACCATTCTGTATGACATACTGAGTGATTTATTGTATAAATTGATTGACTGCGTTGTGTGATATTGTAATCTGGCCCTGCACAAGCGGATGACCACGCTAAAACTATGTCCACAAGCGATTGCTGGCTCCACCGCCGCCTCGTCCGTTATCACTGCCGCGTCGTGCCCCGCGACCGGTTGTCGCGCAGCCTGGAAATATTTGAAAACAAAAAGCTAGACACCAGTGATTTTGGGTTGCGCGGCAGCGAAGAAAGGTATCCGGCGTGAGCAACCTGAACGATGAAGCGATGACGGCGACGCTGGCAACCTGGGCGGCGAGAAATTTGCCGGCACGGCTGGATGTCAAGGCGACGGCGCGGCTGCTCGGTTTCGCAGAGCATGACATTCAGATTTTGATGGGCACAGGCAAATTGGAACCGCTCGGCGAGCCGGCTCCCAATGCGCCGAAATGGTTTTGTGCCATCGAGATCATCCGCTTGGCCACGGATCGGGATTGGCTCCACAAAGCGACCCGGGAGATTTCCAAACACTGGCGGCAGAAACGAGAGCAACCCCCAAAGTCACGAACGATGGCCCAGGATCAAAGGCCTGCCGAAAATATCGCGACGCTGCGGGGGTCAAATTAGCGATCCGAGTGCGTCAAGCAACGCTTTGACCCGATTCGGATCCAATTCCGTAAAACTGCGGCTGATCCCGGTGGCGACGAGGAAGCAGGTGGCCAAGTCGAGGTAGTCCGAAACGTTCTCGGGGGTGATTCCGCTGGCGATGGCCAACGGCGCATCACCAAGGCCGCGCTTCATGGCGGCGATTTTCTCGCGCGGGGCGGCTTTGCCGGTGCCTGGGCCGCTGGTGGTCACCACGTCAATATATTTGGCAGCAACCTTGGCTGCCGACTCAAGCTCTGTCACCTCCCGCTGGTATTTGAAGGCCACGCCGCCAAAATACAATCCGCTCCATTTGTGCTCCTGGCGAGCTTGGAGGAATTTTTCGGCTTCGGACTGGGTCGTGCTGAATTCGTCTATTCCGGCGTTGTCGGCCCAAATTCCGGAAATTTTCGGATCAACTTGCGCAACGACCTCTTCCGGCTCCAGGCCAAGGCCATTGACCCCCACCCACCAGCCGGGGAATTCGTCCAGCACCCCGCGCGAAATTTGCAGAAGCTCCGGCCATCCGATGAAATGATTGATCAGAAACACGCCATCACAACCGGCTGTCCGGGCAATGGCGGCGTTTCGCAAGGTTTGGTCGAGTGTTTCGACATGAATGACGGGCAAAATAACGTGAGCCGACCGGGAAAAGTGATTCTTCAATGCTTCCATGCGCCTAAAGTATAACGGCAACGGGAGAATGCAAATTGAACATACGCCCCAAACCTTAACGCCAAGAACGCATTTGACAGTAACACTGTCATGTTGTACGCTGGTTCCGTGATGCGCGAATATACCGTCGAAGAACTGGCCCAAGCCGTCCAAACGTGGTGCGGCAAGCATGGCATTTCCCCCGCCAACGGCCAGGCGTCGGAGGAAATCTCCGAACGCACGATCCGGTATTATCGCACGCTGGGATTGCTGGATGCGCCGCTGGGTAGTTACGTCAAGACCTTTGGCGACAAGCACCGACTGCAACTCATCGCCATCCGCGTTTATCAGGCCCAAGGCATTCCGCTGCGCAAAATCCGTGAGGAACTTTACGGCAAGAGTCTGGAGGATCTCCTCGAGTTTGAGCAGGCGGCCGCCTGCAAGGGGCTGCACGGCCTGGCGCAGCAGGTCCCGCTGGACCCGGTTCGCGAGGGCGAGAGCTGGGCCGTGACGCCGCTGGGTCAGGGCTTCCTGCTGGTGAATCGCGACCAGCGCCACGTGCCGGAGGTGGTCTTGAAAAAGATCCAGCAATTACTGGCCTCGGTCAGCCCGAATCATGACCACGACGAATCCATCAAGCGAAACTAACTAAAATTATGCCAGCCTCCCGAATTTCTCCCGAACTGATTGACCGCAGCTTTGGCTTGGTGGCCATCGTTGAAAACACGCGGGTCCGGCTGCCGCTCAAGGCTGTGGAATGCGAGTTCTCCGTGGCCGCCGGCCTGGTGGAAGTGCGCATGACCCAGGTTTTCCGGCAGGAAAATCCCAAACCCTTGGACTGCGATTATTTGTTCCCCCTGCCGGCGGACGCCTCGGTGTATGCCTGTGAAGCGGACATCAATGGCCGCATCATCCGCGCCAAAGTAAAGGAGCGCGGCGAGGCCGTGAAACTGGCCGAAGAAAAAAAGGCCGAGGGCCGTCGCGTGGCGCTGGTGGAGGCTGAACGCGAGAATTTGTTCACGCTCTCCCTCAAAAACCTGCAACCGGACGATCTGGTGCTGGTCACTCTGAAATATATCCAGCCATTGCGCCATCTCGCGGACCTGCCTTCGGTGGAAATCCCGTTCTCCCCGGGCATCCGTTATATTCCAGGAAACCCGCTCATTCGCGCGAATCGCGGCCACGGCGTCGTGGACGACACGGACCAGGTGCCGGATGCCTCGCGCATCTCGCCGGTGCGGCTGGAACGGGAACATCCGGATGCGGCATTCATTGAAATTCGGGGCGGGCTGGACGCGCAGTACTTGGAGGCGGCGAGCATCGTTTCGCCCAGCCATAATATTATCAGCCGGCCGGAGGGCGGGCAAGTGACCGTTTGCCTCTCCGATAAGGGCGAAGTTCCCGACCGTGATTTTGTGCTGCGCTGGAAGGAAACAAGGACGGAACACTCGGCCGCCCGCGCCTGGATTCAGGAAGTGGGCGCGCAAAGTTACGCGCTGATGGAAATCCGCGCGCCGAAGGCCACCGGCGCGCCCGTGCCGATGGATTTTTATTTCCTCTTGGACATTTCGGGCAGCATGGCTGGCGTCAAGTGGCAAAAGGCGGCGCTGGCGGTGCAGGCCTGCGTATCCGGGCTGGCGGAACAAGACCGCGTCATGCTCACGCTGTTCAACAACGGGGTCCGGGATTTTGCCGAGCAACCCCTGCCACCGGCGCAGATGCTGGCGGACGCCAATTTTCGGCAGCTCCAGCAGCTCCAGGCCAACGGCGGCACGGAATTGGGCCAGGCGCTCCGGCACGTCTTGGAACTGGCGGCGGCACACTCGCCGACGGATGACAAAGCAGCCGCCGACGTGCGGAGGCGGACCACACCGGAACGCCACAAAGCGTTGATCCTCATCACCGATGCGCAAGTGGGCAATGAAGCCGTGATTCTCAACCTTGCGAAAGCGGCCCGCGATTTCCCGATGCATTGCTTCGGCATAGACAATGCCCTGAACGATTCGCTGTTGCTGGCCCTGGCGCGGCAGCAGCGCGGCACCTTTCATTCCCTCAACCCGGGGGACGACGTGGCGAAAATCCTGACCGGGCTGGCGCAAACCATCCGGCATCCGGTCCTGCACGAACTGAGTTTGTCCGCCGGCTGGGAACCGGACGTGAAATACCTTCCCCCACTGTACTCTGGACAGGTGTTTTATCTGGCCGCGCGTTGCGCCAGCAGCCAGCCGCTTGAACTGTCCGCCCGCAATGGCGTCGCGGAGCCGGTCCAAATCCCGATTGCCAGCCTGGCCGCTTCCTGCGAAGCCCCCTACCTCGACTGGTGCAAGAACCGGATACAGCGGCTCATGGAAGAACAAAACGCGACCGAAGCCATCGCCCTGTCCGTCCAGAGCAATTTGATCTGTCCACTGACGGCCTTCATTGCGTGGGATGAATCCGAGAAAGTGGCCGTGGCCAGCCACTCGCTGGCACAGCCGAACCTGATGGAGCTGAACGACAGGGTTAAATTCTGCGCTCCTGCCGCAGTCGGTGATACTTTAAGAACAAGAGGGGATGGCAAGAGAGCGTTCCGCGGTCGAGTCCTCGACCATGCACTCGAACCGCCAATCCTAAGGATGGAAGGGCGGCCTGGCATCGCTGGTCGGTTGTATCAGGCCGGACTCAAGGCCCTCAGGTGTTCAATCACCACGGCGCCGCACCACCACCAAAGGGTCATTGAGGAGATCGTGTATGTTGCAACGGGCGTTTTCGCCAGCCAGCCTGCCACGCCGTATCCCGACCCGCAGGAACGGACTGCGGCATTCGAAACCTGTTTTAGGGAGGTTTGCCAGCGCTGCTCGCTGCGTGAATGCGAAGTGGCTTGGCGGCAAATCATGCACTGGGCGTTTGCGGACCAGCAGCGCTGGCTGGAGCGTTCCACCCTCGTCGCCATGCTGCTGGAGAATCTGCTCAAGCTGGCGGACAAGCACCAACAAGCGTTTGAAGCGCTGTGTCGGCAACTGGTCCAAGTCGAACGGAGCCAAGGCAAACCGGCTGGAACCGCAGTTCGGCTCAGGGCGGCTATTGTCGCCCGGTCCTGGACCGAAGTTGAACTCGTTCAAACGCTCCGAGCCGAATTCAAGGAAGGCGTGGACTCACGGCTGGTTGCTGACTACATGCGGATTCCAGGCGAAATGCGCCAGGAAATCGAAGCCTTTGCACAACAGCACCTTAAATCAATGACTAATTCGTAAAAATGGACGAAATTCAATACATTAATACATGTAATTCTCGCAATACAAAACTTGCAAAGCACAATCTTCTGTGGTTTAATCGTCACAGGTTTGTCAGAACAAATTTTGACTTGTATCCGGATTGACCTTTGTTGGCTTGAGTGCGGTGCAAGCAAGGAGAAAATCAGTGTTGAAATTAAAGTGGATATGCACGCTTTAACTCGGAATGCATCAACTGGTCCGCAAAGGGGAAAGCGAGGTCTGTGGCTCGCCCGGCGGACGGCGACATCACGTTTAATCTGCTCCTGCCAGCCGTGGATGGTGGCAGCAGTGGTGCTGGCGGGGGTGGCGTTGCGCGGGGAGTCGGTTTCCTGGGTTGGCGGCAGCGGGGATTGGAGCACGGCGACAAATTGGAGATCGAACCAAGTGCCGACCGCTTCAGACGACGCATTCATCACGAACGCCGGAAATTACACTGTCACCATCAGCGCGAACGCTTTTGCAGGAACCATCACATTTCGAGTTGCTAACGGGACACAAACACTTGAGCTCTCGCCCTGCTTTGACGTTGACTGGTTGGAGTGTCCTTGCCTCAAATGCCATATTCATAATGAAGGGGGACACCCTGAAGGGTGCCGGGGATATATGAACGGCACAAGCACGTTCAACTGGGGCAGAAGCACGATGCTGGGCAGCGGGCGGACGAACATTAGACCAACGCGACTTCCCCCTATCGTTCCACTGGACTATGAATACTTCAATTACATCTCACAACAAAATTAAAACATCGCAGAAGTTCGGATTTCGGCTTTTCCATGTGTCAAGCCTGACACCACTCCTATTGCTGACGGCGCTTCTCGCGGCGGAAAACCGAGGGCAAGCCACCATCACAAACAGCACCGTCACCCTAAGCGCCAATGAGTTGCGAGATAAGCTTTACGATGCCAGTACCAGCTCACCACTGCTGCAAAACCCAATACAAGCCGCCGTCTTGCATCTCATGGACCTAGCCACGCGGCTGAACCCTGGTGTTTTATCTGCGCCAAACGCTTTGGTGGTCATGCAAAATGTCATTGCTGGGATGACCAATACCCTGGGAAGCCAACCGCAAATGACTATGATGGATTTAACCAGCGTCGCCTTGCCATACTTCCAGACGGAGTTCAGCAATGTGCTTCCCGCCACTACGGTCAGCACCATTCAGAATGGTCTCGCCATCAATGTTGTTGCAGAGCAGCAAGGGCTATATTCCGCACTTTATTCCAACATCACCACAGCCTTGCCTGCGGGGTCAGTCTTTTCAGGCATGGAAAATACTGCCTCGGCAATCCAGGCCCTGCAACGCCAATCTGCCAGTGAGGTCGCCACGCTCGCGTTGCCCGAACAAATCCGAACTGCTACGGACGGCGCATTCCGCCAAGCCGCAGCGCAGTTGGTGGCTCAGATTACGGGCATTACACCCGAGGACTCCCTCACCATTCTGGTGCAAAATGTGCCCGCTCTGCAGAGTAATCAGTTTTTGCGGAATCTAGCTCAAACTGCTGCAAACACAGGTCAAGTGACTACAGACATCAACTCCCTAATCGGCGCAGCGACTAGTGCCCTATCTTCGCTGTCCTTATCCACATCGAACAACATAATTCTCCTGGCGCAGATCTCCGTAGTCCAGCAGAACATTTTAGGTTCTCAGTCCAACCCAGCGGTGCTAGGCAATTCGTTGGTCCTTGCCCAACAAATTCAGTCAAATTACATCAGCAGTATTTCTATTGCGCAGCCGACGGTTAACTTCCTGAGCACGGTCATCACTGACTTCGGTGGTGATCCCCAGTTGGGCCAGCAGGTAGCCACCGTGGGAAGTGCCGCCTTCAAGATCGCCGGTGCAATAAATAAATTTGCGAATAACGAAGACGTTAGCGACGGAATACTATCGCTGAGTTCGACCATTGCTACGGGCAACCTGTTGGGCGCTGTTTTGGGAGTTTTCAGCCTGTTTGGCGATTCCGGCCCCAGCCCTGACCAAATTATACTGCAACAGATTCAAGTGCTCCAACAAAACATTGCGCAACTCAGCGCACAAATAAATACTGATTTTACGCAGCTAGATGCGCAGTTGAATTCACGTTTCGATCAGGTGGATAGCGAACTCACCAACATACTGGGCCAAATCAATAACAACATGATAACCATAAACACAGATTTTAGCTACGTGTACAATAACCTGGGTCAGATCAGGAGTTCACTGCTTGATTTGCAGGGAGACATCCAAAGACTGGAAAGTCAGACCTACACTTGGCTGACTGCAATAGACCAGGAGAACTTATATCTCCTGTTGCACAACAGTCTTGGATACGAGGTTAACGTTGGGTTTCCAATGGCCTACGTAAACGGTGGAAGTGAGGGAGACTTTGTGTCCTTTGAAGGACAATATTGGCTTTGGGCAGCACAAAACTCTCTCAATGGATTGTATCAACCGAATTCCGCTAACTTCAACATCGCGGACCTTTACACCCAGTTCGCGACTGACGCGGCGCCCGAAGACCACCTGAGCTATGTTAATCAATTCATCGCCTACAATCTCGGCATTGCTAAGCCGTTCAGCGGTCAGCTCGCCAACCCCCGGGTTTGGTCAATCGCTGCAAATGGCCTGGCGGAGATGTGTGTGGAAAACCCTGGCTATTTCCGGCAATACAACATCGTCAACGATCTCGGCAGTATCATTCAGCTTGGCAATAATCTGAACACCTTTCTCAACAATCTAGTCGCTTTTAACACAAACACACCAAATACAAATCTCTGGATAGCAGCATGCAACGGATACCGGAACGCCGTATCAGACTACACCAACGCCATCCTGAACGACTTTACCCTGTTTGCCATTAATAACAATTTCCCCGCCGGTTTCAACCCGTTTACCAACCAGTTCCTCAGCTTGGTCACTCCGTCAGGAGGCACCATTAAGGATGGCTATTACCCAAATGCTTCCGTGGCAGATGTGACCGCTATGGCCTGCTCCCCAACGCCGGATGGGATGCCAGTCTATTTCCTTGACCAGAACACCCTCCGGATGTTGGATACAAATGGAGTAATCACTACGCTTGCCGGCACGACGAACGCGGGTTTTAGCGATGGCTCACCGGGTCTGCTCAACGCGCCTCGTGGCCTAACCGTAGGTTCCAATGGCAACGTCTATATCTCCGACACAGGCAACTACCTGATTAGGGTGTTTGGCACTAATGGGTCATTGACGACACTCGCCGGCTACCCTGGCCAGGCGGGTGGGTTGGACGGAAACGGCAGCGGTGCCAGGTTCAATTCTCCGCAAGGTCTGCTCTTGGATCGTCAGGGCAACCTACTGGTCGCAGATACCATAAGCCACGCAATTCGCAAGGTTACGCCTGGCGGTGTTGTAACCACCCTCGCAGGCACGCCGGGCCAAATGGGAACTCGCGGTGGATTGACCAGCGAGGTTGCGATAAATGGCCCAGCCCAGTTTTACTCGCCCAGCGGGATTGCCATCAGGACTGACGGGCATGTCTTTGTTGCAGATTCAAATAACAACCTCATTCGACAACTCCTTCCCGCTGGTGCTTTCTGGGTGGTGAATACTATTGCCGGTCAGCTGATATCTGGATTCACCAATGGTGTTGGTCAGGCTGCGCGGTTCAACTACCCACAGCAAATTGCATCGGACGCCATAGGCAACATATATGTGGCGGATGATCTCAATCACGCTATCCGAAAAATAACTCTAGCGGGAGTGGTGACCACTGTGGCCGGCGGCGGCGGTCCTGGCAGTAGTAACGGCACTGGAGCAGCCGCTAGCTTCTATCACCCCAGTGGGATCGCGGTTGACGGCAGTGGGAATCTTTACGTGGCGGACACATGGAACAGCACGATTCGAAAAATTACCATAATGGGCACCAACTGGGTAGTAAGCACATTGGCGGGACAAACTGGGGTTTTAGGCGCAGCCAACGGCTTTGGCACAAATGCAACGTTCTATTGGCCGGAACATCTGGCTTTGGACGCGGCGACGAATCTCTACGTGTCGGACTACGGAAATGGTGTCATTAGGAAAATCACGCCTGACGGAACAGTGAGCTATTTTGCCGGATCACCGGGAGCTTATGGCGTCATAGATGGGGTGGGAACGAACGCGCAAATGGGATGGCCCATGGGTATAGCCGTGGACAGTGCGTCCAACATTTATGTTTCAGATGTGGAAAGCTCCACCATCCGCAAGATCAGTCCTTCCGCAGTGGTTAGCACTTTCGCCGGCTTGCCCTGGAATTCTGGCACCAACGATGGAAACGGCTCCAACGCGCGCTTCAATTACCCCACGGGTCTGGCAGTTGATGCCTCCGGTAATCTTTACGTATCCGACGGTCATAACAATACCGTTCGTCGGATCTCGCCGGATCGAACCGTGAGCACCATCGCGGGTGTCCCAGGATCACTTGTTGGTTACTCAGACGGCGCCAATGGCCCCATTGGTCAGTTTTGGACACCAACAGGCCTGGCCATGGACACGAATGGTTTGATTTATGTCACCGACCCGATCAGCCGCACCATACGAACGATTAACACCAATGGCCTTGTCGGAACCTATCCCGTGCCCCCAACCTCTCTCGCGTTTCTGTTGCCACAGATCTTGACTGCACCGACCGCTGCTCCTTCCTGTTCAGCGTTCGCTGGCGAATTCATGGCACTTGCACCAACTGCGTCCGGGTTTCACTTTCTAGCGCTAAAGGCTGACGGCACCGTGGCTGCGTGGGGATACAACGCACAGGGGCAGTGTAACGTTCCTGCGGGGCTAAGCAACGTTGTGGCGGCCGCGACTGGAAACATTCATTCCTTGGCACTAAAGGCTGACGGCACCGTGGTTGCGTGGGGGGACAACACCTATGGCCAATGTAACGTTCCTGCGGGGTTAGGAAACGTTGTAGCGATTTCGGCAGGTCTCTCAGAGTCCATTGCACTAAGGTCTGACGGCACCGTGGTTGCGTGGGGAGACAACACCTATGGCCAGTGCAACGTTCCTACGGGGCTAAGCAACGTTGTGGCAGTCATGAATGGAGATCATAACACCAAGGCATTAAAAGCTGACGGCACAGTGACTGCGTGGGGATATAACGCAAACGGCGAGTGTAACGTTCCTGCGGGACTAAGCAACGTTGTGGCAGTCGATGATCAAGTTGCACTAAGGTCTGACGGCACCGTGGTTGCGTGGGGAGACAACACCTATGGCCAGTTAAACGTTCCTGCGGGGAACACCAACCTTGTGGAGGTCGCGTTTGGTAACGGTTATATTTTAGTGCTAAGTGCTGATGGTGGGGTGAATGCGTGGGGAAACAACGCAAGCGGCCAGTGCAATGTGCATGGGTTGTCAGGCAGTTTTGCGGCGGTCGGAGCTTCGGATGATGCTGTTTCCCTATTGCTAAAAGGTGACGGGACGCTGGTCGAGTTGGGAGACAACACCGATGGCCAGTGTAACGTTCCTGCGGGGCTAGGCAACGTTGTGGCAGTCATGAATGGTTTTGGTAACACCGTGGCACTAAAGGCTGATGGCACACTGGCTGCATGGGGAAACAATACCTTTGGTCAGTGCAATGTGCCGGTGCCTGTGTTGCCACAACAATTAAATGATACTCTGCTTGTGAATGCCGACGTGCAGCAGTTCTCTGGTGGTTTGATTACCCCGGACGGCCGGGTCTTGGTTGCTGACAAGTTCGGACTGCGCCTTTTCGACAACTCACTGCGCGTGCAGAAACAGGCCGCCTCATACCTGATGAGCGATATGAACAATGCCAGTGGTGGCCTCCATACGGCGGCTCAGAATCTCACGGCCTGGCATATGCTGTTGCAGACTCTCGCGACGTATGGATTACCTACCGCTTTGAACAACAATGATGCGCTTAACTCGCTGCTCTTCGGGAGCAATCCTCTCATAGATTCAGCCTCGGCCACCACCTACCTGAACACTTTGGTTAACGCGCCCAATTGGGAACCGCTGCATGTGGACGCGGCTGCGGGACTTCAGACAA
>Ga0302320_10021580_pt1 | contig 12767 bp, 14 predicted proteins | sample Bog_T0_3_FD_202130 | JGI IMG/M metagenome (GOLD analysis project Ga0302320, IMG submission 202130) | Peat permafrost microbial communities from Stordalen Mire near Abisko, Sweden - Bog_T0_3 | ecosystem: Environmental > Terrestrial > Soil > Wetlands > Peat | place: Sweden: Abisko, Stordalen Mire...
CGACGTGCTGGTGACGACGAAGAGCGGGCAGTTTGTCCCCGGGCTGAAGCAAGAGAATTTTCGTCTTTATGAGGATGGAACTCCGCAGAGCATCAGCAGCTTCACCGTTTCGAAAGCGCCGATTACAGCGGTTCTTCTGGTCGAGTATGCGTCTACGAATTATTCGTTCATGATCCAGGCGCTGCAAGCTTCGTATGCTTTCGCCAACACGCTGCAAAAGAACGACTGGATCGCGGTCGCGTATTACGATATGCAGCCGCATATTCTTGTCGATTTCACCCAGGACAAGAAAGCGGTGTACGGCGCGCTGAACCAGTTGCGCATTCCGGGATTCGCGGAGACCAATTTGTTTGACGCTCTTTACGACACGCTGGATCGGCTGGACCGTGTGGAGGGCAAGAAGTACATCATTCTGGTTACGACGGGCGTTGACACCTTCAGCAAGCTCACGCTGGATAAGATCACGAAGAAAATAAAAGACACGAAAGATGTGACCATTTTTCCGGTCAGCGTGGGCTGGATCATTCGCGAGATGTATGAAGCGCGGGGTGGCTCTGCGCCGCATGGGATGGGCATTCCGGTGAACAATATGGATTACCTGCAGGCGGATAATGAAATGCGTAACTTTGCCGCCATGACCGGCGGGCGGGCTTATTTTCCGCGTTTCCAGGGCGAGATGCCGGAGTTGTTTCAGGATATTTCCAACGACATTCGCAACCAGTATTCGATCACGTACCGGCCGACCAACGACAAGCTGGACGGGACTTACCGCAAGCTGAAGGTGCAAGTCGTTGCTCCCGATGGTGGGCCGCTGAAGGTGAAAGATCAGAAAGGGAAAGATCAGAAGATTGAAGTAGTCGCACGGGATGGGTATACGGCCAGGCATTCGGTGGATTAAGTCTTCTGGGCCAGGTTGCCGAGGGTTATATATATGACCGACATATTCAAGCCTGATGACGAGGTGGACTTTCGCGAAAAGCGGGGAGGCATGGCTCGGGCCTTCGATCTGCTTGCTAGCCTGCCCGAGGATATTGACGTGGACTCTCTCGAACGCGAAAGGGACTCGCCGCAAAAACGCAAAGGGCTGTGATCGAGCCTCGATTTCTCCTTGAGCAGAGAATCTGTATGTATATCCGACAGAAGTAACCAAAAAAAGTCTTGCAGCGATTGGGCAGGTTGCGCCGCGGGAGGCCGTTAAGCGCACCTCTCGACCTGCCCGCTCGTCGATCCTCTCGACCGTGCCTGTGCTATAGTTTCTCCCCGAACAGAGTGCCGTGGCCGCAGGAGGAGAATTTATTATGAGGATGTCGACCGGATATGGGCGGAAGTCTATTCAGGTTGCTAATCCGCTGAATCGGAACCTCGGCCTCTATGCACTCGCTGCAGCCAGCGCTGGGGTGAGTGTTCTGGCGCTAGTGACGCCGGCAGGTGCGCAAATCGTCTACACACCCTTTCACAAAGTGATTCTCAACAATGAAAAGATATTGATCGATCTTAACCATGATGGCGTCCCGGACCTCGCCATTCGCGAGGTTCCATCGACCTTCTTTGGCGCAACGTTTCCGGGAAACTCGCTGCGGGTTGAGCCCGGGCCGGGAGGGGGCTTGAAACAGGGCCTCACCCTTCGCGGCGCCTCAGCCATGTCGATTGGGCAGGAGATCGGGCCCCGTGAAGGCTTCTTTTTTGGTCCGGCCTGGATGTGCGCCGTAACCAACTACGGCATTTATTACGAGGGCTCGTGGGTGGACGTTTATCCACCTCATTATCTTGGGATCCGTTTCTTGATTAACGGCGAGACTCATTACGGCTGGGCGCGGCTGACCACGATCGATGGCCCGGGCTTTATCGAAGCTAACCTAAGCGGGTATGCCTACGAGACCCAGGCTAATAAGCCGATCCGCGCTGGAGATACCGGCAGTAAGGAAGAGAGCGGTTCGGTCGGTGCGATATCATCCGCGCCGCAGCCTGAGGCAAAATTGCCTGCGAGCCTTGGCGCGCTAGCGCTAGGCTACCGTTCGAAGCAGCGATCGGAATAATGTCTGACTGGTTTACAATTAAGTGTTCCGCGCCATTCATCTTCTATATGCAGTCCTGGAGGATTCTATGAAGCTTACCCCTGGAAAACTCGCTGGTCTTAAGAAAGTGTCGAACGAGCACGGAGTGATTGCGGCCGCCGCCATGGATCAGCGTGGCTCGCTGCAAAAGTCGCTGGCCAAAGAAAAAGGTGGAGAGGTCAGCGATGCCATGATGGAGGAGTTCAAGACTCTGGTCACGGAAGTTTTGACACCCCATGCCAGCGCTATCCTGCTCGATCCGGAGTGGGGACTGCCAGCCTCCAAGCGGCGCGCCAAGAATGCGGGGTTGCTGCTGGCGTATGAGAAAACTGGCTACGACAAGACTGGGCCGGGACGGCTGGGCGATCTGCTGGATCACTGGTCGGCGCGGCGTTTGAAGGAAGCGGGCGCGGATTGCGTCAAGATTCTGCTTTATTACAGTCCGTTCGATCCCAAGGAAGTGAACGACCAGAAACATGCGTGGGTGGAGCGTATCGGCGATGAATGCCGCGCCAATGACATTCCATACTTTCTTGAGTTTGTCGGCTACCAGGAAGGCGCCGATGAAAAAGGATTGGAGTACGCCAAGAAGAAGCCGGAAATTGTCACGGAGAGTATGCGCGAGTTCGGCAAAGACCGGTACGGCGTGGATGTGCTGAAAGTTGAAGTTCCGGTGAATATGAAGTTCGTCGAAGGCACCGCATCATTCGGCGGACAGAAGGCGTACACGAAAAAAGAAGCGATTGATTTATTTCACAAGGCGGCCAGCGTCGCCACCAAGCCCTTCATCTATCTGTCCGCTGGAGTGAGCAACGCCGAATTCAGCGAGACGCTCGAACTGGCGGGGGAATCGGGAGTGAAGTTCAACGGAGTGCTCTGCGGTCGTGCCACATGGAAAGACGGCATACCGATCTATGCCAAGCAGGGCGCAGCGGCCTTCCGGAAGTGGCTTGAGACCGAAGGGGTGAAGAACATCAACAACGTGAACAGCAAACTCAAGGCCGCAACTTCGTGGTACTCGATTTACGGCGTCGAGCCGGCGCTGGTGAATGCGTAGGTTCATTGAAGTATGAACTGACCGAAGGGCGCGGGCCTTCTGCCCGCGCCTTTTGTTTTTGGCCGATATGTCTTTCATTCACCGCTCGATTCAGAGTTACACACTGTACGGGTAATCGAACCCAATGGAACTGGTATAACCCATTCACAGAAGTGTTACTTCATGGTATGATTCTAACTATGCCCATTGAATACGCCATGGTGAAAGCCAAAGGTCAGGTTGTGATCCCGGTTGAAGTGCGGCGAAAGTTTCAGATCGACAAAGGCACGCGGGTAGCATTCCTGGAGGAATCGGGCCGGCTGTTCCTGCAGCCTGTAACCGACGAATTTATTCACGAAATGAAGGGCCTGCTCGCAGGCCGGAATCTTCCCCAACGGATCGAGCGCGAGAAGGATCGCGACTTGAACTGAAAGAGCACGTTCTGGACGCCAATGCCCTCTACCGATTTCTCACCGGGGGTCCCGGCGCAGAGGTCGTGAGCCGGCTGTTCAAGCAGGCCCGCGACGCCGATCAGCCACTGCAGATGTCCGTGATCAACTGGGGCGAGGTTTACTATACGATCGCCAAAGCAGAAGGTTTCAAGGAGACCGACAGGGTCATGGATCGCGTGAGAATGCTGCCGTTGGCGATTCTGAATGCCGATGAAGCGACAACTGTGATGGCGGCCCGGCTGAAGGCCGGCCACGGGCTTCCTTATGCGGACTGCTTCGCGGCGGCTGCCACTTCAAGCGACGCCGTTCTGGTGACCTCGGATGCGAAAGACTTTAAGAAAATCCCGCAACTGCGGGTTCTTCCGCTTCCCGAGCACAGGGCGAAGAGCTAAAACGCCGCACGGGCGATGCCGATTTAAAGATGAAACAGAGCATCGAGCAAAAGCACAATTCCTGCGCCGACAAAGACCAGCACAGCCATTCTTACTCCAGGTTCGCGGTTAACCTCTGGAATTAAATCCGAAGCGGCCACATAAATTGTTACTCCAGCAGCGAGCGGCAGTCCGGAGCTCACGTGATGCCGGAATACGGCCATAGTTAAGACTCCGGCCAACGTCGCTCCGCCAATAACGATCGATGCGCCCCACGCGGTTGCGCGGCTGCGGCCGCTGGCCAACATGACGGAACTGACGGTGAAGCCTTCAGGAATCTTGTGCAGGAAGATGGCGAAAAAAATGATCCATCCGAGCGCGTTCGAGACCAGAAATCCAGAGGCGATTGCGATCCCGTCGAAAAATGTGTGGATGATGAGGCCCAGCAAGACGGAGTATCCCTTGTGGGCGTGCATGAACTCGTCTTTGTGAGTCTCTTCGCCGAAGTGAAAGTGCGGGCTGAGGGTATGCTCGAAGAAGTGAATGATGAGATAGCCCAGCAAAATCAGGTAGGCGGCGCTGCGGCCGCGCAGTTCCAGGCTTTCGGGAACCATCTCGACCAGGGCCGTCGCCAGCATGAATCCCGCGCCCAGCGCGACGAAGTAGCGGAGATATCTGCGCTCCCAATCACGCTGCACGATGATCGCTCCGCCGAAGATGTTGGCTCCGGCGGCGGTGAGGCCGAGCAGGATGCTGATCAGAATCGGGCTCATGTGAGGCAGTCGAGGATGATATCAGTTCTCACCCAAGAACCCACCACGGAGACACAGAGGCACGGAGAATCTTCTCTCTTGGTATCTTTCGTGCCTCTGTGAGTGAAAGACTTACCCGGAGTGGCGAATGTGCATGACGTCTCCATCCTGCACGATGTAGTCTTTGCCTTCGAGGCGCAGCGTGCCCTTGGCGCGGGCATTGGCCTCGGAACCGGCTTCCAGCAGTTGGTCCCAGCGAATGGTTTCGGCGCGGATGAAATGTTTCTCCAGATCGGAATGAATGGCTCCCGCGGCTTCCTGGGCGCGGGAGTTTGCCGGGACCTGCCAGGCGCGGCATTCGTCTTCACCCGCGGTGAAAAAAGAAATCAGGCCGAGCAGTTTATAGGTTGTACGAATCAGGCGGGTGAGGCCGCTTTCGGTCAACCCGTAGCTCGACAAAAATTCCGCCGCATCGGCATCGCTCATCTCGGCGAGTTCGGCTTCGACCTTGCCGCAGATCGCTGTGGCCGCGGCATTGGTTCGGGAGGCGATTTCGGTCAGGCCGTATTTGCTTACTGCTTCTTCGAGTTCTTTTCCCAGTTCGGTCGACTCGCCGATGTTGAGCACATAAAAAATCGGCTTCTCGCTGAGAAACATGAAACCCTTGATGCGCTTTTTATCTTCGGACGTCATTTCCATTTCGCGCAGGGGCTTGTCGGACTCCACTTGGGTTTTCGCCCGCTTCAGGAGTTCGAATTCTTTTTCCAGTTCGGGCGTCTTCATCTTCTTCAAATCTTTTTCGAGGCGTTCCAGCCGTTTCTCGATCTGACCAAGATCGCTGACCAGTAAATCGAACTCGACGTTCTTGATGTCTTTCAGGGGATCAATCTCTCCGGCGTGGGGAATGGAAGGATCGTCGAACACGCGGACCACATGTGCTAACGCATCGACGTTGCGGAGATGCGCCGCATAGGCGCTGTCTTTGAGCGCCTCTTGCCCGATGGCGCCGACGTCCACATATTCGACGGAAGTATGCGTGAGTTTCTTCGGGCTGTAGAGCGCAGCCAGGCGGTCGAGGCGATCGTCAGGAACCTTTGCTACGCCGATATGCGCCTCGCGCGGATTGGCCCGCGCCGAATCGGAAAGATGCGCCTTGGTCAATATGCGAAACAACGATGTCTTGCCCACCTGCGGCAGGCCGATGATGCCAGTTTTCATAAGGGAAGCTCTTAGCTGTTAGCTCCTAGCTTCTACCTGAGGCTTGGTGCGGTCAGCGAGGTCGACGAGCAAGGGCAAACATCTTAGGATAAATGATGAAACCAGATTGCCCAAGCAATTCGACGACATCTTGATGGTGCAGGACGACATGGCGGGCGAAGTCACGAAGGCCTTGAAGTCTTCCCTCAACACGAAACCGGATCATTGAAGTCCCGCTAGCGCTGTCCAACCAGTGTTGTCTCCAAGAATTTGAAGGGCGAAGAGTTTTCTGCAGCTGCGGTTTCAGTAGCTAAAGGCTGCTGGCCGTCAAATACACAACGACCAACCCAAGCAGTAACACGGCGCCTTCGACGCGCGTCGACCAGACATGCAGCGCATCGAACTGCACGCGTTCGGGATTATCGATTGGCGCAGAGCGGACATCCCCCAGCGAAGCGCGCAACACATCCATGCGCGGAATGATGCCGAACTGTGAGATCAGAGTGAGGGCCAACATCAGACATACGAGCACGTGGCGGGTGGCGAAGATGTGAGCTGTTCCGCCGGTGAAACGGCTATATAACAGGGAAGTTACGAGAAAAATAACTCCGGAAAAGATTGCGATCCAGTGAAGTTTCCCCAGCGCACGGCCAACGACATTACCGGCGAGATGAGTATTCGGAAGCACGTCCGGAATCGAAAAGGCAGTGGGCGCCAGCACGAAGGCAAAGAAGACCAGGCCGCCGATCCAGGCCACGAGCGATAGCAGCATGACAAAACGCAGTAAGGACATGAGGCAGAATTATAATCCTGCGCGTGGCGCTAGCCGAAGATCGGCCGGGTGTAACCTAAGTTGACGTTAAGGATATTTACCTTTGCAACCGGCAAACCAGGCAAGTAAATGATTCCAAATATTTTGATTCTGACTGCGCTATTGATGCAGAGTAAGTAAAAAGAGGGCCTACATCCCGTCGTAATTCGGACCGCCACCGCCTTCGGGTGGAACCCAGGTGATGATCTGATACGGGTCGGCGATGTCGCAGGTTTTGCAGTGCACGCAGTTCGAAGGATTCAGGCTGATCCTCTTCGCATTCGGCTGGGCCGCATCGTCCACCATCTCGTACACATTGGCCGGACAAAAATTCTGGCACGGGCTGCCGTATTCTTTTACGCATCTTGTGTTGCAAATATTGGTGTCGTGTATGACCAGATGCGCGGGCTGATCTTCTTCGTGCTTGGTGCCCGAGTGATACAGGTCCGTGAGCTTGTCGAAGGTGAGCTTTCCGTCGCCCTTGGCGGGGCCCAGCAAGTGCGCTTCTGCGCCCCCGTCAGCGGGCAATTCGGCTAACCTGTGCATGTGTTCATGTCCGGCTTTCGCAGGATAACGATTGCGCAGGCCGCGTCCCCCGGTGATCATCTGCAAGCCGGTATGAAACATGCCAGCGTAGAGGCCTTGCTCGAAACCCTGATGCATGTTGCGCACTTTCCAGAGTTCGTCTTTGATCCAGCTGGATTCCACTTTTTTCTGATATTCGCCGAGGGTGGCGGCTGAGAAATCATCTTTCTGCAGCGCCTCGAATGCAGTCTCAGCAGCTAACATGCCGCTCTTAATCGCGAGATGAATACCCTTGAGGCGGGCAGAGTTCAGAAATCCGGCGGAGTCGCCCAGGAGCATCCATCCATTGCCCGCGAGCGGCGGAAGGGCCCACCATCCGCCGTAAGGCAGCGATTTTGCGCCGTACCGGATCATCTTGCCGCCTTCGAGCAACTTCGCGACCATGGGATGTTGTTTGAAATCCTGGAGCACACGTTGCGGGTCGAGCCGCGGATCGGGGTAGTCGAGACCGGTGACGAATCCGAGCGAGACGACATTGTCTTTTGAGCCGTAGATCCAGGCTCCCCCGTATTCCTTTGGAGTGAGCGGCCAGCCCAGGGTATAGATGACTTCTCCGGGCGCGATGCGGCCCGAAGGAACCTCCCAGAGTTCTTTTACCCCGATCCCGTAAGTCTGCGGATTGGAGTCGCGGGCGAGGTCTAATTTCGAGACGAGCTGTTTCGTTAGTGATCCGCGGGGGCCTTCGGCAAGGATGGTGATCTTGGCATTGAGATCGTAGCCCGGCTCGAAGTTGGATTTCTGGTGGCCTTCTTTGTCCACGCCCTTGTCGTCGGTTTGGACACCGGTAACGCGATCGCCATCCAGCAGCAATTGCGATCCCGCAAATCCGGTGAAGACGGTAATGCCCGTCTCTTCCACTTTGCCGCCAAGCCACTTCACAAAGCGGTTCAGCGAGATGACGTAGTTGCCGTGGTCGCGCAAGGGAGGCGGCGTGATAGGTAGCTTGAACTTACTTTTCCGGGTCAAAAAGTAAACCGCTTCCCTTGTGACTTCAGCGTCGAGCGGCGCTTCTTTTTCGAAGCCGGGCAGCAACTCGCGCATGGAGCGCGGATCAAGCAGAGCGCCGGAAAGACAGTGCTGGCCGATCTCGCGGGCCTTCTCGAGCACGTAGATGTTTTCTTTGCTGAGTTGTGAATCGGGATGTGCGGCGTTATGTGCGTCGATCAGTTGGGACAAGCGAAGCGCGCAGGCCATGCCAGCGGGCCCTCCGCCGACGATGACCACGTCGGCTGGCATCTGCGGCCGCTCGACGCCCTCGATCGGTTTGCGGAAGATCAGCATTTAGCAATTAGCCTTTAGCGCGGCGAAGTACTCGGCGCCGGTCTCTTTGCGTTCCGTGGCAGTCGCCCAACGTCTATCTGCTCTATCAAGTACTGAACCCTCAGGTCCCGGCGCTTGTTCGCTCGATCGCGCCTCACCGAAAGCCAACTCCCTACGAACCACGAGACAATGGCGACCACGGTAGGTATGAGCAGCGTCAACATACAATGTCTAACGGTTAGCCAAGCTGGCAATCTCACCGAGGCCTAGTAGCCTTTGGTCCGCAGTCAGTAAGGTTAACTCAAGCACTTTGGCAGTCGCAGCCAGGAACCTGTCGGCGGGATCGGCTTGTGATAGCGGAAGGGCCAAGCCCGCACTCACAATCTCACGGGTCAACGGCGCTTCGCGCAACTGCTCGGCAGCGCGCTCCACCCAGGTAAAAGGATTCTCTACGCGAATCCTTCCCTTCTGCATGAGCGTCAGAGCCTCCCAGACGCTCACCGGAGACAACCAAAGTTCGTTGTTCAAATTCGAGAGCTCTGCTGTAGCTCGAGAGCCAAGGCGCTTTGGCTCAAGCTTGCTCCATATCCAGATATGGGTATCAAGTAGCAGTTTCAATCGCGATAGGCCTCGATCTCGTCCAGATCGATGATAGGCGAAACTATATCGCCGACGATTTCAGCAGTTCCCACCATGTCCCCGACAAACTTTCGCTTGCGATCTGGCCCAGAGGGAACAACCTCAGCGACGGGAATCCCGTGCCGGGTAATGCGGAGTGGCTGGCGTGTCTTGTGGACCTGTTCGATGAGTCCGAGGCACTTAGCTTTGAACTTCGAGATGGGAACGTCACGCATGACTACTATTTTAACCATAGTCACTTTATGGGTCAATTAGCAGATTGCCCGAGGTGACGTAAATTCGATTGTGTAAAAGGGAGAGGGTGTAAGTTGGCTTTGGCCTCGCAAGCTAAAGCCGATCCTAGAAAAGGAGACCTACACCCGATGGCGAAGATAATCCCAATCACCGAGCATTACCAACATTTTCTGGCGGAGATGAAGGAAACATGTTGGGGCGACCTGTACGGCCACACCAAGCTGGCGTTGAAGCGGGCGCTGGAAGCGGAGTCGGAATGGGAGCGGGATCCTTTTGCGGCGCGGGAGTTCTACCAGCGGCGGGCGCACCGGCGGCAGCCCTACCGCGACGGCTACTACGAGCGCGATTTCGTGACCCGGCTGGGGACGATCCGGCTGCGCATCACGCGCACGCGGGGAAAGAGTTTTCGTCACCCATGGAAGTACTTAGCGCCGATTCAGAAATCGGCCTGGTCACGAAAAACGTTTGAATATGGAACTTGGGGCGGCGAGTTCCGAGCCGAGTTTGCCCCACAGCCGGGAGACATCGTGGCCCATGAGCATTGGTGCTCCAGTGGGTTTGCCAACACCGATCTGGACTTGCAACTCAAACGGTATGGCATCCAAGAGGCTCATTGTCGCCGGTCTTATCGCGCACACATGCGTCGAATCAACCGTGCGTTTCGCCGTTGAGCTCGGCTACGACGTCACTTTGGTGAAGGACGCGACCGCAGATTACTCAGAGGAATTCATGCACGCCGCACTCGTCACCAATCTCCCAAACTACGCCAGCTCGATTGCCGCAACGCAGGAAGTCACCGACGCTCTTTTAGGCGACCGTCCAGTCGCGCAGAGTTCGTCCACCATGGGCGATACGAATGGATGAATCGCATGGGAGGCGTATCCCAAACTCGTCTGGATGACGGGCAACTCGGAAGTTATTTCTTCGTTCCGTCGGATTAGTAATGAGAAGCGCGTTTGTGGCTACTGAACCATGTTGTTTGTTGCCGACCTCGGTTTCTAAGGTGCTGGCAAAAGCCAACTCGTCGTGTCCGAATCGCCGGCTTGTGATCGCGTTGCATTCGCCTAACCGGACTGCGCGTGTGCCCTCCAGAGAAAAGCCAGGAGAATACCGCCCTCGCTGTCGAGCGGTCCTTTCTCCGCAGTCCGGTTTGCTGAGGAACCATCGCGAAAAATGGGCATCTTTCGCGTATTTCGAGGGAAAAGCCGGCGGGATTTCTCTGCAGCTAAGACTTGCTGGCGGAGGGAGAGGGATTCGAACCCCCGGTACCTTTTCAGGTACAGCGGTTTTCAAGACCGCCTGATTAAACCACTCTCACATCCCTCCGCAAAGGCCGACCCTGGCATCAAGCCTGACATAGTTTACAACACGTTTCTTACGAAAAAGAGTGGGTGCGACGAACTGGAGACGAAGAGGGGAAATGCCCTTGCCGCATTCGCGCCGAATCTTTCAAGCGCCCATCAGTTCATGCTTTTCTGGGCGAGGCCGAAGGCGCGCGATTCAAACTCCATCACTTCCACAAAGTGCGAGAGGAAGTATGAAATGCTGTGGTCGCCGGGATAGGCACGATACTCGTGCTTCACATCTTCCTTTTGCAATTGTTCGTGCAAAGCGGCTGCACCTTTTTCGAAGCCGTAGTCGTCGTCCTGCCCGCAATTGAAATAAATGGCGAGCTTTGGCAGGCCGGCGGCATTTCTGCGAGCGAGCACAAAAGGGCTGTTATCGTTCCAGTGCGGAATGTCGATGGGATTTCCAAAAACCGCCGCCAGCAGCTTCGCCAGCGGAGCGCCGGACCGCGCCGCGGTATCCAGGTCTTGAGGAGACTCCGTAATCAACGCAGCGCTCTGCGCGCTAACCGAAGAAAAAAGTTCGGGATGACTGAACGCGAAGCGCAGGGCTCCGTAGCCTCCCATCGAGATGCCGCTGATTCCGCGGCTCTCTCGGCTTCTGCGGATGCGGTACTTGGTCTCGATGAGCGGGATGAACTCCTGCAGGAAAAAGTCGCTGTAGCGAACGGATCGGTCCGCCGAATTGATGTAGAAGCTGCGTCTGCCTTCGGGCGCCACGATCAGAAAATCGCCCAGTTTGTGTTGCTGGCGGAGATCGTCGAGCAACGTCCATCCGCCACTATTGAAGAGCGTTTGCTCGTTATCTCCGAGGCCATGAAGAAAATAAAGCACAGGGTAGAGCTTTGGTGGCTGCGCTGCGGCGCCAGCGTCGTAACTGGCAGGCAGGTAAACACAATAATGAACCCGATATTTCAGGATCCGACTATTGACCGCATTGCAGTCGATCCGGCTCTGGGCGCGGGCGGAGAGCGAAAACATCAGCGCCATCATCAGCGGGATGGTGCGAAAAAAGCGCGCCATCAATACTGGTCCGTTACCATGCAACGCGTCACGCTGCAATGTTCGCCTGCGAGTTTACTCATAGCGCAATGCCTGCACAGGATCTAAACGTGCCGCACGACCTGCCGGATAAAGACCTGATAACAGACTCACGATAAAAGAGAACAGAATCGCCAGTCCAACCAGCCACCAGGGCACCGCCCAAAAATGCTCCGGGGGAAACGACTGGGACTTCAGATAAACGTTGGTTCCAAGGTTGATGACTTGACCTATGGCCCAACCGAGAGCGACTCCTACGATGCCGCCAAGAATCCCCATCGCGCCAGCCTCGGCGAAGAAAAGCTTCTTGACGTCGCCGTCGCTGGCGCCAATCGCTTTCATGATTCCGATCTCGCGCCGCCGTTCCAGAATCGCCATCACCAAGGTATTTACGATTCCGATGGAAGCCACGGCCAGAGCCAGGCTTCCAAAAATACCGAGAAACACGTCCAGCACTTTGAAGAATTGTTGGATGCTGCGACTGGCATCGAGAATCGAGAAGGTGGTGAATCCCATCTTCTTAATTTTTTCCTCCACCGGCTGAACCTGGCTGGGCTTTTGAACCTTAACACTGATCGATGAGTAGAGGGGCTCACCGCTTCCATGTGAAACTTCACGGAGATCGGTGGGCTGCATCACGTGAAGACTTTCCGCCAGCTTAAGGGGAAGGAAAACGCGCGCCCGCGTTGGACCGCGCATGCTCTCGGGATCGAGATCGGCGACGCCAACGATTTTGAGTTTGAGTTCGCGCGAGACCACGGAGTAGGCGGCGCTGGAGAAATCATTGTCGTCATCTTCATCCATGGAGTCGGAATCTTCGTCCGCTGGCGCCGCGGATGCTTCCCGTTGCGCGTAGCGCATAGTGATTTCTTTCCCCAGAAGCGGAGCCGCAAGTTGCGCCACGTTGGTTTCGTCTATGCCAGATTTAGGCGTCTTACCCAACAATTCTTCGGCGAACGCTTTTTGAAGAATGACCTCTGGCACCGTGT
>Ga0302320_10021582_pt1 | contig 12767 bp, 11 predicted proteins | sample Bog_T0_3_FD_202130 | JGI IMG/M metagenome (GOLD analysis project Ga0302320, IMG submission 202130) | Peat permafrost microbial communities from Stordalen Mire near Abisko, Sweden - Bog_T0_3 | ecosystem: Environmental > Terrestrial > Soil > Wetlands > Peat | place: Sweden: Abisko, Stordalen Mire...
ATTGCTCATTGCTCCCGGAGGAATATCGACCGTGAAACAGCCTGTTACTCTGGCCATTGTCGGCGCCGGCATGCGCGGCCAGGCCTACGCCAACTTCGCCCTGGAACACCCCGATCTCGCCAAGGTCGTCGCGGTGGCCGAGCCGCGTGATTTTCAGCGCGAGCGGATGGTCCAGGCGCACGGCATTCCGGCCGAGAATGTTTTCGTCACCTGGGAAGACCTGGCCGCCAAACCCCGCCTGGCCGATGCGGCGATCATTTGTACGCAGGACCGTATGCACCTGGCCCCCATGTTGGCCGCGGCCCCCAAGGGCTACGCGATCCTCATGGAAAAGCCCATGGCCACGAGCCTGGCTGAATGCGAGCGGATCGTCGCCTGCGCCCGCGCCTACGGCAATATCTTCGCCGTCTGCCACGTGCTGCTGTACACCGATTTCACCATCCGGTTGAAAGCCCTGTTAGACTCGGGCCTCATCGGGGAAGTTGTCAATGTCCAGCACCTCGAGCCCGTGGGCTGGTGGCACCAGGCCCATTCTTTCGTCCGCGGCAACTGGGCGAACGAGGGCGAATCGACGTTCATGCTGCTGGCCAAATGCTGCCACGATATCGACTGGCTGCGGCACATCATGGGCCGGCCCTGCCGCAGCGTGGCCAGCTTCGGCAGCCTGCGGCACTTCCGCGCGTCGGAACGCCCGGCAGGGGCCGCCGACCGCTGTCTCGACTGCTCGGTCGAGGCCGCCTGCCCCTACTCGGCCAAGCGGTTTTACCTGGACCAGTTCGACCGCGATTGGATCAACCGCTATTGCGTGGCCGTGATCACCGACGACCATACGCCCGAGGGCGTGAAGAAGGCCCTGCGCGAAGGCCCGTATGGCCGCTGTGTCTATGCTTGCGACAACGACGTGGTGGACAACCAGATCGTGGCGCTCGACTTTGCCGACGGCGCCACGGCCAGCCTGACCATGACGGCCTTCGCCCCGCAGTCCGACCGCAAGACTCGCCTCTTCGGCACGCGGGGCTACATCGAGACCGACAGCGCGCAGATCCGGCATTTCGATTTCGTCAGCGAAAAATCGGCCACCATTGACACGCGCGTCTTCGACGACGCCTCGAAGGCCGTCGTCAGCCACGGCGGCGGCGATCACGGCATCATGAAGGCGTTCGTCGAGGCGGTGGCCAGCGGCGATCAGCGGCGGGTCTGGTCCGGGCCGGCGGAGACCCTCGCCAGCCATCGCATTGTTTTTGCCGCCGAGAAGGCGCGGCGAGAGAACCGCGTCGTCGAAATGCGCGAACTGGCCCACAACGGCAGTGAAGTCTGCCCCACCAAACCATGAAACCCATCACTTGCTTCAGCTTTTGTTCCATCCTTGTTATTTCCGCTGCCGCTTGGGCCGCGGAAAAAGGGGACAGTCCCCATTTGTGCGAAGCACCCTCCGGGCCGTTCCGGCAAATGGGGACTGTCCCCTTTTTCCGCCCAGGCGGGGATGCCTGGCCTCCCGAATCGCTCGACCTCAAGCTCTCCGCGCCGATCCGGTCGTGGGATGAGGCGATTCCGCTGGGAAACGGCCTGACGGGCGGCCTGCTTTGGGGCGAAAAGAACGTCTTGCGATTGTCGCTGGACCGTGGCGACCTGTGGGATGAACGGCCCTCCGCGGGCAAAGATTGGTGGAAGCAACGCACCTGGGCCCGCGGCGGCGATTGGGACGGTCCCTACAACGGCGCAACGCCCACAAAACTGCCGGCCGGCCGCATGGAAATCACCCTGCCGGCCGGTTCTTCCGTCCGGCAGTTCGAGTTGAATCTGGCCACCGCCCGCGGACTGGCGCGGTTCGACACGGGCCAGACGATCGAGGCGTTTTTCAGCGCTGCGGAGCCCTTTGCGCTCGTCCGCATCCCTGGGCCGGCGCCGGCGGCCGTCAATCTGATTCCGGCCGGCGCCGCCAAAGATTCGGGCAGCGCAGGGCCGAGCAGCGGCGGGGCGGTTGCCCGGTTGGGCTATCCGCCTGCCACACGGGGAAGCAAGGAAAATGCCCTTTGGTTCGTGCAGGAGGCGGCCGAAGGTCTCAAGTATTGCGTGTGCGTGGAAACACATCGCACGAGTAATGAGACCCTGCTGGCCATCGCGATTACCTCGAACCGTGACGCGGCCGACCCGTTGGCTTTGGCTCGCAAACGCTGCGCCGAAGGACTCGCCGAAGGCTACGACGCGGCACTTGCGCGGCACGCAGCCTGGTGGCGCACGTTCTGGGCGCAGTCGTCGCTCAACGTGCCCGAAGCGGCGGTGCTTCGCTACTACGCCTTCGCGCGATATCTCTACGGCGCGGGCTCGCGGCGCGGGGCGCCGCCCATGCCGCTGCAAGGAGTCTGGACGGCCGACGACGGCGGCTTGCCGCCTTGGAAGGGCGACTACCACAACGACCTGAACACGCAAATGACCTATATCGCCTACCAGACGGCTGGTCATTTCGACGAGGGGGCCAGCTATCTCGACTTCCTCTGGGACCTGACGCCCACGTTCCGCCGGTTCGCCCGTGATTTTTATGGCACGCCGGGGCTGGCCGTGCCCGGCGTGATGTCTCTCGCCGGGCAACCGCTGGGCGGTTGGGGACAATATTCCCTTTCGCCCACCATGACCTCCTGGAGCGCGCACCTCTTCTACCTGCACTGGCGCTATACGGCCGATGATGAGTTTCTTCGCACGCGGGCCTATCCCTGGTGCAAGGAGGCGGGCCAGTGCCTCCGCGGCCTGCTCAAGCCCAACGCCAACGGCATCTTGAAACTGCCGCGGTCGTCGTCGCCGGAAATCTTCGACAACAGCAGCCGGGCATGGCTCATTCCCAACAGCAATTACGACTTGATGTGTTTGAAAATGCAGTTCCTTGCATTGGCTGAAATGGCCGATGCGCTAGGCAAACCTGAGGAGTCGAAGACCTGGAGCGACACGGCGAAACAACTGGGCGACTTCCACGTTGACGCGCGCGGGGCCCTCCTGGTTGACGAGAAGACCCCGCTGCCTTACAGCCACCGGCATCTCTCGAATTTGATGGGCCTCTACCCGTTCAACCTTATTACCAGCGAAGGCGGTAAGGAAGACCAGCAGCGGATCCGCGCTTCGCTGGAAACGTGGGACAAGCTCGGCACAAGCCAATGGTGCGGCTACAGTTGGGCCTGGATGAGTTGCCTCCGCGCCCGCACGGGCGATGCCGAGTCGGCGCTGCGGGACCTGGAAGTCTTCGTCAATGCTTTCGTGTTGCGCAACGGATTCCATTGCAATGGCGACCAGACCAACATGGGCTATTCCAGCATGCACTACCGGCCCTTCACGCTGGAGGGCAACTTCCTGGCTATGCAGGCCGTGCAGGAAATGCTGTTGCAAAGCTGGAGCCCGACGCCGGGCATCCGTGACAGCGAGGTCATCCGCATTTTTCCCGCCGTGCCTTGGCGCTGGCACGACACCTCGTTCCGCGATTTGCGAGCCGAAGGGGGACACCGGGTGAGCGCCCGCCGTGAAAATGGCGCCACCACCTGGTTCTGTATCGTGGCCGGAAAGGATGGCGTCGTACGGATCCGCGACAACTTCGGCGGGCGAGCGCCTGATTGGAGCCGTAACGATGTCCACAAAGAGGGCGCCAATTTCGCGGTAACGCTGAAAAAAGGCCAGAGTCTCACGGCACATCTGCCAAGGCTCGCCCAGGTCCCGCCGGCGCCGGCCAATCTGGCCGAGCCGGTAGTGGTGACGCAGTCGAGCGGCATCGCTGTCAACAACCTTCCCTTGCGGATCGGCGCTGCCAGCGACGGTGGCAACCGCTTTGCAGGCGACATTGCCCATGTGGTGGTCCTGAGCAAGACGCTGACCGGGGATGAAATCGCCGCGCTGGCCGATCCGAAATTGATCGCGGGAGACTTGCCGCTGACAACCGTCGCCAAGCCGCTCGTCTTGCCGAGACTTGGCGATTTCGCCGGCAAGGCATACCACTTGACGGGCGACGGTTATCTGGAAATCCCCCACAGCGCCGCGCTGAACGGCGGCAGGGGGCTGACCCTGGCGGCCTGGATTCGGCCCACCGACTTTCCCGCCCGCGGGATGCGGATCATCGACAAGTGCCCGGTCGCCGCCGCGCAAGGCTACCTGCTCGACACGTATCCGGGCGATTCCTTGCGGCTGATCACACGCGAGCCGCACTTCGGTTTCCCGGCGAAGCTGCCGGCCGGACGATGGACGCACGTCGCCGCAACGGTGGATGGCAAGACGGGGCAACAAGCTCTTTACGTCAACGGCAAAGCGGTTGCCAACAATTGACCGGCATGGAAAAGCTCTCCTCCCCCTCCAGGAGAGGGGACTAATCGCAAGACTTATCCGCAAGATTCTGAAATTCCGCGCGAACCTTTTGTCGATTGCCGACGTCAATTAGGGTGCGTCTGCGCTTGACTTTTTCTTGCGTCGGCGCGACACTTGACATAGGTTTAGAACATTTCGTAGTTCTTTTACCCTCTCAACCCGCACACCGTGCATGGAAAGGGTTTGCCATGGGTGCCACAACGAAGTCCATTACCGGCCTGTTTGCCACCGACCGTCGCGGTCGGAACGTTTGCGATCGCAATACGTGCGGTCGCATCGTGCGCCAACAGATTGTAGCCGGCCACGGGACCCGTTTGGCGGCCACCCAAGAGCAGGGAGCAGGGAGCCTGGAGCACGGAGCTAATGCTCCTGCTCGCTACTCCGTGCTCCATGCTCCCTGCTCCTTGCTCCCCGCACGGTGGCTTCTGAAACGGCTGCTTGGACAACTCAAGTCGGCGCTCTCGACAATCTCGGGGGCCTTGAGTCCGGCATGGTGTCCAGCTTGTCCCAGGCCGCAGGATACGGGGCGCCTACGCATAGGCGCCCGACGATTCGAAGGCTGATTTCAGCCGCAATCGAACCTGCACTTTCCGAGATGCCTGGGCTTGCCGTAGGCCATATCGCCGCTTGAGGTTTGCTTGACGCATTCCCTGGCTGCGAAGCGAACCTCCGGCAAAGCGGAAAAAAGGGACTGTTCCCTTCTTCCGCCCGTTTGTTACGCGAGAGGAAGTAAAATGATGACTTACGAAATCGAAAACGAAGACCCGCAGGCGGACCAGGCCCGGTTGGTTCGCGCTGCGCAGCAGGGCGACCGGGACGCCTTCGGCCGGTTGTTCGAGCAGTTCCAGTCGGTCGTGTCCGCGATCGCTTTCCGCCGGCTGGGCAACCATGCCGAGGCGCAGGAGGTCTGCCAGGAAGTGTTCATCCAGGCCATGCGGAAGATCGGCCAGCTCCGCGATCCGCGCTGCTTCGCCGGCTGGCTGCGCTCGATGGCCAGCCGGATGTCGCTGAACCGGGCCGTCCGCGGCCAGCGGATGGTCTCTGTGCCGGAGACGTTCGAAGTGGCCAATGCCGCGCAGCAAACGCCGCTGCGCGACATGCTTGACGCAGAAAGCCGGGCCCAGGTCCACTTGGGCCTGGATCGGCTGTCGACGCTCGACCGCGCGACGCTGGTGGCCTTCTATTTCGACGGCCGCTCGCTGAACCAGATGAGCGACGAGTTCCGCACGCCGGTCGGCACGATCAAGCGGCGGCTGCACGTCGCCCGCAAGCGGCTCGCCCGCGCGCTGGCGACGGCCATGGCGTGAGGGGAAGCGGCTTCCATGGGACCGATGAGACCGATGGGAACATTCCCATAAGTCTCATTGGTCCCGTTAGTCGCATAGGTCCCATTCTTTTTGCATCCGCCGTTGCACGCCGCGCACGCCCCCCGCTTTACCGCACGCCAGCCCACGACGCATGCCGCTTCCGCCTTTTGCGACGGCGAGCACACCTTGACGGAATGAAAACGGCACAGGGGCGAAAACGAGGAGCATCGGGTCAGAACTGACTTCGGAAAAGACAATTCTGACCTTTCGTTCGCCCATATCTTACCGATTGGAGCTTGACAAGTTCCATTCTCGACTGCGAAAATGATGCGATACTCGATCGCATTTTCGCGGTCGAATACCTATTAGGCTGTAGAATCTCGTTGGTTGGAAGGAGGTAGCTACTGCGGGGCCGGAAAGGGGACATCTCTCATATTTCCACCGCTAGGCCGACGGCAGCAGGGGCGACGGAAGCAGCGGCAACAGGGTCAGAGTTTAACCGCGCGGCCGCTAATCGATACCGGGCCAAGGGGTCAGTCCGGAGCGATACTATCGAGCCTCGAAAGGTATACCGTTGTCGGCGCCTTCGACAGATGGTAGAATGGACTTGGAAGTGCCCCGAAATTGGGAGGACCGCTCGCTATGGTTGCCGTTCAACTCGATCAAGGCCGCGAAGAACTTTTGGACCAACTCGCGCAAGCCGAAGGTGCGGAGCCCGCCGACGTTGCGCGACGAGTGCTTGAGGACTTTCTCGACTTCCGGTCACTGCCCAACGACGATCCTGCGGACTGGGCGGAGGCCTCCATTCGATTGACGCCGGAAATCATGGGCGACGAGATTTGGGACGGGCAATAGCATGGACCGCGGTGAAGTTTGGTGGGCCGATTTGCCGCCGCCTGTGGGACGGCGGCCCATCTTGAGTGTCACGCGATCGGCGGCGGTTGCCGCTCGGAATCAAGTCGTTGTTGCCCAGGTGACGCGTACTACACACGGCTTACCGTGCGAAGTTGCGCTCACACAAGCCGACGGGATGCCACGGGACTCGTTTGCCAATTGCGACGTGCTCCTGACGGTGCCGAAGTCGCGACTCACGCGGCGAATCACGCTGCTCGGCCCCGCCAAGATGAGAGACGTGAATAACGCGCTGAAGTTCGCGATGGAGATCCCATAAGCGCCATACGCATCGGCCAGCCGGCCCGTTCGGAGACGCCAGCGCCTGGAGGAACGTGTTGCAGTCGAAGACGACTCGCGGCGAGGTGGTCATCCCCCCGCCTTCGTCCGGCGTTCGGCCCGCATCGCATGTTTTTCCGCGTCAAGGAAATCAGAAAGCTCTTCCTCGCTAATACCGCTTTGGGAGAACGCTTGGCCGATCGGGCCGCTGATTTCTCGCAACGATCTGGGCGGCGCCGCCAGGAGCTCAAGTTGCCGGGCGGCGTAGGTCGCAACGTCAACGCCTGCGGCGGCGGCCTTCGCCTTCAGTTTAACCTCAGCTTCCGCGGAAATTGATACACTTAGAACCATGCAATCCATTCTAAACCCCCCGATGCGCTCGGCGACCAGGACTAATCGCCGCGATCCTCCGGGGTCGTTAATGCATCCTGTGGAAATGTTGCAACCCGGCCAGCTTCTTCTCAACTTCCCCCTGGCCCGCGAGAAATTCAATGCCCACGCCGACTGCCCAGAGCGGGCAATCGCCCAGATGGTCGCGGCCGATCTTGACCAGGTCCTTCTTCGTGCAAACCACGGCCTCAACCTTTAATTGCCCGGCCGTGGCGGCAAGAGATTCGAGATCGGCCTGAGTGTAATGATGATGGTCCGGGAACTCCCGGAACTCGACGACCTCATAGCCGCAGACCGCCAGCGTATGCCGGAACCCGGCCGGATTGCCCAGGCCGCAGAACGCCAGCACGCGCCGTCCCCGCAGCCGTTCCAGCGACTGCTGTTGTAGAGCAGGCGTCTCGCCTGCTTGCCGAGTTTGTGGTGCAGGCGTCCCGCCTGCCTGCTCCGCGCACCTTGCCGCCACCAGTGCCAACGGCGCATGCACAACCTCGGCCCAGGCGGCCGAAGGCGATAGCTTCGCCACGCGCTCGCGCAGCGCCTGGCGTTCCGGGGCTGTCAGCAAATCGGCCCGAGAAAGCACGACCACGTGGGCCCGTGCCAGCCCTTGGACCGGTTCCCGCAGCGTGCCGCGGGGGAAGACATGCTCGAAGCCCAGCGGTTCCAGGGCGTCGAGGAGCACGATATCCAGGTCGCGGGCGATGCGGCGGTGTTGAAAGGCATCGTCCAGCACGAGCACTTCGCAACCGAATTCGTCGATCGCCCGGCGGGCCGCCGCCAGCCGGTCGGGGTTTTGCACATGCGGCACGTCCGGCAGGTTCCAGGCCAATTCCAGGGCCTCGTCGTTCGCTTCGCCGCGTGCGGCATAGCCGCGGCTGACGATGCCGACCTTCTTTCCTTGGCCGCGGAGTTGCCGGACGATCCATTCGACCATAGGCGTCTTGCCCGTGCCGCCCAGCGTGAGATTGCCCACGCTGATCACCGGGACCTCGACGCCCTGGACGCGGTTTTGCCCCCGATCGTACCGGCGATTCCGCCGGCGGACGATCCAGGCGTAGGGTCCTTCCGCCAGGGCGAGGATTCCGCGAAAGATACCGGCCGCGGCGCCGCCGCGCCGGCCGCTGACCAGGTCACGGAAGCCGCTGGGGGAGAACATGCCGCGGCGATTGGGGTTATGGGCTTGGTTCATTATTGTCCCAATATAACACGAGAAGGCATTCTTGTTCTGGAGGGTCACCCTGGTTCGCGCCCGACAGTTCGGCTAAAATGCATGAGAGGGTGCTTAGACCACGGGATGGATTGGGAAGTCCATCCTGCGGCGCGGCTTTAGAATAGCCCGTTAGGAAACAACCTGCGACGTGAGGTGTCAAGGCTATGGCTGAGTTACTTGTACGAGACGTCGAGCCGGCAATTCTCGCCAGATTAAAGCAACTCGCTGACGAGCACCGCCGGAGCATCGAAGACGAGCACAGGGCGATTCTTCGCGACGTTCTGTTGGCGGGCGACCAGGAGACGCCCGCGATTACATTCGAAGCGTATCTGAGGAAAATGCCGGACGTGGGAACGGATGCGGATTTTTCCAGAATCGAGGGATCGATCCGAGACGTTAACCTGGCAGAGTGATGCGGTACTTGCGCGCAGTTGGCCTTCACGTTGTTAATCCGTTCGAGTCCGGCGCCGGCGCATGATCGGCTTCGAGGTCGTGCGCTCGCTCGTGCCCCTCGGCATGAGCCAGGGCCGAAGCCAATCGCATTCCCTTTGGACGTAAGAACGGGGTCACGTAATAATGTCGCGATTGACGGGCGTTTACGCCCGTTTCCGCCTTCAGCCGGTATTCGGCCCGGCGTTTACGCCGGGTTTTTCGCGGCCGAAAAAGGTCAATTATCGTTGGATTGTCCTCTGTCAGGCCCGTTCACGGGCCTCCTTTCCAAGCGAGATGCGTGACGGGAGGAGCCCCGTAAACGGGGCTGACAGCGCTGCAAACAAAACAGGCGCGATCGGCTTACCCGGCGTCAATGTCGTGCGCTCGTTCGCGCCCCTGCCCGTTCCTCTTCTCACCGCCGCGCACGCGGGGGCACAATAGAAGCGTTGCGGCAGGCGACGGCGTTGAAGGCGCGGCGTAAGAACGGGGTTAGAATTGTTTGCTGCGATAATCGTTCTGACCCCCTTGTTCTACATCCAGTTCAACCGGTGACAGTTGCTAAAATGGCCTTCCGTCTCCAATACCGACTCGGGGGTCAATTAAGCCCGGTGGCCAGAAATGTCTTGATAAAGACGACTTCGCCATCTTGCTTCATATAGCCGAACTCATACTGATAAATGTTTTTTACCTTGTTTGTCGGCGTCGCCTTTGAGAATACTACCAGCCCGTTCTTGAACATGCCATAGTCTCTGCCCATTGTGTCCGCAAGCACTTGTTTGCCATTCTTGTTGATAAAGCCTCTCCAACCGCTGCTGGTGGTCACAAAGGCGTAGCCTTCGCTAAATGCGGGAGCATCATGCTTTCCGATAAAGGTCGGTTTGATGCAACGTTTACCTGAGTTGTCGATGAATCCCCACAGGTCGCCAACCTTCACGGCCGCAAGTCCCTCCCGCATCGAATCCGCATCATCATAAATTGCTTGGACCGCGATTTTCCCTTTCGTGTTCAAATATCCGTATTTGTCATTCTTGCGAATGACCGCCAGCCCGTCATGAAACTCCGAGGTTAATGTGTAGGACTGATCGACCAGGAACGCGACGCTGCCGTCATGCCGTATGAAACGTGTATTAATTGGACGCATGCCAATCTCAGGGCGGTCGAATACGCGCGCTAGGCCGCACGAAAACTGATAAGCGACATAGAATTGCGGCTTTATTACGATTCGTCCATCGCGATCGACGAAGCCGGTGAGTCCGGGCCTGATCTGCAAAGGATCGATTCCCGCTAAGCCTTCGCTGAAGTCTGTTACGTCTGCAAACTTCAACTCGACAACAACGCGTCCTTTTTTGTCGATGAATCCCCAGTGTCCCGCTCCATCGCGAACCGCGGCACGGCCCTCGGAGAAATCACGCGCCATGTCGTACTTTGCCGGGATAACAAGCGTACCATTTGAATCAATGTAACCACACTTATTGTCAACAGTTACCAGTGCCCGCCCTTCGTGGAACTCGCACGCGCCGATAAATGAAGCCGGAAATCGCGTTTTTCCAGCGGAGTCAATGTAACCCCATTTACATCCGTCAGCAAGCATTGTCGGAGTCGCGTTCCAAACTGTAGCATTCGACGCTTCGAGTATCGCAGGGAACAATATCTCTAGCTTGGGTGCTGGCGCGGCTGAAGTCTTATCCGACGTGGCATCGGAGCATGTCGCTGTCGCGACGATCAGAAGCAAAGACAACCCTATCACTTGGGACCTCCACCGATGTTGCATGGATAACGAGTGATGAGAGGATGGGGAACACGCTGTACGTCCTCTCGCGTCCTCATTGCCGCCAACACATGTTCTAGCGGACACTTTGTCCGCAAAACCGGAAAACCTACCCATTCTACCACAAATCGATCGTGCTATTTCAGTCCCCGGTACATGGCAAGGATACCGTGACATTCTACCGTCTTGCGTCACGTCAAGCCACCGGCGAGACGGCGCGTGACGTGGGCGCAAGATCGAGTAAAAACGGGGTCAGAATTGTCTTCCGTGATAACCGTTCTGGCCCCTTTGGTCCGCGACCCCTTTTTTTCGCTTCCTTTCGAGTGGCGAGTGGTTATACTGTCGGGCGTGCAAGTCTCCTCCGTCGGTCGGAGGGGCCGTGTGGCCGTTGCATGTTGGAAGCCCGCCATGAAGGCATTCATGTTATTCGGGTTGATCTTTGCCGTCAGTCGTACGGCGTGTCTCGGCGGGCCGCCGATCAAAATCACGTTCATGCCCCGGCCGGACGTATTTGAAATCTCGGCTGGTCGCGACGACGGCTTGCAGAAAGGCCAGAAGCTGGCCGTGATCCGCGATGACGATAATACCGTTACTTTCCTTGGCCAGATTGAAGTCCTGAGCGCCGAATCCCGCAACTTTGCGGTCTGCCGACCGGTGACGCTTGTGCCCGGTGTAGTGCTAAAGGAGGGCGACCAGGTGGTCCCGCCCGAGATACTGCCTTGGCTTGTTGGCCGGGTCACGAAGGTGACAAGCAACGACGCGGTCGAGGTCTTGTTTCACGCGGCCGGAAGGGAAGACAGGCTGCGCGTTTATCGCGAAACGCCAAGGGGCATTGTCGAATGCGGCCAACTCAAGGTAACGGCCGCAGACAAGGATCGTTGTCTATGCAAGGCACTACCCAAAACACTGAAGACTGTGATCCAGCCTGGGGACAGGGTGACGCAAATATGGCGTTGGAGAGTGCAGAACGTGGATAAGGATGTGGTGACCTTATCGGTCGGGAGCGAGGATGGCCTGTCGGCAGGCAACCGCTTCCTGGTCTATCGCGATAGTCCATGCGTTGTAGGTACCCGAGCGGGCCGTATCGAAGTTCTCAAGGCCGAGCCGGAGAGCAGCGTCTGCAAGGTGTTGGCCTTGGAGCATGGATTTGTTTTCGAGAAGGGTGATGTCGTCGTCCCAGGAAATCGCTTTCCGCGACCCGTCGAGGGGAATGTCGTTGCTATGCCACAACCCGAAACGGTCGAGGTCGATGTTGGCACGGATCAGAAACTGGTTGCGGGCGACGTATTGAAGGTGCTCCGTACAACGAACGGCTCGAGCAGCTACATTGGGCGCGTTACCATCGTGAAGGCAGATGCGAAGAAATCGCTCTGCCGTGTTGACCGTATCCAGCAGTTGCTCCCCATTGAGACCGGCGACCGCATGGAAAGTTATCGTGAAATCCCTTAGTCCCACGGAGATGCCCGGCCGTAGCGTAAGAACGGGCGTCAATCAGTTCGGCTCGGGTTTCGGCTTCGTTAAGGCCGGCACGAGCGGCGCCGCACAGGTTCATTGCCGTCCGCGATGGCAAGTTCCTGGGTTTCTGCGGCCCTGGCCGCGAATTGACGACGAACCAGAGCGGCCTGTAAACTGGTCGTATTGCAGCGGAGTGGTTTTGGCCTAAGCAACGTGCCCCGTAGAGATCTGGCACAACCGGCTTTGTTGAGGAAGGTGTGACTCATGTTCCGACAAGTATCGACAATCGCGCTGATGGTCATTGCGGTACTAGGTGGTCTTACGCTTATAATTGCCGTGCCTGGGTGCCGCAAGGCTCCCGATGTGTCGAAGTCAAAAACCGCAACGCAGGAATACGGTGCTGCGACCGAGAAGGATGGCGCGCCGAAGCAGATTGCCGTCGATCTCGGTAACGGCGTGAAGTTGAAGATGGTCTTGATTCCAGCAGGCGAGTTCCTGATGGGCAGCGGCGAGTCCGCGGAGGACACGGCGGCTTTCTTCAACAAGACCTATGGTAAAAACGCGCTAAAGGCGGAGTATTACAAGGACGAGCACCCGCAGCATCGTGTGCGCGTCACTCGTCCGTTCTACCTGGGCGCGTACCATGTCACGCGGCGCCAGTTCCGGACGTTCATTGCTGATACAGGGTACAAGACCGACG
>Ga0302320_10021583_pt1 | contig 12767 bp, 13 predicted proteins | sample Bog_T0_3_FD_202130 | JGI IMG/M metagenome (GOLD analysis project Ga0302320, IMG submission 202130) | Peat permafrost microbial communities from Stordalen Mire near Abisko, Sweden - Bog_T0_3 | ecosystem: Environmental > Terrestrial > Soil > Wetlands > Peat | place: Sweden: Abisko, Stordalen Mire...
GCCGCTGCTCAGCGCGTGTTCGCCGTCCGTACGTTCATACGAAATATAGGCAAAGTAATCTTCGGGATCGGAGAAAAGCAGCAGAACATGCTTTCCATAATATCCGCGCCAGGCCGCCTCCCGCAAGGCGTCACGAATGGTCTCCAGCGCCCGTTCTGCATGGTTTAGAAGCGCGCGCGTTAACTCTGGTTCCAAATCGGACATGCACAGAAAGTGATCCGAATGATACACAGCGCTGGCTCCGCCCAGATCTTTCGCCAGTTGGGCCAGCCATTGGTTGGCGATGGCGCTCCATGCCTCCGGGCAATCGTCCCGCGAAAAGGTCTTCTTGACGAACTCTCCGATCGCGTCCCAGTTTGGCCGGGAAAAGCCCTCTACGAACGAAAAATCCAGATCCAGCCCTGAGAGGTCGGGCGGCGACTCGCTGGCGACCTCCATCATCAGATCCGCCTCGTTCTTAACCGGCCGGGGTGTGGGAAGGAGACTGCCGCATTCATAACAATGCGTGGATTCGTCATTGTTCTCGCGTCCGCAATACGAACAAGCCTTCACGGCGCGAAATATGTCCGGCAGGAACCTTGAACGGAAGTCTAAATCGAGGCTTCGCCGCCGTTGCTGTCCCAATCGGCCAACATTTGTCAAATCGGAAAAACTCCACTAAGCAATACCTAACAACTCCACCTCGAAAATCAGGGTGGCGTTCGGAGGGATCGCTCCCGGATAACCGGACGCGCCGTAAGCCAGCTCGGGCGGAATGGTCAGGCGCACCTTGTCCCCCACCCGCATGGTTGCGACCCCTTGATCCCAGCCTTGGATGACCTGCCCCTGTCCGAGAGCGAAGGCAAACGGATCGTTCCGGTCCACCGAACTGTCGAACTTGGTGCCGTCTGTCAACCAACCGGTGTAGTGAACGGTGACCGTGTCGCCGCTTTTCGGCGCGACGCCGTTCCCCGAATTTAGTTTTTCAATTTTCATGTTTTACGTTTTTCCACACCGGGTTCGATTATTCTTGCCACGTTCCGACGGCCATCCAGCACCCTCTCGATGCTGACTCCATCATCGTCTATTTGGTGTGATCCTGATCCTCATCCGCCTTGGCGGATATTCCGCGCCATTTTCCTTCCACGGCGGCGGACGCCTTCCCAAATTGCCGGCGTGAGCGGTTCATGCCCAGACTCAATTCCCTCGTCAATCAACGTATCAAACTCAACCGGGTCCGGCGGTTCGTAGGCCTGCAAGATAAGCAATTCCCACCGCGCGCAATGACCGTAGGCTGGCCATTGATCGCAGAATCAGCCAACCGGTCAAGGGAACGTTTTGCTTCGCTAAGGCTGCATGTTTTCAACTGATCCAGAACTAGACCAAGTTTGGACCACTGTCAACCGTTGGCCAGGCACAACCGTCATTTTCTGAAGCGGCAGTGGGTATTTGCCTCAGACCAATCGATCTGGCATGCTGAAGCCATGAAGCTGTTAGTCCAGATCCTTTTCGCCATAGCGCTCGTTCTGCGCTGTGGCCTCGCCCAAGGCGAAGAACCGTCGCTGGCTTTTCCGGGCGCGGATGGCTTCGGCCAGTTCGCTACCGGCGGGCGCGGCGGTGAAATCGTTCACGTCACGACTCTCTCCAACTCCGGCCCCGGTTCCTTCCGCGACGCCGTGAGCAAATCCCATCGCATCGTTGTCTTTGATGTCAGCGGCATCATCCGCCTGGAAGCCAACGTCGCCGCCAAAAGCGACCTTACCCTGGCCGGCCAGACCGCGCCTGGCGACGGGGTCGTGCTCTATGGGCGTTCCGTTTCCTTCAGCGGCGAGAGCAACGTGATTGTGCGCTACCTGCGTTTCCGCGAAGGCATCGCCGGCGACAAGGGAAAATGCTCGGTCAATCTTTCCGGTGGCCACGACATGATTTTCGATCATTGCTCCATCCAGTGGGGACGCTGGGATTGCCTCGGCCTGACCAAGGGAAGTCACGATATTACTTTCCAAAATTGCATCATCGGCGAGGGCGTGGACCCGCAGCGGTTTGGATCGCTCTCGGATACCGTGACAAATATCACCTACGCCCGCAATCTTTGGATCAACAACCAAAGCCGCAATCCCAAGGCCAAGGGACGAATTCAATACATCAACAATGTCGTCTATAATTGGGCCGTTTGCGGATTGGTCGGCGGTCACTCCGAGGCGGATCATTTTCTGGACGCCATCGGAAATTATTTCATCGCCGGCCCCAATTCCGGCGCACACTTCGTGGGCGAGTTCACGACCACCGACCATGTTTTCCAGCGCGACAACTTCGCCGACATGGACAAGGACGGACAACTCCACGGCCGCGTAGTGGTCGAGGCGGATTTCGGCAAAGGCAAGGAAGCGCCCACGTTCATGACCAACTTGACCGTCGCGCCGCAGATCAAAGCGAACATTGAATCCGCGCAGGACGCGCTGTCCGACGTACTGGCCAATGCCGGATGTTCGCTGCGTCGCGACTCGGTGGACGCCAGATTGATTGACGAAGTAAAATCTTACGGCAAGAGCGGGAAAATCATCCACACCGAGGCTGAGGCGGGAGGGGTGGGCGAACTGAAAGAAGTTCACGCTATTGCCAGCTTCCACGACGATTGACTGAAACACGGAGAGCTTCACCTTGAGAAGGTTTCGCTCAAAAACATTCCTTGCCTTGCTGCTTACGCTGGGCATCGGGGCTGCCTTGCTGGGCTGGTGGAACAGCCGCCGCGTCGGCCGGGTGTTGGACAGTTATCGCGGAGTGTCTGTATATGACAACGGTTTCCTCTTCTTCCGCAGCTATGGGAGAAATTACGGCAGCAATGGCTACTATTTCGGACAGAAGTGGCAGTGTGTCGAATTCGTCAAGAGGTTCTACTTCGAGGCGAAGAACCACAAAATGCCCGACGGAATGGGTCATGCGAAAAGCTTTTTCGAAGACGGCCTCGCGGACGGCGGTCTGAACTCTCGCCGCGGCCTTTTCCAGTTCCGAAACGGTTCGCCCACGAAGCCGAGTCCGGATGACTTGATGGTTTTCACCAACACCACCTACGGGCATGTCGCCATCGTGACTACCGTTGGGGATGATTCGATCGAGGTCATTCAACAGAATATTCTGAGCGGAAGCCGGCAGCGTTTTTCGCTCGCCGCAACCAATGGACACTATTACGTATCCGGTTCGCGTCAGCCCGCGGGATGGCTTCGCCTGGGATCGAAGGGTCAAACGACCAAGTGAATCGGCATCGCGAGATAACACCAAGATTACAGCAGGACGCATTGCGGAAGGCAGCTAACGCGCCAGTTCCCGGCCTCTCGAACTTTGCTTTTGCCTTTAGCCTTTTTGAATTTGTGACAACTTCTCCGCGTGCAACTTTCCTGCTGGCAATGGATCTGGCTCGGAGCAGCCGCATTCTGTTCCGGTCTCTCGAAGACCGGAATTGCTGGCTTGGGCATTGTGCCCGTGGTGATATTCGCCAACCTCCTGCCGGCACGGGAATCCACCGGCGCGCTCTTGCCTTTGCTTATTTGCGGCGATGTCTTCGGCGTCGTGCGCTTTCGCAAACACGCCAGTTGGCCGCACCTGTTGCGGCTCGTTACGTGGGTGATCGTCGGCGTGATCGCCGGCTACTTCGCCTTGGGGCGGGTCAACGATGCGCAGGTGCGACGGATTATCGGCATCGTCTTGCTGCTGATGGTGGGGCTCCATGGGTGGCGGGGACGGCATCCCGACGATCTCGCGGCCCGCCTGCCGCATACGCTCTGGTTCACCGGGCTCATCGGCATCCTGGCGGGGTTCACCACCATGGTGGCCAATGCCGCCGGCCCGGTGATGGCTCTCTATCTGCTGGCCATCGGGCTGCCGAAGCTGGTGTTCATCGGAACCGCCGCCTGGTTTTTTATGCTGGTCAACGCCTTCAAGGTGCCGTTCAGCGTGAAGCTGGGGCTGATCACCGGCGATTCGCTTCGCATGGACGCGCTTCTGCTTCTGCCGCTGCTACCCGGTGCGTGGCTCGGTCCGCGCCTCCTCCACCACATCAATCAACGCGTCTTCGAGCGAATGGTTCTGCTCTTCACCCTCGCCGGCATCGGCCGCCTGCTGTGGTAAGACGCTATTTCTGGTCCCAATTCTTGACCTTCAATTTCAGTGTGTAAACACTGGTCCGCGCCGCCATGAACAGGATGTTGTGCTCCTTGCCGCCGATGGCGATGTTGGCCGGCTGCTGGCCGTTGGGCGAGGGGATGCGCTCGATCTGCTTGCCGGTCTTGTCAAACACCCGGACGCCGCCCGCCGTGCAGTAGATATTGCCCTGATTATCCATCGTCATGCCGTCCGAACCGGCGTCGCAAAGGTAGGTCTTGTTCTTGAGCGAGCCGTCTTCCTGGACGTCATATTTCCACAACTTCCGCCCGCCCATGTCCGCGGCATAAAGGACCTTCCCGTCCGGCGTGCCGCCAATCCCGTTGGGCAGCACAAAATCATCAATCACCCGCGTCAAGGTTTTGGCGTCGGGAGTCAGATAATAGACGCAGCTCTTGTCCTGCAGCGCGGTCGCATGTTCCGGGCCCCACCAGGGACGGTGGAAATAGGGATCGGTAATATACATGCCGCCGTTGGGCAACACCCACACGTCGTTGGGGCCGTTCAGCAGCTTGCCATTGTAATCCTTGATCAGCACCGTCACTTTCTTGTCCGGTGTGATGCGCCAGAGCTGGCTGTGCTCGTCCGAGCAGGTGATCAGGTCGCCGTTGGGGGCGAAGCGCTCGCCGTTGGCCCGGCCCGTCGGCTCCATCCAGACCGTGATTTTGCCGTCCTCAGCCGACCAGCGCAGAATCTGGCCGCCCGGATCGTGATTCTGATCAGTGAAAAAGACATTGCCGTCCTTGTCCGCCGTGCAACCTTCGGTGAAGCCGTACCCGGTGCCGACGCGTTCCACCTGGGCGCCATCCGCAATGACCGGACTTGCGGGCGGCGTCTGGGACATTGCCGCCGGGGCCGCGACGCCCAGCAAGACGGCGGTCAATACGAGTTCCAGCGCGGGGATTTTCGTTTCGGAAATGTCAATGTGCATAAGCATGAGAGGAGCAGGGGGTGAACCTGAGAGCCTGTTGTCGTTGTTTCATTTTCTTTTCGGGCGGCGAGCGATTCTCCAGACAATGGCCGGCGCACTCGAACAGTGGAGTTATGCAGTTAGGAAACGGCGAATCGGCCTCCATGTAAAGCTCAAACGACCACCGTAAATCGGTTTGTGGCACTGGCCACTGGCCTGTCCCATTCGGCGACCCGCCGAATGGATTTTTCTTTACCGCCGCGATCATCAGTGGATTTAATCAAGGCAAATGAAACCACCATGCCGGTTCCTCCTGCCTGCTCTGACCCTTTTTCTCGTGCCGCACCTGCTCCGCGCCCAAGCCTCCGCCGCGCCGGTATTGGACGTCCCCTCCTGGGCCCTGCCCGGCTCGGCGACGCACCGGCAAGTCCCGCCGCCGCCGGACTTTCACCGTCCCCCCAAAACCTTTGACACGTCCATCGGCATCTTTGAAGGCCAGGCCGACATCGGCGGACCATTGTTGCCGGGAAGCGCCAGTTACGACGCCGGGACGAAGCAATACACCTTGAACTCTGCCAGCTACAATATCTGGTACAACCGCGACGAGTTCCGCTATGTCTGGAAGAAGTTCTCCGGCGACGTTTCCATCGCGGCGGACATCACCTTCCCTAACACCAACGGCTACAGCGACCGCAAAGCCGTCCTCGTCGTTCGCCAGGATTTGGAGGACGATTCCAAGGAGGCCATGACCGCCTTGCACGGCGCCGGCTTGATCCACCTCGCGCAACGCCCCGCGAAAAATGCCAACATCAAGGAGTCCCAACGCCTCAAAGCCGAGCCCAGCCACGCCGGCGAGCCGCCCATCCGCATCGGACTGGAAAAGCACGGCGACGACTTCGCGCTCTACGTCAGCGTCAAAGGCGAGCCGATGCACCAGGTCGGCACCAATATGAACCTGCACATTGACGCCCCGTTTTACGTCGGCATCGGTTTTTGCTCGCATGTGCCGGACAAGTCCGACGCGGTCGTGGTATCCAACGTCGTTCTTGAGAACTCTGCCGGCAAGCTTCATTAAATCCCAGATCTTTGAGCCCATGTCGAACCGCGTGACAATCGATAAGTGCGAATCTCAACCGGGCAACGTGCCCTTGCGCCGTTGCGGTCAGAGCAGTCTGCAACTACCGGCCCTGGGCCTGGGTTGCTGGGCTTTCGGCGGCGGCGAATACTGGGGCGCGCACAGCCAGGAGGACGCCAACGCTCTTGTCCGTTGCGCGGTCGAACATGGCCTCAACTATTTTGACACGGCAGAAATGTACAACAATGGCGGCAGCGAATCGTCTCTAGGAAGGGCGTTGCAGGGAATCCCTCGCCAGCAAATCCTGGTGGGCAGCAAGATCAGCCCGTCGAACGTGCAACCGCAGACACTGGTCGAGCACTGCGACGCCAGCCTGCGCCGGCTCCAGTTGGATTACCTCGACCTCTACATGGTCCACTGGCCCATCACGGCCCACTCCATCCAGCATTTCACGCCCCATCCGATTCCCACCCCGTCCGTGCCGGAAGCGTTCGACACGCTGATTGGATTGCAAAAGTCGGGGAAGATTCGCCATATCGGCGTGAGCAATTTCGGCCGCGCAAAATTGGATGAGGCTCTGTCCACCGGTGCGGGAATTGTCGTCAACCAACTCCCCTACAGTCTGCTGGCGCGGGCGATTGAGGTGGAAATCCTGCCTTACTGCCGGAGCAAGGGCGTTGGCGTCATCGGCTACATGTCCTTGTGGCAGGGCGTGCTGGCGGGGATTTATCCGACCTTGGATGACGTTCCGGTCCTGCATCGGCGCACGCGGCATTTTGACAGCCGCCGCTCGCCCTTGATTCGCCACGGCCTGCCGGGCGCGGAACCTGAGACCAACCGCGCCCTGGCAGCCATCCGCTCCATTGCCCAAGCCAACGGCATGACCCTCGCCGAGATTTCGTTGAAATGGGCCATGGCGGCGGATGGCGTCGTCTGCTCCCTGTGCGGCGCCCGCTCTGTCAAAAAATTGGAGCAGAATATTCTAGCGGTCGCATCTCCCTTGCCGCCGGAAGTCGTCACCGAACTCAACCGCGCCACCCAACCCCTCGCCGACGCGCTGGGACCGAGTTTCGACTACTGGCAGGACTCCGCCAACGATCGCACGATTTGATGAGCCCTATTCCGCCGCCGCCCCATTCACCTGCGAATCGCCGTTATTTTCCGGCGAGGCCGAATCGTGGTTCTCCATATCTTCCGCTGATCCATTTTCCGACGATTCGTCATCCTCATCCGTCATCCCGGCCGCCCGCTGCGCCGCCAGTTCCAAATCCCGCTCCGCCTGGCGCGGATTCTTCGCCCGTTTGGCGCGGGGCAGGGGACTGAGCATGACGTTGATGCCCTTGCCGATCAATTTCGGCGGCGCATCCGGCTGTCCGTACGGCGTCAGACTCTTGACGAATTTGTCCACCTGCTCAAAGCCAAATTCTTTGTGCGCCATTTCCCGTCCGCGAAAACGCAGGGTGATTTTCACCTTCATATCCTCGCACAGAAAATCGACTCCATGCTGCAACTTCACCCCGAAATCGTGCGGGTCAATGTTCGGGCTGAGCTGAATCTCCTTCACCTTGTTCGCGTGCTGATGCTTGCGGGCTTCCTTTTCCTGCTTGGCCAGTTCATAGCGGTATTTGCCAAAGGCGATTAACCGGCAAACCGGCGGCGTGGCGTTCGGAGCGATTTCCACCAGGTCCACTGCTTTGGTCTGCGCCAGTCTGATGGCGTCCCCCAGTGCCATGACGCCCAACATCTTTTTCTCTCCGTCAATAACCCGCACCTCGCGGGCGCGAATTTTACCGTTGACCCGCGTAAATGGGGTGGAAGAAGGAGGAGTACGAGGAGAGAAAGGGCGACTCAAGAGGCCCTCACCGGTTCTAAGATGTTCATGTATGCGTCAAGTAACTACTCTGCTAACCTGCTGTGGGCAGAGCACCACATTAATTCCTATTATATTAATGGCCCAAAATCACTGGATTTGCAAGTTAAATCGTGTGCCAATTTGGCGGCAATTCTCCAACGGAAATTTGCGGAATCCGGCCCCGGTGAAGCGCGGGCGCGGGCGCTAGGATTTTACCTGCTCGATGATCTTGACAGCCCATTGCGGTCCGGACGTTCCCAGTTGCCCGAAGAATTTTCCCTCCGAACCGAGAAACAATTCGACCTGGCTCGGGTTCGCCGGACGCAGCGGCAGGACGTCCCCCGGCCTCAAGTCCGCCAGTTGCCGCGCGCTGATCTGCAAACCGTTCCATCGCGCCGTCACCTGGAGATTGACTTCGTTGAGCGCGGGATTCCACCGCGGCGCCTCCGCCGACTGCTCCGGCGCGGCGCTCTCCTCGCCTGCTTGTTCGGCGTTCAATTTGGTCAGCAAGGGCTTTTGGATGGCCGGCGGGATCGCAATCTGAATGGTCTCCACGAGTTGTCCAATATGCGCTTCCAGGGCCAAAACCAGAAACATAGTCTGCGCCGGGCAGAGATTCAAAAAGCGCCCCGAATTTTCGTGGCGGACGACGACTGGCCTGGTCGGGAGCACGTCGCCCCACGTGCTGCACCATTCCCCCAGGACGACCATCGCAATCTTGTCCGCCAATTTGCATTCGATCTGCGTCAAATCCCGCGATTCCTCCGGCGTGTTCGCCGCCCCCCCCAACTCCCGGTCCACCACCGCCAACGCCAGCCGCGTCGGCATATCCAGCAGGCAAATGCTCGCCAGCGGGTCCAGTCGGAACAAAGTCAAATAAGTCGGCGAGGAAAGTGACTCCGTAAATGCGTGAAACCTCATCGCATCCAGCTTGATCATCTGCACCGCGCATTCCAATCGGAGATGAATCGACAGGCGCGCCGCCAGTGCCGTCACGAAAGAATCGCAGCGCATCCGCAACTTCCGCATCTCCTCCGCCGAGCACGTGGTCAGCAGCGGAAAATCATGCCGCAAAACCAGGTTGTCCCCGCTCTGCGACTCGCCTCCCGGTCCGGTGCCCAGGGAATCGCTTCCCCCAACCGACGCCAGAAGCTGCTCGACCTCGTTCTGGGACATTGTGGCCGAAGCCGGCGTCTCAGTGGCAGTGGCTGTGGATGGCTGGAACATATTCGAGTAAGGGCTTCGCTCAATTCTTTTGGCGCAACTCCTCCAGATCCACCGTGCCTTCCACCTCCAGGCGGCGGACGGTTTCGATGATTTCCATCTGGGCGCTCTCCACCTGGCTGGCCTTGATCGAGCCAAGGAAGCTGATTTCCTCCCGGACATTGTCCGCCGCCCGCTTGGAAATGCTGGAGAGCATCTTGTTCTTCAGCCCTTCCGGCGCCGTCTTCAAGGCGATGGCCAGCGACCGGAAATCCACTTCCTGCAAAATCTTCTGCAACGTCTTGTTGCTCAAACGCTCCAACTCCTCGAAGGTGAGCATCTTCTTCAACACGGCCTCGCCCAACTCCGAATTGCGCTCGCGCAGCGAAGTGAGAATGGACTGGCTGACATTTTTGGGCAGGGCATTCAACAGGTCGGCCGCCACCTTGATGCCGCCGGTGTGGCTCAAGGCCCGGGTCGGATTGGCCGCCAATCTCGCCCGCAGCGAATCCGCCACGCTTTCCACCACGTCCAGCGTGGTCGGAGACAGCGTGGCCAGCCGTTCAATGATCAATTCGCGCAATTCCGGATGCACCAGATTCAGCACTTCCGAAGCCTTGGTCGGCGGCAGGTAACTGACTACCAGCGCGATGGTTTGCAACTGCTCGTGGCGAAGGACGTTATAGAGCGAACGCGCGTCCATCTCCACAATTTCCTCCATCGCCGCCACCGACGGACGTTGCATCGAAACGCGTCCCATGATGTCCGAAGCGCGGAACAAACCCACCGCCTTTTCGAGAATCACTCGAACCCGTTCTGGTCCGCCCCGGACCGAGGTGGAGGCCTGGACCGCGACCGGCAGGAATTCCTGCATGATATCGTTCTGCAAATCGTGCGAAAGGTTCGTGAATTTCGCCATCTCCGCCGACACCGCTTCCATTTCGGGCGGGTCCAGTTGTTGCAAAATGTGCGCCGCGTTATCCGCCTCCAAAATGAGAAGAAAGCCGGCCAGTTTTTGCAACTGGGTCAGCTTGGAAAACTCCGATGCTTCCTGGCTTGGCGCCTCTGCGATTGCATTCATGATTCTAGCTTAATCCCCCGGCAACGACCGGTTCGGGATTCGTCGTCCGTCATTCCTATGCCGGACGCTCACGATTATATCGGCTCAATCCCGCCGATTATTGAGTGCCAAGCTCGCCAGCGGGACATGAAATTGGACATTAAAGTATCGGCGTGAAAACGCCGATACTCTTGCCAAGCAATGGACGCGACCAGTTCCAACCGAAGCGGTCCGGCCCCGCTCGCGGGGGTCGCTGCAGACGGCGTCTTAAGCGCCTCTGGATGCAAAACCTTCAGTCGTCCGCTCGCCCCTTCGGCCCTGCGCAGCCCGACGCTTTATTTGATTTCCTTGCGCTGGGCCGCCGGTCGTCGTTCCCGTCCCCACAAGTCGTTGATTCTGAAGTAAGCCGGTTCATTTCCCGCGGGCGAGGGGCATTCTGCTTTTACGATTTTTTGTGCTCCTTCGCGGCTAAGAAGTTTTAGGTTTTCCCGTTTATATCGCTCGTGTCCTGAAGCCCAGGCGCACGGAATCAAAAATGATACAACCCCGGATAAAGCCATTGCACCGCCGCATGGTAAAGCGCCGGCGCCACCTGCCCAAACAACTGCCACGCCACCACCATCCCGAAGATCGAAATCCCGGGCGTCCGCATAAAAGCCGTATATCGCGCCGCCGCCGAATCGGACAGGCAGAGCAGGGGAATGCTGCTCCCGTCCAGGGGCGGCAGCGGAAAGAGATTGAACGCGCACAACAGCAGGTTGAGATAAAAGCAGATGCTCAACAACACCGCGCCGAACTCCGCAAAAACCGGCGCGTTTCCCCCGGCATCCATTTTCGCCGCCACAATATGGGCGACGTTGGCGATCTGCATCGGCGCTTCAAACCAACCTTCGTAAAGTCCAAGGCGAATGATCAGCGCCGCGCCAAGGCAAAGCAGGAGATTCGACACCGGCCCCGCCATCGCCATCAACCCGGCCCGGCGCGGATTCCGATGCGCCCATTCCGGGTCGTACGGCGCGCTCGCCCAGCCAATCATCCAGCCGCTAAAGATGTAGGACAGTATCGGAATGATCACCATCCCAAACGGTTCCCGCCGGATATGCGGAATCGGGTCCAGCGTCACTTGACCGCCGCGGTGCGCCGTGTCGTCTCCCAACTTCAACGCCACCAGCGCATGGCTCGCTTCGTGAACGGTCGTGGAAAAAAGAAAGACGACATACCAGGCCGCGCCATTGAAAGGGGAAATATCCGGGGCCATGGTGGTTTTCAGGCGGACGCGACCGACCGGTTGCAGTCAATGCAACGCGGCCGCGCCTGGATCATGCCGGCATCATGCCCGATTTCCGGGCGAAATTGAAAAGCCCGCCCGCATCCACCACCGGACGGACTTCGCCCAACGGTTTGAACGCATAGACCTTCCCCGTCGCCTGAATTGTCACGGACGATTTATCCAGATCCACCGTAATCACGTCGCCCGTCTTCAGCTCGTCGCAAAGGCGGTCCCGTAATTCGCACGGATAAAGCTCGCCCGTGGCCACGGAGTTCCGAAAGAAAATCCGCGCAAAACTCTCCGCCAAAACCACATGACAGCCCGAAGACCCGAGCGCAATCGGCGCGTGTTCCCGCGAACTTCCGCACCCAAAATTTCGTCCCGCCACCACGATGGGATAGCCGCTCGCCCGCTCTCCCGCCTTGACGTAGCGAATCGGATAGAGCGAATCCGGCAACCCCGCCAGCGCATGGCTTCCCAGTTTCTTGTATTCGTCGGCAATGGTCGGCACCAGATTCAGGTACTGCGCCGAAATGATCTGGTCTGTATCAATATTATCCCGCACCACGTAAACTGGCCCTTTAAAAACAGATTGCATGGCGCCAGTCTGCCCAAACCCCCCGCAATTTCAAGACGCATATTGCCCCCAAAGAAAATCGGGAGGGGCGAACTCCCGTGAGCCCCCAATTGCTGCCTTCCGCAAGCCTCCGGGTGGGCAATGGCAGGCGGTGGGATCGGAATTTGAGATTTGAAATTTGACTTTGAGATTTTTGATCAAAGCGATCATAGCAGAGACCACGATTCGCGAGGTGAACGACAACCTCGTTTTTCTGCCTTCCATCTTACTGCCGCCTTCCCGGCTTTTTGGCAGAAAAATGGGGGCAGAAAAATGAGATTTCCGTCATCCGTCGGAATCCCATCAAGACCTTGACTTGTCGCCTGGACGACGATAATCTGTGTGGCCAGAGAGCGAGCACACTTATGATCACACAAACGCAGATTCAAACGCCGCGCGAGACCACTGAACGCAATTCCAGCGCGGACTCGGTCCTTGGCTACGCCGTCCTTGGCCTGTTCACCGTCGGCGGCGTTGGCCTGATCAAGGCGTTGGAGATGGACCGGGCCTCTGATGTGCTGTTGTGCCTGCTCGGCTCGACCACCGCTTTCGGAGCCGTTCTCTTCATGTATCTCCGCCGGCATTAAGTGGATGAGTGTTCGATTGCCGGCGACCGGGTCTCATTAACACCCGGCTTCAGCCAA